>Ga0315281_10003402_pt1 | contig 23288 bp, 16 predicted proteins | sample YL17G07_0_MG_FD_204540 | JGI IMG/M metagenome (GOLD analysis project Ga0315281, IMG submission 204540) | Sediment microbial communities from Yellowstone Lake, YNP, Wyoming, USA - YL17G07_0 | ecosystem: Environmental > Aquatic > Freshwater > Lake > Sediment | place: USA: Wyoming | collected... | reverse complement strand
CGGGTCGATGCGCTTCACCAGTCCGGCGAGTACCTTGCCCGGGCCGCACTCGACCACGTGCGTCACGCCCTGCGCCGCCATGTAGCGGATGATCTCCACCCAGCGCACCGGCGATGCGGCCTGCCGGACCAGGGCGTCTTTGATCCGGATCGGGTCTTGCTCTTCTTTCACGTCCACGTTGTTCACGACCGGAATCCCGGGGATGGAGAAAACAACCTTCTCCAGGTAAGCGCCCAGTTTCACCGCCGCGGGTTGCATGAGGCTGCTGTGGAACGGCGCACTGACCGGCAACGGCATCGCGCGTTTGGCGCCGCGCGCCTTGCAGGCCTCGATCGCGCGCGCGACCGCGCTCTTGTGGCCGGCAATGACCACCTGGCCCGGCGCATTGAAGTTGACCGCCTGGACGGCTTCGCCCTGTGCCGCTTCGGCGCAGGCGGCACGCGCAGCATCGTCATCCAGCCCGAGTATCGCCGCCATCGCGCCCTCCCCCTCGGGTACCGCCTCCTGCATCGACCGGGCGCGAAAGCGCACCAACGGCAGCGCCTCGCGCAGCTCAATCGCCCCGGCGGCCACCAGCGCGGCGTATTCGCCCAGGCTGTGGCCCGCCAGCACCGCAGGCACTGGACCGCCGAGCGCGCGCCAGGCACGGTAAGCGCCGACCGCGGCGGTCACCATGGCGGGCTGGGTGTTGACGGTCAGGTTCAGCCGCTCCGCCGGGCCTTCATCGAGAATCGCCAGGAAATCCGCGCCCAGCACGGCCGAGGCTTCGGCGCGCACCGCATCGATCCCGGGCAATCCGGCGTAGCCCTTGAGCATGCCGACGGACTGCGAACCCTGTCCGGGAAACACCATGCCGAGTTTCATCGCGTTGCCATTACATCGTGACGAACGAGGCGCCCCAGGTGAAGCCGCCGCCTACGCCCTGCATCATGACCTTGTGGCCGGACTTGATCTTGCCCGCGCGCACGAACTCGTCCAGCGCAAGCGGCACCGAGGCCGCCGAGGTATTGCCATGCCGGTCCACAGTGACCACCAGGCGCTCGCGGGGCAGGCCGAGTTTCTTCGCGGTCGCCTCGAGGATGCGCACGTTCGCCTGGTGCGGGATCAGCCAATCCACCTCCCCGAGATCCATCCCTGCGGCGGCCGCGGTTTCGTGCGCCACGTCGGCCAGCACCTTGACCGCGAACTTGAAGACCTGGCCGCCCTGCATCTGCAGAAACGGCGAACCGATGATCTTGCCTCCGCACACATTGCCCGGCACCGAAAGGATTCCCGCCAGGCTGCCGTCGGCGTGCAGCACCGAGGCATGAATGCCCGGTTGCTCGCCGGCCGCCAGCACCACGGCGCCCGCGCCATCGCCGAACAGCACGCAGGTCCCGCGATCGTTCCAGTCGAGGATGCGCGAGAACACTTCGGCGCCGACCACCAGCGCCCTCTTGTGCGTGCCCGCGCGGATGAAATTGTCGGCCGTCGCCAGCCCGTAGACGAAGCCGCTGCAAACCGCCTGCAGGTCGAATGCGGCGCAGCCTTTCACCCCGAGCTTTGCCTGCAGCAGGCAGGCGGTGCTGGGGAAGATGAAATCGGGCGTCGAGGTGGCAACCACGATCAGGTCGATGTCCCGCGCCTTCACGCCGGCCGCCTCGAGTGCGCGGCGGCTTGCTTCCAGCGCGAGGTCGCTCGAGGCCTGCGATTCATCGGCGATGTGGCGCTGCTTGATGCCGGTGCGCTCCCGGATCCACGCGTCGCTGGTGTCGATCCGCTTCGCGAGCTCGTCGTTGGTGACAATGCGCGGCGGCAGGTAGCTGCCGGTACCGACGATGCGCGAACGAATCATGCCCCTGCCCCCGCCATCTGGTCCGCGATCCGGCGCACGACGTCGTTGCGGACCTCTTCAACCGCGCGTTTCAGGGCCTGGCCGAATGCATACCGGTCCGCCGAACCGTGGCTCTTGATGACTACGCCCTTGAGTCCGAGCAGGCTGGCGCCGTTGTAGCGGCCCGGATCCATCCGAGCGCGCAGCGCTTGGAGGACCGGCATTGCAATGAGCGCCGAAAGTTTACGCCACGGATTGCGCGAGAACTCCTGGCGCAGGAATGCCACGATCATGTTCGCGACGCCTTCCGAGGCCTTGAGCACCGAATTGCCGACGAAGCCGTCGCACACGACCACGTCCACGGTACCCTTGTAGATGTCGTCGCCTTCGACGTTGCCGTGAAAATTGAGGCCGCTGGCGCGCAACAGTTCCGCGGCCTGTTTCACGGTGTCGTTGCCCTTGATGTCCTCGATGCCGATATTGAGCAGGCCAATGCTCGGGCGCTCCTTGTGCTCGACCGCGGCCACCAGCATCGCCCCCATGACCCCGAATTGCATCAATTGCTCGGGCGTGCAATCCACATTGGCGCCGAGGTCGAGTACGTAGGTATAGCCGCCAAGCATGTTCGGCAGCACGGACGCGATCGCCGGCCGGTCGATGGCGGGGAGCGTTTTCAGCACGAACCGCGAAATCGCCATCAGCGCCCCGGTGTTGCCCGCGCTGACGCAAGCGTGCGCCGCGCCGCTCTTGACCAGGTTGATGCCGACCCGCATGGAGGAATCTTTCTTGTAGCGCATCGCCTGGACCGGGGGCTCGTCCATCGCCACCACCTCGGAGGCATGGTGCACGCGAAGATTCGGCCCGGATGCGGCGCGATGCGCGGCGAGCTCCGCTTCGATCGCATCAAGCAGCCCGACAAGCACGATGTCCACGTCCGGATGCTCGCGCCGGAATTCAAGCGCGGCCGGAACCGTGACATGGGGGCCGTGATCGCCCCCCATGCAGTCCACCGCCACGGTGATGTTCACCGCGCAGACTGTGTCTGGCTACTCGCCCTTGCCTTTGGCGACTTTCTTGCCGCGGTAGTAGCCGGTCGGGCTGATGTGATGGCGCAGATGCGTCTCACCGGTGGTCGGCTCGACGGCGAGAGACGGCGCGGTGAGCGAATCGTGAGAACGGTGCATGCCGCGCCGGGAAGGGGATTTCTTGTTCTGCTGGACTGCCATGTTCAACTCCTCGAAATTAAGGTTTCAACGCCAGGTGCCGCCAACCAGCCCGCGCAGCTTTCGTGCCGCGGCGCCAGCGGTATCGCCAGCAGCAATTCATCTTCCAGCAGATCGCGCACCGGCATTTCCCGGTTGGCGACGATCCGCTCCGGACCTCCGGCCCCCAGCGGGTCCGCATCGATTTCGGCCTGCGTCGCCGCTAGCTGCAGCGCCACCTCGATATGAAGCGGATACTCGAGGGCTCCGAGACAGCGCTGGCATACGAACTGCAGCGCGCCCTCGACCCTCAGTCTCAAAAGCGGCCGCCCCAACTCCCCCGGCATGCCCCGCAACTCGCATTGGAGCGTTCCCTCGTCCGTGCGCAGCGCGTCACGCAGACGCGGAAAATCGGCCACCGGCCATGCCCCCTGCAACTCAGAGCCGGTCCTCGCGAATTCAAGGCCATTGATGACCGGCTGGTGCGCCATACGGAGCGAATGGTATCATCCTCAAAAATCCCTGTCAAAACAAAGCACTGTAAAAACAAAGCATGCGTCTATCCCGGCCGCTTGTCCTGGCCTCGACTTCGAGGTATCGCCGGGAGCTCCTGGAGCGCCTGGGGCTGCCCTTCGAATGCGCCGATCCCCGGATCAACGAGGCGCCGCTTTCGGGTGAGACCGCAGCGGCTACGGCGCTGCGGCTCGCCGAATCCAAAGCACGCGCGGTGGCCGCGCACTATCCGCAAGCGCTGATTGTCGCCGCCGACCAGGTGGCCTTTTGCGACGGCATGCGGCTCGACAAGCCCGGCAACCACGACAACGCGGTGCGCCAGCTCACGGCAATGAGCGGCAGGACCGCCAGTTTCGATACCGCTATCGTGGTGCTCGACGCGACATCCGGAAAACTGGGCGCGCGCGTCGTCGGTTGCCGGGTCACCTTCCGGGCGCTGAGCGCAACGCAGATCGAGCGCTACCTGCGCCTTGAGCAACCCTATGACTGTGCCGGCAGCGCAAAAGCCGAAGGGCTCGGGATCACGCTGATCGAGCGCATCGAAACCCCTGATCCGACCTCCCTCATCGGCCTGCCGCTGATCGCGCTCACGGAACTGCTCGCGCACGCCGGCTTTCCCGTGCTCGGCTGATGGCAGGAATTCTCTACGCCATACCGACGCCGCTAGGCGGCGCGGCGGCAGACGCGCTGCCGGTGTCTGCGCTGGCCACCGTCCGGTCGCTGCGGGACTTCGTGGTCGAGAACGCGAAAACCGCGCGTGCTTTTCTGAAGGAAATCGGCATGCCCTGTCCGTTGCAGGAACTCGGCATTTCGACTCTTGCGCTCGATATTTCTCCTTCAATGAAAAAACTCCGGGAAGGGTATTCGCTTGGTTTGCTCTCCGAAGCGGGCTGCCCGGCGATCGCGGACCCTGGCGCCTCGCTCGTGGAAGCGGCTCACCGCGAAGACATCCGCGTCGTGCCGCTGATCGGCCCCTCGTCCATCGTGCTGGCGCTGATGGCCTCGGGCCTGGAGGGCCAGCGCTTCGCGTTCTGCGGCTACCTGCCGCGCGAGCCGGAAGGACGCAAGCACCGGATCAGGGAACTGGAAACGCGCTCGCGGCGCGAGCGTGAAACGCAGATCTTCATCGAGACGCCTTACCGCAACGACGTCCTGCTGGCTGCCCTGCTGGAAGCACTGCCGGAAAAAACACTGCTCAGCGTTGCCACCGATCTCACGCTAGCGACAGAAGAAATCCGGACGCAATCCGTCTCGCGCTGGCGCGGCGCACGGCACGCGATCGGCAAGCGCCCCACCGTCTTTCTGCTGCTGTCAGTGAATCGCTAACCCGGAGCGCGTCGCCGACTCGAGCAGAGAACCCATGGCTCCGGCGCCGAAACGGCGCGCGACTTTCTCGGCCAGATTTTCCTTCTGCGTGTAGTCGACGATCTCCTCGGCCTTGATGACTTCGCGCGCCACGTAGTCCAGGCTGCCGTAGGCGTCCGCAAGACCGAGTTCGACGCTTTTCGCGCCGCTCCAGATCAGCCCGGAAAACATGTCCGGAGTTTCCTTCAGGCGCTTGCCGCGGCCTTCGCGCACCGCGGCGATGAACTGCTCGTGAATCTCGCCGATCAGGCCGATGGCGATCTGCTTGTGCGATTCCTCCAGCGGCAGGAACGGATCGAGCAGCGCCTTGTTCTTGCCGGCGGTGATCAGCCGCCGCTCGACGCCGAGTTTTTCCATCAATCCGACCACGCCGAAATTGTCCATGCGCACGCCGATCGACCCCACGATGCTGCCCTTGGCGACGTAGATCCTGTCCGCCGCCGCGGCGACGTAATAGCCCCCGGAAGCGCACAGGTCCTCCACCACCACGTAAAGCGGGATGGCCGGGTACTTGACGCGCAGTCGCTTCATTTCGTCGTAGATGCTTTGCGACTGGACGGGGCTGCCGCCCGGCGAATTGATTCGCAGCACCACGCCACGCGTGTTCTTGTCCTTGAAAGCCCCCTGCAGCGCGGTCGACACTTTCTCCGCGCTCGCGTCGGTGCCCGGGCCGATGATGCCGTTGATCTCGACCAGTGCCGTGTGCCCGCCGCCCTTGGAGTCCCCGCCGCCCTTCCAGTCCATCGCCAGCACGATGACGACCGTGATATAGCTGAAGGTGAGTACTTTCCAGAAGATGCCCCAGCGGCGCGCGCGCCGCTGCTCTTTGAGCGCCTCGGTCGCGAGCTTCTCGATCAAGCCGCGTTCCCACTGTCCGTCGTTGTCAGCCATCGTCGATTCCCTTGAAGTAGACCTTGCCGTCCCGCTCCTCCATCCGGAGCGGCACGAGCGGCGTTTTGCCGCAGGGGCCGCCGAGGCATTTGCCGCTGTCGGCGGCGTATGTCGCGCCGTGCGTCGAGCATATCAAATCGTGTCCGCCGAAGTCGAACACTTCGCCCTCGCGCCAGTCGAGCTGCATCGGCAGGTGGCCGCAGCGATTGAGGTAGCCGTACACATTTCCCGCGAAGCGCACCACGAACGCCGGCCCATTCTCGCCGAAATACTCGAGTTCGAAGCACACTGCCTTGCCGGAATTCAGCAAAGCCTCCGAGGCGCAGATTACGCGTTCGTCGCCAGCCATTGCCGCAGTTCCCCGACACTGGCCACGCAGGCGCGTGGCATGAACGCCAGCAGGGACTCTTCAGCGTGAGCCCCGTAGGTCACTGCAACGGCATCCACTCCGGCGCTCTTCGCCATGCCCAGGTCGTGGGAGGTATCGCCGATCATCAGCAGCTCTGCGGCCTCGAGCCGCAGTTCCCGCATCAGTTCCAGCAGCATCGCGGGATGCGGCTTCGGATCGGTTTCATCCGCGCAGCGCGTAGCTTCGAAATGGCCGGCGAGGTCTGTTGCCTGAAGCGCCTGATCAAGTCCGCGGCGGCTCTTGCCGGTCGCCACCGCCAGCCGACGGCCGTCGCTGCGCAGGTGATCCAGCAAGTCCCGAACGCCCGGAAAGAGCGCCATCGTTTCCTGTTGTGCAAAGAAATGCTTGCGGTAGAGCTCGACGAAGTCCTTGTATTTGTCCACTGGCAGCGAAGGCACCGCGGCGCGCAGAGAATCGTGCAATCCCAGGCCGATGACATGGCTCGCGGCCTCGTGCGCCGGCACCGGCAGGCCCATGTCCCGCGCCGCCTCCTGGATCGACAGCGCGATGCCCGCCGTCGAATCCATCAGCGTGCCGTCCCAATCGAAGACGATCAACGAATATTTACGTCTGGCGCTCAAATGTCTGATCAGTTCAATCGATCACCCAGCCAGCGACGACGGAAATACCGCCTGCGCCAATTCATCGCCGTAAAAACGCCGGCACAATTCGCGCCGCTGCTCCCTTTCGCTAAGACCTGGTGCGAGGGAGGACAACACGATCTGTTGTGCGGTCTCGAACATTTGCAGTGCCATGAGAGCGCGCTCCGAGCCGCTCATCGCCGCGTAGCGCGCCTTGAGGAGGGCTTCAATTGCCGGACTGGTGTCGTTCATTCTCCACTTCCTTCAACAATCCTCCCAGTCCAAGACGCCCGGCCCACTTGTCCAGGTACTCCCGGTCCAGCGGTACTTCGAGCAACAGCCCGACGTCGCGCCGCTGCTGCTCGGAGCGCGAGTCGCGCGACCATTCGAGCTTGGAAAGTATCAGGTCCTCTACGCTCACGATCCACAAGGGTACTCCGGCCAGCTCGACCTTGCGGCGGCGCTCGAATTCCGTACGCCGGTAGGGCGTTTCCTTGCGCGGGATCAGATCAATCTTGACCACCGACGGCACATGAATGATGTTCCACGGTCGCCCGTCGCGAAGCGCCCCGGTTATCGCGTCGGCGTCGGCGAGATAGTCTGCACCGAGCACGCTGGTCAGTTGATCCTCTTTCGCCGATTCGAAGGCGACGACCAGATCGATATCACGCGTCATGCGCGGCCTGGCGTAATAGCTCATCGCCAGGGAACCGGTGAGCATGTAGGCAATACCGGCGCCTTCGAACCGCGCGCACACGTCGCGCAGGGCGAGCAACTCTGGAGTCGACGTCAACATGAGACATCACCAAAGTTCGATTGGCAAAAGCGAAGCACATCGTCCGGCATCGGCGACTCCAGTTTCATCGCTTTGCCGTCGACAGGATGCTTGAACACCAGCCGGCGCGCGTGCAGGAACAAACGCTTCACGCCCTGCCGGGCGAGCGCCCGGTTGAACTCGAAATCGCCGTACTTGTCGTCGCCGAGGACCGGGAATCCTGCATGGGCGAGATGCACGCGGATCTGGTGCGTGCGGCCGGTCATGAGACGCAACTGCAGGACGCTGAGGCCGCCTGAACTCCCCACCACCTTGACCCTGGTGACGGCTTCCATGCCCCCCTCCTTCACGGCCACGCGTCGCTCGCCTTTCGCGTTGACATACTTATGGAGGGCATCCCTTATGTCGAAATGCTTGCCGGCCGGAGTGCCTTTGACGACCGCGACGTAGACCTTCTCGATCTCCCCGTCGCGCAGCATGCGGTGCAGCTCGACCAGGGCGCCGCGTTTTTTTGCGACTATCAGGAGGCCCGACGTATCGCGGTCGAGGCGATGCGCGAGCTCCAGAAGCTTCGCCTCCGGGCGTGCCGCGCGCAGCAATTCGATGACGCCGTGGCTCACTCCGCTGCCGCCGTGGACCGCGACGCCGGAGGGCTTGTCGATGACCAGCAGGGACGGGTCTTCATGCACGATGGGCAGGCCGAACGGCTTTGCGGGCGCCTTGGGACTGGCGGCGGCTACCCGAATCGGCGGCACCCTGACCTTGTCGCCAATCCGGACGCGGTAGTCGGGCTTGACCCGGCCGCTGTTGACGCGGACTTCGCCGCTGCGGACCACCCGGTAGACATGGCTTTTCGGCACCCCCTTGAGGCGGCGCAGCAGGAAATTGTCGAGGCGCTGGGCCTCGCTTTCCTCGCCTACTTCGAGGACCGTCGCACGCGCCTTGCTTAAGTCATTCATTTTCAATACAATCCGGGAACTCGCTTCGAGTTGCGAGGCACAGGAACCACAAGACGCGGTGAGCGCAAGCCACGCGCCGGAACCTGCAACCCGCCTCCTGTCCGACAGTCGTCGGACCCGAAGTGCAGTGGTTAATTTCGCTCACCGGAAGTAGCGATGGTACTGGAAACGCGCGCAGACGGCGTGGTCCATTTGACTGGTCTTTTCCCCCCAAGGAGAACACTGAGCATCCGGGCAACATAGCTCCTGCGTGCGCGGGAGAACACGAAGTGAAACGCATGTTGTTTAACGCGACCCAGCAGGAAGAACTGCGCGTCGCCATCGTAGAAGGCCAGAAGCTGGTTGACCTCGACATCGAGTCGGCGGCCAGGGAACAACGCAAGAGCAATATCTACAAAGCCATCATCACGCGGATCGAGCCCAGCCTCGAAGCCGCATTCGTCGATTACGGCGAGGAACGGCATGGCTTCCTGCCCTTCAAGGAGGTGGCGAGGAACTACTTCCGCCCCGGCGTCGACGTCGGCCGCGCCAGGATCCAGGATGCCCTGAGCGACGGGCAGGACATCACCGTCCAGGTCGAGAAGGACGAACGCGGCAACAAAGGCGCGGCGCTGACCACCTTCATCAGCCTGGCCGGACGGTATCTGGTGCTGATGCCGAACAATCCCCGCGGCGGCGGCGTATCGCGCCGCGTCGAGGGCGAGGACCGCAACGAGCTGCGCGACACCATCGACCAACTTGTGGTTCCCGATGGCATGAGCGTCATCGCGCGCACCGCCGCGATCGGCCGCTCAGTCGAGGAATTGCAGTGGGACATGAACTACCTGCTGCAGCTGTGGCAGGCAATCGATGGCGCGGCCAAGGAGCCGGCCCAGAAGCCGTACCTGATCTATCTCGAATCGAGCCTGGTGATCCGCGCGATCCGCGACTATTTCCAGCCCGATATCGGCGAGATCCTGATCGACACCGAGGAAATCTACGAGCAGGCGCTCGCGTTCATGCAGACCGTGATGCCGGCCAACGTCGGCAAGGTCAAGCTGTACCGCGACGACGTGCCGCTCTTCTCGCGCTTCCAGATCGAGCACCAGATCGAGAGCGCCTACGGCCGGCACGTCAACCTGCCCTCGGGCGGCGCGATCGTGATCGACCATACCGAGGCGCTGGTCGCCATCGACGTCAACTCGGCGCGCGCCACCAAGGGCCACGACATCGAGGAGACCGCGTTCCGCACCAACCTCGAGGCGGCTGAGGAAGTCGCCCGCCAGCTGCGGCTGCGCGACCTGGGCGGCCTGATCGTGGTGGACTTCATTGACATGGAATCGCAGAAGAACCAGCGCGAAGTCGAGAATCTCTTTCGCGACGCGCTGCGGCATGACCGCGCTCGCGTCCAGATCGGCAAGATTTCCCGCTTCGGCATGATGGAGCTGTCGCGCCAGCGGCTGCAACCCTCGCTCGAGGAGACCGCGCACATCAGCTGTCCGCGCTGCGGCGGCACCGGTTTCATTCGCGGCACCGAATCGACGGCGCTGCACGTGCTGCGCATCATTCAGGAAGAAGCGATGAAGGAGAACACCGGCGCGGTCCATGCGCAGGTGCCGGTCGACGTGGCCTCGTTCCTGCTGAACGAGAAGCGCGCCGAGATCCAGAAACTGGAAGCGCGCATCAAGGTGAACATCGTGCTGGTGCCCAACGCGAATTTGGAGACGCCGCACTACAAGGTGCAGCGCCTCAAGCACGATGAATTGAACCAGATGGCGCATGTGCCCACGAGCTACGAGATGGTCGAGCAGCCCGATGACCCGCAGGCGATCGGCAAGGAAACCGAGCCGAAGAAAGAACGTCCGCAGGCGGCAGTGCAAGGCATTGTTCCCGACCAGCCGGCGCCAGTCGTGCCCGAACCCCAGCCCAGGGCCGAAGCGGCACGTGCCGCCCCTGCCCCCGCGGCAACGGCGGCCCCCGAGCCAGCACGTTCCGGATTTCTCGGACGCCTCTTTGGTTGGCTCAAATCGGAGAAGCCGGCGGATCAGCCATCGGCAGCCAACGAACCGTCGATGCGGCCGGCGAGGCCGCATCGTCCGGAGAGGCCGCGCGACGAATCACGCGACCGGAACGATCATCGCCGCGGCGAACGCGGCGGCAGGCGCGATGGCCAGCCGCGCGGCGACCGTGACGGCAAGCGCGATCATCAGCAGCGCGGCGAACGCGGGCGCGATCAACCACGCGGCGAGCGCCAGCCGCGCCGCGACCAGCGCCCGCCGCAACCGCAGCAGGCACGGCCGGATCGCCCCCAGGGCGAAGCCCAACAGCAAGGCGAGCCTTCGCAGTCCGAGCGCCAAGGCTCCGAGCGTCCGCAGGGCGAGCGCCGTCCCGATCAACGCCCGCCGCGCCCGCAGCAGCAGCAGCGGCCGCCGCAGGGATCTGTGCAGCAGGGACCCAACGCGGGCCCGCAAGACGGCAACCGTCAGCCGCAGCAGGATGGCGAAGAGCCCCGCCGCGCGCGACGTAGCCGCGGCGGCCGCGGGCGCGGCGGCACCGACCGGGGCGATCGTCCTGAGCGTGGCGAACGCCAGCCGGAGCACCAGCAGCAGCGCAATCCGGACCAGTCGCTCTATGCGCAACAGCTCGAGGAGCACCGGCTGAAGCAGCAACGCGAGACCGAGGCGCACGACGCCGAGCCGCAAAGTCATCGCGAGCCGGTTGTCGAAGCCGCTCCGATGCCCCGCATGGAAGAAGCAGTCCGGGAAGAAGCGCCGCGCGCCGAAGCACCAAGGGTTGAAACGCCGCGCTACGAAGCGCCCCGGATCGATCCGAAAGAGGCCCTTTCAGGTGCCGGACTGCAGATGGTGGAGACCAACGCCTCGAAGGCGCGGCAGGCAGCGCCGGAGCCAGAACCGGTGCAGCTGGGCCGGCCGCGGCGCGAAAGACAGGCGGCAGCCGCGCCGGTCGAGACGGAACTCGTTCAAGTCGAAACACGCAACAAGTGAGCCCGGACGTGGTCGGCCAGGCTGCGTGACGCGGCCTCGACCATGTCCAGCACCTGCTCGAACCCCTCCGGCCTTCCGTAGTACGGGTCGGGGACGTCCGCGTCGTTCATTGCCGCGAAGTCCAGGTCCTCGAAATCGCGCCGCAGCACCTGGCGCGCGCGCAAGAGAAACAATCCGCTTCAGTAGATTCAACTATCAACCGTGAGTCCGTGGCCATCGGCAAAAGGGCTGGACGATTGAAGACTGGCGGCAACATCGCTACTCGCAGTTTGCTGCAGATGCTGGCGCTTTTCCGGCGCGGCGGCTGGATGGCCGATCACGCGATCGAAGAGCCGCCGCTGCGATCGGAGCTGTTCAGCGCCGATCAGATGGAACAGCACGGCAGGACGCTCGCTGCCGCGCATTCGCTGGGGGTAAAACGGACCCGCGACCTGCTGCTCGAGCGACTCGCAGAGAACGAAGGCCTGCTGCTCCAGGCCTGCGCTCTGCTTACGGCCGCGATCAAGGACAATCGCCCTGGCACGCCCGCCGGCGAATGGCTTCTCGATAACTTCCACCTGATCGAAGAGCAGATACGCACCGCAAGGCGGCACCTGCCCAAGGATTACAGCCGGGAGCTGCCGCGCCTGGGCAACGGGCCGTCGGCCGGGCTGCCGCGGGTTTACGACATCGCGCTGGAGACCATATCGCACGGCGACGGACAGGTGGATCCGGAGAGTTTCGGCCGTTTCATCGCGGCCTACCAGACCATCACCACGCTGACCCTCGGCGAACTGTGGGCCGTTCCGATCATGCTGCGCGTGGCGCTGATCGAGAATCTCCGCCGCGTGGGAAGCCGCATCATCGCCCATCGCATGGGCCGGGACCTGGCCGATTTCTGGGCGGGCCAGATGACGGAGACCGCCCAGAATGACCCCAAAAGCCTGATCCTGGTGGTCGCGGACATGGCGCGGTCCAACCCGCCCATGAGCAGTTCCTTCGTGGCGGAACTTGCGCGCCGGCTGCAAGGGCAGAGCGCGGCGCTGGCGATGCCGCTCAACTGGATCGAGCAGCGGCTGTCCGAGCTGGGCCTTTCCATCGAGCAGCTGGTGCAGTCGGAAAACCAGCAGCAGGCGGCAGACCAGGTATCGATCAGCAACAGCATCGGCAGCCTGCGCCTGCTGGCCGCGACCGACTGGCATGCATTCGTCGAGACGATGAGCGTGGCCGAACGGACCCTGCGCGAGGACCCCGGAGGGGTGTACGTCCGGATGGACTTTGCCACCCGCGACCACTATCGCCACGTGCTGGAAAAGATCGCCAGGCGCAGCGGGCTCGCCGAGGACCAGGTGGCGCGCGGTTGCGTGCACCTGGCACGCGAGGCCGCGGCACGGAACGATGCCGACGATCGTACAGCCCATGTCGGTTTCTACCTCGTCGACAAAGGCCTGCCGCAGCTGGAAGCACTAACCCGCGAGCGGGTTCCTGCACGGCGGATGCGGGTCCCTCTTTCTCTGGCTTTGCGGCGCATCCCTGGCCGCTTCATCTATCTCGGGCCGATCGCTCTGATGACGGCGGTATTCACGGGTGGCCTGCTCGCACAAGCACATGCCGGCGGCGCGCGGGACTGGCTCCTGGCGCTGTGCGGCATCCTGGCGTTGCTCGCCACCAGTCAACTCGCCGTGGCGCTGGCGAACTGGCTGGCGACGCTGCTCGTGGCGCCAAAGCTGCTGCCGCGCATGGATTTTTCCAAAGGCATCGCGCCGGCATCGCAGACTCTGGTCGTGGTTCCGGCGCTCATCTACAGCGCGCAGAACGTCGAGGACCTGGTCGAGGCGCTCGAAGTCCGCTTCCTGGGAAATCGGGACGACCATCTGCGCTTCTGCCTGCTCACGGATTTCGCGGATGCGCGCCAAGAAACGCTGCCGCAGGACGAAGCGCTGCTGCAACTGGCCGGACAGCGCGTCACGGAACTGAACGGAAAATACCCCGGTGCCGGAGCCGCAAACGCAAGGGACGTATTTTTTCTTTTCCACCGGCCACGCCGCTGGAATCCCCGCGAGCGGGTCTGGATGGGCTACGAGCGCAAGCGCGGCAAACTGGGCGACCTGAATGCGTTGCTGCGCGGCGGCGCGGTCGCTCCATTCTCGCGCATCGTCGGCCGGATCGCCGTTCTGTCCGGCATCCGGTACGTGATCACGCTCGACAGCGATACGCAGCTGCCGCGCGACTCGGCGCGGCAGCTGGCTGGCACGATGGCGCATCCGCTGAACAGGGCGCGCTACGACGCCGTGCGCCGGCGCGTGACGGAAGGCTACGGCATCCTGCAGCCGCGCGTGGCGATGAGCCTGACGGATGCGAACCGCTCGCGCTATGCCCAGCTGCATTGCGAGGAGGCCGGCATCGATCCGTATACGCGCATGGTCTCCGACGTCTACCAGGATCTGTTCGGTGAAGGCTCGTTCATCGGCAAGGGCATCTATGACGTCGATGCGTTCGAGCAGGCGCTGAAGGGCCGTTTACCGGAAAACTGCGTCCTCAGTCACGATCTGCTGGAAGGTTGCTATGCGCGCTCCGGATTGGCGAGCGACGTGCAACTCTACGAGCAGTATCCCGCCAGCTACCGCGCCGACGTCAGCCGGCGGCACCGCTGGATGCGCGGCGACTGGCAGCTGGTCGGCTGGCTGCGCGGGCGCGTTCCCATCGGCGACGGAGGTTCGGAAAAGACCCCGCTCTCGAGCCTGTCCCAGTGGAAGATCTTCGACAACCTGCGCCGCAGCGTGGTCTCACCCGCATTGACGGTGCTGTTGCTGCTCGGCTGGACCCTCCTGTCGCCGGCGTGGTTCTGGACCCTGGCGGTGCTGGCGGTGATGCTGGTTCCCGCCTTGAGCGCCTCGATTGTGGAGCTGTTCCGCAAACCGGAGGACGCCGTGCTGCGCCAGCACCTCGCCCGCGTCCTGCACTACGCCGGAGAACGCCTCGCGCAGGCGGCGTTCGCGCTGGCCTGCCTGCCGTTCGAGGCCTACGTCAGCCTGGACGTGATACTGCGTACTGCGGTGCGCATGCTGATCACGCGCCGGCGGCTCCACCAGTGGTCGCCATCGAGCCGGCTCGATGGCGACCGCAGCACCGGCCTTCTGGCCGCCTTCCGTTGGATGTGGATCGCTCCGTTCCTGGCCATCGCCACGACGCTTTATCTGTTGCATGCACGGCCCGAAGCGCTGGCGGCAGCCGCGCCGGTCCTGCTGCTGTGGCTGGCTTCTCCGCTGCTCACGTGGTGGCTCAGCCGGCCGCTGGCGCGTCCGCAGCCGAGGCTCTCGCCGGAGCAGACCGCGTTTCTGCGCCTGATTTCCCGCAAGACCTGGGCCTATTTCGAGACTTTCGTCGGGCCGGATGACCATTGGCTGCCGCCGGACAACTTCCAGGAGAACCCTGCCACGGCGCTTGCGCGCCGCACCTCTCCGACCAACATGGGGCTGGCGCTGCTCGCGAATTTGTCGGCGTACGACTTCGGCTATGTGTCGGCAGGCCAACTCATCGAGCGCACCCGCAATGCGTTCGGCACGATGCACAAGCTGGAACGGTACCGCGGCCACTTCTACAACTGGTACGACACCCAGTCATTGCAGCCTCTGCTGCCGATGTACGTCTCGACGGTCGACAGCGGCAACCTCGCCGGCCACCTGCTGACGCTGCGGCCGGGCCTCGCCACGCTGGCCGACCAGCCCATTCTCGCGGCGCGCTGGCTGGAAGGTCTGGCGGACACGCTCCAAGCCCTCCTCGCTTGCGCGCCGACCAAGGCGCCGGACGCTCTGCTCCGCTTCCGGCAGGATCTTGAATCGGCCCTTGCCGAACGGCCGTCCACCCTCCCGGGGGCACGCCACGTCCTGGACGGGCTGGCGGCAAACGCGGCGCTGCTTGTGAACGGTCCGGGCGAAAAACCGGATTCCGAATCCGGCGATCTGGCGCGCGCGCTCCACCGGCAATGCCGGGATGCCCTGGATGAGCTCACGTTGCTCGCGCCGGCGCCAGCAATGCCGGACGTGGACGCAATCCCGACGCTGCGCGAGCTGGCGGCGCAAGGCGTTTCATCCGCTCGTGCCCGCATGGAGGAGATCGCGCAGCTCGCATTGCAGGCGGGTGAAATGGCACGCATGGATTACGACTTCCTCTACGACGAGGTGCGCCATCTTCTGACCATCGGCTACAACGTGACCGACCGCAGGCACGGACACCACGTGACCGAGCGCAGGCGCGATGCCAGCTACTACGACCTGCTCGCATCGGAAGCGCGCCTGGCCAATTTCGTCGCGATCGCCCAGGGGCAGCTGCCGCAGCAGAGCTGGTTCGCGCTGGGGCGCCTGCTTACCAACGCCGGCAGCGGGGCGACGCTGCTTTCCTGGAGCGGCTCGATGTTCGAGTACCTGATGCCGCTGCTGGTGATGCCAAACTACGAGAACACCCTGATCGACGACAGTTGCCGCGCGGCGGTGCGGCGGCAGATCGAGTACGGCGCCCAGCGCGGGGTGCCCTGGGGCATGTCCGAGTCCGGTTACAGCACGGTCGATGCGGCGCTCAATTACCAGTACCGCGCATTCGGCGTGCCCGGCCTCGGCCTCAAACGCGGCTTGAGCGAGGATCTGGTGATTGCGCCGTATGCCACGGCGCTCGCGCTGATGGTGGCGCCCGAGGAGGCCTGCGAAAATCTGCAACGGCTCGCGGCCGAGGGCATCCTCGGCAGATTCGGATTCTACGAGGCGATCGACTACACCCCGGCGCGCCTGCGCCGCGCGGAAACCAGCGCCGTCGTGCGCTCGTTCATGGCCCACCACCAGGCCATGAGCCTCCTGTCGCTGGCCCACCTGCTGCTGGACCGGCCGATGCAGCGGCGCTTCGCCTCCGACCCGCTGTTCCAGGCGACCCTGCTGCTGCTCCAGGAACGGATTCCGAGAGCCGGTGCGTTGTATTCGAACCTTCCCGAGTGGGTGGATTTTCGCACCGTCTCAGAGAATGCCGAGATGCCGATGCGCGTGTTCAGCACGCCCGATACGAGGATACCGGGCGTGCAACTGCTGTCCAACGGCCGCTATAACGTGATGATCACGAACGCAGGCGGCGGCTACAGCCGCTGGAAAGACATCGCCGTGACGCGCTGGCTCGAGGACAGCACCAGCGATCAGTGGGGCACGTTCTGTTACCTGCGCGACGTGACGGGCGGCAAGGTCTGGTCGTCCGCTTTTCAGCCGGCGCTGAAGCGCGCGGAAACCTACGAAGCGATCTTCACCGAGCAGCGGGTGGAGTTCCGCCGCCATGACGCGGACTTCGATACCCATACCGAGATCGTGGTATCGCCCGAGGATGACATCGAGCTGCGCCGGGTACGCATCACCAACCGCTCCCGCGCACGCAGGACGATCGAAGTGACCAGCTACGCGGAGGTGGTCCTCGCCCCTCCGTCCGCCGACGCCCTGCATCCGGCGTTCAGCAATCTGTTCGTGCAGACCGAGATCGTTGCCGCGCGGCAGGCCATCCTGTGCACGCGCCGGCCGCGCTCGCGCGGCGAGCCGGCGCCGTGGATGCTGCATCTGATGGCGGTGCACGGCGCGGAGGTAGAAGCGGTTTCGTATGAGACGGACCGCGCGCGCTTCATCGGCCGCGGCAACAGCGTGGCCGCGCCGCTGGCGCTGCGCGATCCCGCCCCGCTCTCGGGCAGCCAGGGATCGGTGCTGGACCCGATCGTCGCCATCCGGCAGCGCATTACCCTCGATCCGGTCCAGGTGGTCACGCTCGATCTGGTCACCGGCATCGGCGAGAGCCGCGCTGCGTGCCTCCAGCTGGCCGAGAAGTACCAGGACCGGCGCCTCGCCGATCGCGCGTTCGAAATGGCATGGACGCACAGTCAGGTGACGCTGCGGCAGATAAACGTCACCGAGGCCGAAGCGCAGCTCTACGGGCGCCTGGCGAGCTCGATCATCTACGCCAATGCCTCGCTGCGCGCGGAAGCGAGCGTGATCGCCAAGAACCGGCGCGGGCAATCCGGTCTGTGGGGATACGCGATCTCGGGGGATCTGCCCATCGTGCTGGTGCAATTGAAGGACCCGGCAAACATAGAACTGGTGCGCCAGCTGGTTCAGGCCCACGCCTACTGGCGCCTCAAGGGATTGGCGGTGGACCTGGTGATCTGGAACGAAGAGCGCGGCGGCTACCGCCAACTGCTCCACGACCAGATCATGGGGCTGATCGCCGCGGGCGTGGAGGCACATGTCATCGATCGGCCCGGCGGAATCTTCGTGCGGTCCGCCGATCAGATTTCGAATGAAGACCGCATCTTGCTGCAGTCGGTCGCGCGCGCCGTTTTCACCGACAGCCAGGGAGCCCTCGCGGATCAGGTCAAACGGCGCCCGCCGGGCGAACCGGCCATCCCGCGCTTTGCCGCGACCCGTGCGCGCGGAGCCGAACCGGTTCGCGACGCCGCACAGGCACAGGAGGCCGAAACAGCACCGCGCGATCTGGTCCTCTACAACGGACTCGGCGGTTTCACGCCCGACGGCCGCGAGTACGTGATCACGACAACGCACGAGCAGGCAACACCCGCCCCCTGGGTAAACGTGCTGGCCAATCCGCATTTCGGCTGCGTGATCTCCGATAGCGGAGCGGCCTATACCTGGCACGAGAACGCCCACGAGTTCCGCATCACCCCCTGGCACAACGACTCCGTCGGCGACGCCAGCGGCGAGGCCTATTACCTGCGCGACGAAGAAACCGGGCACTTCTGGTCTCCCTCCGCGCTGCCCTGCCGCGGAACGGGCCCTTACGTCAGCCGGCACGGATTCGGCTACAGCGTCTTCGAACACAGCGAGGACGGCATCGATTCCGAGTTGACGGTCTACGTGGACCTGGAGCGGCCGGTCAAGTTCGCGGTCCTGAAGGTGCGCAACGCCTCGGGCCGCTCGCGCCGGCTCTCCGCGACCGGCTATGCGGAATGGGTGCTGGGCGATCTGCGGCCGAAATCGTCCATGCACGTGGTCACCGAAATCGATCCCAACAGCGGCGCGCTGCTAGCGCGCAACGCCTATAACCCCGAGTTCGCCGAGCACGTCGCCTTCTTCGACGTGGACGATGTGACCCGGACCATCAGCGGCGACCGCACCGAATTCATCGGACGCAACGGCACGCTGCGCAATCCGGCCGCCCTCGCGCGGGCACGGCTTTCCGGCAAGGTAGGCGCGGCCATGGACCCCTGCGCCGCGATCCAGGTTCCATTCGACCTCGCCGACGGAGCGTCGCGCGAGATCATCTTCCGCATGGGCGTCGGACGCGGCACCGACGACGCCAGCCGCCTGGTGCAGCGCCTGCGCAAATCCAGCACCGCCCGCGCCGCGCTCGACGCGGTCCGGCAATACTGGAAAACCACGCTAGGCGCGGTGCAGATCGAAACACCGGACCGATCGCTCAACGTGCTGTGCAACGGCTGGCTGGTCTACCAGACGATGGCGTGCCGCCTGTGGGGCCGCAGCGGCCATTACCAGTCGGGCGGTGCCTTCGGATTCCGCGATCAGCTGCAGGATGTCATGGCGTTGGTGCACGCCGAGCCGCGGCTGGTGCGCGATCACCTGCTGCTGTGCGCGTCCCGGCAGTTCCTGGAGGGCGATGTGCAGCATTGGTGGCACCCGCCCTCGGGCCGCGGCGTGCGCACGCACTGCTCGGACGACTATCTGTGGCTGCCGCTGGCGACCTGCCGCTATGTCCTCTCCACCGGGGACAGCGCGATCCTGAAGGAACAGGTCAAATTTCTGGATGGCCGCGCCGTCGGTCCCGAGGAGGACTCGTACTACGACCTGCCGCTGCGCTCCATGGAAGCCGCAAGCCTCTATCAGCACTGCGTGCGGGCGATCCTCATGGCCCTGAAATTCGGCTTTCACGGCTTGCCGCTGATGGGCTCCGGCGACTGGAACGACGGCATGAATCTGGTGGGTCCGCAGGGCAAGGGCGAGAGCGTATGGCTGGGTTTTTTCCTGCACCAGGTATTGACGCAATTCGCCACCCTCGCGCGTGGCGAGAACGATGCGGCCTTCGCCGAGCGCTGTGAGGCCGAAGCCGCCCGGCTGCGCCGCAATATCGAGACGCATGGCTGGGATGGCGGCTGGTACCGCCGCGCCTACTTCGACGACGGCACGCCGCTGGGCTCCTCCGCCAACGCCGAATGCCAGATCGATTCCATCGCGCAAAGCTGGTCGGTGCTCTCCGGAGCGGGTGACCCGGAGCGCTCGCGGCTGGCGATGAACGCGCTGGATCAGCGCCTGGTGCGCCGGGACCACGCGCTGGTTCAGCTGTTGGACCCGCCGTTCGACACGTCAGATATGAATCCGGGCTATGTCCGCGGCTACGTGCCAGGCGTGCGGGAGAACGGCGGGCAGTACACCCACGCGGCGATCTGGGCGGCGATGGCGTTTGCCGCGCTGGGCGACACCGTGCGGGCGTGGGAACTGCTCGGCATGATCAATCCGTTGCGCCACGGCGAGTCGCCCGAGAGGACTGCCGTCTACAAGGTGGAGCCCTACGTCATCGCAGCCGACGTCTACGCGGTCGCGCCGCATACCGGCCGCGGCGGCTGGACCTGGTATACCGGTTCGGCCGGCTGGATGTACCGGTTGATCATGGAATCGCTATTGGGATTGCGATTGACGGCGGACCCGCAGTTGTCCCGGCTTCATTTCGAACCGTGCCTCCCGGCCGATTGGCAGGGGTTCCAGTTGCACTACCGCTACCGGCAAACCGTCTACCACATCACCGTGCGCCAGACCTCCGGCGCCCAAGCCGCGATGACCGTAAGCGTGGACGGCGTGGTGCAATCAGAGCCGGCGATACCGCTGCTCGACGATCGCCGGGAACACCAGGTGGAAGTGAAACTGCAGCAGAAGACTATCGATCTGCCAGTTCCACCCCAAACACACGCTTCTTGAGCTCGGTGAGTTGATCCCGCGCCTTCGCCGCCTTCTCGAATTCGAGATTCCTGGCGTGGTCGTACATCTGCTTTTCCAGGGCGCGCAATTCGCGCGCCAGCTGCTTCTCGCTCATCGCCTCGTAACGCGCGTCAGTCTGCGCCGCCTTCAACTCCTGCCGGGCGTCGTCGGCGTCGTAGACGCCGTCGATCAGGTCCTTGATGCGCTTGTTGACGCCGACCGGCGTGATGCTGTGTTTCAGGTTGTAGGCGATCTGCTTGTTGCGCCGCCGGTCGGTCTCGGCGATGGCGCGCTTCATCGAATCGGTCATGCGGTCGGCATAAAGGATGGCGGCGCCGTTGATGTGGCGGGCGGCGCGGCCGATGGTCTGGATCAGCGAACGCTCCGAGCGCAGGAAACCTTCCTTGTCGGCATCCAGGATCGCGACCAGCGACACCTCGGGCAGGTCGAGTCCCTCCCTTAGCAGATTGATGCCGACCAGCACGTCGAATTCCCCGAGGCGCAGGTCGCGAATGATCTCGACGCGCTCGACGGTTTCGATCTCGGAGTGCAGGTAGCGGACCTTGACGCCGTGCTCGCCGAGATAATCGGTCAATTCCTCGGCCATTCTTTTGGTTAGAGTTGTTACTAAGACTCTTTCCTTCCGGGAAACCCGAATAGAAATCTCTGACAGCAAATCATCGACCTGCGTCGAGGCCGGCCGCACCTCGACCGGCGGGTCCACCAGCCCGGTGGGCCGCACCACCTGCTCCACCACCTGCGCCGATTTGCCCGCCTCGTAGGCGGCCGGCGTGGCCGAGACGAAGACCGTCTGGCGCACCACCGATTCGAATTCGTCGAAACGCAGCGGCCGGTTGTCCAGCGCCGAGGGCAGGCGGAAGCCGTACTCGACAAGGTTGAATTTGCGCGAGTGGTCGCCTTTGTACATGCCGCCCAGCTGGCCGATGGTGACGTGGCTCTCGTCAATGAACATCAGCGCGTCCTGCGCCAGATAGTCGATCAGCGTCGGCGGCGGCTCGCCCGGTTTTCGTCCGGACAGATGGCGCGAATAGTTTTCGATGCCCTTGCAGAAGCCCAGTTCGACCAGCATCTCGAGATCGAAACGCGTGCGTTGCTCGATGCGCTGCGCCTCGACCAGCTTGGCCGACTTCTGGAAGAAATCGATGCGCTCGCGCAGCTCGATCTTGATCGCTTCGATCGCTCGCAAGGTGGTGGCGCGCGGCGTGACGTAGTGGCTGGACGGATAGACCGTGAAGCGCGCCATCGGGTGCTGCACGCGCCCGGTGAGCGGGTCGAACACGTCCAGTTTTTCCACCAGATCGTCAAGCAGGGAGATCCGTATCGCGTGCTCGGCATGCTCGGCCGGGAAAACGTCGATCACGTCGCCGCGCACCCGGAAGGTGCCGCGGCGGAAATCCATTTCGTTGCGGTCGTATTGCATCGCCACCAGCCGCGCGATCACCTCGCGCTGGGAGATTTTCTCGCCCTGGCGCAGGTGCAGGATCATGCCGTGGTATTCGGAGGGATCGCCGATGCCGTAGATCGCCGACACCGTGGCGACGATCACCACGTCGCGGCGCTCCATCAGCGATTTGGTCGCCGACAGCCGCATCTGCTCGATGTGCTCGTTGATGGAGGAGTCTTTCTCAATGTACAGATCGCGCGAGGGCACGTAGGCCTCGGGCTGGTAATAGTCGTAGTAGGAAACAAAGTACTCGACGGCGTTTTCCGGGAAAAACTCGCGGAATTCGGAATAGAGCTGCGCCGCGAGCGTCTTGTTGGGCGCCAGTACCAGCGCCGGCCTGCCGAGCCGGGCGATGACGTTCGCCATGGTGAAGGTCTTGCCCGAGCCGGTCACGCCGAGCAACGTCTGGTACGCGAGCCCGTCGCTGATCCCCTCGACGAGCTTGGCGATCGCCTCGGGCTGGTCGCCCGCTGGCGCGAACGGCTGGTGCAGCTTGAACGGACTGTTGGGGAAAGTCAGGTCCACGGGTAAACTATTACACTGCAAAAAACAACCTTCGAGTCTAGCAGATGAACGCACCGCGACCACCTTCCCCGCTCGTTTCGCTCGCCATGGCGCCCAAGGATCCGATTCTCGGCGTCACCGAGGCCTACGTCGCCGACCAGAACCCGAACAAGGTCAATCTCGGCGTCGGCGTCTACACCGACGACGGCGGCAAGGTGCCGCTGCTCGACTGCGTGCGCCGCGCCGAAGAAACGCGCGTCAAGAGCGGCACGCCCAAATCCTACCTGCCGATCGACGGCATCGCGGCCTACGACAAAGCCGTGCAAGCGCTGGTTTTCGGTTCTTCTTGCAATGCTTTGAAAGAAAACCGGATCGTAACCATTCAAGCGCTCGGCGGCACCGGAGGTCTGAAGATCGGCGCCGACTTCCTCAAGCAGGTCAGCCCCGGCGCCACCGTCTGGATCAGCGAGCCGAGCTGGGAGAACCATCGCGCCCTGTTCGAAAGCGCCGGTTTCCCCGTCAAGGAATACCCGTACTACGACCCGAACACGCACGGCCTGAACTTCGAGGGCATGCTGGGGGCGCTGAAGAAATTGCCCGCGGGCGCGATCGTGGTGCTGCATTCCTGCTGCCACAATCCGACCGGTGTCGACCTGGACCAGGCGCAGTGGAAGCAGGTGCTCGAAGCCGTCCAGTCGCGCGGCATCGTCCCCTTTCTCGACCTCGCCTACCAGGGCTTCGCCGAGGGCACCGATGCCGACGCCTTCGCCCCGCGCCTGTTCGCCGAAGCGATGCAGCCCGTGTTCCTGTCGAGCTCCTTCTCCAAGTCCTTTTCGCTCTACGGCGAGCGCGTCGGCGCCTTCAGCCTGGTCGCCGGCAGCGGCG
>Ga0315281_10003401_pt1 | contig 23289 bp, 27 predicted proteins | sample YL17G07_0_MG_FD_204540 | JGI IMG/M metagenome (GOLD analysis project Ga0315281, IMG submission 204540) | Sediment microbial communities from Yellowstone Lake, YNP, Wyoming, USA - YL17G07_0 | ecosystem: Environmental > Aquatic > Freshwater > Lake > Sediment | place: USA: Wyoming | collected... | reverse complement strand
GTGGGCTTCATCACGCGCGGCCGCGGGGTGACTATCCACTCGACGAGTTGTAACAAAGTCCTGGCGTCCGATCAGGCGCGTCGCGTCGATGCGTCGTGGAACGTGAAGGCCAAGATGCCGACGGCAACCAAGATCCGGGTCGTGTGCGTCGACAAGCCCGGCCTTTTGGCCGATATCAGCAAATCCATCTCGGCCCAGGGGGTCAATATCAGCCAGGCGACCTGCCGGTCCATCGCAGATCAAAAATCAATGAATACCTTCGAAGTAGGCATCCAGGACGTCAAACATTTGCTGCAACTGATGAAATCCCTCGAAAAGGTGAAGGGCGTGATTTCTGTGGAGAGAGTGAGAGACTAGCTTGCCGACTGAATCAATTCAGCGGCTAAATAAAACCGAAATTCCTTCGGAATTTTTGCTTTTCTTAGCCCACGAATTTACCCAGCTTTGCTGGACCCTTTAGGATTCGTCGGGTTACGCGGCTTTCTGGACGAAACCGGAACGGATGCAGCGGGTGCAGGCGTTGACGCGCATGACGGCGCCCTTGACGACCACGCGGACGCGTTGAAGGTTGGGGAAAGAGACCTTCTTGGTCTTGTTATTGGCGTGGCTGACGTTGTTTCCAACCAGGCGTTTCTTTTGACAATAAAAGCAACTGAGGGCCATATATCCTCCGAATGAATTAAGGGAGCGATAACTACGTCAGCCAGATGGGGTTCGTCAAGGGGAGAGCGGTATCTCCCCTTGACTTTAGCGAGCCATCTGGCTTGGCCAGTGGAGAGCGAAACGATGCAAGGGTTTTCGGATGCGGAGAAAAAGGGATTTGGGCGGGCCGGCGAGGACCTGGCGGCGCAGTTTTTGCGCTCCAAGGGCTACCGCATTCGGGAGAGGAATTACCGGTGCCGGCTCGGCGAGGTGGATCTCATCGTCGAGCGGCAGGGGGAGATCTCATTCGTAGAGGTCAAATCCCGGCGATCGGTCAACGCCGTCGATCCGCGCGAATTGGTTCCCTATGGGAAACAGCTCCATATCTCGAAAGTCGCGCAGCACTATATTGCGTCCAAAAAGCTCTACGACGTTTCTGCTGATTTTGCCGTTCTGATCGTCGATTACTCGAACTCCGAGCCGCGGTTCGAATGGATTGAAGGTGCCTTTCCCCTCGCGTATGGATACTAGCGGTGCTGGACAACGGGCTAAAAATTATATATTTCAGCGCCAAATGTCGAACCAGAACCTGTTGACTTCCTTCCTCAAAGCCGTCGAGAGGCTCCGCCATCGCACGTGTCTGAAATATAAGAAACAGGGTTCCTGGAAGACTTTGTCGTGGATCCAGGTTCGGCGTCTCGTGCGCGATCTCGCCCTGGGACTCCAACGGATCGGTATTTCCCATGGGGATCGCATCGCCCTTCTCTCCAATACCCGGTATGAATGGACGATCGCCGACATGGCGGTGCTCTCGATCGGGGGCGTGACGGTCCCCATTTATCCATCCAGCACTTCGGAACAGGCCTCTTACATCCTAAAAAATTCGGGTGCGAAGGCGGTCTTCGTCGAAGACGGCGTCCAGTTGGACAAGATCCTAAAAATAAAGAAGGCCTTGCCCGCCTTAAGAAAAGTCGTTGTCTTCTCCGGCGCGGACCTGCCGGCTCTCCCGGCTCTCAAGGACGTCTTCCACCTGACGGACCTCCTCAAAATGGAGAAGTTCGGAGAATCCACCGGAGAAGAAAAATGGCTCGAAGGCATTCGAGCCATTAGGACGGCTCAGATGGCGACCATCGTCTATACCTCCGGGACGACGGGGCCGCCGAAGGGCGTGATGTTGACCCACAGGAACTTCATGTCGGAAATTCAGTCGCTGATGAAAAGCTTTGATTTGAACGAACGGATCGTTGGATTGTTCTTTCTGCCTTTGGCCCACATCTTCGGTCGCACCATGCAGTTCTGGCAGCTCGCGGCGGGGTTTGTCCATGCCTATGGACAACTGGATTCCGTGATGGACGACTTGCGCGTCATTCGCCCGCATGGCTTCGTCTCCGTTCCCCGCATCTTTGAAAAAATTCATGAAAAAATCCTATCCCAGTGGCATGAGGCCTCGTGGCTCAAACAAAGGGTCATTTCTTGGGGGCCGTTCGCGCATTTGATCGTCTTTCCAAGGATTCGAGCGCTTTTCGGGGGGAGGGCTCGATTCGCCATCTCCGGCGGTGCGCCCCTCTCGAAAGAAGTGGCCGAATTCTTTCACGCGGCGGGCGTCCTGATCTTGGAGGGATACGGTCTTACGGAGACGACGGCCGGCATTTATATCAACACCGAAAAGAACTACCGGTTCGGGACGGTGGGTAAGGCCCTGCCGCGTGTGAAGCTGAAGCTGGCGCGGGATGGGGAGATTTTGGTCAAGGGGCCGTCCGTTTTCGTGGGGTATTACGGGGATCCGAAAGCGACGCGACAGGCCTTCACAAGGGATGGTTGGTTTAAGACCGGGGATATCGGTAAGATCGACCGGGATGGGTATTTAAAAATAACGGATCGGAAGAAGGACCTCATCATTACGTCGGCGGGCAAGAACATAGCGCCCCAAAACATCGAGAAGCTCTTGATGACCATTCCTTACATCAGCCATGCGATGGTGAGCGGCGACGGACGGAATTTCCTGACGGCCTTGGTCACGCTCAATCAGGATGCCGTGCAGGGATATGCGCGGCGGCGAAATATTCATATCAACGGCTACCGGAAGCTTGCGAAGCACCCGGAGATCTATCGCCTGGTCCGGCAGGCGGTCGAGGAGAAGAACCGGCAGTTGGCGTCCTTTGAGACGATTAAGAAGTTCGTTATCTTGGAAAACGATTTCAGCCCCTCAACCGGCGAGTTGACGCCCACTCTCAAGCTCAAGAGAAAGGTCGTCGGCGAAAAATACAAGGACCTTATCGATCAACTTTACCATTAAAAGGATCTATGCTATTCGTCTTACCACTTATAAAAGGAGGAATTCGTTATGGCTGACGCCTCGGGAGGGAAGGGAACGGGCCTCGCGCCAAATATCGCGAGTCTGTTGTGTTACATCTGCATGCCCATCTCCAGCATCGTATTCATGCTGATGGAGAAGGAGAATAAGGACGTCCAGTTTCACGCCTGGCAAGGTACGATCTTCGGTGTCGGCTACATCGTGGTGATCGTTGCGATCGAGATACTCGCGGCCCTCCTCGGCGCCATGGTGAGCTTTCTCGGCGTCGTTCTCGGTCTCTTGATCCCCATCATCGGCTTGGTCGCCTTTGTTTTGTGGATTATTTGCCTGGTGAAGGCCTATCAGGGCGAGCGTTGGAAGATTCCCTATATCGGGGACATCGCGGAAAAGAAGGCCGGGTTGGCGTGACCTCTCCCCACCCCTCTCCTTAACCAAGGAGAGGGTGGCCGAAGGCCGGGTGAGGTCGTATGTGCGCCGTCAAATTATTCTTTGGCATCCCATGTCCGGGATGCGGGCTGCTGCATAGCTTCTGGGCCCTCCTCCACTTTGACGTGGGGAGGGCCTTTTTGTTTTTTCCCATCTGGCCCGCATTCGTCCTTTTTTTCATCTTGCGGCGGAAAAAATACGCGGGTGAGATCTTTCTGACGCTTCTTTTCGCCCAGTGGTTCCTCCGAGTCGGATTGATTCTTGGCGAACGCTGGGATCTTTTCCGTTGACACCAACCCTGAGGTCGATATTTTTGCGCGACATCGGGCAACATCCGATGCATGGAGGAGGCGCCACATGACCCCTAAGGAATATTTTGACAATAAGGTCCCCGAGAATCTGAAGACCAAGGGCGACAAGATTACGAGCATCAACGCGGTCTATGAGTTCCAGATCACCGGGCCGAACGGCGGGACATGGACGCTCGATTTGACCGCTCCGGGGGGAGCCGTAAGCTCCGGTTCCTCCGGCAAAGCCAATTGCACGGTCATCATGGAAGACGAAAACTTCGTGAAACTCGTGGACGGCCAGCTCAATCCTCAGATGGCCTTCATGACGGGCAAGCTGAAAGTTACCGGCAACATGGGGCTTGCCCTCAAGCTTGCCACCATCATCTGAAACCTCTCCAGGGTGTCACTGTCCTTGATATTTCCCGGCTCCTGCCGGGGGGCTTTGCCTCGCTTTTGCTGACCGACCTCGGTGCGCGCGTGATCAAGGTCGAGCAGCCCGGCGTGGGGGATTACTATCGAGCTATTCTGAAGGATTCTCCGCTGCTTGGCGGTCAAGTTGATATCATCAATCAAGGCAAAGAGAGTCTGGCCCTCGATCTGAAGGCTCGCGAAGGCCGCGGGGTCTTCCTGCGTTTGGTCCGTAAGGCGGACGTGGTGCTCGAAAATTTTAGACCGGGCGTCTTGAAAAAACTTTCTTTGAGTTACGCTCATCTGAGGAGGGTCAATCCACGCATTGTTTTGTGTTCGGTCACGGGATTGGGTCAAAAGGGACGCGACGCCGCTCTGGCGGGTCACGACGTGAATTATTTGGGACTCTCGGGTCTGCTGGCCCGCAATCGCGACGAGGAAGGGCGGATGGTCGTTCCGGATTTTCAGGTGATCGACCTTGCGGCCGGTTACGACGCCGCCCTCAGGATAGCGGCGGCCCTTCGTCTCAGGGACAAGACCGACACCGGTTGTTGGATTGATTGTTCGATGCTTGGGGCGGGACAGGCGATGGCCAGGCTTTACAGCGGGGACCGCTCGAAGAAAAAGTCTCCCGTCGCCGGCGGGCTGATACGTTACGGCATCTATGAAACCTCGGATGGCCGTTACGTGACGTTGGGGGCTCTCGAGCCCAAGTTTTGGCAAAAATTCTGCGAAGTGATAGGACGGCCGGATTGGGGACGCGCGGCGGCGAGCTACGAATTCCTGGGCGAAGGGGCGCTACACGATCTACGAGAGATCTTTAGGGGGAAAACCCTTCGGGCATGGACGTCGTTGGGGCGCTCTCACGACCTCTGCCTCTTTGCGGTGGAAGACGTTCCGGCCTGGGAAGAAGCGGTTCAAAGGCCGACACCGAAGCTGGGTCAGCAAACCCAAAAAATCCTTTCTTCCTTGGGTTATAATAAAAAAGAGGTCGAGTTGCTCAGGCGGAAGGGAATCATTGAGGGATCATGAAAATCGCTCTGGCGCAGGTCAACACGACCGTCGCGGATTTTGTTCAAACGGTCCGGAAGGTCGGGGATTTCGTCGAGCGCGCCAAGAGAGCGGGCGCTGCGCTCGTGGCGTTTCCCGAGATGGTCGTCACCGGCTATCCCCCCCGCGACCTCGTCGAGGTTCCCCATTTTATTGAACATAATCTTCAGGCCCTTGGGGACATCGCCAAGCTCGCCCGCGGGATCGATGTCGTCGTCGGCTACGTCGAGCGCAATGACCGCCAAGGCGGCAAGCCCCTCTACAACGCCGCCGCCCTCTGCCGCGAAGGCAAGATTCAAGGCCGGTATTTCAAGAACCTCTTGCCCACGTACGACGTCTTCGATGAGGGCCGCTATTTTCAACCGGGCGAGGAAGCCCCACTCTGGAAGGTGGCGGATCGAAATCTCGGCATTTCCATTTGTGAAGACTCCTGGAACGACAAGATGTTTTGGCAAAAACGGATCTACGCACGCGATCCGATCGAAGAACAAGTCAAAAATGGCGCCGATCTTCTTATCAACATCTCCGCCTCGCCCTTTTCGCTGGGCAAGCCTCAACTCAGGCGCGACATGTTGCGCGCCCTTGCGGTCAAGTATCATGTCCCTCTCTTTTATGTGAACCTGGTCGGCGGAAACGACGATCTGGTCTTCGATGGGCGCAGTCTCGCGATCCGTGCGAACGGCGACCTCGTCGCCGAGGCTAAGTCGTTTGAAGAGGACCTTCTGGTCGTGGATCTGGACGAGATGGCGGCCGGGCTCGTACCGGCCATTGACGATACGGAATCGGTTTTTCAGACCTTGGTTTTGGGATTGCGCGACTACGTCCGGAAATGCGGTTTTAAAAAAACGGTCTTGGGTCTTTCCGGGGGCATCGACTCGACGTTAACGGCGATCATCGCGGCCGAGGCCGTCGGTCCCGAAAACGTCGTGGGTGTCATCATGCCGTCTCCCTATTCGAGCGAAGGCAGCCGACGCGACGCGCGGCTTCTCGCGCGGAATCTGGGGATCGTCTTGGAGGAATATCCGATCACTTCCGTCTACGATTCCTATCGGGAGCTCTTTCATCGACGAGGGGAGGCTCCGGATTTAGCCGACGAAAACGTCCAGGCACGTATTCGCGGGAACATTCTCATGGCGCTCTCGAACCGCAACGGCTATTTGGTCCTGTCGACGGGCAACAAGTCCGAGATTGCGGTCGGTTATTGCACGCTCTACGGCGACATGAGCGGAGGGATGGCGGTGATCTCGGACGTCCCGAAAACCATGGTCTATGAACTGGCCCGCTACTATCAGGGCAAGCGCGCGGTCATTCCGGAAGACGTTTTCACAAAAGCTCCATCCGCGGAGTTGAGGCCCGACCAGACCGATCAGGACAGTCTCCCGCCCTATGATGTCTTGGACCGGATCCTCAAGGCCTACGTGGAGGAGAACAAATCCGAGGAAGAGATCGTCGCGTCCGCGGGGGGCGGATGTGACGCCCAGGTCGTCGGTGACGTCATCCGTCGGATCAAGCTCAACGAATACAAGCGGCGGCAGGCGGCGCCGGGGATCAAGATCACTTCCAAGGCCTTCGGGATCGGGCGAAGGTATCCGATTGCGAGGAAGATTTAGATTTCCGTTCTCACTTCAACGGCAAGCCTGAGGCCAAAGGCCTCAAGTAGGGATTCCAGGCTGAAAAGTTCGGGGTTCCCCTTGCGGGACAGCATGCGGCAGCCCTTTTTTGGGGGTGATCAAGGGGCGAGCGAGCAACCTCCGGATGCCCCGCTTCTCGCCGCGCTTTTGGTCGATGCACCACAGGAACAAGCGGTCCACTGGCCGCTCGTGCAGGTTTTGACGCATTCCGGGTGATCGATGTCACAGATCTGCGTTTGGCCTTCCTGGCAGGTCGTGGGGCAGACGAGGGCGGACCATTGGCCGTTCGTGCAGGTTTCAATGCACTCCGGACGGTCAATGTCACTCCGCGTTTGGCCTTCCTGGCAGGCGGGAACCCCCGAACACGCCAGACACCCTTCGGGGGAAAAACAGACCTGACGGATCCGGTTGTTCGTGCCGTCCGCAATCAGGAGGTTTCCGGACGGGCCGAAGGAGATCCCGAAGCCCGTCGCGGTCGGGTAGAATTCCGCCTGGGCCATGGGGCCTCCGTCCCCGGAAAAACCCCCTTGGCAATCCAAAGGAGAGGAGTCCGTTTCGTCGCACCGGCCCGCGATCGTCGTGATGACGTTCGTCGCGGCATCGACCTTCCGGATCCGTTGCGTGATGCTGTCCGCGATGTAGACGTTCTGTTGGGCGTCCAGGGCGATCCGCGCCGGTCCGAACAGTTTGGCACTCGTCGCCGCGCCCCCGTCGCCGGAATCGCCGGGGTCAAACCCGATGCCCGCGAACCGACTGATCGTTCCGACCGCATTTAACTTCAGGACGCAGCTGCTGGTCTGTTCGGCGATGTAAAGATTGCCGGCGGCGTCGATTCCGATCCCGACCGGGCCTCCGATATAGGTGTTGAGCGGATCGGCGGGAGTGGTGTGCCCGTTCAGGCAATTGTAATAGGCATCGAGGGTATTTTCCGTCCCGGCGATCGTTTTGATTTTTCCCGTGGCCTTGTCGATCCTCCGAATCCGGTTGTTCAAATAGTCGGTGAAATAGAGATTGCCGGACCCGTCCAGCACGAGGTCTTGCGGCGACCAGAGTTTCGCGCTCGTCGCCGCGCCCCCGTCGCCGGAAAAGCCCGGCGTTCCGTTACCCGCGATGGTGGTGATGATCCTTGTGACGGCATCCACCCTACGAATGCGGTCGTTCCCGGAATCGGCGATATAGAGATTTCCCTGACCGTCGAGGGCGACCGCGCTGGGAACCCACAGGGAGGCGCTCGTCGCGAGTCCGTTATCCCCGCCGTAATCCGCCTGGCCGTTGCCGGCGACGGTGGTGATGATCCCGGTCTTGGCGTCGACCCGGCGGATACGATGGTGGTGGGTGTCCGCGATGTAGAGGTTGCCTTGGGTGTCGACGGTTGCGCTAGCCGGTTGCCAGACGGAGGCGGAGCACGACGACCCGCCGTCTCCTATGTCTTCCGCTCCGTCTTTCCAGGGCCCCAAGTTCCCCGTCCCGGCAATGGTCGAGACCGTGTCGGCCCCCAGGGGTGGAGAGAGCGTCAAAAGGAAGAGGACGGCAATCAGGCCTCCCAAAAATGTTTTCATACAAATCCTCCCTTTTCGATTTTTGACTTGATGTGGTGAATATGCGCAACTCTTGTGCCATGGGAGATTATAAAGCTAAGCTCTATCCTATTAAAATTATTAACTATTTAATTTAAATCCATCGCCGAGAAGTGGTTTCCGTTATCATATTGATAAATCTTATCAATATGAGAATCAACAAAGGTCCGAAACCTTCACGTCCCCTTGCCCGAGGACCTCTACAAACTCTTGAGGACGGAGGCGGAGCAAGCAAAAAAGCCCGCCACTGTTCTAGCAAGACAGGCGATTGAAAGCTGGCTCAAGCGGCGGAAGAAGGTCAAGACACATGAGGCGATTACCGCCTACGCCTCCAAATTTGCCGGTACGGAATCCGACCTTGATCATGAATTGGAATTGGCCTCCATTGAGCACCTGACGGATAAAAAGGACCCATGAAACGAGGGGATATTTATTGGGCCGACCGAAGGCCTGTCTTGATCCTCTCCCATGACGGATTCAATCAAGCCCCTGGCTGGCGCTCCATCATCGTCGTCCCTCTTTCAACCTCAAGCGCCCAGGCAAAACGAGGACCGACCGCTATCCCCATTCCAGAGGGAACGGGGGGCTTGAAAAAACAGAGCGTCGCACTCTGCCACCAGGTAACGACCTTGGATCGGTCCAAGCTGGTAGAACAGATCGGGGCCCTCCCAGGCGAATTCCTCACCCAAATTGAAACCGGTTTGAAGATCGCCATGGACATTGACCAAGCGTAATGATTTAAAAAATGTCCCGGATCATGAAAAAAATCGTCATCTTAGCGCGCTTGCAATCTCGCGAGCGGCCTTCCCACTCCGGAGAAGACTTGCAGATTCCTCATCGAGGTGGACGCCTGGCACACGCTCCTGGCGCTACACGGTGTCTGAGATGACCGGAACCCTCTACATCGTCGCCACCCCCATCGGAAACTTGGAGGACATCACCCTTCGCGCCGTCCGGACTCTCAAGGAAGTCGATCTCATCGCGTGCGAAGACACACGGCACACGCGTAAACTGCTGTCTCACTTCGAAATCCAGACGCCGTTGACCAGCTATTTTGAGCACAACAAGCTCGCCAAAGGCGACCGGTTGATTCGAGAGCTTTTGGAAGGGAAGAACGTAGCCCTCGTGTCGGATGCGGGCACGCCCGGCATTTCGGATCCGGGTTTCAACCTGATCCGCAGCGCGATTGTGCAGGGGATTTTGGTGATCCCCGTTCCGGGGCCGTCGGCCGTGGCCGCCGCTCTGTCGGCGGCGGGGCTCCCGACGGATCGTTTCGTCTTTGTCGGATTTCTCCCGCAGAAAGAAGGAAAAAAGAGAAGGGTGATCGAGGGGCTGAAGGAGGAAGAGGGGACGCTTATCTTTTACGAATCGCCGTTCCGCATCAGGAAGACGGTCGCCCTCCTGCATGAAATCCTTGGAGACCGGCCGGCGGTCTTGGCTCACGAGTTGACCAAGGTGCACGAAGGTTTTTTTCGCAAGCGCCTGGGAGATATGGTAAGAGACAGCTCCGCCATCATTGAAAAGGGTGAATGGGTCATCCTGATTGAAGGATTAAAAGACTGAAAGACTAAGGGGGAAACATGGACGCTCCAAACGCAACACCAAGCCAACCGCCGAAAAAGAAACTTCCGACCTGGGTGAAGGTCGTGATCGTTCTCTCCATACTCTTTGTCGGTTTCTCGGTCGTGGCGAGTATAGGGCTCCGCATGTTGGCGGGAGTTCTGACTTCAAAGGGCGGACAAATGCTCGCGGAAAAGGGGGTCGAGAAAGGCATCGAGAAGATGATCGAGAAGGGGATCGAACAGTCCGGCGGAGGCAAGGCCAGCGTCGATATCTCTAAAAATGGGCTGGTGATCAAAGACGAAAAGACGGGACAACAACTGGCGATCACCGGCAATCAGCAACTCCCTTCCGGTTTCCCGGACGATATCCCTGTTTATTCGGGAGCCCGGGCCCAGGGCTCGATGATCATGGGGCCGATGACGATGGTTACGCTCGAGAGCGAAGCGTCCGTCGGCGATATTTCTTCATTCTATCAATCCCAGCTTTCCGCCAAGGGATGGACTCAGGCCTTCTCAGCGTCGCCGACGCCTGAGAGCTCTTCCAGCATTTATAAGAAAGACAACCGCCAGCTGACGCTTACCATTTCGGGCACGGGAGGAAAGACGTCCCTTATCTTGGCGTATGGGCAGGAACAACAATAGAGTCAGGGTGGTTCGCGAGACGCCCCTAAGCGTGGTAGAATTCCTTCAATTTCTCCTCGAACTGGTGCAACCGTCTGCTGTCGATGACCTTGCCGCGTCTTAGGGCCAAACGGTCGTCGCAGAAGAGTTTCACGGCGCGCGCGAGAGTCTTCGCCTCCAGGGCCTTGCCGCGGGTGGCGATTTTTTCCACCGTGTCTCGGATGCGATCGATTCGAAAAGAATCCTGACAGATGATAGGCCCTTGATCGAGGTCGGTGGTGACGAAGTGCGCGGTGACGCCGACCACTTCGACGCCCTTGTCATAGGCCTGCGCGTAAGGACGGGCCCCCGGAAAAGACGGCAGGAGCGACGGGTGGATGTTGACGATCTTTCCTTCGTATCGGAAGCAAAACTCCGGCGAGAGAATCTGCATGTAGCGCGCAAGGACGATCAGGTCGACGTCGTGTTCTGACAGTTGTTCCAGAATAAACTTTTCATGATCCTTCTTTTTTTCGGAAGGATAATGAAGAAAAGGAACGTTCGCCTTCTCCGCGATCGGCTTCAGGTCCGGCCGGTTGGCGAGCACGACCACCGGCCGTCCGTGAATGGCTCCACCCTTCATATCTTTGAGCAGGGTCGTCAGGCAGTGAGGTTCTTTGGTGACCAGGAGGGCCAGGTGCTTCACTTTCCGCGCCTGTTCGATGGAGAGCGAGATATCCATCTTGATTCTTTGTCCGACGGACTTGAGGCTGTCCTTCAGGGCCGGGATCGTGACCTTGAGGCCGACGAGATCGACGACCATGTTCATGACCAAATAACCTTCCAAGATGCGCTGATCGATGTCCTCGATGTTGATGCTGTTCTTGAAAAGATGGGTGGTGACGGCGGCGATGACGCCTTTTTTGTCGGGTCCCGCCACACGAACGCGCGCAAGCTTCTTCATAGTGGTCGAAAAGTATCATAATTTCAGGAGCTTGAACAGAGAAAGTGAACGGAAGAAGGTCTCCTTCTGTAGTGAACGATGAGGTCCCGACATACAGATGAGGGGTTTGGGGAGAGAACGGTATCTATCCCCATTATTAAGTCATTGACAGTCCGGGCGGTCATTCCTAACATGAATTTGTTAATTCGCTGACGTGTGCCGCTACCCCGTTCGTGTGGGCGTTGGTCACTCGCGACATCAGAAAAGAGAGTGGTATGCAGACCAAGATCAGACTTGCCCGGTTCGGTGCAAAGAAAAAACCCTTCTATCGCATCGTAATCTCCAGCGTGGCTTCTTCCAGAGATGGAAAATTCATCGATATTCTGGGTCATTATGATCCGGCAAAGGGCGTGGAGAAGGCCCAGGTCAACAAGGAGAAGGTGGCCTTCTGGATCAAGCGCGGGGCGACGCCGACGGATGTGGTGAAACAGATTATTAAGTCCGCTCAAGCTTAGCTGACAGCTCAGTCGTAAACACAGGGAGGTGTCTATGGCGCCGTTGAAAGAGCTTGTGGAGTACATGGCCAGGGCCTTGGTGGACAAACCCGAAGACGTGAATGTTCAAGAGGTCGACGGAGAGCAGACGACGGTGATCGAGCTCAAGGTGGCCAAAGAAGATCTCGGCAAAGTCATCGGTAAACAAGGGCGGACGGCGCAGGCCATGCGCATTATTTTAGGCGCGGTCTCGACGAAGCTTAAGAAACGTTCCGTCCTCGAGATCATTGAGTAGTTTTTGGGAATAGCTTTCGGGCAATAGCCTAGGTCGTCTATCTGTTACAGTTTGATATTCTCACACTCTTCCCGTCGATTTTCGAATCTCCCTTCTCTTTTTCCATCTTGAAGAAGGCTCAAGAGAAGTCCCTCGTTTCCCTCAAGGTCCACGACATTCGAACATTCGCCAAAGACAAACACCGGACGGCGGATGATGTTCCGTATGGGGGCGGACCCGGCATGGTCATGAAACCTGAGCCGATCGTGGACTGTCTTGAGTCCGTGCTTCAGCCGGATCGGAAGACGAGACGAATTTATTTTTCCCCGCAAGGCCGTCCGCTTCATCAGCGGCATCTTCAAGACTATCTTGCCTATGATCAACTCATCCTCCTGTGCGGGCGCTATGAAGGGGTGGATGAACGCGTGATTGAGCACTTTATCGATGAGGAGGTTTCGATCGGCGACTACGTCCTCACCGGGGGGGAGTTTGCCGCCATGGTGTTCGTCGATGCTGTTTCGCGATTGATCCCCGGGGTCTTGGGGGAGGAGGAGTCTCTCGAGGAGGAATCATTCAGTGTAAGGGCCAGTAACGTCGAAGACGGTACGCGGTCCCTACTCGAATACCCCCAATACACCCGCCCCGCCGAATTCCGCAGCCACAAGGTTCCCGACATTCTCCTCTCCGGAGATCATAGGAAGATCGAAGATTGGCGGCGTGAACAATCGTTTCTGAGGACGCGTAAGAAAAGGCCCGACCTCCTGAAGGGATAATTTTCTTCGCAACCGTTGCCGCATCGCGTCGAATTTCCCTTTACAAGAAATGTCTTAATATGTTCCGGTAACCTGCAACGAAAACTTCGGAACTAAGGAGGCAGCCCTGGGTATCACCATCATCCAGAAGAGCGACCTGACCCGAAAAAAGACCAACACGAAGATTGCGTTGGTGCTCGCCGGTGGAGCCATCACCGGCGCCGCATTCAAGGTCGGCGGCCTCAAGGCCCTCAATGACTTTCTCGTCAATCGCAAGGTTACCGATTTTGACATGTACGTCGGCGTTTCCGCCGGATCATTCATTTCGGCTTTTCTCTCTTCCGGAGTCACGCCGGAAGAAATTCTAAAAACACTGGATGGTTCGTCCGAGCGTTTTGACCAGCTCTCGCCCTTCGACCTGTACCGGCCGAACTGGCTTGAATTCGCCGAAAGGCCGCTTTCTTACCTCTACCGGCGGATGACGTATCTCCCGGGCATTTTCTACGATTCGATCCGGTCCTTGCCCAGATTATGGAGTCCCCTGCGGGACGGGTTTGTGAGGTTCTGTTCGGAACCCAATTATTCGAATCTGGAGCATATGCTCCGGCCCTTGGCTAAAATCATCTACTCTTCGCGGGCCATGCCGTCTTTGATGGAGGCCTTGCCGTCAGGCCTGTTCGACGGAAAGTGCTTGGAAAAATACATCCGGAAAAACTTCGAACGAAATCATATCGCGAACAATTTCAAGACCCTCAAGCGCGTGCGCGGTAAGTCGCTCTATATCGTCGCGACCGATCTGGACACGGCCGACCGGGTGGTCTTCGGGCCGGACGAAAAGAACGATCTTTCGATTTCGCAGGCGGTTCAGGCCTCCTCTGCGCTTCCGATGATCTATAAGCCGGCGCGAATCAAAGGCGTGGATTACATCGACGGCGGCGTGAAGCGGACCACCAACATGGATTTGGCGATCCGCAAGGGAGCGGAATTGGTCATTTGTTACAATCCATTCCGTCCCTATTCGAACCGGCTTGTCTTCGAGTATTTGCGCGAAGAAGACAAGTATGTGACGAAGAACCGTCGCATCTCGGACAGCGGACTTCTGATGATATTCAATCAGGTCTTCCGTACGATCTTCCATACGCGTATCCGCTACTTCATCGATCAGATGATGGTGGATCGAACGTATAAAGGGGACATCATTCTGATCGAGCCCAAAGAAGATGATTCGAACTTCTTTGAGATGAATCCATTTTCATTCTGGAACAGAGCCCGCGCAGCCCGTCACGGATTCGAGTCGGTCAAAAATACCATAGAGGCTCGCTTCGACGACGTCTCCAAGATTTTGTCCTGTTATGGAATCGAGATGACCCGTGAAGTTGTGAATCGCGACTACAACCGGATGTCCAAGTCGACATCGGACGACGCGACGATCATGGGGGTACTCGAAAAGGAAACCCTTCCGCGGAGAAAATTGCGTTTGGTCGCTTGACCGCGCCGATTTTTCACCAGCGTTTCATGAAAATATTTTCCGTTTCTGAAATCAGCCGTGGGATACGCACCCTCCTTGAAGACAACTTTTCGGATATTTGGATCGAAGGGGAGGTTTCGAACTTCAAACCCGCCTCCTCGGGGCACTTCTATTTCAGCCTGAAGGACGAATCCGCGCAAATACGCGCCGTCATGTTCCGCGGAGCCAATGCGCAACTGCGCTTCCGACCCGAGAACGGTCTTCAAACCCTGTGCTACGGAAAAATCTCGGTCTACGAACCCCGGGGCGACTACCAATTCATCATCGAGCATATGGAGCCGAAAGGCGTAGGAGCGCTCCAATTAGCCTTCGAGCAACTGAAGAAGAAACTCGATGCGGAAGGTATTTTTGATGAGGGCCGAAAGCGGCCGATTCCGTTTCTGCCTGGGAAGATCGGGATTGTGACGTCGCCCACGGGCGCGGTGATCCGCGACATGATTCACGTGGCGACGCGGCGGTTTCCCAACATTCAAATCCTGCTGAATCCCGTCTTGGTTCAGGGGGCGGGGGCGGCCCCCGAGATCGCGAGGGCGATCGAGGAATTGAACGAAAGGGACGACATCGACGTGATCATTGTGGCGCGCGGGGGCGGTTCCATGGAGGACCTTTGGGCCTTCAACGAGGAAATAGTCGCGCGCGCGATCGCGGCCTCAAAAATTCCCGTGGTCTCGGCCGTGGGGCACGAGACCGATTTTACAATCGCCGATTTTGCGGCGGACCTTAGGGCGCCGACGCCTTCGGCTGCGGCGGAGTTGGTCGTTCCCGTCAAGGAGGACCTTCTTTATTCCATAGAGCAGAAGCGGCACCGGCTGGTCCAGGCCGTCCAGCAAAAACTGGAGAATGGGAGGCTTCTTTTGAGGCGATGGGAGGGCTATTTTCGGGATCCGACTCGGCGGATCGCGGAATCCATGCTCCGCTTGGATCACGTGAGCGAGCGTATTCAGACGGTCGTGGAGCATCGATTGGAGATGTCCCGGGAATCTATTGCGCGTCTCAGGCATCAGCTTGAGGCCCTCAGTCCGCTCGCGGTGCTCGAGCGCGGATACGCCATCGTCTCCCGCCCAGGGGGCCCTGGGCCTCTGAGGCCTCTGCGGCGCGCCTCCGACGTCTCCCCCGGAGAGGCCCTAAAAATCCGCCTTTACGAGGGAGAGGTGTCTGCGATAGCCTCGCACATCGATGAGTCAGGCAAAAATAGAAAAGTTTGAGGGGTCTCTTCAGAAGCTGGAGGAAATCGTTCAAAAACTTGAGGAAGGCGACCTGAGTCTCGAAGACTCGCTGAAGGCCTTTGAGGATGGGATGGGACTGGTGAAAAAGTGTGAGGCCCGTTTAAATGAAGCTCAAAAAAAGATCGAGATTCTGATGAAAGAGAAGGACATCAAGACGGCGAGGGATTTTGGGGTGGATGAATCATGAATCTAAAAGTCTACATGGAGGAGCGGAGGAAAAGAGTGGACGCCTTTCTAGACGCCCATTTTCATCTGCCGCCGGAAAAACAGAAAGCGTTCGGCAAGTTGTATGAAGCCATGCGTTACAGCCTACAAGCCGGCGGCAAGCGCGTGCGGCCGATCTTGCTCCTGGCCTCTTATGAGGCGTGCAACGGCGGGGCCAAGAATGACGTGAGAGATCTCGCCGCTCTTGCAGTCGCAGCCTCCTTGGAGCTGATTCATACCTATTCGCTCATTCACGACGACCTGCCTGCGATGGATAATGACGACTTGCGGCGGGGCCGCCCGACCAATCACAAGGTTTTCGGCGAGGCGCTTGCAATTTTAGCCGGAGATTCCCTTTTGACAGAGGCCTTTGAAGTCATTGCCCAGCAGAAAGGGGTCAGCGCGGACGTCTTGCTCGAGATCGTCGCGGACATCGCCAGAGCCTCCGGTGGACAGGGGATGGCCGGCGGACAGGTCATCGATCTTGATTCGGAGAAGCGGAGGATCAGTCCGCAAGAGCTGGAGACTTTGCATCGCCATAAGACGGGTTGTTTGATTTTAGTTTCCGTCACGTCGGGCGCCAAGCTCGCCGGAGCGAGCGCCGATCAGTTGAAGGCGATTCGAATGTACGGTGAAAATATCGGACTCTCCTTTCAGATCGCCGACGACATTTTGGACGTTGAAGGCGGGGCCGAGGAGATGGGCAAGGCCACCGGAGGGGACGCGAAGAAGGAAAAATCGACGTATCCTTCCATTCTCGGGCTTTCGGAATCGAAGCGCCTTGCTCAAGAGGTGACGGGTAAGGCGATCGAGGCCCTGAGGGATTTTGATGAACGCGTGCAGCCTCTTCGCGAGATTGCGCGTTTCATTGTCGACCGTAAATCTTAAGCCGCTGAGCCGATCATACCTATGAAATTTCAACAACAGAGCGTTACGATCGCGACTCAGACTCCGACAGAAGCGGTCGATTTGACGGGGCAGGTCCGTTCTTTCTCTGAGGCGTGCGGCATCCAGAGTGGATTCGTGAGCGTCGCCAGCCACCACACCACGATGGGGATCGTTATCAACGAGCGTTGTGAAGATCTCCAGAAGGACATGCAGGCCTTTCTCAAAAAGATCGCGCCGCCCGAAGCGGAATACCGACACAATCGCGCGGCGGTCGACGGCCGGCCCAACGCGCACAGTCATCTTCTGTCCCTTTTCATTCCCAGCCAGGTGACCGTCGTCGTGAAAGATGGAAAGCTCCAGTTGGGGACATGGCAGTCGCTTTTCGCCATCGAGCTCGACGGGCCTCGTCCCGAGCGCAGGGTCACCATGACTGTGATGGGGGAATAAAATGGTGGCTCCCGCCGATATCCCCGCCTTCTTCGCCTCCCGGGAGGAATTGAATCTCGAGGATTACGTCATCCTGAAATACGTCTTCGAGACCTCGCAAGATCCCCGATTGGCCGTGGCATCGCTTTGTTCCGAACAGAGCACGGCGCAATGGAAGAGGCCCGGCCATGACGAGGACTTTCGGCCGTTGTACGGAGCGAAGGCGGTTTCATTAAAGGAGTGTAGGGGCGACCCGCCGGGTCGCCCGTACTTCGAGGTGGAAATCGCGCACCCTCATCGCAATTTCGGGCCACGCATTCCGAATTTTCTCTCGGCAGCGGCCGGGGAGGGACCGTTTTATTGCCCGGGTATTTCCATCATCAAATGGATGGACTTTGAATTTCCAAAAAGCTTTCTTCAATGTTTTGAGGGTCCGAAATTCGGTCTCGAAGGCGTGCGCGATCTCTTGGGTGTCCGGGATCGTCCCATTTTCATCGGAGTCGTCAAACCCAATATCGGTCTTTCTCCAGGGGAGTTCGCCGAAATCGCCTACGAGAGCTGGATCGGCGGACTCGACATTGCGAAAGACGACGAGATGATGGCGGACGCCGAATGGTCTCCTGTGGTGGAGCGCGCCCGGCTTTGCGCGCAGGCGATGAAACGGGCGGAGCAAAACACCGGTCGCAAGAAAATCTTCGTCTCCAACATCACCGATGAGGTTGATGTCATCCCGTTCTTGCACGACGCCGTCGTCGCCGAGGGCGTGAACATGGTGATGATCAATTCCGTATTCACGGGCTTCAGCGCGGTACGCGCCTTGCGGCGCAGGACGAAAGTGCCCGTCCTGAGCCACTTCACGGGGATGGCGGTCCTGTCGCGTCTCCCGCATTACGGAATCAGTTCCCTTGTTCAGACCAAGCTGCAACGTCTCGCCGGGGGCGACGTGATCGTGTTGCCGGGTTTCGGCGAACGGATGGGGAGTTCGGACGAGGAAGCGCTTGCGAACGTCGAGGCCTGCCTGAAACCTTGGGGCGACCTCAAGCCGTCGTTGCCCGTGCCCGGAGGGAGCGACAGCGCCGAGACGTTGCCGAATGTGTTTTCCAAGATTGGCCACTTGAACTTCGGGTTTATTTGCGGCCGGGGCGTGTACGGCCATCCTCAAGGGGCTGCGGCGGGAGCCCGCAGCCTCCACACCGCCTGGGAGAAGCTGCACAAAAAATGAAAATACGCGCCGATCTTCTGATCGTCAAAAAAGGCCTCGTTTCTTCACGTCATGAAGCTCAGGTCTTGATCTTGGCAGGCCAAGTCTTCACTCCCAAGGGGCGAGTCGAGAAATCAAGCCAGATGGTGGACGAGCAAGAATCGATCGAGGTGAAGGAAAAGCTGCCGTTCGTCAGCCGCGGCGGCATCAAGCTGGATCACGCGCTGAAAAAGTTCAAGATCGACTCCGTCAACAAGGTCTGTCTCGACATCGGGGCCTCGACCGGCGGGTTTACCGATTGCCTCCTTCAGCGCGGCGCGAAGAAAGTCTATGCGATCGACGTCGGTTACGGCCAGTTTCATTTCAAGCTTCGCAACGACCCCCGAATCGCATTATTCGAAAAGAAGAACTTTCGTTACTTCGACACGACCCTCATCGAAGAAAAAGTCGATCTCGCCGTGATCGACGTTTCCTTCATTTCACTCTCGAAGATCCTACCGAAGGCGAAAATGTTTCTGAAACAAGGCGGCGGACTCATCGCGCTCGTCAAGCCTCAGTTTGAAGTCAGTCCCAAGGAGTTGAAGAAGGGGATCGTGCGCTCCGAAGACGTTCGCGAAAAAGTCATGGAGAAAGTGATCGCGGAAGCGGCCGCCTTAGGGCTATTATTTCAGGGACGCTGCTGGTCGCCGATTGAGGGCGCGAAGGGCAATCGCGAAGGCTTCGTATATTTCCAGTGCCAGGGCTCATAGGACATTTTCATGAAACGCTTTCTCATTCTTTGTTTGTCTCTCGGCCTGCTGGTGTCGTGCGCGGGGCATCATAGGCACACCCACTCGGCCGTCTCCGTCGCGGGAGGCAAGAAGGACGCCTCCTACTATTATCTTCTCGCTGAGATGGAGGGGCGCAAGAACCATCACGCCAAGGCCGTCGAGTACCTCGATCAGGCGATTCAAAAAGACGGCAGCCAGCCCCGGCTTTGGTATAAGCGGGCCTTCTTCAACGCCGCAAACGGCAATCTCCCCAAGGCCGAAGAAGACGTCCAAAAGTCGATCGATCTCGATCCCAGAGACGCCGAGTCGTGGACGCTCCTGGGGAAGATCCATCAGAGCCAGGATCACCGGCCCGAGGCCGCAGCCGCCTATCAAAAGGCTTTGAGCTTTGATCCGGCCTCCGAGGACGCCAATACATTGCTGATCGAGACCTACGTGGCGCAGAACGACCCCAAGTCCGCCCTTCGCGCGGTGACCAATTGGGAGCGGCGCGACCCCGAAAACCCGCAACCAATTTTCTACGAAGGCTGGCTCTATCAGAATTATTACAAAAATACGCCGAAGACCGTCTCGGCCTATCAGAAGATACTGAACCTCGACCCCGAAAACGCGAAGGCGTTGCAAGCCCTGGCAGAGATCTATGTCAGCCAGAAAAACGAACAAAAGATTCTGGATGTTTTCCGCCAGATGGAGGCGGCCCAACCGAACGACGTCAGCCTGAAACTCAAGATGGCGCTGATCTATTACGAGCAGAAGCGTTACGACGAGGCCATCGAGAAATTTCACGAACTCCTGAAGTCCCGCCCCGGGGACGACCGCATTACGTATTACCTCGGGGTGATCTACGAGAACCTGAAGAAGGATCAGGAAGCGGAGGCGAGGTTTCAAGAGATCAAGGCCGACTCGAATTTTTTCAAGGATGCGCGGCTTCATCTGGCCTATCTCAAGGTTCGCGCGGAGAGAAAAGAAGATGCGATCAACATCCTGCAAGAGGCGCTCGACATCCGTCCGGAGATCGGACCTTTCTATGAGTATCTTTCGGAGATCTATCGGGACGAGGGGAAATCCGCCGCCGCCATCGAGGTCCTGAAGACGGGGATACGGCGCAGTTCCGATAAGGAGATCCTCTACTACGACTTGGGTCTCGCTTACGATCATGCGGGGCAGTTCGAGGAATGTATAAAGGCCATGAGGCAAGTCCTGAAGATCAATCCTCAGAACGCCAGCGCCTTGAACTATATCGGATATTCTTACGCCGACCGGGGAATCCATCTCAATGAAGCCCTGCAGTTTCTTCAGAAGGCGAACAGCCTGAAGCCCGAAGACGGTTTCATCAGCGACAGCCTGGGATGGGCCTATTTCAAGATGGGGGACGTCGAGCAGGCCTTTGCGTGCGTCCTCAAGGCTTACACCTTGTCTCCCGGTGAGCCGACGATTACGGAACATTTGGGGGACCTTTATGCGAATAAGAACGATTCGGCGAAGGCGGTGAAGTATTACAGGGAAGCCTTGGCCCTCCTTGAGAGGAAAAAGGGAGACAAGGAAACCGCGGAGGATGCGAAAAAGGCCCGGAGTCGTCTCTTGAAAAAGATTCAGGATCTTCAATCATGAAACGCATCGGGAAAGCGCTCGCCGTCGTTTTATTTCACGTCTTATTTTTTGCAGGGTGCGCCGGCGTTTCAAAACAGGTGCCGAAATTGTCGGAAGCGGCGGCTCGCGACCTCGTCCATCAGGCCGTCGATTTTCTAAAAAAACGCGACGCGTCCCTTCAGGGGTTGCGCGGGCTCGCGTCCGTACGCTACGGCTCGAATCTCTTCGGAGTGCACGGAGAGACCGCTTTCGCCGTCCGGCGGCCGGGGCAACTCCGAATCGACGCGCTTTCCGATTTCGGGTCCTTCGCCTCGCAGGTCATCCTTTCGCGCGGGCGTCTTTTGATCGTTTGGCCTTCGGAGAACACCTACTTCGAGGGGGTTGCGGACCGCGGGGCGATGGAGAGGTTCCTGTCGGTCGGATTGGAGCCGGACGAAATGATCGATGTCCTGATGGGGGCCGTTCCGCTCGAATCCGAGGACCGCTACCGTATCGTGCGCGCCGACGAGAAGGAGATCGTCGTCAGAGGAGAACGGCGGGAGTTGTGGCTCGAACGTTCGGAAGGGCGGTTTCTCCCGATAAAAATCGTAGGGCTGGATGAGCGGGGCAAGATGCGGTATCAGGCGAAGTACGGTCATTATCGGGATCACGAGGGAAGGCTTTTTCCCGTAAAACTCTCGGCGGAGTTTTGGGAGCCGAGATCGCGGATAGAGATTCAGTTCAAAGACATTGAGTTGAATCCGAAAGTGGAGAATAAGATCTTTCGACAAGAGATTCCTGCGAATGCGACGCCTTTTGAAAATTAACGCGGTTTTCTTGATCGCGATGCTTGCGGCCGCCTGCCAGGTCGAGACTCGGAAGGACCCGGAGACCTTGGTGTGGCACTTGGGGGCGGAGCCGGACGTCTTGAATCCCATTACGTCGACGGACGCCTATGCCTCCCGGATCGAAAGCCTCGTCTACGATTCCTTGATCGAGCGCGACAATGAGACGCTCGAGTGGAAACCCAAGATGGCCGAGCGTTGGGAGGTGGCCCCCGACAAGCTTCACTTCACCTTTCACCTCCGCCCCGGCATTCGCTGGCAGGACGGCGTTCCGGTCACGGCCGACGACATCCTTTATTCCTTCGGCCGCATCATGGACCCCAAGGTCGACGCCCCGCATCTTCGTGTCTATTATCAGGACATCGAGAAGGTCGAAAAGCTGGACGACCTGACCGTTCGCTTCACCTACAAGAGGCCGTATTTCATGGCGCTCGAGTTTTGCGGCGGTATTCCCATCGTGCCCAAGCACCTCTTCGACAACGGAGAGAATTTCAATACCCATCATCTCAACCGTTTCCCCATCGGGAACGGTCCGTACCGGTTTGTCGCTTGGGATACCGGCAAAAAGATTGTCTTGGAGCGCAATGAAGACTATTTCGGGAAAACCATCGGCAAAATGCCGGCGATCAAAAAGATCAGCATGGAGGTCATCGCCGAGGATACGGTCGCCTTGCAGGTCTTGAAGAAGGGCGGCCTGGACTATGCGAGTTTGCGGCCCATCCAATGGGTCCGCCAGACGGATTCGGAAAAATTCAAAGAAAAGTTCGAAAAATATCAATTCTACACGCCGGGTTATAGTTTCATCGGTTGGAACATGAAGAGGCCGTACTTTTCCGATAAGCGGGTTCGGCGGGCGATGACGATGCTCGTCAATCGCGAGAGTATTTTGGCCAAGCTCAACTTCGGTCTGGGAAAGATCGTCACGGGCCCGTTTTACGTGGAGACCAAGGATTATGACAAAGACGTCCGGCCCCTCCCCTATGACCCGGAGGGGGCCAAGAAACTCTTGGCGGAGGCGGGTTGGGCCGACCATGACGGCGATGGAATTCTGGACAAAGACGGGGTTCCGTTCCATTTTGAATTCCTGATTCCCTCGGGGAGGAAGTTCGCCGAACGTCTTTCGACCATTTTGAAGGAAGATTTGAGAAAAGTCGGCATCGACATGGATATCCGCCGCATCGAATGGGCGGTCTTCATCAAAAATCTGGATGAACGCAACTTCGACGCCGTGACGCTGAGTTGGGTCTTCGGGTTCGAACAGGATCCGTATCAAGTCTGGCACTCGTCGCAGGCCGAGAAAGGCTCGAACTTCGTGGGTTTCAAGAACGCCGAGGTGGACCGCTTGATCGAGCAGGGCCGTACGGAGTTTGATCGCGAGAAGCGGGCTCAGATGAACCGGCGCATCCATGAACTCATCGACGAGAACCAGCCCTATACCTTTCTCTACAGCAGCCCGTCTCTCGTCGCCCTCCATCGCCGCTTCACGAACGTGAAGGTCTATCCGGCCGGCATGGATCCGATCGAATGGAAGGTTTTGGAAAAACCCGAGGTGGATGTCCCATGAAGGCCTATCTCCTCAAACGAATCCTCCTGATTATTCCCACGCTTTTTGGAATTACGTTCATTACGTTTCTCATGATCCAACTCGCGCCGGGCAATCCGGTGACGA
>Ga0315281_10003400_pt1 | contig 23294 bp, 16 predicted proteins | sample YL17G07_0_MG_FD_204540 | JGI IMG/M metagenome (GOLD analysis project Ga0315281, IMG submission 204540) | Sediment microbial communities from Yellowstone Lake, YNP, Wyoming, USA - YL17G07_0 | ecosystem: Environmental > Aquatic > Freshwater > Lake > Sediment | place: USA: Wyoming | collected... | reverse complement strand
TTTAGCTCGGTTTCTTTGAACCGCGCCGCCGATCTTCCTGGTCGCCGCAATCCCGAGCCTTCCCACGCCCCGCTGGTTGGGTAGGATAAATACCGTGCTATAGCGGCTGTGGATTCGAACCCCCCGCTCGTAGACCTGTTGGAACTCAGGACGCCGGCGGATGTGTTCGGCTGGACGGAATCTCAGAACTACTCGCTGCTGACCGTCAGACGTTTGCGCCCCTTCGCGCGGCGGCGTTTCAGCACGAGACGGCCATTCTTCGTGCTCATGCGAACAAGGAACCCATGCGTCTTTGCGCGGTGACGCGTGTTGGGCTGAAAAGTGCGAACTCCCTTAGCCATGACATCCCTTCAGTAAGAAGACGAACCGTCAATGTTAGCTAACGGCTTCCAAGGGTGTCAATCGTTTGGTCTGTCGCCAGAGTTTTCCACACCTGTGGAAAAAACTGTGGAAAATCGACCAGAATTGTATGATTACTCTATTTTCCGGCCTGAAAAGTCTCATTTCAGCCGAGAATGATGCTGAAGCGCCGGGCGAAAATGACCCACGAATGCCTATTTATTGGATGAAATGAACCTCTGGGACGAAATCCTCGCGCGCATTGAGACGAAGGTGAACCGGCACAGCTTTTATACCTGGTTCAAGCCAACCACGTTCGTCTCCGACGATCGCACCTCTGTGACGGTGCGGGTCCCGAATGTGCTCTTCAAGGATTGGCTCACTAAACACTACGCCGGCGTCATATCGGAGGCGACGGCTGAGTTGAAACGCCCGAATATTCTCGTACAGTTCGTCTCTGACACATCGACAGACGTGGTGGTGATTCCGCTCAGCCCGGACGAAGCCGCCGCGTTCGAGACGAGCCCGCCGGTGCCGACGCCCAGCCCAGCGGGACTGAATCCACGCTATACCTTCGACACGTTCATCGTCGGTTCGTCGAATCAGTTTGCGCACGCAGCCTGCCGCGCCGTCGCGGAAGCGCCATCGCGGTCGTACAACCCGTTGTTCATCTACGGCGGCGTGGGGCTCGGCAAGACCCATCTGATGCACGCGGTCGGGCACTACGTGTTGCAGCACAATCGCGATCTGAAGCTCACCTACATCTCGTCCGAGCGGTTCATGAACGAGATGATCAACGCCGTCCGGTACGATCGGGTGCTCGACTTTCGCGAACGCTATCGCTCGGTGGATGTGCTCCTGGTCGACGATATCCAGTTTCTCGCTGGAAAAGAAGGCACGCAGACCGAGTTTTTCCACACATTCAACGCGCTCTACGATTCGCAAAAGCAGATTGTGTTGAGCAGTGATTGCCCGCCGCACGAGATCCCGGCGCTTGAAGAACGGCTGCGTTCCCGATTCGAGTGGGGATTGACCGCGGATATTCAATCGCCGGATCTCGAGACGAAGGTCGCGATTCTCAAGCGAAAAGCCGAGACCGAATCGGTCCCGCTGCCCGATAACGTCGCGATGTACATCGCCGGCAAGATCAAGTCGAACATCCGCGAGCTCGAGGGATCGCTGATTCGCCTGATCGCGTACGCGTCGCTGACCGGCCAGGAGATTACGCTGCAATTGGCGCAGGAGGTGCTGAAGAACATCCTCGACCACGAGGAAAAAGCGGTCACGATTGAAGTGATCCAGAAGTTCGTCGCCGACTACTACAACCTGAAGATCGTGGACTTAAAATCGCGCAATAACTCGAAGTCGGTCGCCATGCCGCGCCAGATCGCGATGTATCTCTGCAAATCGCTGACGCATGCGTCGCTGCCCGAGATTGGCCGGAGCTTTGGCGGGAAGCACCACTCGACCGTGATCCATTCCATTCGCAAAGTCGAAGACATGAGAAAAAAGGGTTTGGATTTCAACACCCTGATCGCGAATTTTCTGGAAGGATTCCGGTAGGCCACGAGCTTTTCCACAGATCGCCAAAAGGCCGGCTGTGCACGTCCCCCCTTCGCTTTCTGCAGGACCGAAGAGGCACCGAAAGTGGTAAAATACGAGCACATTTTTTACACAAGCTAAATAACTCAAAAACAAGCACTAACGGGCGTGCTTCGCTTTTCAACACACCCTCTCTTCCTATATAATTTCTTATTCTCGAATCTCTCCTCTCCTTAGGGGATCGCGGGCGCCCGAACCCCCGCTCTTTTCGAGGTCAGCACACCTATGGAACTCGTCGTCCGCAAAAACGACCTACTGCGAGAACTGCAACTTTTTCAGGGAATCGTCGAGCGGAAAAATACGATTCCTATTCTCGCCAACGTGCTGATGGAAGCCAAAGGCGACCAGGTCAGCTTTCTCGCGACCGATCTCGAAGTGGCCCTGCGCAGTCGATGCGCGGCGACCGTCACGAAGCCTGGATCGCTGACGATCCCGGCGAAGAAGTTCTACGAGATTGTGAAGTCGCTGCCGGAAACCGACATTCGCATCGCCGAGGACAAAGGCGGCGTGAAGATCGCCGCCGACCGGTTCGACTCGCGCATGCAGACACTCCCGCGCGAAGATTTTCCGACGCTCCCTGAATCCGGCGGGACGCCGACGGCGACGCTCGAGCGGAACGCCGTCAAGGAGATGGTCGCCAAGACGCAGTTTGCGATCACCGGCGAGGACACCCGCTATTTTCTGAACGGCGCGCTGTTCGTTCTGCACCCGGAGGACATGAGTCTGGTCGCGACCGACGGTCACCGCCTCGCGCTGGTGACCGTGACGCGCAAAAACCCAGGGAAAGGGCAGGCCAGCGGCGAGGAGAGCAAGGCGATTCTGCCAAAGAAGACGCTCGGCGAGCTCGGGCGCCTGTTGAACGAAGGCGAAGGCGATATCACCTACGAGCGCGGCGAGAACCACCTGTTCTTCCAGGTGGGCGACCGCATGCTGATCTCGCGAATGATCGACGGGCAATTTCCCGCGTACGAACGCGTGATCCCGAAGGGCAACGACAAACACATCGAATTCGAGCGCGACCGGCTCACGAATGCCGTGAAGCGTGTGGCGCTGATGTCAAACGAACGCTCACGCGCAGTGAAAATCCAGATTGAGGCCGGCAAAGTCGACGTCACGTCGAGCAGCCCGGATCTCGGCGAAGCCAAGGAAACGCTGCTGGTTGATTACAGCGGCAGCCCGATGCAGATCTGCTTCAATGCCCAATACGTCCTCGATTTCCTCGCGGCCGTGGCGACCGACGTCGTATCGCTCGAGCTGAAAGACGAAGTGAGCCAGGCCGTCATGAAGCCGGTCGGCGCCGAGGGCTACGACTACACCTACGTGATCATGCCGATGCGGGTCTGATAAGGCGGACACGCGGGTCCGCCCCTACGAGGTGTAGGGGCCGACCCATGTGCCGGCCGATGAAAACATGGAACATACCGACCCAACCGCCGTCCCGACCGACGCTCCGACCCAACACCCGCCAGCCGGCGGTGTGCCGAGCGGCAACGTGATCGTCGGCAATAACGGCCACGGCGGACAGGGCGCCAGTGAAGAGTACGGCGCCGACAAGATCAAGGTTCTCGAGGGGCTGGAAGCGGTCCGCAAGCGGCCCGCGATGTACATCGGGTCCACCGGGCCCGCGGGATTGCACCACCTTGTCTACGAAGTCGTCGACAACTCCATCGACGAAGCGCTGGCCGGCTTCTGCGATCAAGTCAACGTCACCCTTCACATCGACGGATCGGTCACCGTCATCGACAATGGCCGCGGCATCCCGACCGACCAGCACGAGAGCGGAAAGTCGGCGGCCGAGGTCGTGCTGACCGTGCTGCACGCCGGCGGCAAGTTCGACAACGACAGCTACAAAGTATCGGGCGGTCTGCACGGTGTCGGTGTGTCGGTGGTGAACGCGCTGTCCGAAACACTGGACCTCGAGATCTGGCGCAACAGCCAGGTGTACCAACAGAGCTTCGAGCGCGGCACGCCGACCGCCCCGCTCGAAGTGACCGGCACGACGAAGCGCCGCGGCACCAAGGTCACCTTCAAGCCGGACACACAGATTTTCGAAACAACCGTGTTCAGCTTCGACATCCTCGCGCAGCGCCTGCGCGAGCTCGCGTTCCTCAACGGCGGCATCACCATCACGCTCGACGACGAGCGCGACGGCAAGCAGCACATCTTCCACTACGAAGGTGGCATCGTCTCGTTCGTGACGCACCTGAACAAGAACAAGGCGCTGGTCAACGAGAAAACGATCTACATGCGCGGGGAGAAGGAAGGCATCGACGCCGAAATAGCCCTGCAGTGGAACGACGGCTACGCCGAGACGATCTATGCGTTCGCCAACAACATCAACACGCACGAAGGCGGCACGCACCTCTCCGGGTTCAAGGCGGCGCTGACACGCACGATCAATTCGTACGCGACGAAGAACAACCTCGCGAAGGACCTGAAGGAGAGCGTCTCCGGCGAAGACATCCGGGAAGGCCTCACCGCGGTCATCAGCGTCAAGATCCCGCACCCGCAGTTTGAAGGGCAGACGAAGACCAAACTCGGCAACACCGAAGTCAAAGGCATCGTCGAGGCGATCGTCAACGACAAACTGGGCGCGTATCTCGAGGAGAACCCCGCGGTCGCCAGGCGCGTCATCGGCAAGGCGATCGACGCCGCCAGGGCGCGCGATGCTGCGCGCAAGGCCCGAGACCTGGTCCGCCGCAAAGGCGCCCTCGACAGCAGCTCCCTGCCCGGCAAGCTGGCCGACTGCCAGGAGCGCGATCCAGCCCTCAGCGAGCTCTACATCGTCGAAGGCGATTCGGCCGGGGGATCGGCCAAGCAAGGTCGCGATCGTCGCTTCCAGGCCATCCTGCCGCTCAAGGGGAAGATTCTGAACGTCGAGAAGGCCCGCTTCGACAAGATGCTCAGCAGCGACGAGATCAAAACCATGATCGCGGCGCTCGGCTGCGGGATCGGCGTCGAGGACTTCAACCTCGAAAAACTCCGCTATCACCGCATCATCATCATGACCGACGCGGACGTGGACGGCTCTCACATCCGGACGTTGTTGCTGACGTTCTTCTACCGGCAGCTGCCGAAGGTGATCGAGAACGGCTACGTCTACATCGCGCAGCCGCCGCTGTTCCGCGCCAAGCGCGGCAAGTCCGAGACCTACATCAAGGACGAGCGCGATCTGGAAGCATTCCTGATCAAGCGCTCTGTCGAGGCGCGCGTCGTGCGCATTCCGGCCACCAACCGCGAGATCTCGGGTCCGGAGCTGGAGAAGCTGCTCCAGCGCATGATCGCGCACCAGAAGTTCCTCGAGACCGTGGAGCGTCGGGGCCATCCGCGCGAAATCGTCGAAGCCCTGCTCTCCGCGGGCGCCGATCGCGAATACTTCGCCGACAAGGACAAACTCGAAGGCGTCGCCGACGCCCTCACGATGCCGACGCGTACGGTCACCGTGCAGCGCGACGAAGAGCACAATCGCTACCAGTTACAGATCGAAGATCGGTCGAGCGGCTATCCGAGGCAGCACACGATCGGTGTCGACTTCGTCACGGCCGGCGAATATCGCACGCTGCTCGCCAACCATCGCGACATCCCGACGCTCTCGGGCGACATCATCGTCTCCACAGCGGTGGCGGAGGCCGACGAAGCCGAGGACGCGCCGGGCGGCAACGGGAAGCCGTCGCCCCCCAAGAGCCGGACACCGCCGCCCGACGTCACGCTGCACTCGCTCGACGAGTTGGTGGAGTACTTCATCACCGCCGGCAAGAAGGGCATCGCCATCAACCGGTACAAGGGCCTTGGCGAAATGAACCCGGATCAGCTCTGGGCCACGACGATGGACCCGGCGGTCCGGACGTTGCTGCAGGTGCGCGCCGAAGATCACACCGAAGCCGACCTGATGTTCACCACGCTGATGGGCGACCAAGTCGAGCCGCGACGGAAGTTCATCGAAGACAATGCGCTCGACGTGAAGAACCTTGATGTGTAATGGGATTGGGGACTGGGGATTCGGGGTTGGCTATGACCCGCTGTCACGCCGCCTTCGTGTCTTCCAATCCCCAATCCCCAATCCCCAATCCCTAACCCCTAATCCCTAACCCCTACGAATGTCTGACTTCGCCCTGCACCTGCACCCGATCAACATCGAAGACGAGATGAAGCGGTCGTACATGGATTACGCCATGAGCGTAATCGTGGGACGCGCGCTGCCAGACGCCAGAGACGGACTGAAGCCGGCGCACCGCCGCGTGTTGTACGGCATGAAGACGATGGGGCTGTCGGCGGGTCGCGGCTATCGCAAGTGCGCCAAGATCGTCGGCGAGGTGATGGGCAATTTCCATCCCCACGGCGACGCGTCGATCTACGACACGCTCGTCCGGCTGGCGCAGGACTTCAACATGCGCTATCCGACGGTGGACGGCCAGGGCAACTTCGGATCCATCGACGGCGACCGTCCGGCGGCGATGCGGTACACCGAAGCGCGGCTCAAGGCGCTCGCCGACGACATGATGACGGATCTCGACAAAGAGACCGTCGACTTCACGCCGAACTACGACGAGACGACCGAAGAGCCGACCGTGCTGCCGGCGCCGTTCCCGAACCTGCTCGTCAACGGATCCGCGGGTATCGCCGTCGGTATGGCGACCAACGTCCCGCCGCACAATCTGCGTGAAGTCATCGACGCCTGCATCTGGCTGATCGAGAACACCCACTTTGCCTTCGCCGGCGCGCCGCTGACGCGCGCGGAGAAGCTGCGCAATCTGATCCGCCTCGTACCCGCACCCGATTTCCCGACCGGCGCCTACATCATCGGCCGCCAGGGCGCCGTCGAGGCGTATATGACCGGCCGCGGCTCGATCATGATGCGCGCGAAGTCGGACATCGAGACGAACAAGAAAGGCGACCGCCAGGCGATCATCGTCACCGAGATTCCGTATCAGGTGAACAAAGCGAAAGTGATCGAGCGAATCGCCGACCTGGTGCGCGAGAAGATCATCGAGGGCATTTCCGACCTGCGCGACGAATCCGATCGCGACGGCATGCGGATCGTCATCGAACTGAAGCGCGGCGAAACCCCGGAGGTGGTGCTCAACAACCTCTACAAGCACACGCAGCTCCAAATGAGCTTCGGCGTCATCATGCTCGCCATCGTCGGCGGGCGGCCGAAGGTGATGACGCTGCTCGAGCTGATCGAGACCTTCGTCGACTTCCGCCGCGACGTGGTGCGCCGCCGCACGGAGTTCGATTTGCGCAAGGCTGAGGCGCGGTACCACATCCTCGAAGGGCTGAAGATCGCGCTCGACCACATCGATGCGGTGATCGCACTGATCCGCGGATCGAAGACCGTTCCCGAAGCGCGCGACGGCCTCATCACACAGTTCGGCCTTTCGGCGCTCCAGGCGCAGGCGATCCTCGACATGCAGCTGCAGCGCCTCACCGGCCTCGAGCGGCAGAAGATCCTCGACGAGCTCGCCGAGCTGCTGAAGACGATCGAACGGCTGCGGTCGATCCTCGCGAGCGAGCGCCTGCTGATGCAGATCATTGTCGACGAGCTGAAGCAGATCCGGGAGAAGTACGGCGACGACCGCCGTACGCAGATCATCGACGGCGAGTCGGGTGAGCTGAGCATCGAGGAGCTGATCAACGAAGAAGACATGGCGATCACCGTCAGCAACACCGGCTACATCAAGCGGACCGCCATCTCGACGTACCGGAATCAGCGGCGCGGTGGCAAGGGGCGCATCGGCATGCGCACCCGTGAGGAAGATTTCGTCAGCCACCTGTTCGTCGCCTCGACGCACGCCTACATCATGATCTTCACCGACCGCGGCCGGGCGTACTGGCTGAAGGTGCACGAGATTCCTGACGTTGGACCGGACGGCAAGGGCAAGTCGATCGCGAACCTCGTATCGATGGAGCCGGGCGAGAAGATCGCGGCGACGCTGGCCGTGAAGGAATTCCCCGAAGACCGGTTCGTCGTGATGGGTACGCTGCGCGGCGTCGTGAAGAAGACGTCGCTGTCGGCGTTCAGCAATCCGCGCGCCGGCGGCATCATCGCGATGGGCGTGGAAGAAGGCGATGCGGTCATCACGGCGCAGCAGAGCGACGGCAGCGGACAGGTCTTCATCGGCACCCACGACGGCATGGCCATTCGTTTCGAGGAGACCGACGTGCGCCCGATGGGCCGGACGGCGTACGGCGTCCGCGGGATCACGCTTCGCGACGAGGACTTCGTCGTCGCGATGGAAGTGGTCAAACCGGGCGGGACGCTGCTGACAGTCACCGAACGAGGCTTCGGCAAGCGGACGGTGATCGACGAGTACCGCGTGCAATCGCGCGGAGGCGTGGGCGTCATCAACATCACCACATCCGAACGCAACGGGCTCGTCGTCGGCGTGTCGTACGTCCAGGAAGGCGACGAGCTCCTGGTCATCACGCAGCAGGGCATGATCCTGCGCATGCTGACCGACGATGTCCGCTCCATCGGGCGGGCCACGCAGGGCGTGACGATCATCGACCTGGAAGAGAATGACAAAGTCGTGTCGATCGCGCGCCTGGTCGACAAGGACGATGAGGAGCCAGCGGCCGACGTTCCGGCGGAGCCGTCGACAGAACCGCCGGCAGAGTAGCGCGGGGCCCTCAACTCCTCGGACGCGCTGCTGAAAGGGCCGCGCTACACGCCATTGAAGACCGCTGTCACCGTTTCGCTGATGACGCTGACTTTCCTGAGCTGCTCGGCGCCAACCGAGCGGACGCTGCTCGCGCAGTTTTTCGCCGCCTCGCGCCTGCGCGATCTGACCGCACTGCACAAGTTCGCCACTGTCGTCTTCGAGCCGGCCAGCGATGGCGTGATCACCAGCTTCGACATCACACGAGTCACGGCGGCCAACGGGTCTGACCTGAAGGAGGTGTCGATTTCTGCGCCGGTGCGGTTGCCCGATGGGCGGACGGTGTTGAAGAACTTCGCGATCACCGTCCAGGGCGGCCTGGTGACGGCGATCAGCGAGCGCCCGGCGGCTCCTTCGACTCCGCGATTGTAATCACCCACTCGTCATTCCTTTTGACGAGGCTGACGCTCGCGTCGCGCGAATCCACGGTCGGCTGACCGCTCGGCTTGTCGAGTCTGGTCAACTCGACCGCCAGGTACGCGTGCGCGGTCGTCTCGGACTCGATGAACACCTGCACGTCGGCGAAGTGCACGTCGCCGCTGCCATGCTCCGGCTTCCATCCGGCCGCCACCGCCAGCGCGGCGTCGCGCGACCCGATCTCCTGAGCGCCGGCGAGGATACGCAGGTCGTCGGCCAGGTAGCGTCGCAGCTGCGCGAGGCGGGCGAGGCGGGCGATGTCCGTTTCGCCCTCGGGAACCGACAGCGCTGCCGCCACCTGGCCGAGCCGCTGCTTCACCGCGCGCGCCGGGTTGAGCCACCACTGGTAGCCGAAATACCCGATCAGCACGGCGAACACGACCGCGACGTATACCGTACCGTTTGTCTTCATTGATTACGTTGTTTTACCGCGGAGATCGCCAAGCACGCAAAGAAGACGTTGTTTTCTCTGCGATCTCAGCGGTCTCGGCGGTTCCATCTTCAGGCTGGTTCCAGGCGCGCGAACTTCGCGCGAAGGGTTTTCTGGCCGATATCGACAAAGCGCACGACCAGCTTCGTATCGTCGTCCAGCGCTTCGACGCTGAGCACCGTGCCGATGCCGAACACCGGATGGCGCACCTTCATGCCCAGCTTCAGCGCCATGCCGGTCGACTGATCCTCGTCTTCGTACGCGTACGTCGGCGACGCTTCGCGCACGCCGCCGCCGCGCCGCGGGCCGCGCCCGTACGGGTTGGTCTTGAAGTCGTAGTGCGCGTGCGAGAAATTCGACTGGTAACCGGTCGAGGAGAACGACGGCATCACGCGATCGACCAGCTCAGCCGGCACCTCGTCGATGAACCGTGACGGCTCGCTCGACTTGTATTCGCCGAAGACCCTCCGGCGTGCCGCGCCGGTGAGCACCAGCCGCGAGCGTGCGCGCGTCATCCCGACGTAACACAGCCGCCGCTCCTCTTCCAGCTCCTCATCGTCCTCGGCCGATCGCGAGTGCGGGAATAGCCCCTCCTCGAGGCCGGCCAGGATGACGACGGGGAACTCGAGCCCTTTGGCGCTGTGCAACGTCATCATCCACACGCGCGCGTCGCGCGTGCCGGCCTCCTCGTCGGCGTCGGACAACAGCGACAGCCGATCGACGAAGGCGTTCAACGACGGCTCAGGCTCGCGGCCCTCGTACTCGCGAGCGGCCGACACGAGCTCGGCCAGATTCTCCGCGCGGCCCTCGGCCTCTTCACTGCGCTCGTCTCGCAGATCCTGCAGGTAACCGCTCTGATCGAGCATCTTGCCGATGGCGATCGACACCGGCTCCCGCCGTGCGACCTCGCTCAGCTTGACGATGAGATCACGAAACGTCGCGAGCGACGCCGCGGCGCGCCCCGTGAACGCGCGGTCGTCAAGCCCGCGGACCAGCCGCGACCACAGCGAGTTGGCCGACAGCGCCGGCTGCAGGCCGATCGACAACAGTGGCATGGTCTCGTCGATCTCCGACGCCGGGCCGATCTTCTCGATCGCGTCCATCACGCCCTTGCCGACCCCTCGTGCCGGCACGTTGATCACCCGGCGCAGGCTCACGTCGTCATGCGGGTTGATCACAAGACGCATATAGGCCAACGCGTCCTTCACTTCCTTGCGCTCGTAGAATCGTACGCCGCCGATCACCTTGTAGGCGACGCCTTCCCGCATGAAGGCGTCTTCGATCGCGCGCGACTGCGCGTTGGTCCGGTACAGCACGGCCACCGTCGCCTCGACATCGTCGGCCAGCGCGATCCGCGCGGTGCGCGTGATGAAGTCGGCTTCCTCCAGTTCGTCGCCGCCACGGAAGTACGTGATGCGGTCGCCGCCTTTGCGATCGGTCCACAGGTGCTTGTCCTTGCGGTTGCGGTTCTGCCTGATCACCGCGGACGCGGCGTCGAGGATCACCTGGGTCGAGCGGTAATTTCGTTCGAGCTTGACGATGGTCGCTTCGCCGAAGTCCTGCTCGAAGTCGAGGATGTTGCGGAGGTCGGCGCCGCGCCACTTGTAGATCGACTGATCCGGATCGCCGACGACGCAGAGATTGCGGTGGATCTCGGCGAGGCGGCGGATCAACAGGTACTGCGGCCGGTTGGTGTCCTGGTATTCGTCCACCATCACGTACCGGAACTGTTCCGCGTATTTCGCGCGGACCCGCTCGGACTGCTCGAATACGTCCACGGTCTTCAGGAGCAGGTCGTCGAAATCGAGGGCATTGCACTCTTTCAGCGCGTTCAGGTAGTACGCGTACACTTTGGCGACCTGCTCATCGCGGCGATTCCAGACCGAGGAGCTCGCCATCGCGTCCGGCCCCTCCATCCGGTTCTTCGCGCTGCTGATCCGCGACAGCGCGGCACGCGGCTGGATGAAGCTGTCTTCGATCTGCAGCTGTTTGAGCGCCTGTTTGACGACCGACAGCTGATCGGAAGAATCATAGATGACGAAATCGCGCGACAAACCGATGGCGGGCGCCTCGCGCCGCAGCAGGCGCGCGCACAGCGCGTGGAACGTCGACACCCACATACCGGTGACGTCGGAGCCCAGCAGCAACTCGACGCGTCCCCGCATCTCTTCCGCGGCTTTGTTGGTGAACGTGACGGCGAGAACTTCGTTCGGCTTCGCATGGCCGTCGCCGACGAGGTACGCGATGCGGCTGGTGATGACGCGTGTCTTTCCCGATCCGGCGCCGGCGAGGATCAGCAGAGGCCCCTTCGTGTGCAGGACCGCTTCGCGTTGTTCAGGATTCAGACTGTCCAGGAACTGCATAGTGATTAGGGGTTAGGGATTAGGGATTAGGGATTAGTCGTCCAATCCCCAGTCCCCAACCCCTAATCCCTATTCTACTGTGACCGACTTGGCCAGATTCCGCGGCTGATCGACGTCGCAACCGCGGCGGACGGCGATGTCGTATGCGAGGAGCTGCAGCGGCAGCGTCATGACGATCGGCGTCAGCAGCTCGGGCGCGCGCGGCACCTCGAGGACGACATCGGTCGTCGGGTCGAGGATCGCCGCCAGCTTCCTGTCTCCGCGCGTCGTCAGCGCGATCACGGATCCGCCGCGCGCCTTCACTTCCTGCATGTTGCCGATCATCTTCTCGAACACCTCGTCGACCGGCGCGATCATGACGACCGGCATGCGCTCGTCGATGAGCGCAATCGGCCCGTGTTTCATTTCTCCGGCAGGATAGCCCTCGGCGTGAATGTAGGAGATTTCCTTCAGCTTCAGCGCGCCCTCGAGCGCGATCGGATAGTTGATGCCGCGGCCCAGATAGAGGAAGTCGGTGCGCGTGTGGAAACGGCCGGCAATCTCGTCGATTTCCGGCGCCAGCTTCAGCGTCTGTTCGAGCAGCAACGGGAGTTGCAGCAACGCGTCGATGTGCGGTTTGGACGCCTCCGCCGACAGCACGCCGCGCACCTGGCCGAGCCGCAGTCCAAGCAGGTACAGCGCGACGAGCTGCGACGTAAACGCCTTCGTCGAGGCGACGCCGATTTCCGGACCCGCGTGCGTGTAGATGGTGCCGTCGGTTTCGCGCGTGGCCATGCTGCCGACGACGTTGCAGATCGACACGCTGCGGGCCCCGCCGTGCTTCGCCTCCCGCAGCGCCGCCAGCGTGTCCGCTGTTTCGCCAGACTGCGTGATGACGACCGCCAGCGTGTGCGGACCCACGATCGGGCTGCGGTACCGATACTCCGAGCCGTAGTCGACTTCGACCGGCACGCGCGCCAGCTGTTCGATCAGGTACTTGCCGACGAGCGCCGCGTGCCACGACGTGCCGCACGCGAGAATCGTCACCTTCTCGAACGCGGCAAACTGCGCCTCGGTGATGGCCATCTCCTCGAGGAACACCTTGCCGGAATCCTGCGAGACGCGGCCGAGAATCGTCTCGCGCGCCGCGGTCGGCTGCTCGAAAATCTCCTTGAGCATGAAGTGCTTGTAGCCGGCCTTCTCCGCCATGATCGGATCCCAGAGGACGCGTTGCGTCGCCTTGGAGACCGGGCGGCCGAAGAAATCGGTGAACTCCACGCCCGTGCGCGTGACGATCGCCATCTCCTCGTCGCCGAGGAACACGACATCGCGCGTGTGGCTGAGAATCGCGGGGATGTCCGATGCGACGAAGAACTCGCCGTCGCCCAGGCCGACGACGATGGGCGGGCCGTTGCGGACGGCCACGATCTTGTCTGGATCGTCGGCCGAGATCAGCACCAGCGCGAACAGTCCGCGCATCAACACGAGCGCCCGCCGCACCGCGTTCTCGAGGCCGTCCTCGTTCATCTCGCGCTCGACGAGGTGCGCCACGATTTCCGTGTCGGTCTCGGTGACGAACGTGTGACCCTGGCGCTGCAGCTCCTGCTTCAGGTCGAGGTAGTTCTCGATGATGCCGTTGTGGACCACGACGATGCGGCCGGTGCAGTCACGGTGCGGGTGGGCGTTCTCTTCCGTCGGACGGCCGTGCGTGGCCCACCGCGTGTGACCGATGCCGTAGTCGCCGGCGATGGGATCGATGCGAATCACCTGCTCGAGGTTCGAGAGCTTGCCGGCGCTGCGCCGCAGGTCGATCGCGCCGTCCCGCACCACCGCGACGCCCGCCGAGTCGTAGCCGCGATACTCGAGGCGGCGCAGCCCTTCGATGAGCACGGGGACGACGTCCTTCGATCCGATGTATCCGATAATCCCGCACATAGTGTGGCCTTCTAACGTCCTACCTACTTCCTACTTCCTACTTCCTACTTCTTACTTTCTTCTCGGCCCATCCCTCGATGTTCCGCTGCTTTCCGGCGCTGACGGCCAGCGCCCCGGCGGGCACGTTCTGGCGAATGGTCGATCCGCTGCCGACGTAGGCACCCTTGCCGATTGTCACCGGCGCCACGAGCTGTGAATCGCTGCCGACGAACGCGCCGTCTTCGATCACCGTCTGATTCTTGTTCACGCCGTCGTAGTTGCACGTGATGGTGCCGGCGCCGATGTTCACACCAACGCCAATCGTCGCGTCGCCGAGATACGCCAGGTGCATGGATTTCGAGCCGACGCCAAGCACCGTGTTCTTCAGCTCCACGAAATTGCCGACCTTCGCCTTCGCGCGGACATCCGCGCCGTTCCGCACATGCGCGAACGGACCGACCGAGACATCGTCCGCGATCCGTGCGTTCGTGATGACGCAGTGGTTCAGGATCGTCACGCGATCGCCGATCTGCGAATCGACGATCCGCGCCCCGCTGTGGATTTCGCAGCCGGCGCCGATCGTCGTGCGTCCTTCGAGCGACACGCCCGGGTGCAGGATCGTATCGGCCCCAATCGTGACGCTGTCGTCGACGTACGCGGTCGCGGGATCTTCAATCGTGACGCCCGATGCCATCAGCTCGGCGGTTTTCTGGTCACGCACGATTCGGCTCACTGCCGCCAGCTCGACGCGGCTGTTGATGCCTCGAATCTCGTCGGGATTCGAGGACGTGACGGTCTCCACAATCGATCCCCGTTGCCGGTAGACCGCGACGAGATCGGGAAGGTAGTACTCCTGCTGCGTGTTCTCGGCCGCGATGCTCCGAACGGCATCGAACAACCCCTCGAGCGCGAACGCGTAGATGCCGGAATTGATTTCGCGGATCTCCCGCTCGGCCGGGCTGGCGTCCTTCTCCTCGACGATACGTGCAATCTGCTGGCCGGTACGGACGATACGGCCGTAGCCCTGTGGGTTCTCGACAACTGCGGTGACGACGGTCGCGGCGGCCCCCGCCGTCTGGTGGCGTTCGACGAGGTGTTGCAGCGTGCGAGGCGTGAGCAGCGGCACATCGCCTGACAGCAGGACCAGCACGCCGGTATGTCCGGCCAGCGCGGCTTCGGTCGTCATGAGGGCGTGGGCCGTGCCGCGTTGTGGTTTCTGCACCACACACGTGAGGCCTGGATGCCGCGCCAGTGCGGTCGTCAGCGTCTCCGCCTGGTGGCCGACGACGACGGTCGTGGAGCGCGGGTTGATCGCGGCGGCGCACGCGAGCACGTGCTCGATCATGGGCTGGCCTGCCACACGATGGAGGACTTTGGGTCGCGCGGACTTCATGCGCGTGCCTTTGCCCGCAGCGAGGATGACAACGTGGATGTCCATTTTTGAAGCCGAAGCGCCACGGGGCCGGACCCCGCACGTCAATTATTGCGCCGATCGGGTCTTGAAAGGACGTCGCTGATTGGGGGGAAACCCGTGCGGGGCTTCGAGCGCCGCGCGAAATGCATCGTCGGCGCGCAGCGGCTCCAAATCGGGATCGTGGCGCGCGAGGGCACGATTCTCAGAGTTCAGGGCGATGGCGCGCTCGAGATGGGCAACGGCTTCAGCGGGTTCGCCGCGCTGTGCGTGTGCGACGGCCAGCATGTAGATTGCGTGGTCGTTGTCGGGATCTTCGTCGCGGACCAGACGCAGGTGGGCGATCGCTTTGTCGTACTGCCCGCCGTTGATCGCGAGGGTCGCGGCGTAGAGGCGCTCGTCGATCGTTTGCGGCACTGCTTCGCGCTGTGCGGCATGCCGCTGGCAGATGTTGAGGTAGAGGCGCACGCGTTCGTGCAGATCGCGCTCTTCGGGATATTGCCGGAGCACCGACTCCAGCAGGTGTGCGGCCTGCGGGTACGCGTGGCGCTGCAGCGCGTCGAGCCCCCGTTCGTAGAGAGCGACGGCCTCGACGTACGTGGAGCGGCGCTTGGGCGCGTCCGACGCGATGGCAGCGACTGGAGCCGTCGGGCGTGGCTGCGCCGGCGCCTTGACCCCGCGCGGGGTGCGAGCGGAGGAGGCTCGCGCTGGGGCTTTCGTCGATTTTGGAGCCGGCCGCTGCTTGGGCATAAACGCCGCGCGGACACTGAACATCGCACTCGGAAGCGGGGAAGGTAACAGAACGGATCAGGTCGGTCAAGCCGACAGACCCGCAGTGGCGACGCCGATTCCGCTACGTTCGGTCGTTAACCAGATTTTTTGGCATCCTCCAGGATTTCGTAAATCCTGTTCGGCGCGATTCCATGCCTTCTCGCGAGCATGTTAATCGCCTTCCGCTTCGTAACGCCTGAAATTATGGTCATTTCACCAAATTCAGCCATTATTGCGCTTGGCTCGGGTTCTGTTGGCTTCGAGTATTCTGTTGTTTGACCAACATAAGTAACGATTGTGAACTCTCCGCGACCCTCACCGACGCGCTTAGAAACGTCTGATATTGGTCCTCTGACCAATTCCTCGTGGATCTTGGTCAACTCGCGCCCGACCGCTACGTCACAGTTGCCTATCTCGCGCTCGAAGTCGTGGAGCGTGTCCTGGATCCGGTGGGGAGCCTCGAAGAACACGATCGTCCCACGCACCAACCTCACTCGATCGAACCATGATTTTCTGTCTTTTGACCTAGTCGGCGGAAACCCAAGGAACGAAAACGAGTCGGTTGGCAACCCCGACGCGGCCAACGCCGCGAGGACCGCGCTCGGCCCAGGAACCGGTTCCACGCGCAGGCCGGCGTCGATCACCGCCCGAATCAGGCGTCCACCGGGATCCGAGACCGTCGGGGTTCCCGCATCGGACACCAGCGCGATACTGTCGCCCCGCTGCAGCCGCGCGACCAACCCGTTCGACTTCCCCGCCTCGTTGTGCTCGTGCAGGCTCGTGGTCGGCGTGGTGATGGCGTGGCGCGCCAGCAGATGCGCGGTCCGCCGCGTGTCTTCCGCCGCGATGACGGCGACTTCGCGCAGGACCCGGAGCGCGCGCACGGTGATGTCTTCGAGGTTGCCGATCGGCGTGGCGACCACGAACAGCGTGCCGGGCATCTTAGGGGAGCGAGTATTGTACCATTGACGGATCCGTGCTGGTGGACCCCGCTCGTCCGGCAGAGCCCGGACACATGCGCCAAAACGATGATTGCTTCCGAGCCTCTTCCTCACTTCGTCGATGATCTGCTTGGTTATTTGCACGAGACCCATCCCACGCACGCCACGCTGGATGGCGTCCACGCGCACGACGATCTGCTCGAAGACGTCAGCCGTCACGGGATCGACAGCGAAGCGCACGCCCTGGCCGGCTACCTGCGGCGCCTCGACGAGATCCATCGCGACGCCCTGACCGGCGTCGAGCGGCTCGAGCACCGCATGCTCACCGCGCATCTGCAGGCGCGGATGTTCGATCTCGAATCCGTGCGTCCGTGGGAACGCAACCCGCAGTTCTACTCCGATCTGCTCGCGTCGAGCCTTGCCGGCCAGACGCTGTTCACGCATGCGCCGGCCGCCGAGCGTGCACGCCGTGTGCTGTCGAAACTGCGCCAGACCCCGCGTCTCCTTCAGGCGGCCCGCGACAACATCAAGGATCCGCCAGGCATTTTCGCCAAGGTCGGCATCGAGGCGTGGCGTGGGACGCTGAAGTTCATCGACGAGGATCTGCCGCGCGCGTTCGCCGACGTCGACGATTTGCATCTCCTGGGCGATCTCGCCGATGCGCAGACCGAAGCGTCGCAGGCCGTCGGCGCGTACGTCGAGTACCTCGAAACCGATCTCGCGCCGAAAGCGCGCGCGTCTTTCCGTCTCGGGCGCGACAAGTTCGAGCAGAAGCTGCGCCTGGACGAGGGCATCACGGTGCCGCTCGACCGGCTCCTCGCCATCGCGACGCGCGAGCTGAAAGCGACGCAGGAGGAATTCCGATCGCTGGCTGGCCAGATGAACAGCGGCGACGCCATGGAAGCATGGGCGCGGACGAAAGACCGGCACCCGGCGCCGGGCGAGCTGGTGTCCACCGGCCGCAAACAACTCGACGAGCTCGCGACGTTTCTCGAACGCCAGAAGATCATCTCGCTGCCGTCAGGCGAGCCGATCGCCGTCGCGCCGACGCCAGACTTCTATCGCTGGTCCTTCGCCAGCATGTGGACGGCGGGTCCGTTCGAGAGCAAGCCGACGCGCGCGTACTACTACCTGACCGATGTCGATCCGTCGTGGCCGCCGGAGCGCCAGGACGAACATCTGCGCGACTACAACATCCCGACGCTGTGGTCGATCTCGATTCACGAGGTGTACCCGGGACACTTCCTGCACTACCAGCATCTGCGGAAGGTCGAGTCGAAAACGCGCAAGTCGACCATGTTCGCGCCGGCGTCGTTCATCGAAGGCTGGGCGCACTACTGCGAGCAGATGATGATCGAGGCCGGCTTCGGCCGTCAGGATCCGAGCATCAAGCTCGGCCAGCTGGCTGAGGCGCTCATCCGCCTCGTGCGCGTCATTGTCTGCATCAAGCTGCACGCCGAAGATATGTCCGTCGAGCAGGGCGTCCGCTATTTCCGCGACGAGGCGTTCATGGAAGAAGGCAGCGCGCGGCGCGAAGCCGAGCGCGGCACGTTCGATCCGACGTACCTGGTGTACACCGTCGGTAAGCTGATGCTGCTGAAGCTCCGGCAGGACTACAAGCAGCAGCAAGGGAAGGCATTCTCACTGCGATCGTTTCACGATACGCTGCTCGGCCAGGGCACGGCGCCCTTCTGGCTCCACCGTCAGCTCATGCTGGGAGACGATGGCGGCGATCTGTTGGACTGAGAACCACGCACCAAGGACCACGTCATGCCGCTCTACGAATACGCATGTGACGCCTGCGGTCACCGATTTGAGAAGATTCAGAAGTTTTCGGATCCACTGGAAGACACGTGCCCGACATGCGCCGGCCACGTCCAGAAGCTGATCTCGTCGCCGGCGATCCAGTTCAAGGGGAGTGGGTTCTACATCACCGACTACCCGAAAGGCGACAAGGGGTCGGCGCCGAAGTCGGATGGGGGAAAGGCGGACCAGGCCGAGAAGGCCGAGAAGCCTGACGCGGGCGGCAAATCGGACAAGGCTGAGAAATCAGATAAGGCTGACAAGTCAGACAAGGCCGACAAGTCGATCAAGGCCGAGACGAGCTCTTCGTCAAGCGACAGCGCGTCGTCGAGCGCCTCGACGCCGTCGACCTCCTCGAGCCCGTCGACCGCGGCCACGCCGTCGGCGCCGAGCACACCCTCGACCAAAAAGGACTAACGACTAACGAGGCAGATCGAGCGACGCGAGGTAGGCCGAGAACTTCGTGGCGAGATCGGGCCGGCGCAGCGCGAAGTAGACGACGGCCTTCAGGAAGCCCAGCTTGTTCCCCGTGTCGTGGCGCACGCCTTTCACCTCGCAGGCATAGATCGGCCGCGTCTTCAGCAGCTCCCGCAGGCCATTGGTCAGCTGAATTTCACCCGTGCGATCGCTCTTCGTCGCGGCGAGCGCCGGGAAGATGTCGGGCGTGAGCACGTAGCGCCCGATGATCGCCAGGTCCGAGGGCGCTTCTTCGATCGTCGGTTTCTCCACCAGATCGCGCACCTGGTAGATACCCTCGCCGAGCGCCGCGTTGGGCTCGATGGCGATGACGCCGTAGTTCGAGATGTCCTCGCGCGGCACGCGTTCGACAGCGAGCACCGGGCCGCCGAGTCGATCGAACACGTCAATCAGCTGCTTGATCGCCGGCGGATCCGCGTCGATCACGTCGTCGCCGAGGATGACGGCGAACGGCTCGTTGCCGACCAGCTCCCGCGTGACCAGCACGGCGTGGCCCAGCCCGAGCGGCTCGCCCTGGCGGACGTACGCGAAGTTGATCAGGTTGGAGATCTTGCGGATCTCCTCGAGCTGCTCGTGCTTGCCGCGGGCTTCGAGAAACGACTCGAGCTCCACCGACACGTCGAAGTGATCCTCGATCGCGTTCTTGCCGCGGCCGGTCACGAGCAAAATGTTGTCGATGCCGGCGGCGACCGCTTCCTCCACGCCGTATTGGATGATCGGTTTGTCGACCAGCGGCAGCATTTCCTTGGGTTGCGCTTTGGTGGCCGGCAGGAAGCGGGTGCCGAGACCGGCGGCGGGGAAGACGGCTTTACGGACGGAAGGCACGACGGAATCGTAACGTACAATAGGCGACCGAGGTAACATGCTCGACCCTTCCTATATTCGCGATCACATCGAGGAGGTTCGCACCGCCCTCCGCAATCGTGGCCTCGAACCCGACAAGGTGCTCGAAGAGATTGCGACGCTCGAGACCGCGCGGCGGCGGATGATTCCCGAGCTCGAGGGGCTGAAGCGCGTTCAGAACACGTCGGGCGACGAGATCGCGCGCGCGAAGCGCCTGGGCCGCGACACCACGCCGGTCCAGGAAGCCAACCGCACGCGCGCGCAGCAGATCAAGCAGCTCGGCTTCCAGCTCGACTCGATCGAGCACCAGCGAACGGCGGCCGTCCTCAACCTGCCGAATCTGTCGCACGCCAGCGTGCCGGTCGGCACGAGCGCCGACGACAACGTCGAAGTGCGGCGGGTCGGCGACCCGCGCGCGTTCGATTTCACGCCGCAACCGCATTGGGATCTCGGACCGGCGCTGGGCATCATCGACTTCGAGCGCGGGACCAAGCTTGCCGGCGCGCGTTTCACGGTGCTGAGCGGCGCCGGCGCGCGGCTGTCCCGCGCGCTGATCAACTTCATGCTCGACATCCACACGCGCGAGCATGGGTACCGCGAAGTCGAGCCGCCTTTCCTGGCGAACACCGCGACGCTCCAGGGCACCGGACAGCTGCCGAAGTTCGAGCAGGATCTGTTCAAGATCGCGGGTGACTGGGATCTGTATCTCATTCCGACGGCCGAAGTGCCGCTGACGAACCTGCATCGCGGCGAAATTCTCGACGGCCGCGATCTGCCGATCCGCTACACCGCTTACACGCCGTGCTTCAGGAGCGAGGCCGGGTCGTACGGCAAGGATGTCCGCGGTCTCATTCGACAGCACCAGTTCGACAAGGTCGAGCTGGTGAAGCTGACGACGGCGGAGCAGTCGTACGACGAGCTGGAAGCGCTGACAGCGAACGCCGAGGAAATTCTCAAGCGCCTCGATCTCCCGTACCGGACGATGCTGCTGTGCACGGGCGATACGGGATTCGCGTCGGCAAAAACGTACGACATCGAAGTATGGCTGCCGAGCCAGAAGACGTTCCGCGAGATCTCCTCGTGCAGCAATACGGAGGCGTTCCAGGCACGGCGCGCGAACATCAAGTGCCGCGCGGCCGGCACCGGCAAGGCGGAGTTCGTGCACACGCTGAACGGATCGGGCCTCGCGGTGGGGCGCACGCTGATCGCGATTCTGGAGAACTACCAGCAGAAGGACGGGACGGTTGTCGTCCCCATGGCGCTGCGGCCGTATATGGACGGGATGGAGACAATTAGGAAGTAGGAATCTGGAATTTGGAATTCGTGAGGACGGGAAGCCGCCGCCGGATTTTCGGCGCCGCATGCGGAAGAACCCGCAGACCCCCTCCTGCTCGACCCGATCCGCAGCTTTTCCCCAGAAAAATCTTCGCCAGGCCGTGGCACGTCATGTGCCTGCCCATGTCCAGATCCCAACCGCTCCGCGACGGGACTCCGGCGGCCGGTCGCGCACGCTCAGTTCGTCGGCCTTCGCGTGGAGGACATGATGAGCAGGCCATTGACCATCTGGGAACAGGCGCAGATGCAGGGCTATTCACGCCGCGACTTCCTCCAGTTTTGCACCTGGCTGGCGGCGGCGGCTGGCGTCGACGCGGCCGGCGTCGAGCAGGTCGTGCACGCCCTCGAAACGCGCGCGCGGCCGCCGGTCGTGTGGTTCCACTTCCAGGAATGCACGTGCTGCAGCGAGTCGTTCATCCGCTCGTCCCACCCGATCGTGTCCGACGTCATCCTCAACCGCATCTCGCTCGACTACACCGAGACGCTTCAGGCCGCTGCCGGCGCCCGCGCCGAAGAAGCCCTGAAGGAGACGATGACGAAACACAAGGGCGAGTATTTGATGCTGGTGGAGGGCTCCATTCCGACCGAGCAGGGCGGCGTCTACTGCTGCATCGGCGGTCGCACCGCCGTGGATATCGTCACGGAGGCCGCCAAGGACGCGAAGGCCATCGTCGCCTGGGGCAGTTGCGCCTCGAACGGCTGCATCCAGGCGGCGAAGCCGAACCCGACCGGCGCGACCCCCGTGCACAAGATCGTGTCCGGCAAGCCGATCATCAACGTGCCCGGCTGCCCGCCGATCGCCGAAGTCATGGCGGGCACGATCCTCCACCTGCTGGCGTTCGACCGCATCCCCCAGCTCGATGGTCTCGGCCGGCCGAAGGCGTTCTACTCGCGCCGGGTCCACGACACGTGCTACCGCCGGCCCAATTACGACGCCGGCCTTTTCGTCGAGTCGTTCGACGATGAGAACGCGAAGCGCGGGTATTGTCTCTACAAAGTCGGCTGCCGCGGTCCGGTCACCTACAACGCCTGCGGCGTGATGCGGTGGAACAACGGTGTGAGCTACCCCATCCAATCCGGGCACGGCTGCATCGGCTGCAGCGAGGCCAACTTCTGGGACAACGGCCCCTTCTACCGCCACCTGCCGTCGTTCCCGGGCTTCGGGGTGGAGACGACGGCCGACACGATCGGCATGACCGTCGGCGCGGTCACCGCCGTGGGCATTGCGGCGCATGCCGTGGCCACCAACATCCGCAAGCACGGCGTCATCACCGAGGGCCATCAGAGCGAGCCGCCGGCCGGCTCGGGAGGCAGCCATGGCTAACCGCGTCGTCATCGACCCCATCACGCGGATCGAAGGTCACCTCCGGATCGAGATCGAGGTGAAGGACGGCAAGGTCGTCGACGCCTACAGTTCGGGCACGATGGTCCGCGGCTTCGAGAACATCCTGAAAGGCCGCGACCCGCGCGACGCGTGGGCGTTCACGGAACGCGCGTGCGGCGTCTGCACCACGGTGCACGCGCTGGCGTCGGTGCGGACCGTGGAAGACGCCCTCGGCATCACCGTGCCGCCCAACGCGGAGCTGATCCGCAACCTGATGTTCTGCGCGCAGTACCTGCAGGACCACGTCGTCCACTTCTACCACCTGCACGCGCTCGACTGGGTCGACATCGTGAGCGCGCTGAAGGCCGATCCGGCCGCCACCTCGGCGCTGGCGCAGAAAGTGTCCAAGTGGCCGAAGAGTTCGACCGGCTATTTCGCGGACCTGAAGCAGCGGCTCTCGGCGTTCGTCGAGAGCGGGCAGCTCGGGATCTTCGCGAAAGGCTACTGGGGGCATCCGGCGTACAAGCTGCCGGCCGAGGCCAACCTGATGGCCGTGGCGCACTATCTCGAGGCGCTCGAGTGGCAGAAGGAGATCGTGAAGGTCCACACGATCTTCGGCGGCAAGAACCCGCACCCGAACTACCTGGTGGGCGGCGTGCCGTGCTCCATCAACCTCGACGAATCGA
>Ga0315281_10003399_pt1 | contig 23295 bp, 12 predicted proteins | sample YL17G07_0_MG_FD_204540 | JGI IMG/M metagenome (GOLD analysis project Ga0315281, IMG submission 204540) | Sediment microbial communities from Yellowstone Lake, YNP, Wyoming, USA - YL17G07_0 | ecosystem: Environmental > Aquatic > Freshwater > Lake > Sediment | place: USA: Wyoming | collected... | reverse complement strand
AAACACGGCGAGCCCGTTGCGGCCATGGATCGCTTGAAAATCCTCATGAAATTTAATAAAGTGAATATCTTCAAATGTTTCTTTTCTTGGGACAATTCGATTATCAGAAGGGAAAACAACGCGCTATGAAAAAATTATTAATGGCCTCGTTCTGCTTTTTTTTGGCATGGCCCTCGGTGATGACGTCCCAGATGAAATCGCCTAAACCGATCAAACCGGATGGAAACAAAGCTCTTGAACACATCAAGTTTCTCGCGGCTGAGGAGATGAAGGGGCGGAAGTCGGGCACACCCGAATACCAGAAGGCCGCCGAATATGTCGCCGCTCAGATGAAAGAATACGGCCTCCAGCCGGGAGGCGAAAACGGCACCTGGTTCCAGGAGGTCCCGTTCAAGAACTGGACGAATTACGCGCAGCCGATCCGGTTAGAAGTCCTCCGCCCCCAACGCCGGGCGTATTTTCCCGGCCGCGGCCGCGATTTCACCCCCCTGAGCGGAACAGGCTCGGGCATCGCCGCGGGTCAGCTCGCTTTCGCCGGATACGGCGTCGTTTCGGAAAAGGCCAAGTGGAACGATTATGAGAGGCTCGAGGCCAAGGGAAAGATCCTCCTCCTGCTGCCCGACTCCCCTTCCGTCCTGGATGAGAACGAGAAAAAAGAATGGACCTTGGAGAAGAAAGTCAAGCTCGCTCTCGAGAAAGGCGCTCTCGGCGTCATTGAAATGGATCTCTCCGAACCGGGCCAGCCTCCCGTTCGCCGGATGGTTTCTTCGGCCTTAAAGCCGGGCGTCTGTCCGAAGGATTTCGTCGTTTTGCGCGCCGGCCGGAATTTTCTTGATGATGTATTTTATCTCTCGGGTAAGAGCTGGAAAGATCTGGTCAGCAAGACGCTCAGGCTGAACACACCCCATCCTGCTCTTCTGGATGTCAGCGCGGAAATGGAAGCTCATTTCATCCAAGAAGAGCGTAAGGCCGTGAACGTGATCGGCATCATGCCCGGCTCCGACCCAAAGCTAAAGAACGAATACATCGTCATGGGCGGGCATCTTGACCATTTGGGAATCGGGATCGACGGTTTTGTTTATCCCGGCGCAGATGACAATGCGACGTCGGTCGCAGTCTCTCTCGAAACGGCTCGCGCGCTCATCGCCAGCGGATTCAAACCGGGGCGAACGCTCGTCTTCGCGGCTTGGGCCGGCGAGGAGATCGGTGTCGTAGGTTCTCGTTATTATGCTGAACATCCTCTTTATCCTCTCGACAAGACCGTCGTCTACATGAACATCGATATGGTCGGGATGGGAGATTCCGATCTTTATGTCGGCGGGATGTATGAATATGGGCAGCTTTACGACATCATCAAGGCCAAGATGGACGAAGACACGAAAAAAAAGCTCCGCTATCGCCTGAATTACCGCGGCTCGGACCACACGTCCTTTTGGGCCAAAGGCGTCGCTTCGATCAGCTTGCGCACGGGGAACATCCTGACCCGGGCCCTGGACGATGAGCATCCTGAATACCATTATCCGGGAGACCGGCCCGAGCTCATCGACCCGGAATTGCTGCGGCTTGCCGCTCAGTATCATTACGATATTTTTATGAACCTGGCGAATAATCGCGATAATCTTCTCGATCCCAGGTTCCGGGCGGAATATGTCCATAAGGACGCCGCGGTCGTGGATATGCACTGCGATACGATCGGCCGTTACATGAGCGGCGAAGACCTTCGTACGGACAACGACAAAGGGCATATCGACATCCCCAAGCTGAAGCGCGGGGCCGTGGACCTGGAGGTTTTTGCCTGCTTTGTCGGAGCGCCCAGGAACGAGCTCGAAAAAGCTCAGGCCGCCAAGAGAGCTTTTGACCAGATTGAAGCTGTTTATAAGCTCGCCGCCGAAAACTCGGAAGACCTGGAGATTGTCAAAACGTACGCGGATTTCCAGAAGATACGGAACAACGGCAAGTCGGGCATTCTCATCGGCATCGAAGGAGGCTATGCCATCGAAAACGACCTGAGCTTGTTGCAGTCGTTTTACAGAGCTGGTGTCCGGCTTATGACGCTCACCCACTGGACCCGGACAGACTGGGCGGACGCATCGGGCGACACGAAAGCCGAGTCCTGCGGCCTGACAGAATTCGGAGAAAAAGTCGTCAAGGAAATGAACCGGCTGGGCATGGTCATCGATATCTCCCATGCCCACGATGAGACGTTCTGGGACGTCATCCGCGTTTCAAGCGCTCCGATTGTCGCGTCCCATTCCTGCTGCCGGGAGCTATCGGTCCACCACCGCAACATGAGCGATGATATGCTCAAAGCGCTGGCCGCGAACGGAGGCGTCATCGGGATCAATTTCATGCCCGGCTTCCTCAATGCTGAAAACGAAAAGAAGCAAAACGAACTTGGGGCCGCGGTCGCTAAGAAATATGACCTTCCTTTTAACGAACAGGAGATCATGAAGGCCGCGCCCGAAAAGAGGGACACGCTCATGGCCGAATTCAAGGCCAAATTGGCAGAGCTGAAGAAAACGCTGCCGCCCGTGGACGTCAGAACGCTCGTCGACCATATCGACCATGTCGTGAAGGTCACGGGGAGCGCTAATCACGTCGGGCTGGGCTCGGACTTCGACGGCATTTCCGAGACGCCCGCCGGGCTTGAAAACATCGGCCAGCTGATGAACATCACCAGGGAACTCCGGGCGCGGGGATACAAAGAAGACGACATCCGCAAGATCCTCGGCGGAAATTTCCTGCGCGTCTTCGAGGCCGTTCAAAAAGCGGCTAAAACTTAGGGAGACCCGATGAAGCCAAAATACGGATGCCCGGAAGAAGACCTCGCCCATTATATCTGTCATAAGACTAACCGTGCCCCGAAGATCGACGGCAAGCTGGACGATCCCTGCTGGCAGAAGGCGCCCAAGTCCCAAAGGTTCGTCGATCTCGTCACGGGAATCCCCGGATTCCTCGATACCCGCATGGCGGCGCTCTGGGACAATCAGAATTTCTATGTCGCTTATTGGATCGAAGAACCCAACGTCCAAGCCCGGCTCACTGAACGCGATTCCTTTATCTGGACCGAGAATGACGTCGAGCTTTTCATCGCTGGACCGGATGGCTATTACGAGTTCCAGATCAACGCCGCGGGCACGATCTACGAAGTTTTCTATATCTGGCAGGACGCTTATAAAAAAGGCGGCAATTTCAATCGTCCGGAATTTGACCTTGCTTCGCATCGGGTCGATGTTCTCGGCGGCTTTCAAGATGCGAGCCGCTATAGAAAACATCCGCGCGGCAAGCGCTGGGCGTTCATGGATTGGGATTTTCCCGGGCTGACATGGGCCGTCGGCGTGGATGGGACGCTGAACGATGACCGCGATATCGACCGGGGATGGACCGTGGAGCTCTCTTTTCCTTGGAAAAGCATGGAGGCTCTGGCCCAGGGCCGTCCTCTTCCTCCGAACAACGGCGACGTGTGGCGCATGGATTTTTCGAGGTTCGAAGCGCTCCATTGCTGCGGGTCGCGGGTCGAACCCGATCCGGGATGGGCGCTGAATCGACACGGGGTCTATGATTCGCACATCCCGGAATGCTTCTCCTTCGTTCATTTTTCCGACAGCGCCGTCGGATGAAGGATCCATGAGAAGACTTTTTCATTTTCCTCGGTTGTGATATTTTAAGATGTGGCGGAGGATATTCGACCCGAAGAGAACCATGCCTAAGGAGGGACGTCCATTATTGGGTTTCGGCTTGTTTTTCCTGGGGAGCCTTGCCCTCGGATGCTCTGTCCTTGCCCAACAGAGGCTGTCCTTTCCGCTGACCCATTTCAAACTGAGGAACGGGCTGCAGGTCATACTTTCAGAGGACTTTTCTTTGCCTCTGGTGTCTGTGGCCGTCGCCTATGATGTCGGCTCGGTTCACGAAGTGTCGGGGAAAACAGGCCTGGCTTATCTCATGGAAAACCTGATGTTCTCCGGATCGGCCAATGTCTCTCCCCGCCAGCACATCAATTACATCAACCGGGCCGGCGGCCAATTCAATGCCGCCGCTTCGGAAGATATGACCCTGTTTTATCAGACAGTGCCTTCGAACCAGCTCGCCCTGGTCCTCTGGCTTGAATCGGATCGGATGAAATCGCTCGAGCTCAGTGAGGCCGAGTTCGAAAAAGCCAGGAATGATCACCTCGACGACCTCCGCCAGAGAAAAATGGCCGATCCCTATCTTGAAAGCTCCCTGTCTTTCGACCAACTGCTGTATTCGGATTTCGCCTACAGCCATCCCCTGCTCGGAACGGAAGACGATGTTCGCAACCTCACCCTCGATGACGTGAAGGGCTTTTATTCCACTTATTATGTCCCCAATAATGCCGTTATCTGCATCACCGGAAATTTCAATAAGCTGAAAGCCAGGGAACTCGTGGCCCGGTATTTCGAAACGATCCCCGCCGGAAAGGACGTCAGTCCCTCTCTCGAACCCTGGGTTTACACGAAAAAACAAGTCCTTAAATCGTTCGAGAACGTCCTGGCCTCGGCGCCGGCCTTTCATCTGGGCTTCCGGATCGGCTCCCCCTCCTCCAATGATTTTTATGTGCTGTCCATCATCGATTATATCCTCCTTCGGGGCCAGAGCTCACGGCTCACGCGGCGGCTCATGAACCGGAACAACAAAATTGCCTATCAGCTTTCGGGCGGGATCGAAAAGAAGAAAGACCGCGCTGTCTACAAAATATTTGGTGTGGCCAACACGCCGATGATGGCCGACCAGTGCTTGGAGGCGATATTTTCGGAGCTTGACCGGCTGAAAACGGCCTTCCTTTCGGAGGATGAACTGGCCCGTTACAAAAATATGTTCAAACAGGATTATCTCGGCCGCTTTTCGAGCTCGATGGAAAAAGCTATTTTTCTCTGCGAATCGTATCTGAGGATCAGGAATTTCGATGACCTGCCGCTTGAGCTCGACAGATATCTGAATGTCACGAAAAACGACATCGTCGGCATCATCAACAGGTATTTTACGGCCGACAACAGCATCGTCATAAACATAAAAACCAAATGAAGAAGATCTGGGTGAGCTTGGGGATCTGGGCCGTGCTTTCGGGGACGGCCCTCTTTTCTCAGCAGGAAAAATTTCGCAAGTTGCCGCCGCCCCCTGAACCACTCCAGGAGTTGAAGCTTCCTCCGATCGAGTCCGCTCCGTTATCGAACAAGCTCAATATCTCCTTCGTTTTCCGGGATAGCGTGCCTTTCATGAGCCTTGAGATCGTCATCTTTGCCGGAGAAGCGCTCTCCCCCGATAAGATGCCCGGGACTGCCACCTTTGTCGGCGGCATGCTCGGCCGCGGCACCCAATCCCGGACAGCCGCAAACATCGAGGAGATCGTGGAGTCCATCGGCGGAACGTTTTCGGTTTCCACGAACCAGGACTATGTCCTCGTGTCCTTCCATTTTTTTCCAGAATATCTCGACCAGGCCCTCGACCTCATCAGCCAGATGCTCCTTCAGCCGAATTTCACCAAGAGCGAGATCGACTACGTCAAGTTTGCGACCACATACGACCTGCTGGGAAGGGAGAGGAATCTGGAATTCGTGGCCAACCGCCATTTGTTCCGCCTGTTATTCAAAAATCACCCGTATGAAAAGTTCGCGTTTTCGAGCGACGTGATCAAGAACTGGAATTTGAACGCCCTGCTTGACTTCTTCGACCGCTATTATCGGCCCAACAATGCCCACCTTATCATCACCGGAAACTTGAACCTGAATACGGTGACCCGGAAAGTCAGCCATTACCTGAATACATGGCAGCCTCGGGAGCTTCCGCCCATGCCTCTCCAGACGGTCAAGCCCCCGGATAAAGACAGACTCTGTCTGATCGACGTCCCTCAGGCCAAGGACTGCGTGATCTATTTCGGCACGGCCTTTCCTTCTCCCGGGACTCAGGATCGCTTTGCCCTGATGGTCTTAAACCAGGTCCTGGGAGGAACTCCCGCGTCCCGCCTGTTCATGAACCTGAGGGAATCCAAAGAGTTCGCTTATAATGCCTTAAGCGAAATCGATTTTTTCAACGCGGGGAGCGCTTTCTGCGTCCAGGCTAGGGTCACCCCAGAGTTCATTGCGCCCTCCATCCGGGAGATCCAAAAGGAGATCAAGGCTCTGACGACGAGCCCGATTTCTTCTCAGGAGATCGAACAGGCGAAGTCCTATCTCATCTATCATTTTCCCGTCGAGATCGAGCGTCTCGACGCCTTTTCCGAAAAAGTGGCCGACATCAAAGCCCGGAGCGGCGGCGATGAATGCTGGAATAAATATTATGAACAGGTCATGCTTGTCAATGGCGAACGCGTCTTTGGGGCAGCTCAGAAATATCTTCTCCAGCCCTTTATCGTCGTTGTCGCCGGCGATAAGAGTGTCCTCAGCGAACGGCTGTTGGAATTCGACTCGTTCGATGTTTTCGACAGCAAAGGCCAATTCCAATATCTCGTGAACAAAGATAAGAAAGGAGCCGCCCATGAAGCTCGTTGAGTGCGTCCCCAATTTCAGCGAAGGCCGGGACAAGGACAAGATCCTGGCGATCACCCGGGAGATCGAATCGACACCGGGAGTGAAGCTCCTTGACGTGGACCCCGGTGAATCGACCAACCGCACCGTCGTGACGTTTATCGGACCTCCCGAAGCGGCCCGCGAAGCCGCTTTCAAGGCGATCAAGAAAGCTGCCGAAGTCCTCGATATGCGCCAGCACAAAGGCGCCCACAGCCGGATCGGCGCGACCGATGTCTGCCCGTTCGTGCCCCTCTCCGGGGTCACGATGGCTGACTGCGTGAAACTGGCCCATGACCTCGGCCGCATCGTTGCGTCCGAGCTCGGCATTCCCGTCTATTTCTATGAGGAAGCGGCTCTGAAGCTCGAGCGGCGGAACCTGGCCAATATCCGCGCCGGCGAATACGAAGGGCTGCCTGAAAAATTGAAGGAGCCCGAATGGGCGCCCGACTGTGGAGAACCTGTCTTCAACGCTAAATCCGGGGCAACGGTCATCGGCGCTAGAGAGTTCCTCATTGCTTATAACATCAATCTGAACACCCGCGACCGCAAGCTGGCCAGCGAGATCGCCCTCAACATCCGGGAGAGCGGCCGGGCAATGCGGGACAAAGACGGCAACATCCTCCGCGATGACAGCGGAAATGCCCTTAAGTTCCCTGGGAAATTCGAGCATATCAAGGCCGTGGGCTGGTACATCGAAGATTACGGCATTGCCCAGATCTCGGTCAATTTCACGAACTATAAGATCTCGCCGATCCACATCGTCTTCGACGAGGTCGTCCAGCAGGCCGAAAAATTGGGACTTCGGGTCACTGGCAGCGAGCTCGTCGGTTTGATCCCGAAAGAGGCGCTTTTGGCCGCCGGACGCTATTACCTCGAAAAACAGGGAAAGAGCCCGGGCGCTCCGCAGGAGGAACTCATCCGGACAGCCGTTCTCTCGCTCGGGCTGAGCGATGTCGTGCCGTTCGAAATAAAGAAAAAGATCATCGAGTATCATTTCGAGGAGCCTGCGAACCTGCTTGTCCGAAAGAGTCTCCGGGAGTTCGTCAACGAGCTTTCCATGGATTCCCCAGCTCCGGGAGGCGGGAGTGCCGCCGCTTTGTGCGGCGCACTGTCGGCGGCCCTGTCGTCCATGGTCGCCAACCTGACGTTCGGAAAGAAGGGATACGAAAAAGCCTTCAAGGAGATGAAACGGACGGCAATGCGCGCCCAGCTGCTCAAGGACGACTTCCTGAGACTGGTGGACCAGGACACCGTGGCTTTTAATAGGCTGATGGATGCGCTCCGCCTTCCTAAAGCGACCGAGGACCAGAAAAAGGAGAGGGACTCCGCCGTGGAGGCGGCGACGAAAGAGGCCACGCTCGTGCCGTTCCAGGTTCTCGAGAAGAGCGTGGAACTCTTGAATCTGGCCCAAAGGACCGCCCAGAAAGGGATCCGCAGCGCGCTGAGCGACGCCGGGGTCGCAGCCCTGGCCGCGAGGACTGCTGCGGAAGGGGCCCATTATAACGTCCGGATTAACCTCCCCGGCATCCACGATGAAGAATTCAAAGCCAAGACGAGAAGACGGTCCACGGCGCTCAGGAAAAAAGCCCGCCGTCTGAGCGAAGGCGTCAATAAATTCATTGAAAGAGAATTCGCTAAATTGTAAATCATTAGGCCGTGTTCCCGAAGATTTCTGTCGTCACCTGAAGCCTGAAAAGAAGGCCGTGGACGATCATTGTCGTTGCCGTCGCCTACGGATCGTCGGCTTCGTTAAAGAGAAAGATTATTCTCCTATGTCTTTCCCTTCCTGAGCAGAAAAAACAACCCGAATAGCAAAAAGCCGACAAGGACGATCATGCCTGAAGCCGGGAGATCTAGGACAAAGGCAAGGGCGAGGCCAACGATTACCGAAACGAGGCCGACACCGCAGGACAGGACGATCGCCGCTTTGAAGTTCGACGCCAGTTGAAGCCCGGCTGCGGCGGGGATCACGATCAACGCAGACACGAGAAGGATCCCCACAACTTTCATGCCCAGGACGATCGTGACCGAAGCCAGGATCGTGATCAGCGTGTCAAGCCGGCGGACGCGGATGCCGGAGACCCGGGCGGATTCCCGGTCGAACGTCAGGGACATGAACTTCCTGTAGTTGCCGACGACGAGGACGACGACCACGGCGGCGAGCGCCATGGACAGCCAGACCTCAACGGGCTCGATGGCCAGGATCTCGCCGAACAGGTAATTCAGGAGCGCAACACCGAAGTTTTGGGAGAGCGTCGCCAGGATGATGCCCAGGGCCATCCCGAGGCTGCTGACGATGGCGATGGCCGTGTCTCCGTAGAGCCCGGCGCTCTCCTTAAGCTTCATGATGCCGAGAGAGGCCAGGACAGAAAAGGCCAAAGCCACGGCGAGCGGCATCATGTGGAGAAAGAGGCCGAGAGCCACGCCGGCAAAGGTGATGTGCGAAAGGCCGTGGCCGATCATAGCGTCTTTTCTCAAGAGAAGAAAGACGCCCAGGACGGCGCAGGCTACGGCAATGAATATTCCTGCGAGCAAAGCCCGCTGGAGGAATCCGTATGTGAAAAACGCGTCCATGTTCGTGCTGCGCGTCCTAATGCCGATGGGAAACGAGATGTCCGCCGGCCAGAATGTCTTTAAAAGTTTCCGAACGGCAGAACTCCCCGTGGCTTCCGTGATAGACAAGCCTCTGATTCAGGCAGGCGACCTGGGAAATGTGCTTGTCCACAATCCCGATGTCATGGGTGACCAGGACGATCGTGATGCCTTCCTGTGTGTTGAGCCGGTCGAGGAGGTCATAAAAATACCCCTGCGTTTCGGCGTCCACGCCAGTCGTCGGCTCATCGAGAAAAAGGATCCGAGGCCCATTGACGATGGCCCGGGCGATGAAAATTCGTTGCTGCTGTCCTCCGGACAGGCGGCCGATGCGCCTGTTCCTGAACTCTTCCATGCCGACGACCTGAAGGGCGTGCAGGATGGCTGATTCTTCCCGCCGGCGTGTCCCGCGGGACAATAGCCGTGACGGCCCCAAGGCCATGGCCACGACCTCTTTCGCGGAGGCCGGGAAGAGAGGGTCGAAATGCGTCGCTTTCTGAGGGATATATCCAATCTTCGGCCAGTCCGCGAATTCTTCAAGGTCTTTGCCCATGATCCGAACTCTCCCCCGGGTGGGTTTTAAAAGTCCAAGGATGATTTTCAGGAGGGTGGTCTTTCCCGAGCCGTTAGGACCGATGATCGAGAGGAAGTCCCGCTCATGAATGGGGAGGGTGATATCCAAAAGAACGGGCCCATATCCGTAGCTGAAGGAGACGTTCTCGACGGAGATCAAGGGTTTGTTCTCAGCGGCAGATGAGTCCATGCTTGAAACTCTCCAGATTTTTCCTCATCAAGTCGATGAATGCGGCACGGGATTCTAATGTCTCTTTCGCCACGCTATGGCCGGGGTTCAGAAGACGGATATCGGCCCCGATCTCGGAGGCGATGATACGGGCCAGCTTATCGCCGACGCTTGGCTCGAAAAAGATCGTTTTGACCTTCCCTTTTTTGGCCTTGTCGATGATCCCGACCAGCTCTTTCGGCGTCGGCGAGGCGTCAGGGCTCAGGCCGTAAACGGAGATCATTTGAAGACCGTAGCGGCGAGCGAGGTAGCCGAATGCGGAATGCCCTCCGAAAATGAATGTTCTATGAAGGCAGTTCTTGAAAGCCTCTCGATATTCATCGTCCAGTTCGTGAAGCCTTTCCTTATAGAGCGCGGCGGCCCGTTCGAAGGCGGCGCCATTTTCCGGCTCGATTTCCTTTATGGCGCTAAGGATCCGGTCCACGACGACCTGGTCAAGACCGAAATCAAGCCAGATGTGGGGGTCAGCGGTTTCCTTTCCCTGAACGTGCCCCGGCTCTCCATGTTCTGATCGAAACACCTGGAGACCCCGGCCGGCTTCGACGATCCTTAAGCCGGGTCTGGCCGTGCTCCTCAGGATGTCCTGAGCCCAGGGTTCAAGGGCCGGCCCGATATATATGAACATATCCGCCGAGGTGAGTTTTTCGATATCGCTGAACCGGGGCTGCCAGGTATGGACGTCGGAGCCCGGCGGGAGAAGCATGCGGACGTCCCCTCTGTCTCCTGCCACTTCGCGGGCAAACTCCAAGAGGGGAAATACCGTGGTCAGAATCCTGATTTTCGGCCTGGAGGTTGCCGAGGCGATCCGAGCCGCTAGAAGGACCGTGGTAACAGCCAGGCAAAAACTGACAAATGCAAGTCGCTCGTTCGGTCTTTTCATGGATAAGTGATCAAGGGCCGTAGCAAAGGCATTTTAAAGAAAGCCTGAGAGAAAAGTCAACTCGGAGGGAAAGAATGTAAGCAATTCTTTTTCCGGGGCGCCGGAAAATCGAACAGGGGTGGCGCGGCGAAGGGGCTCCCCGCCCGCGCGCAGCGGCTTGGCCGCGAGCACGGCCGGGGAAGAGCCGCGACAGGACCCCGCCCGAAATTGGCCTGACACTGGAAAAAGAATTGCTGATGGGAAGAATCCTTCATAAACACTTGAACGAGCGAGCCGTTTATGGCATGATTTTATTTTAACCAAATCTTTTTTGGAGGGTTTGAGATGTCCTTAGCATTATCCGGATTAAAACCATCGCATCTGTGGAAGCATTTTGGGAATATTTTAAAGATCCCGCATTGTTCGGGCTGCGAAAAAGCTCTGGCGGACTACATCGTTTCCCAGGCTAAAATCCTGAATCTGGCCTTTAACAAGAACAAAGCGGGCAACGTTCTCGTCCGAAAACCGGGGACAGCCGGCCATGAAAACGGCAAGACCGTCATTCTCCAGGGCCATTTGGACATGGTCTGCGAGAAGAATTCCGACGTGAAGCATGACTTCGCCAAAGAACCCCTAGAGGCCGAGGTCCAGAACGGATGGGTCCGGGCTAAGGGGACGACGCTGGGCGCGGACAACGGCATCGGCGTCGCGGCCAGCCTGGCCATCATGGAGGACGTTTCGCTTGTCCACGGCCCCCTCGAATTCCTGTTCACCGTGGATGAAGAGACAGGTTTAACTGGGGCCCGAAAGATCGAACCGGGGTTCCTTAAAGGGAACAGGCTGATCAACTTGGACAGCGAAGAGGAGGGAACGTTCACGATCGGGTGCGCCGGCGGCGGCGAATCCGAGATCGCGTTCCCGATCAAAAGAAAGAAGTCCAAATTGAAGCGCGCTTATCGGCTCAAAATCAGCGGGTTGCGCGGCGGACATTCTGGGCTCGATATCAATCAAGGCCGGGGGAATGCGATCAAGCTTCTAGCCCGAGTCCTGTGGCCAGCCGGTCCTCAATTCCCTCTTGAGCTCCTCCGCATCGAAGGCGGCAACAAGCACAATGCCATTCCCCGCGAGGCCTGGGCGGAATTGCTTCTAGACCCGGCCAAGATAAGATCGTTCAAGACGTTTCTGGAGAAGGCCGGCGATAAGATCAAGGCGGAATTCGGCTCGGTCGAGAAGGATTTTCAATATTCGCTCGAAGAGATCGAGCGTGGAAAAGATGATCCCTTGGCCGTCGGCTCCCAGAAAGCCTTGATCGATTTCCTGTTTTCTTGCCCCCATGGCGTCCTCCGGATGCATCCGGAGATTGCCGGCTTGGTGGAAACATCTATAAACCTGGCCATTATCCGAACGGCCAAGGCCAAAGCGCAGATCATCTGCAGCAGCCGCAGCTCGGTCGGCCCCGCGCTCGAGGCCACCCGTCAGATGCTCCAATCTCTGGTCGAGCTCTCGGGAGCCAAAGTCAAACAGCCCGAGGGCTATCCCGGCTGGGCGCCGAACCTGCAGTCCCAGCTTTTGGCAACGCTCAAGAACGTCTATCAAAAAACCTTCAGCAAAGAAGCGCATATCGTCGCCATCCATGCCGGCCTGGAATGCGGGATTATCGGCGAAAAATTCCCGGGCATGGACATGATCTCTTTCGGCCCGACGATCACCCACCCTCATTCCCCTGAAGAAGGAGTCGAGATCGATTCTGTGGAGAATTTCTGGAAGTTTCTGACGGCGGCGCTTCAAGAATTAGCCTAATCTTGACCCTGGCAGAGCTAAACCTTCACCTTTGGCAAGAATTTTGATCGTGTCGACTTGACCCCAATCTTGTCCCCCGTTTTTGAAAAGGGAGATTACCCTTTTTCCTTTCCTTGCCTTTTTACCCTATTTTTTTTAGGATTAAGGAAAGACTACAGGAAAGGATGTGCTATGGGAAAAAAATGTCTTGTTGGCTTTATTGCCGTCAGCTTCATTCTGATAGCTTATTCTTTTATAGGCTGTAAAAAGAAAGAGCCCTCCCGTGTGCCTCCGTCCTCATCGTCCGAGATGAGAGGTGACCTCGAAGTTCTCCATGTTTCCCCGAAAGGGCAAACGCAGGCTGTCCGCGAAGCCGATGAGCTCGTCGTGATCTTCGATCATCCAATGGCCGCCCTCGAACCGCTTCCCCTTGAGGAAAGGGCGCAGATCCTGAAGTTCGACCCTCCCTTCCCCGGAAAATACCGCTGGATGGGGACGAAAACTCTGGTCTTTACTCCCCGAGAACGATTTCCCTATGCGACAGATATAAAACTCACCGTTCCGTCAGGGACAAGATCGATCGACGGCTATGTTCTGAAACAGGATTTCTCCTGGAGCTTCAGCACCATCCGACCCCGTCTCATCAACCATTATCCCCAGGATAAAGAGAAACAGCAGAAATTGGACACGGGAGTCATTCTCGTTTTCAATCAGCCCGTCGATGAAAACAAGGCCAAGGAGTTCACCGCCTTGACGGGCGTTGATACCGACAATAATGAACGGCCGGTCGGTTTTTCCGTTGAGCATCTGTCCTCCGATAAACTTAAAGAAGCCGACATTCCATACCCGCCCGATAACGTTCTCTACCTCAAGCCGGAAGAAAAACTCAAGCCCGGTCTTACCTACCTTGTCGAGCTCCGAGCGGGACTTCGGGGAAAAGAAGGACCGCTGGGCATGGAAAAGAGCGTTTTTTTCAGCTTTGAAACATTCAAGCTGTTTCAGTTCATAGGCTTAGGCGGCGGAGGCCATGATCCTGCCGAGCCCCTTCAATTCCGGTTTTCGAACCGCGTCATTTACAAGGACTTCATCGCCAAGGTCCAGTTCGAGCCCAAGGTCGAAATCCCGGATTATTACGCGGAATGGGACCAAGGGAATGAGGTCTTGTGGATCTCTCTCCCGCTCCAACCCGAAACCGAATATACGTGCCGGATCGCGGCCGACCTGAAGGACGAATTTGGGAATTCGCTCGGCAAGGATATCAAAATCGGGCTGTCGACATCGGCCTATAAGCCGTCCGTCCGGATGACGACCGGGCACGGCGTCCTTGAAGCTTACAGCGATCTCACATACCCCCTGTATACCTTGAATGCGGCCCAGGTCAGGCTTCAGGCGGCCCGCCTGACGAAAGACGAGGTCATCCCCACATTGAACAGCGACAAGGTCTTCTGGCCGAGTGAATCCTTCAATCCAAGACCGGATTTCTACCAGGTCGACAAGCCGTTGAATTTCTCATTCCCCAGGAATAAAACACAGATCATTCCGCTCAACATCAAAGACATTCTCAATAATAAATACGGATTCGTTCTTTTCCAACTGGACACATTCGCCCAGGATAAATGGAACCGCTATCCAAAAGCCTTCCTCCAAGTGACGGACCTCGGAATTACAGGCAAATTTTCTTCGGATAATAATATCATCTGGGTGACCGAACTGAAAACGGGGCAGCCCGTCGCTGATGCTGATGTCGAGATCCGGGACGAGGCGAACGCCTTGCGCTGGAAAGGCAGGACGGACAAAGAAGGAAAAGTCCAGGCGCCCGGCTGGAAACGGCTCGGCTTCCGAACCAAGGACCAGTGGAGCAAGCCCCGGCAGTGGGTCTTCGCCTGCCGCGGAAATGACATCGCCTTCACGTCCTCGGAATGGGGCACGGACCTCGATCCTTATCGCTTCGGCATCTCCTATGACTGGAGCCCGGAGCCGGAAAAATTCCTCGGCTACGTCTTCACTGAGCGCGGCATCTACCGGGCCGGTGAGACGGTCCATATCAAAGGCATCATCCGCAAGAGAGAAAAAGGCCAATGGCAGATTCCGGAGGTCAAGGCTGTCGAATGCGAGATCCGGGATCCCTTCCAGAAGGCCGTTTACAAGGGAAAGGCCGAGCTCGATCCTTTCGGCTCGCTCGCGATCGATCTCGAGACGCGGGAAGACGCGTCGCTCGGCTCTTATAACATCGCGGTCAAGGTCCCACCGGAAGCTCCCGGCGAAAAAGAAATCAAGGTCTTCGAGACATTCCGCGTCGAAGCGTTCCGGCCGGCCGAATTCGAAGTCCATCTCCGCTCTCTTAAAGAAAGCTACGTATTCGGCGACCAGTATCAGGCCGAGGTCCGCGGCAGCTATCTTTTCGGCGGCGTTATGGCCGGGCAGAAAGCGAGCTGGACGCTCCGGTTAAATCCGGCGTCTTACACGCCTCCTGGCCACAAGGGCTACCTCTTCGGCAACGACCTCGAGTTTTGGGACGAAGAAGAGACCATGGCTGAGAAGAGCCGACTCCTCGCCTCGGCCGAAGGGACTCTCGGCCCGGATGGAAAGATCGAGATCAAAGCTCCTCTCGTCCCGGAAAAAGAACACATGACGGTGAGCGCCGCTCTGGAAGCCACGGTCCAAGACCCCGGCCGACGCTCGATCTCGAACCGGATCCAGACGTTTGTCCATCAGGGAGAATTCTATATCGGCTTGAAGCCGAGCACATCCTTCCTGAAAAAGGGAGAAACGATGACTGCCCAAGTCATCACTACGAACCCGGACGGCTCCATGGCGCCCGAGAAAAATGTCACAGTCAAGCTCATCAAGCGCGAATGGCGCTCTGTGCGCAAGGCCGGCGTTGGCGGGCGGTTCCAATGGATCTCGGAAAAGGCCGATACCGAAATCGCCTCCAAAGAGGCGCGGACGAAGAACGAGCCTGTCGAAGTCGTCTTCCAACCCGATAAGGCCGGCCTCTATCTTCTTTCCGCCATCAGCCAGGACGGGCGGAAGAACACGATCAATGCGACGGCCTATGTTTATGTCACCGGAAAAGACTATGTCCCCTGGCGGCGGAAAGACGATGATTCGCTCGAGCTTGTCGCCGACAGCGACGGCTACAAACCCGGCGACAAGGCCAGGATCCTCGTCAAATCGCCTTACGAGAGGGCTAAAGCCCTGGTGACCATCGAGCGCGAATTCATCCTTCAGACCCAGGTCCTCGAGATCCAGGGAAGCACGAGCGAAATCGAGATCCCGGTCACGTCTGACCATATTCCCAACATCTTCGTTTCTGTGCTTCTCGTCCAGGGACGGACCTCCATGGCTACGGCTGCCGAGACCCAAGATGTCGGGAAACCCTCGTTCAAGCTCGGCTATATCAATCTAACGGTGGATCCATTGGCAAAGCGTCTCGCTGTCGAGGTGATGACCGATAAGAAAAGCTACAAGCCGAAAGATCGGGTGACGCTTCGTCTGAAAGTCAAAGACGCGAAAAACAATGCCGCCCCGGCTTCGCTTGCGCTGGCGGTCGTCGACGTCGGGGTCTTAAACCTCATCGGCTTCCAGACTCCCGACCCCTTTGCCCGGTTCTACGGCGAAAAACCGCTCTCTGTCCAGACCTCGGAAACGCGGCTTCACGTCGTCGGGCAGAGGAAATTCAGCGAAAAAGGCGAGAACGTCGGAGGAGGGGGGGGCATGGAAGCCATGGCAATGGCTGGCCTTGGAGAGGTCGAGCTCCGCGGCGATTTCAAATCCACGGCCTTTTGGAATCCTGCGGTCATGACCGATGAGAAAGGAGAAGCGACGGTTCAATTCCCGCTGCCTGACAACCTGACGACGTTCCGTATCATGGCCGTCGCCCAGACGAAAGATTCCCGGTTCGGACAAAGCGAAGCGACCTTCAAGGTCTCCAAACCGCTCCTGCTTCTGCCCTCGCTCCCGCGTTTCGCCCGCGTCGGCGATCAATTCCAGGCCGGCGTTGTCGTCAATAATTTTTCAGACAGGAAAGGGAGCGTCTCGGTCGTGCTCGAAACGAAAGGCATCGTTTTATCCGATAAAAAGAACGCTCGCGAGATCGTCTTGAACCCGGGCGAAAGCCAGGAGGTCCTTTATTCCATGGTAGCGGACAGACCCGGACGGGCCGTTTTTGCCTTCCGGGCGAAAGTGGGCGACGACACGGACGGGCTCGAGCTGACGATCCCCGTCGAATTGCCCCGTCCGACCGAGTCCGTCGCGACGTTCGACCGGGTCACCGAAGAGTCTAAGGAAGAAAAAGTGACAATCCCGGAAACAATCTATGCCGACCAAAGCCTCATCGAGGTCCAGGCCGCGGCTTCAGCGCTAGCCGGTTTAAGCGGTTCGGTCGATTATCTGACAAATTACCCGTATTTTTGCCTGGAACAGCGGCTGTCCTCGATCCTCCCCTATCTTGTCGCTCCGCAGGTCATCCGAGATTTCAAGCTCAGCCTGCTTGAGGCTAAGGATATTGAACGGCTGGTCCAAAACACTCTTAAGGAGATCTATAGCTGTCAGAAAGAGAGCGGAGGGTTCGGACTCTGGCCGGATGCCTCGTTCGAATCTCCTTTTGTCTCTTGTTATGCGGTCTTCGCCCTGATGAAAGCCCAGAGCGCGGGCTATGAGGTTGATGGAATCCGTCTTGACAGAGCGCTGACGTATCTCAGGAATATTTTGAAGCTCCAGCCGGACGCCTCCAGCCCCTATAGCCCGCCGAGCTGGAAAACCACTCAGGCTTTCGCCCTTTACGACCTTGCCTTGGCCGGCCGTCCGGAACCCGCCTATGCTGAAAAACTGTACCGGGAGAGGGAAAACCTGTCTTTGTTCGGCCGCGCCTATCTCCTTAAGGCCCTTCACTTCGGAAATGGGACGTTAGCGGCCCAAACGACGCTCCTCGAGGAACTGCTCAACAAAATCAAAGTCACCCCCTCGAACGCCCATTTTGAAGAGGACGACGAAAGCGGTCTCCGCTGGATTTACACCTCGAACGCCCGCACGTCGGCGGTCATCCTTCAGGCGCTCGTCGAGATCGGTTCCGAAAATCCTTCGCTTCCGGCCGTGGCGAAATGGCTCATCGAAAAAAGAAAAAGCGGCTGTTGGCAGTCACCGCAGGAAAATTTCTTCGTCTTTTATGCCCTGAATGATTTTTATCAGGCGTATGAGAAGACGAAGCCGGATTTCAAGGCCGAGATCACGCTGGCGAAAAGAACGATCCTTCAAGAAACCTTCAAGGTCGCGACGAAGACGGCAAAGGCCTCTCTGCCCTTGACCGAATTCACGCCCGGAAAAGAGCTGTCGCTGAAGATTGAAAAGACGGGCGAAGGAATCCTTTACTATGGCGCTCGTTTAACCTACGCCCCGAAGCAAAAGCTGGAACCGCGGGACGAAGGATTCGCCGTATACAAAAAGATCGAATCCCTCGACGGCAAACCGCTCGAATCCATCAAAGCCGGCACCCTCGTCGTCGTGACCCTCCAGGTCGCTGTTCCGAAGGAAAGTTTGTTTATCGTCGTTCATGATCCGTTGCCGGCAGGATTCGAAGCCGTCAACCCGAATTTTATGACAGAAAGCGAGGACGCGCAGCGGAAGCTCGAGAAGCTCGAAGAGCCTGACGAAGGGCATTGGTGGGAGGGCTTCAATCACATCGAAATGCACGACAACCGCGTCCTCCTCTTCGCCGATTCGCTCAGAGCGGGCATCCATACTCACCGCTACCTGGCCCGGGCTCTGACCTTTGGCCAGTTCACAATGCCCGGCACGAAAGTGGAAGAGATGTACGCGCCTGAAGTCTTCGGTCGCAGCGCCGAACAGGCAGTGAGGATCGCGAAGTGAAACTCCTGAAAAGGAAGCGGGCCGTTTTTATCGCCAGTTTGGGCGCCGTCTTTCTCGTCTGCAGTTCTTTTTATTGGCCCGTGCCGCGGCATCGGCTCGACCCGAAGCCCGTGATCTCTCTTCGCCTCGAGGACCGGAACGGCATTCTCCTCCGAGAAGTCCTCTCCGACGAGGGCGGACTTTGCCGCTGGGTCCGGCTTGCGGACATCTCCCCTCTCCTTCTCAAGGCGACGATCGCTTCCGAAGACAGGCATTATTTCGTCCATCCCGGCGTGAACCCATACGCCGTCGTTCGGGCCTTTTTTCAGAACCTCAAAAGCCGGCGTGTCGTATCGGGAGCGTCGACCATCACCCAGCAGGTCGTCCGCAACATCTTCCATTTCCGCCGGACTTTGCTGACAAAGGTCCTCGAAGCCTGGCTGGCCGTGCGTCTCGAACACACGCTCTCCAAGGACCAGATCCTCGTCCAGTACCTCAACCGCATTTCTTACGGGAACCAGGCTTACGGCATCGAAGCGGCCTCCCGGCTTTATTTCGACAAGCCTGCCGCGGACTTGAGCCTGGCCGAAGCGGCCTTTCTGGCGGCCCTTCCTCGCTCCCCCTCGGAATTCAATCCCTACAAAAATTTCGTGGGCGTCGAAAGACGACAGAACGAGCTTCTGCGCAGGATGGGCGATCTCGGCTTTATCGCGAAAGACGAAATGAACCGAGCCCTTAAAGAACCCCTGAACCTTATTTCCTCCAAAGAGAAATTCCGCGCCCCGCATTTTTGCGATTTTATCTTGGCCCGGATCGCGCCCGAGGAGCGGAGGACGATGTCCGTGGTCCGCTCGACTCTGGATTATGCCCTCCAGGACAAGATCGAAATTCTGCTCAAGAACCGCCTCTCCGCTCTTGAAAAAAAGGGGATCACGAACGGTGCCGTCCTCGTCCTGGACAACCGGACGGGCGAGATCCTGAGCATGGCCGGGTCCGGTGATTTTTTTGATGAGCGGCACGACGGCCAGGTCAACGGTGCTCTTTCACTCCGGCAGCCCGGATCGACCATAAAACCCCTGACCTATGCCCTTGCTTTGGAAAAAGGCATGACGGCCGCCACGATCCTGGAGGACGTTCCGACTGAGTTCGCGACGCTCGAGGGCAGTTACATGCCTGAAAACTACGATGAAAAATATCACGGCCCGACCCGGCTGCGAAGCGCCCTGGCGAGTTCCTATAATATCCCTGCCGTCTCTGTCTTACAAACTCTGGGACCGGATCTTCTCTACAGGCGGCTCAAAGACATCGAATTCACGAGCCTTCAAAAAACCCCCGGATTTTACGGCGTGGGCCTGACGCTCGGAAACGGCGAAGTGACGCTCCTCGAGCTGGTTCGCGGCTATGCGGTGTTCGCTCGCGGCGGGACGTTCATCAAAGACCGGGCTGTCCGGACGGTCATCCTGAAAGACGGCCGGGACATGCCGGCCGCACCGGAATCCGCGTTCGTCCCCATCTTCTCTCCGGAAGTGTCATACGTCATCACAGACATCCTCGCGGATAAGGACGCCCGTGTCCCGACGTTCGGCTATCATTCCCCGCTCAATTTTCCTTTTTCCGTGGCCGCTAAAACAGGAACCTCCAAGGATTTCCGGGACAACTGGACCGTCGGATACACGCCCCGATTCACGGTCGGAGTCTGGGTCGGCAATTTCGACGGAACTCCGATGCAGAACGTCTCCGGCATGACCGGAGCCGGACCGCTCTTTAGGGACATCATGCTCCTCCTCGCTTATGGTCAAAAGGATGGATTTATCGAACCCAAAAACATCGTCCATGCCGCGATCTGTCCGTTGTCGGGAGAGCTCCCGTCGGCCGAGTGCCCGAGCACGATGGACGAGATATTCATTCGCGGGACAGAACCGAAGACCTTCTGCCGCCTCTTGCATAAAAAAGAGATGATCGTCAAAACGGCGCTCGTCCGAGGCCCTCGCGTTTCGAGGGACGAATTCATGATCGCTTTTCCCCTGGACGGCGATGTCTTCAAGCTCGACCCTGTCCTGCGCCGGGATTATCAGACCATCCAGCTCAAAGCGGCGATCGCGGACCGGATCGAAATCCTCGCCGTAGAATGGTGGGTCAATGGTCAAAAGGTCGGGACGAGCGGGTTTCCCTTCACTCTCGCTTGGAATCTGGCCCCGGGTTCTTATACAATAGAAGCCCGGGGCGTTCTCAAGACCGGCCGCCTTCAAAGCCGCGGGGTCAAAATCACGGTCCTATCGTAACCGCTCAAAGGAAAGCTCAGGATGAAACGAAGAGACGCCTTGATCACTCTCAGCGCCCTGAGTGTTTTTTCCTCGAAAGCCATATCCGGCCAACCAAGGAGTCAAACGATGAAGAAAGAAGTCAAAACGGACAAAGCGCCCCAGGCCATCGGCCCTTACTCCCAAGGCATCATCGCCAACGGTTTTGTCTTCTGCTCCGGCCAGATCCCCCTCATTCCGGAAACGGCCGCGCTCAACCAGGGAACCATCGAGGACCAGGCGAGGCAGGTTCTGAAGAACCTCTCGGCCGTGCTCGACGCGGCGGGAAGCTCCCTCGACCATGTCGTCAAGGCCACGGTCTTCCTCCAGGACATGAACGACTTCGCCGCCATGAACAAGGTCTACGCGGAATTCTTCAAGGCTCCCTTCCCGGCCCGCGCCGCCGTTCAGGTGGCCCGCTTGCCAAGGGATGTCAAGGTCGAGATCGAGGCCGTCGCCATTCTGAAATAAGCTGGACTTAGGTTTTTAAGTCCACTAAGATATTTCTCCATGCCTCTTTACGAATTCATCTGCCAAACATGCGGCCGGCGCTTCGAAGCTCTCGTCCGCATCGGTCGTGAACAGGAGATCTGTTGCGCGTCCTGCGGCGGCCGGGACTTGAGAAAGCTCGTTTCCTCATTCGGCATCGGCGGCGGGGCGAGCCGCATCAAATCTTCTTCGGCGGGCTGCGCGACATGTTCGGGCAAATCCTGCAGCACCTGCAAATGAACGATGAACATCCGAATCGGAGTTGACACCGGCGGCACGTTCACGGATTTCGTGATCTTCGCCGAGGGAAAGATTCTTACCAGGAAGCTCCCCTCGACGCCCGCCGATCCATCCCTTGCCATCCTTGAAGGCCTTCAGGAATTCCTTGACGAAGCGGCCGATTTAAAGGTCATTCACGGCACGACGGTCGGGACGAACTCCCTTCTCGAGAGAAAAGGGGGACGGATCGCGCTCATCACGACCAAAGGATTCGAAGACGTCCTTTTCATCGGACGCCAGACGCGGCGGCTCCTTTATAGCTTGAAAGGCGAGCGAAGGAATCCGATCATCGACCGAAGATTCAGCTTCGGCCTTGAGGAGAGGACCACGGCGGAAGGCCGCGTGGTGAAGGCCCCGAAGATCAAGGACATCGCCGCGATCCTAAAAAAGATCCGGGCCTTTGGTCTAGAAGCCGTCGCCGTCTCGCTTATCAACTCCTATGCGAATTCGGCCCATGAACGGGTCATTCTAAAGGAATTGAAAAAGCGCGGAGTCCTCGCCTCGGTCTCAAGCCTCATCCTGCCTGAATATCGCGAATACGAACGGACATCCACGACCGCGGTCAATGCCTATCTCATGCCCGTCCTCGGCCGCTATCTCTCCGCGCTTGAAAAAAAAGTCGGCCGGGCCGAGCTCCGCATCATGCAATCCAACGAAGGCTATATCTCGGCCGCCAAAGCCAAGGCCGAACCCATCCGGACCGCTCTGTCCGGGCCGGCGGGTGGTGTGGTCGGTTCGTTGTATCTGGCTAAGGCCGCGGGTTTTAAAAAGATCATCAGCTTCGACATGGGCGGGACATCCACGGACGTGTCCCTGATCGAAGGCCGGATCCGCCGGACGAGCGAAAACGCGATCGGCGATTTTCCCGTCCGCCTTCCGATCATCGATATCCATTCCGTCGGGGCCGGCGGAGGATCGATCGCGTATGTGGACAAGGGCGGTTCGCTTCGAGTCGGTCCGCAAAGCGCGGGCGCAGACCCGGGACCGGCCTGCTATGGAAAAGGCGAACTCCCCACCGTTACAGACGCGAACCTCGTCCTAGGACGCATCGATCCGGATTTTTTCCTCGGCGGGAAAATGAAGATCTATCCGGACCGAAGTCTTGAGGCGGTCAAGGCCCTGGCCGGAAGGATTCGCAAATCGCTTCATGATACTGCTCAGGGCATCATCGACATCGCCAACGCCAACATGGAAAAGGCCATCCGGGTGATCTCCATTGAACGCGGCTTCGACCCCAGGGATTTCGCCTTGTTTTCCTTCGGCGGCGCGGGCGGCATGCACGCAGCCGATATGGCTTCGCACCTTCAACTGAGGGCCGTCATCGTTCCGAACAATGCCGGCGTCCTTTCGGCGTTCGGCCTTTTGCTGGCCGATTCGGTCAAGGATTATTCCCGGTCTATCCTCAAACCGGTCAGCCGGATCCGGCCGGCCGAACTCGACGCCCTTTTCAAAGGAATGGAACGCCAGGGAATGCGGGAGATGAAGGAAGATGGCTTCGGGCCGGAGTCCCTCTTCCTCGAGCGCTCTCTGGATATGCGTTATCTCGGCCAGTCCTATGAGATCAATATTCCTTATCGCAAGAGAGGTGCCGCTGCCTTGCAGGCTGATTTTCACCGCGAGCACCGAAAGCTCTATTCCTATGTTCACCCTGAGGGACAGGTCGAGGTCGTCAATATCCGGCTTAAGGTCCGGGGCGTCAGCGAAAAGATCAGGCTGCACAAAACGGCCGAACTTTCCCCAGCCGATATCCGACAGGCCCACCTTAAAGAACAGGCCATGTTTTATGACGGCAAAAAGTTCAGCGGCGCCGTTTACGACAGGGCG
>Ga0315281_10003398_pt1 | contig 23301 bp, 15 predicted proteins | sample YL17G07_0_MG_FD_204540 | JGI IMG/M metagenome (GOLD analysis project Ga0315281, IMG submission 204540) | Sediment microbial communities from Yellowstone Lake, YNP, Wyoming, USA - YL17G07_0 | ecosystem: Environmental > Aquatic > Freshwater > Lake > Sediment | place: USA: Wyoming | collected... | reverse complement strand
CGAACGCCCCCCGGATCCTCGTGCCCCACTCGCCCCGGATCGGGATATTTTGAAGATTCGGGTCGCTGCTCGAGATCCGGCCGGTGGCCGCGCCGATCTGGTGCCAGGTCGTGTGCAGGAGACCGTCGCGACAGAGCCCGGGCAGGGGCTCCAGGTAGGTGCCCAGGAGCTTGCTGAGCTTCCGGTACTCGAGGATCGCGGCCGGAGCGCGGTGCGCCGCCGCGAGCTCCTCGAGCACCGCCTCGTCGGTCGAGAAACCCGTCTTCGTGCGCTTCTTCGCCGGCAGGTTGAGCTTCTTGAAGAGCACTTCTCCCACCTGCCGGGGCGAGAGGATGTTGAACTCTCCCCCCGCGAGGCCGTGAATCTCGCGCTCGAGCTCGCCGAGCCGCCCGCGGATCTCGCCCGCCGCTGCGGCCAGCCGCTCCACGTCGAGCCGGACGCCCCCGCGCTCCATCGCGGCCAGGATCGGGGCAACCGGGAGCTCGACCCGGTCCAGGAGATCCCGCATGCCCTCGGCCGAAACCCGCTCCGCCAGGGCCCCTTGCTGGGCGAACACGGCATCGAGCGCGCGACCCGCCGCCCGCGCGGGATCCGCCTCCTCCGGGAGGGACCGGGAGCGGCCGCCGAGGAGGGCGGCCGCGAGCGAGACGTCGAACACGAACCCCCGCGGAACGCACCCGGCTTCGAGCGTGACCGCGGCGACCGCCTTGATATCGGACGCGGTCTTGCGCGGCGCGGGGTCCTCGAGGAACGCGGCCAGCGGTTTCAGTGCCTCCGGCTCCCCGGGCACGACCCAGCGCTTCTCCCCGGTCCCGAGCGCGAGGAAGGCGCGGCCGCCAGCCTGGACGGCAGCCAGGGCAACGGCCTCTCCCTTACCGACCGCGGCCAGGAGGTTCCGGCCGGGCCGCGCGGCGAGCTCCGCCGGCTCAACCGGCGCCTCCGCCGCCACCAGGTCCAGCCCCAGCTCCGCCTGTCCCGGGGGCGGCAGGGACGCCATGAGCCGGGTGAAGTCCAGCTCCGAGTAGAGGGCGTGCAGTCGTTCCGGGGACGGAACGCCCCGCCGGCAGGCCTCGATGCCGCCGGGGACGGGGAGGTCGTTCCTGAGCACGGCCAGCTCCCGTGTCCGCCGGACCTGACACTCCGAGGCCGCGAGTTTCTCCCTGAGCTTGTCGGACCGGACCTCGGGGAGCCGTCCGAACAGCCCGTCCAGCGACCCGAACTGCTGGAGGAGCGCCGCCGCGGTCTTCTCCCCCACTCCGGCCACGCCGGGGAGGTTGTCCGAGTCGTCGCCCATGAGCGCGAGGAGGTCCGGGATGAGCCCGGGCGGCACGCCCCACTTCGCCCGCACCGCGTCCGCGTCCACCCCATTCCCCTTGTCTTCCTGCCGCGGCACCACGACTTCGAGCTTCGGGGAGACGAGCTGGAGGATGTCCTTGTCGCCGCTGTAGATACGGACCTTGCGGCCGGCCTCGAGCCCGAACCGCGCCAGCGTGGCCAGCGCGTCGTCGGCCTCGAACCCCTCCAGCATCACGAGAGGAAGCCCGTGCGCGCGCACGAGCTCGTGCAGGAGCGGGATCTGCGAGACGAGGTCGTCCGGCATCGGCTTGCGATGGGCCTTGTACTCGGCGAAGACCTTGTGGCGCGCGGTCGGCCCCTTCGGGTCGAAGGCCACGACGATCTCGTCCCCGGGGTGTTCCTTGAAGAGGCGGTGGAGGAATACCGCGAAGCCGTACACGGCCTGCGTCGGACGCCCGGCGTGGTTGACCAGCCGCGGGAGCGCGTAGAAGGCACGGTAGGCGTAGGAGTTCCCGTCGATGAGATGGAGCTCGCGCGCCATCCAGCGTCGAGGGTCTTCAGCCCCGGGCGGTGAAGAAGAGGACGAGGAAGAGGCCGCCGTAGTCCGAGGTGAGCAGGGCCCCGCGGCCGTCCCGGACCGGGTAGCCGGCCTCCCTCTCCGGAGACGTCGAGAACAGGTTGGCCGAGTTCGCGTACCGGTTCCTGAAGGCCTCGAGCCCGCCGAACCGGTAGCCGAGCCCGGCGCCGACCGCCAGCGATTCCGTGAGGTCGCGCTCGAGCTCCATCGTGAACTCCGGGATGAATGCCGTCCCCGTCGCGTCAATGGTCCCCTGCCGGATGGCGCTCCCCGAGGTGACGTCAGTGCGTTCCCGATGGTCGATGGTGACATCGGCGAACCCCGCGCCGAGGAACAGGGTGATGTTCAGCCGCATCTTCTCCGCCAGCGGCAAGTTGAACCCCGCCCCCGCCATGACGAGCAGCATCTCGGTGGAGAAGTCCCAGTTGTCCTCGATCCGCGTGGTCCCCGCCGTCCCCACGGTCCGCAGGTTCCCGCGCGTGCTCCGCACAGCGGTGGCCTTCATCGCCACGCTGACCAGGGGATCCACCTGGAACGACGCCTCCAGTCCCTCGACCAGGGCGAAGTCGATCTTCCGGCGCACGGTATTGCCGGCGGTCACCCCGTGGAACTTCGACCAGTCGAGCCGGAGCCTCGCGATCGAGGCGTCGCCGAAGTGCTCGAGCCCCCCCAGCCGCATCGTCGAAGCGCCGATGAGCGGGCGCACGCGCCACAGTGCCCGCTCGGCGGGCTGGACCGGCCGGCGCTCCGCCGGAAGCGAAGGAGGCACGAGCGGCCCCTGCGGCTCGACGGGTGCGAATGGCTCGGCGGAGAAGGCGGCGGCCGCCAGGAACAGGAGAGCGGCGGCAACCAGGGCTCTCACAGGCCGATCGACACCGATAGCGCGTGCAGGTCCTCGAGCCCGCGGACCGGCATGAAGGCGTATTCGAAGCTGAAATCGAACGAGTTCTCGAGGACGAGCTTGTACGTGAGCCCCACCGTGTAGGGCGCGAGCAGGGCGGAGGAGAAGCTGTGCTGGATCCCTCCCCGGAGCGCCACCGTGCTGGGCCCGAACGGGTGCGACCACTCCAGCCCGCCGCGCAGGCGCATGCTGTCGTCCACGGCCGTCAGCACGTCGAAGGTCCACAGGATGTTCTTGATGTACTGGCCGACACCCGCCTGCCCCGTGACCGGGACCGGGCGCCCGTGCGCGGGCGTCCCGATCTGGCGGACGACGACCCCCGCGCTCCGCCCCTCGTTGGGGTCATCGTACATGTACCCGAGGTCGAGCGAGACCGACGCGGCCGAGACGTCCCCGAGCTGTTCCCCCAGGACGGTCACCGTGGCGCCGAGCGAGCCCAGGTTCCAGAGGTCTCCGAGCTCGGGCACGGGCGCGAGCTTCCCGAGATCCTGCCCGTACGCGACCGCGCCCTTGTACTCGTAGACGTTGATCGACCGGCCGGTGCGGACCATGTCCCCCGACGCGTTCTCGAGCGTCTCCACGATCGGGGGCTGGGACATGAAGCTCATCCCCGCCCCGATCGTCCCGCCCATGATCAGGGGAACCGCACCGAGGATGTTCTCCATCCGGATCGCTTCGCCCTGCTCGATGTGGTTGATCTCGATCCGGCGGCGCTCGACCCGGCCCAGCCCCGCCGGGTTCCAGTAGACGGCGGCGGGCTCCCCCGCGACGGCGGAGTAGGCGCCCGAGAGCCCGATGGCGCGGACGCCGACGGGGAGCTTCCCGATGATCAACGACGCGGCGCCGGCGGACCGCCCGGCCGAAGCGCTCCCCGCCCAGAGGACCGCGGCGGCGAGGAGCCAGCAGCGGCTCAACTAGATCCGCCCAGGCCGCACGCCTTCATCGCGGCCTTGAGCCTCGCGAGGCCGGACTCCTCCAGCGGGGCGAGCGGCGGGCGGACGCCGGGGTCGCATTTCCCAAGCAGGCCCAGCGCCGTCTTGACCGGCACCGGGTTGGTCTCGACGAAGAGCGCGCGCATGAAAGGGAACAGCCGGCGGTGCAGTTCGAGCGCGGCCGCGGGACGGCCCTCGAGCTGCGCATGCACCATCGCCACCGTATCTTTCGGGAGGACGTTCGAGACCACCGAGATCACGCCCACGGCCCCGACCGACATGAACGGCAGGGTCATGGAATCGTCGCCCGAGAGCACGGGGAAGTCCGGGCCGCACAGCTCGAGGATGCGCGAGACCTGGTCACAGCTTCCGGCCGCCTCCTTGACGCCGGCAAACCTTCGGTTTGCCCGGAGCCGGCCGATAGTCTCGGGCTCGACGTTGACCCCCGTGCGGGAGGGGATGTTGTAGAGCACGAGCGGAAGGTCCACGGCGTCCAGGAGCGCCTGGAAGTGCAGGAGCATTCCCTTCTGCGACGGCCGGTTGTAGTACGGGGCCACGACGAGCACGCCGTCCGCCCCCGCTTCCTTCGAGGCCAGGCAGAAGTGCAGTGCTTCCGCGGTCGAGTTGGACCCGGCCCCGGCGAGCACGGGCACCCGTTTCCGGGCCGCGTCCACGGTTATCTGGATGGTGCGGACGTGCTCCTCGGGCGTGAGCGTCGGCGACTCGCCCGTCGTGCCGACGGGCACCAGCCCGTCGATGCCCGACGCGATCTGGAACTCGATCAGCTCGCGCAGGGCCCGCTCGTCCACTTCGCCGTTCCGGAACGGCGTCACCAGCGCGGTATAGGCGCCGCGCAACCGCGCCCCCATGTCGGACATTGGCTTCATTATATGCGAATATCACCGGTTCGCCTCATCCTGTATAAGGGAAAGATGGCGGATGCAGGCGGGTCCCGGAACAGTTTCGGCACGCTCGACGCCCTCGCGGCGGGCGGGCGGACGTACGTCTTTCACAGCCTCGCCAGGCTCGGCGGCATCGCGCGTTACCCCTACTGCATCAAGGTCCTGATCGAGAACGCCCTGCGGCACGAGGGCGCGGGCCTGATAGATCGCGGGCCCGTGGAAGCCCTGCTCAAGTGGCGCGAGCTGGAGGCCGATGGCCGCGCCGAGATCCCGTTCATGCCCTCCCGGATCCTCCTCCAGGACCTGACCGGGGTGCCCGTGCTCGTGGACCTGGCGGCGATGCGCGACGCGGCCCGGGCGCTGGGGGCGGACCCCGGGAAGGTGAACCCGGCTATCCCCGTGGACCTCGTGATCGACCACTCGGTGCAGGTGGACGCCTGGGGCACCCGGGAAGCCCTCGCCACCAACGTCAAGCTCGAATACGACCGGAACCGCGAGCGGTACGTCTTCATGCGCTGGGGCGCCGGGGCGTTCCGGAACCTGCGCGTGGTGCCGCCGTGCACGGGGATCGTGCACCAAGTCAACCTCGAGTACCTCTCCGGCGTGGTCGAGACCCGGGAGCGGGACGGCGCGACGCTCGCCTTCCCCGACACCGTCCTCGGCACCGACTCCCACACGACCACGGTCAACGGGCTCGGCGTCCTGGGCTGGGGCGTCGGGGGCATCGAGGCCGAGGCCGCCATGCTCGGGGTGCCCATGACCATGATCCTGCCCCGGGTGTTGGGGGTGAAGCTCACGGGGCGCATTCGCGAGGGGGCCACGGCCACCGACCTCGTGCTCATGGTGACGTGCGCGCTCCGCCGGCACGGCGTCGTGGGCAGGTTCGTCGAGTTCTTCGGCCCCGCGCTCGACAATCTCTCGCTCGCCGACCGGGCCACGATCGCGAACATGTGCCCGGAATACGGGGCCACGACCGGGTTCTTCCCCGTGGACGACGAGACGATCTCGTACCTCAGGCTCACTGGCCGAAGTCAAGAGAAGATCGCCCTGGTCGAGGCCTACTGCCGCTCGCAGGGACTGTTCCGGGAATCCGGGGCGCCGGACCCCGAATACTCGGAGACCATCTCGATCGATCTCGGGCGCGCCGATCCGTGCATCGCGGGCCCCAAGCGGCCGCACGACCGCATCCCGCTGGCCGCGGTCCGCGAGAGCTTCGGGAAGTCGCTCGTCGCCCCGGTCAAGGACGGCGGGTTCGGAGTGTCCCTGGGCGCGGCGGGAACGCGGGTCGCGGGCCTCCACCACGGCTCGGTCGTGATCGCGGCCATCACGTCGTGCACGAACACGTCCAACCCGGATGTGATGGTGGCCGCCGGCCTCCTGGCGAAGAAGGCCGTGGACCGCGGGCTCGCGGTGCCTCCGGCGGTCAAGACCAGCCTCTCGCCGGGCTCGCGCGTGGTCGCGGACTACCTCGACCGCGCCGGCGTGCGGCCCGCCCTCGAGAAGCTCGGGTTCCACCTCGTCGGCTACGGGTGCATGACGTGCCTCGGGAACTCGGGTCCCCTGCCGGAGCCGGTCGCGAAGGCGGTCCGGGACGGCCATCTGGTCGCCGCGGCCGTGCTTTCGGGCAACCGCAACTTCGAGGGCCGTATCAACCCCGACACCCGGGCGAACTATCTCGCCTCGCCTCCCCTCGTCGTCGCCTACGCGCTCGCGGGCCGGGTGGATATCGACTTGACGACGGAGCCGCTGGGCACCGGGAAAGACGGAAAGCCCGTGCACCTGGCCGAGATCTGGCCGTCGCTGGCCGAAGTCCGGGCCGCGGTCGGCGCCTCGGTGACTCCGGACATGTACCGGACCCGGTACGCGGAGGTCTTCGCCGGGGACGCGGCCTGGAAGGCCCTGCCGGCGACCGCGGAGGAGCTCTTTCGCTGGGACGCCGCCTCCACTTATATCAAGAAGGCCCCGTACTTCGACGGGCTCGCGACGGAAGCCCCGCCGGTCAAGCACGTTCACGGCGCCCGGGCGCTCGCCGTGCTCGGGGACTCGGTCACGACGGACCACATCTCGCCCGCGGGGTCGATCAACCCGGACTCCCCCGCCGGAAGCTATCTCGCCAAGCAGGGCGTCAGCCCCAAGGACTTCAACCAGTACGGCACCCGGCGCGGGAACCACGAGGTCATGATGCGCGGAACCTTCGCCAGCATCCGCCTGCGGAATCTTCTGTGTCCCGGCACCGAGGGCGGGGTCACCGACCACCTCCCCGCCGGGGAGCGGATGACGATCTACGACGCCGCGACGCGGTACCGGGAGGACGGGGTGCCCCTGATCATCATCGCGGGGAAGGAGTACGGCTCGGGCTCGTCGCGCGACTGGGCGGCCAAAGGCCCGGCCCTGCTCGGCGTGCGGGCCGTCATCGCCGCGAGCTTCGAGCGCATCCACCGGTCGAACCTGGTCGAGATGGGCATCCTGCCGCTCGAGTTCCTGCCGGGCCAGATGCGCGAATCGCTGGGGCTGACGGGCCGGGAGGCCTTCGACATCGAGGTTCCCGCGACCGCCCTCGCGCCCGGCATGGAGCTCGTGGTCCAGGTCCGGCGCGAGGATTCCTCGCGGTTCGAGTTCCGGGTCAGGGCGCGGCTCGACACGGCCGCCGATGTCGAGTACTTCCGCCAGGGCGGGATCCTCCCCGCCGTCCTCCGGTCGCTCTGCCGGGCAAGCACAGTCAGCGGATCAGGGCGGGAACAGCCGCCCGCGCGCGGTTGAGCGCGTCCTCGATGACTTCCTTCGCCTCACCCTCCGGATGGCACGAGAGAGCGTACGCGAGATGCGGAATCGCCTCGCGCACCCGGCCCAGCCGCCAGAGCGTCAGACCCAACCCTCCCCTCGCTCCGGTGGAGCCCGGAAGCAGTGCCACGATGCTCCTGTAACTCCTGAGCGCCTCCTCCAGCCTGCCGGCGGAAAGCGCCCGTTCGGAGTTCTCGAGGATCTGATTCATGTAGAGCAAGAGCAGGTGACGACGCCCCTTCCACGGCTTGCCCGCGTCGAAAAGCACGGACACCGGTTGCCCCGAGGAGTGCTCGTAGAATATGGCCTTGGGATACATCCGTTCCGCCTGGCTGTCGGTGAACACGATCTCCCCGCGCCGCACCGCCGGGCTCAGGTAGAAGAGCATGACCGGAGCCTTCCCGTACGCGAAAGGCGGAGTGATGGCGACCGGCTCGCGGGAGGCCTGGGCCAGGATCCACTTCGCGGCATCGCGGTCCGGCGTAAGGTACCACCTGGAGACGAGCGGATCGCGCGCGAACTTGACCACCAGCCGGTGCGTGGTCATCCCGGCATTCGCCGCCAGCAGCAGGATCGCGAGGGCCGGCCCCCACCGGCCGAGCCTTCGCGTCAGCGCGGCGACGGCGACGCCCGCCGCGACTGCCGCCGGCGCCAGTTGCGGCAGTCCCCGCGACAGATGGGGCACCTCGCCCCCGAACAGCTCCGGCAACACGGCCAGCAGAGCCCACCCCGTCCATCCCCATTTCTGCCAGCGCGCCAGCGACCCGGACCGCCAAAGCGCGACTGCGCCTGCCGCAACGAGCACGAGCTCGATGGGGCTGAACCGGGGTGCGCCGGGGGGATAGTTGTGCCAGTAGTAGTAACTGGGCGCCGAGGACCAGGCGACGGACTTCAGCCAGGCGAGCAACGCCACGCCGACCGGATCGCGGTGTTCCCCCGCCAGCTCGGCCGTGCGCAGCAGCCCCTGGGGACGCCACCAGATGATCCCGACCGCGAGCAACGCCATGCCCGCTGCCAGGATCAGGATGAACCGCCTGCCGGGTCGGTCCTGTGGCGACCCCCGCCAGCGGGCCGCGAGCAGGAGGATGACCGCCACGGGTGTGATCAGGCTCGCCGCGTATCCGTATGGCGCGACCACGCAGAGGAAGGCAAGCGCCCACCCAGCGCCCAAACCCGGCACAGCCCGGCCCAGCAACAGCCAGGCGGCCAGGAGTCCCTCCGTCACCACGAACACGCAGGGCAGGGCGAGCCGGCAGTACTGGATGTGCCAGAAGGAACCCGTGAGGAAGGCCGCCGCGCCCAACCCGGCCGCCGGGCCCGCCACCGCCCGTCCGGCGAGAAAGGCGAAGGCAACGGCGAGAATCCCTGCCAGCGCGGCCGGCGTCCTGATCGTCCCGAGATTGTCCCCGCCCAATCTCGTCGCGATGGCTTCAGGGATGACCCACTCCGGCATGGGTTGATAGCCGGTATGGGACGTGGCGGGCAGATGCTCGCCTTCCCTCATCGCCGCGCCCTGGAGGCCCTGGATCGCCTCGTCGATCCACGCCCCCGGGGGCACGCTGTCCAGCCTCCAGAGCCTGAGGCCCCCCGCCGCAACCAGGATCAGGACGAGCAGAACCCCGACCACGGTGGACCTGCCCGCGAACGGGGCTGACGACGCGGGAATGGCGGGCTCGGGGGACGCGAATCGCACCGGCAACTTCATCGACGCCGCCCGCGGAGGCGCGTCACGATCCCGATGGCCTTCTGCAGGTCCTTGATCGCGAGAGCGGACACCTTGTCGCGCAGGGGATACGAGTCGTTGCCGGGATACACGACCCAGATGTGCTCCAGACCGAGTTCCTTCAGCGCGTTCCCGATCGACTTCGTCATTGCGGGTGCGCTCGTGCACTTGAACTCGAACCCCCATCTCCGCGCTCCCGACCCTATGACGAGATCGATTTCCGCCCCCCCATGCGTGGCCCAGAAGAAGGCGTCGCGCTCGCCCGTCACCGCCAGTACCTGCTCGATCCCGAACCCCTCCCAGGAGGCCCCAAGCTTCGGATGGGATTCCAGCTCGTCGCGGGACTTGATGCCGAGCAGGGAGTGCATGATTCCCGAGTCGCGGATGTACACCTTCGGGGACTTCACGATCCCGCTCTTCACGTTGAGGAACCATGGCCGGAGCTGCCGGACCATGTACGTCCCGGTCAGGAGGTCCAGATAGCGCCGGGCGGTGGGATGCGAGAACCCCAGCGAACCCGCGATCTCGCTCGCGTTCCAGGTCTGCCCGTGGTAGTGGGCGACCATCGCCCAGAAGCGCCTGAGCGTGTGCGGGGGTATCAGGTGCCCGAGTTGCGGGATGTCCCTTTCGAGGTACGTCTGGATCAAGTCCTCCCGCCACTCGCGGCTCTGTTCCTCGCCCTTGGCAAGGAATGATCGTGGAAAGCCTCCCCTCAGCCAGAGCCGGTCCATGCCCGCCATTCCGGTCTCCCCCAGGAGGAACGCGCCCATGCCGACGAACCCGACCCTGCCGGCGAGGCTTTCGGAAACGCCCTTGACCATTTCCGGGGCCGCGCTTCCCAGGATCAGGAACCGGCATGGAAGCGGGCGCCGGTCCGACAGCACCCGGAGGTGGTTGAAGAGCTCGGGCCGCCGCTGGATCTCGTCGAGCACGACCAGTCCCCGCAATCCTCCCAGCGCCCGTTCCGGATCCTCGAGCCTCCTGAAATCCGACGCCTTCTCGAGGTCGAAGTAGTGCGACCGCGTCCCCGCCGCCACCATGCGGGCCAGCGTCGTCTTGCCGCACTGGCGCGGCCCCAGGATGGAGGTGACCGGGTTCCACGCCATCCGCCGGCGGACGGCTTCCTCCAGCCGGGGCCTGTTCAGCATCCGGACCCATCCACGAATATTGAACATCCCATATTCATATTTCCATGTTCAATATACCATCAATTCCGCTTACCCGCCACCGGGGCCGCGGGATCAGCCCAGGAGGGATTCCCCGAACTTGCGGGCCCGCTTGGCGAGCGCGGCGTCAGCCCGCGTCGCCTCGGGGTCGGACAGGTTCCCGGCTATGAACCGCCCCACGCTCTTGCACCGGGCGAACGCGACGAACTTCTCGTAGGTCATGACGCACACGTCGGCGCCGTCGTACTCGTCGCCCCCGGCGGTCACGACCAGGGCCATCTTCTTGCCCTCGATCAGGACCTTGTAGGGGGCCTCGTTGAACTTGTGGACGCAGTACAGCCGGTCGACCACGCACTTGACCGGCGCGGGCCAGCCCCAGCAGAACACTGGGAACGCCCAGACCACGAGGTCCGCCTCCCGGATCTTGCCGATCAACGGGGTCAGCGCGTCCTCCTGACTGCACCCCGGCTCGTCCGGGACCTCCTGGCAGGCGAAGCACTCGCGGCAGCCGTGCACGTCGAGGTCGCGGACGGCGATCTCCTCCACGGAGTGCCCGGCGGCGCGCGCCGGGGCGAGAACATTCTCCAGCACGGCGGCCGTGTTGCCCCTCGGCCGCGGCGATCCCTGTATCACGAGGATCTTCATCGTCCGTCACCTTCCTTTTCCGCCCCGCCGTGCGGGTCGCGTCCCCCGGCGACCCAGGCTCCGGCGTAGCATCCGAGGGCGATCAGTGAAAGCCCCCGGATGCCGATGGCGAGCGACGTCGCCTCGAGCGCGCCCCCGGCGACGGCGCCGATGAGGTTGAACCCGAACGCCCGGGTGGGGTCCGCTCTCCGGCCGAACTCTGACGAGAATGCGACGCCCGCGAAGGCGATCGGGAGCACGGCCAGCCCCGTTCCCGCCGCCGCCCGCGGCCAGAACCCGAGCGCGTTCAGCGCTCCGCGAGGAAAGAGGAACCAGAGCAGGAGGGCCGCGGCGATCATGGCGTACGTCACGGTCAGGTTCTTCCCCCACCCCGCCCGGACCGCGAAGTTCGCCGCGATCACCATGACGAAGACCCCCGCGATCGCGAAGACGTTCACGATCCAGGTCGAGCCGAAGAGGAGCGAGAGTTCCGCGATCGCCTTGGTCTCGACGAGGAGGAACCCGGCGCCCAGGCACGCCATAGTCCAATCGACCCGGCCGCGCATCGGAGTTTCGACCCCGCGCATCGCCCACGCCGCGAGGCCTGCCCCCGCCGCCACCAGCAGGAGCAGGGCCGCGGTGTAGATCACGGGCCAGCCGTACGGGTTCGCGTACAGGAACGGCCAGTCGTCGGTGGCGGGCGGCACCTCCGGGGCGTCGTCGCTCATCAACCTGAAGCCCAGCGCCTCGAGCCGGGCCGCGGCGCGATCGTCCTTGATGCCCTCCCCGAACAGGAGGTAGACGCGGCCGTCGTAGCGGCCGCCGACGGGCGCCCGGCCCACCGCCTGCCGGATCGTGTTGTAGAGCCGGGCCCCGATCCAGGCCCGCTCCCCCTCCCAGAACGAGATGCACATGATCCCCCCGGGCGCCAGATGGCGCGCCGCGTCCCGGAGGCCCTCGACGGTGTAGACGTAGTTGTCGAGCCGCAAGGTCGAGAACGACGAGAGCGCGGTGTGGGAGTCCACGAGGCCGAAGACGATGAGGTCGTAGGGGTCCGCGGTGCGGCGCAGAAACGACCGGACGTCCGTGATAACGGGCCGGACCTTGGGGGAATCGTAGGGCTTCTCGGGATGGAGCTTGCGTCCCAGCCAGAAGATCCCGGGGTCGATCTCGACGGCGGTCACGGACTGCGCGCCGCCGCGCAGGGACGCCATGACGTCGTTGCCCGACCCCGCGCCGCCGACCAGGACGGACTTCGGGTTCGGCTTGAACGAGGTCGGGAGGTCGTAGATCGTGCGCCAGGTGGACCACCAGGAATGGCCGTAGGAGTTCGGGGGCGCCTGCATCCCGATCCGCTCCGAAAGGTCGAGCATGGCCTGGTGGAAATCGTGGTTGACGTCGAGCTGAACGACGACGGGCTTGGGGCCTCCTCCCTGCCCTCCGATCGCGCGGGTCGAGACGTCGATGCGGTAGTACGGCGACCAGAGGATCGAATGGTCCACGTAGCTGGGTCGCCGGGCCATGATCCCGGCGACGGCCAGAAGAACGGCCACCGCCGCCACGGCTTCGCGCAGCCTGGTCCCCGCGAGCGCCGCCGCCGTTCCCAGCAGGACGGCCGCGACGGCCACCCACGCCTCGGGCGGCGTCCAGGCGAAGGTCATCGCCGCGAAGACCGTGGTCCCGAACAGGCTCCCGAAGAGGTCGAGCGAGTACATGGACAGCGCCGGCCCCGCCGCGAGCAGGCGGCCGATCACCTGGCCCGGCCAGACGAACGACCACGCCGTCAGCCCCAGCAGGACGAAGACGCCGAGCAGGTTGCCGGCGACGAGCGAGAGCTGGCGCGCCGAGGCGGCCGTGAACCAGCGCCCCCAGACATCAATGTTCGGGTCCGGAAAGACCATCTCCTGCCATCCGAACCGGTCGGCCTTGAAGACGAGCAGAAGCAGTACTGCGAGGGCCGCGATCCCGGGCCACAGGAGGAGCCGGCGGCGTCCGGCGAGCAGGCACCCGGCTCCCAGCCCGACGAAGGCCGCGAGCAGGGGGAAGTTCTTGAAGTACGCGAGCACGGGCACCTCGGTGCCCAGGGAACGGATCAGGAGCAACTCGAGGAACAGCGCTCCGCAGGACGCGCAGACGAGCCCCGCGGCCGCTCTCCAGCCTCCGGTCACCAGGGACGGCCGTCCTTGCGGGTGCCGCAGACGAAGACCTCGAGCCCGAGCGAGCGGGCCATCGAAGCCTTGATCAGAAGCGTTGAGTCCGCCGCGGCCGCGCCGTTGGAGTAGACGACCTGGATGTGGTTGGCCTTGTGCCTGGCCATGAACTGGTCCCGGGTCACCCCGTACATGACCGCGTGCATGACCGGCCACTGGGGCGTCGTCGCGTTCCACCGCCGCTCGGTTTCGGCGAGCGGGAGCGCGATCGACTTCGCCCGGCCCAGGTCCATCTTGAGCCGGTCGTCCTCGACGTAGATCCGGCTCCACACGATCTCGCCCGGCCTGGACACTCCCTTGATGGTCGCGCCGCCGAGCCGGAAGTACATGGGCGGCTGGCGTTCTCCGACGGCGTCCTTCAAGCCCCCGGCGAAGTGCGACGGCGGCACCGCCCCGCTGATCTCGAAGACCCAGACGTACTCCTCCGTGGTCCCCGACCGGTCCCAGTCGGCCCAGCGCACGTCGTGGAGCGTCGTCTCGACCGGCTGGCGGAGCGCCCGCTGGACCCGGTTCGTGAGGATGGCGTCCAGCCCCGCGCACTCGTCCACCTCGTTGAAATGCGGGAGGGGGGAGCCCCCGTAGAGCAACCGCTTGCCGTCCGCGCTCCGGACCGGGGGCCGGATCGTGTCGTTCAGGAGCCCCTCGGCGAGGTCCGACGCCGGGAGCAGGTCCTTGAGCCCCTGCTGATACTGGATCCCGATCGTCGCGCACCCGAACTCGTCCGCGATCCGGACCGCGGCGATGTACGTCCGCAACTGCCAGAGAACCTGTTTCAGAGTCAGGTCCGTGGCCTCGTTCCTCCCGAAGACGAACCGCATCCCGCGGCTGACCAGCCACCGGTACGCTGCCCGCGCCTGAGACTCCTTGACCTGCGTGGCGGCGTGGTAGAGCGCCGACTGCGAGAGCCGCTCCTTCGAGACCCCGGTCCCCATCAGGAGCCGGTCCGGGATCACGGCGTTGAACATGCCCATGCATCCCTCGTCGAAGATGCCCATGATCGCCTTCCGGCGCTTGAGATCCGCCGCCAGCCGGTCGCCCGTCGCGCGGGCCTTCCGGGGAATCTTCACCCGCGCCAGAGGTTTCACGTGCGGCGTCGGGTGCGTGACCCGCCCCTTCCGGAGCCAGGTCCCGAACCGCTCCATGAACAGGTCGCTGGAGAAGTCCTCGGCCCACAGCGTCGAGTACTTCACTCCGGCCGCCGTCATCGACCCGTTGAGGTTGAGCATCCCGACCAGCCCCGGCCACTGGCCGGACCAGTTGGCGACGGTCAGGATCGGCCCTCGATGGGTGGCGAGACCCGGGAGGACATGGTGCGAGTACTGCCAGACCGCCTCGGCGACGATGAGCTTGGCCGGGGGATCGAGCCTAGCGAAGACCGCGAGCCCCTCCTTCTGGGAGCCGATGAACCCGTGGCCCTCTTTCGCCTTGAAAGGATGCGCCCGCACGATCTCGTACCCGCAAGCCTTCGCCGCCTCCCCAAGCGCGGCTTCCATCTCTGCCTGGGCCTTCCAGCAAGTGCGGTTGGCGGACAGCCGCAGATCGCCGCTCGCGACAAGATAGACCTGCCTGGCCTTGAGCTTCTTCACGGAAACGCCTCCTTCATCGTTCGCATCGAACTAGATCCCGGTATGTCTCGCGCCGGCGGATCAGGGTCGCCCTGCTCCCGTCCACGAGGACCTCGGCCGCCCGACAGCGCCCGTTGTAGTTCGACGACATCGCCATGCCGTATGCGCCCGCGCCGAGCACGGCCAGCAGGTCGCCGCCGTGGACCGGCGGCAGCCGGCGCCCGAGCGCGAGGAAGTCCGACGACTCGCAGATCGGCCCCACGACGTCAACCCGCGTCGGCGCCCCAGCGCGCCGACGCACGGGCACCACCTCGTGGTGCGCCTCGTACAGGCACGGCCGGACGAGATCGTTCATCCCCGCGTCCGTGATCGCGAAGGTCCGGTTGACGCCGTGTTTGACGTAGATGACCCGGGCCACGAGCGCCCCCGCCTCGCCCACGAGGTAGCGGCCGGGCTCCACGATGAGCCCCATGGGCCGCGCCGCCAGCCGGTGGCGGAAGAGCCGGACCATCCGGCGGATGCTAAGCCGGTGCTCGCCGGGCCGGTACGCGATCCCGAACCCGCCCCCGATGTTCCGCCAGCGGAGCGTGATCCCCCGGCGGGCAAGCCGGTCGAGCAGGGACTCGATGCGCGCGAGGGTTGCGCCGAACGGCCGGGGGTCCGTGATCTGCGACCCAATGTGGGTGTGGATTCCCGCCAGCTCGATCGACGGCATCGCGGCCGCCTTCACGAAGGCCGCCTCGGCCAGGCTCCAGTCGATCCCGAACTTGTTTTCGTGCGTCCCCGTGGTGATGTACTGGTGCGTGTGGGGATCGACGTGGGGGTTCACCCGGATCGCCACCCGCGCCCGCCGGCCCTCGTGCCGGGCCACCCGCGCGATCGCCTCCAGCTCCGGCTCCGACTCGACGTTGAACATCAGGATCCCGGCCCGCAGTCCCGCCCGGATCTCCTCGTCCGTCTTCCCCACCCCGGAGAAGACGATGCGGTCCGCCGGAACCCCCGCCCGCCGGGCCTGGAACAGCTCGCCGCCCGAGACGACCTCGGCGCCGCATCCCTCGCGGACCACGAGCCGCAGGATCGCGAGCGTGCCGTTGGCCTTCATCGCGTAGCAGACGAGAGGGTGCCGGACCCCGAAGGCGTCCCGGACCTCGTCCACGGCCCCCCGGATCGCGGTCGCGGAGTAGACCCAGAGCGGGGTTCCGTGCCGCCGCGCCAGCGCGGTCAGCGAGACGCCCTCGCAGTGCAGGACCCCGTGCCGCGATCGGAACGCATCGTTCATGGTGTCAATCAGGATAACACGCATCGGGAGGGACGCAGGTGAGAAGTTGAGAAACTCCATGTCCGTGGCCGGGAGCGCGTCAACTTCTCACCTACGTCCCTCCCTTCGTGCCCACGGCCGTGGAGCCGCAACAGGACGGGGCCAGAGGGGGTTAGAGATCCTCCAGCTTCAGGCCGGTGCGCTTGGCGATGCGCGCGAGCATGCGCGGGCCGATCTCGGCGTCATCATGGAAAGCAAACACGAAGTCCTGCCAATCCGGCCTCGCCAGGACCTTGTGGGAATCGGTCTGCCGTTTCAGCCGCCACCCGGTGCGGAGAAGCGCGGCAAGAACCCGCCGCGCCTTCTGACTGGGCCAGTTGCTCACGCTGGCTGGAAGGTGATCTCTATCTGCGCGGGAAGCACTTCCCCGTGCTCAATGCGGTCGGCAACGACCCGCAGGGCAAGAGCCTCAACGGCGCCGATCGCCTCGTCGCGCGTCGCCCCGTACGCCATGACTCCGGGCAGATCGCCGATCTCGGCGATCCACCGGCCGTCCGTTTCCTGCTCGATCTCGATGTTGTATTTCACGATTGCAGTATAGCGCAATAGGAAGGGGAAACGCGTCTCCTCAGTGAGGTATCTGCGCGGCGCGCTTCTTGTTGGCGCGGTAGATGAAGGTCAGGACCTCGGCCATCACCTGGTAGAGCTCGGCCGGAATCTCCTGCTGGACGTCGAGCTTGGCGAGCGCCTCGATGAGCTCGGGGTCCTCGTGGACGGGCACGCCGCTCTGGCGCGCGAGCTCCATGATCCGCTCAGCCACGGCGCCCTTGCCCTTGGCGACGATCCTGGGAGCCCGGTCCTGCGCTACGTCGTACTTCATCGCGACGGCGGAGCGGGGGCCGCGGCGGGGCGTGGGGGGCATCGTCAGGCCCTGAAGTCCACGGACGACGTGGGCGGAACCGCCCGGACCGGCGCGGGCGCCTCGGGCGCGGGCTCCGGCTCCGGCTCGTCCAGTTCGCAGGTGCAGGCCTCCAGCTTGAACTTGTACCCCGTGAGCCTCGTGACGAGTTCGGGCATCTCCCCGTTGATGAACTCGCGCACGCCCTCCTCGTAGACGCGGAAGATGAGCGACAGCGCCTGCCCCAGCAACTGCATGTGGACGCCGACGGGCCCCAGCGAGCGCGTCTCGACCTCCATCAGCATGCGCGCGGGCACCCGCGGGTCGCGCTTCTTGCCGTCCTTGTCCCGCCGCCACGAGACCCGGATGTCGCCCCCCTTGATCTCGCCCCCGATCGCGATCGGGATCTGGACCTGGATGATGTTCACCGGGTCACGGCCGCCCCAGCCGCCGATCTGCTGGGCGCTCACGACCTGGACGATCTCGGAGGCCGCCTCGCGGAGGGCGGAGAGGTGCGCGCGGGGGGCGCCCGCGGGCATGGCGGCCTCGGCATCGCGGGCCTGGTGCTGGACCTCGAGGGCCGCTGACTTCAGGGTGTCGCGGACGGCCTGGGCCATCTCGGAACGGAGCCCCCGGTCGGCGGCTCCCCGGATCGCGGCCGCGGGGGTCCTGACCGGGCTCGCCTTGCCGTCGTCGGCATCCGCCGCCTGGGCCAGCCGCGCCTCGTGGTCGAGCCCCATGTGCTCGACCGCGGTCTTGAGCTGTTCGTGCACGCCCCGATCCTCGGGGCTGACCTGCACCCGCCGGGCCAGCGCCACGAGCCGCTCGACCGCGACCCGGAGCCCCTGCGGCACCGGGCGCACCCCCGGGACCGAGGCGTCGCGCAGGACCGTGGTCGCCGCGGACTGGAACTGCTCGATCACCTGCGGAAGCCGGGGCGGGCTGTAGAGATACTCGTACGAGGCGCCTGCGGACTCGGTCGTCGCCGGGAGCCCGCGCGCGTACATGAACGACGCGGTCTCGATCATGTCCACCGTGATCGCGGCCGGGACCACGGGGGAGGAAACGGGGGCCGGTTGAACCGCCGGCGCCGTCTGAACCGTTGATGCGGGGAGAATCTGCACCCGCTCCGCGGGGGCGGCGGTAACCTGCGGCGCAGGGGCCTTGGCCTGCGGCAACGCCGCCGGCTGGAGCGTTGCGAGCTGGATCGGCAATGGCGTCGACTCCAGCCTCGTCGCCAGCGCTGACGCGAACTGCTCGAACGGAACCGGAGTCGTTACGGGGGCCCCGCCACTACCAGCCCCGGTCACAGAGCCGGCCGTGGTGGCGGGGAGGGGGCCCCCACCGCTACCAGCCTCGGCGGTCAAGCCAACCGAGGCGGTGGGGACGGCACCGGGCGCAGGCGTTGGCGCGCCGGCGCGGACGCCGGTCGTGGCCGGCACCTGCACCGGGACCGCCGCCTGGGCCGGAACCGTGGGAGCGGGCGTGGCGGCCGGGGCCGGAGCAGTCGGTGCCGTCGTCGTCGCCGGAGCAGGGACAGGGACGGTTGTCACCGACGGCTGGACAGCCGGCTGGACCGCGACCTGTTCCGGTGCCGTGGGCTGGACCACCGGCAGCGCATCCCCCGCCAGGACGCGCGCTGCCACGGCCGGCTGGACCGGCGCCGGCACGGGCGCGGTGGCCGGCCGCGCCGCCGGAGTCGCCGGAATTGCGCCTCTCGCCGCCACCGCCACGGCTTGAAGGGTCTTCGGCACATCCACGTGGGTCGTTGCGGGATTCGCCGGCACTGCCGGCGTGGCCGGAGCGGTGGGAGTCGGTTGCATCACCACCGCCGCCGGCGATGCCGGCGTCGCGGGCGAAGACGTCACGGGGGCCCCGCCACTGCCAGCCTGGGCGGTAGAGCCAGCCGAGGGGGCGGGGACGGGGATCGCCATGGCGGCCGTCCGAACCGGTGTCGTCGCGGCGCCCGCCGACTGGACGGGAGCTTGGACAACGGGCGCCGGCGTCTCGACGGAAGCTGGAGCGGCTTGGACGACCGTCGCTGCAGCCTGGGCGGTGGAAACGGGGGCCCCACCGCTGCCAGCCGTGGCGCTAGAACCAGCGGTGGCGGTGGGGAGAACAGCCGCCGCCTGGACGGCCGTCTCGTGAACGACGCCCGCAAGGAGTCCGCCCAGCTCGGCTGCGGCAAGGACCTGCGGCGGCGGAGCGGCGGGCGCCGGCGCCGCAGGAAGCGGCGTCGGAGTTCCAGCGGACACTGGAACCCCGGCGGCGGGGACGGGCGACTGGGGAACGGGCTGTGGCACGGCGGGCGCGATCCTCGCGACCACGACCGCGACCCGTTCCGCGAGCCCCGCCGACACCGAGAGGGTCTCAACCGGCGTCCGCGCCGCCGCAAGCTCGTTGCGGGCCGCCGTGGCGAGCACGGCCAGGTCGCGGATCACGGACTGGACCGCGGGGGCGGACTCAGCCGGAGCCTGCGCCGCGAGCCGCGCCGCCGCCTCCGCGATCAGGGAGAGCATCCCGGGGGCCCCGCTACTACCAGCCGACGTCCCGGGGGCCCCACCGCCACCAGCCGCGGTGTTCGTTACGGGGGCCCCACCGCTACCAGCCTTGGCAGTCAAGCCACCCAACGTGGTGGGGAGGGGGCTCCCGCCGCTTCCGGCCGCGGTGGCGGGGACGGGAGCCCCGCCACTACCGGCCCGGGCGGCGGGGAGGAGCACCTGCGCCGTCTGGAGCAGTGCCGGAGCCATTGGCCCCGACGCCGGTGTCGTTGGCGCCGGCTGTGCGGCCTGCCATGCGGCCGAGGCCATGATCCGGCCCATGACGTAGCCGCTTGTCTGCGCCGCGGTTACGGGGGCCCCACCGCCACCAGCCGTGGCAGTCGGACCGGGGGCCCCGCTACCACCAGCCCTGGTCGGCAAGCCAGCAGACGTAGCGGGGAGGGGGCCCCCACCGCTACCAGCCGTAACAGTCAAGCCACCCAACGTGGTGGGGAGGGGGCCCTGGATGGTGAGGGACGAGATCGGCTGCCAGATGAGCGTCACGGGCGTCGAGGTCAGGGCGGCGGGGGCGTACGGCGCCAGGTTGGGCAGTGACGCGGGCAACGCTATGACCGTGGCCGAAGCGCCTGCCGGGGGCGCGGAGGCCTGCCCCAGCATGGCGGACCACGCGACCGAGACCGAGACCTGGGTTCCCGGCGCTGGCTCGGGCAGGGAAGCGCCGGGGGTGAGCAGGGACGGGAGGCGCATGGCCAGGTCCTTGACCGCAAGCGCCGCGTCGCGGGACGGCGGGATGCCGTACGCCTCGAGGAGCTGGACGAGGGCCGCGTGGAACCCGTCAAGCGGCAGCCCAAGCTTCGTGAGCGTCGTCTCGACCGCCGTGAGGGACTGCACGTTCATCGAAACCGCCGGGGCCGCCGGGGGCAGGAGCCGGAAGACCGGCGTCCCGCCGAGGTCCTGGACCGAGACCGAGATCACCTCGCCGCGAGTCAGCGCCACGTTGCGCAGTTCGGCCGTGACCGGGATGCCGCGGAAGTTGACGACCGCCCGGCCGTCGGAGAGCACCTCGGTCACCCGGCCGCGCAGGGTCATTCCGGGAGAGAGCTGGGACGCCAGGTCGGCGAAGTTGCGGTCCGGCTGGAGGATGAGCTGGACGGGGAGGCCTTGGGCGTTCAGCAGGCCCATCGCTAGCCTGCCTGTCCCTTGGTCCGGACCAGGAGCTCGATCTCGCCGCGCGGCAGACGGGTGTGGCGCGCGATTTCGAGGACGCTCCAGCCCTTGCGGGCGAGGTCGAGCGCCTGCCGGTACTTCTCCCGCCGCTCGTCGTCATCCATGTCGGGCATCTCTCCCGCGCCCGCGGGAGCCACTTCCGGTGCAGGCTGCACCTGCGTGGGCTTCACTGTCGTCGCCGGAGCCGAGGCCCTCGCCGGAGGGATCACGATGGAGGCGGCCGCCTGTACGGCGGCCGGCCCGGCCTTCACCATGGCGGCCTCGAGATGCTCCAGCCGGACGTCCGCGGCGGCGACCGCCTGTTCGATCTCGGCGCGGCGCGTCTCGAGCCGCCGTTCCATCTCGGCCGCACCCTCCTTCATCTCCCGGATCAGGGCGCTCAGCGTCGAAATCATCTCGCGGTAGGCTTCCTGGTCCGTCGAGGCCCCGCTCCCGCGCCGCCACGACCGGCCGACGAGCAGAAGGAGGATGAGGAAGCAGAACGCGACGTCGACGAGAAGCTGGAAGTAGCCGAACGCCGTCATCAGATCACCCAGTCGATCCGGGACCCTGGAGATGGGGCTTCCTTGGATTCGCCAGTCGTAGTCGTAACGCGGTCCCCACCGCTACCAGCCACGGCGGTAGAACCAGCCCTGGCGGTGGGGGGGGCGCGTCGGCGGGTCCGCCTTTGGCGCCTTTCGCCGCGCTCCTCCGGCTTCACTTCGCCGGGCTTCGCCTCCTGGCCGGGCTCCGGGGCCTGCACCTGCGCGGGACGCTGGCTGGCCTGGCGCTGCATCTCGGCCGCGAAGGCCTGCTGGGCAGTCTGGGGGTTCGCTACCTGCTGTTGCCCCGTGCGTTCCACGTTGGGCGTCTGGAAGATGGCCGGCTGGAGCTCGACGGGCCTCATGTCCTCACTGCCCCGGGCCGAGCGGGAGCAAGGCCATTCTATTTATAGGGGCCGACTTTGACGTCCGCGCCCTTCTCGGTGAGCGTGCAGTAGCGCAGCTCCTCGACGACGTGCTTCTTCGCGTTCCGGATCGTGACCTTGACGCCGGGGTACATGGTACCCGCGACCGAGATCTTGGCCTGGTGGTGCCTGCGCTGTTCCTCATCCTCGGCCACGACGTGCCGGAGCCGGTCCTGCTCGGGTTTGAGCTCGTTCCCGATCTTGAGCGAAGCACGCGTGAACTTCGCCAGGAGCTCGCTCTTGTCCGGCGGCAGGCTTCCACTGCGCTCCTTCTGCGCCTTGAGCACGACCATGCCCTTCTTCGCCTTGTCGAGCTCGTCCTCCATCTTCTTCACCTGCTCGGTCAGGGCGTTGATCTCGGCGCGCCGCGCCGGGTTGTCGCCGACCACGAGCACCGTCGGCGTCGCCATCGTGTTCGACCCGATCGTGCTCGCCATGATCTCCACCTCGGCGAAGATCTCGCCGCCCACGATCTGGCCGCGCCTCCCCGTGAGCTTCACCGACTTGGCCGAGACCTTGCTGTGCAGGACTCCCTCGTGCGCGGTCAGCGTCTCCTTGGTCTCGATCGTCGCGTTCCGGATGTACTTCGCCTGGATGTCGCCGTTGGCGACGATCTTGGCCTTCCCGCCCTGGCCGAGGACGCCGCCCTTGACCGTAACCTTGCCCTTGGCGTGGATCTCGGCGTCGTCCACGACGCCGCCGACGAACACGTCCTCGCCGGCCATGATCTTGAACCCGGGCTGGACGTTGCCCTTGACGATCACGGTGCCGATGAAGTCGATGGACCCGGTGGAGAGGTCCACGTCGCCCTCGATCTCGTAGAGGGCCTGGACCGTGAGCTTGTTGTCCACGAACTTCACCTGGCCGTCGATGGCGGCCACGTAGATGTTATCGTTCCCGAGCGCGTGCTCGACCCCGCCCCCGATCTCGACGGCGGAGTCCGTCCCGTCCCGCGCCGGGATCTCCTCGCCGCGGACGGACTTCCCCGCCACGCCCTGCGTGGACGGGATCCGGCGGGCGATGGCCTGCCCGCGCTTCGTGTTCTCGATGTCCTTGACGGCGAAGTAGTCCACGCGCCCGTCGGCGGACTCTTCCACCCGGCGCCGGGGCCCCCCATCGCCCGCGTGCTCGAAGAAGAGCTCGAACTGCGCGTCCTGCCCGTGGACGGGGTCGATGCCGTGCGCGATCTCCATCTCGACCGGCTCCGCCCAGTCGCCCTCGCGGATGCGGTCGAGGATGTCCTGGATCTCGGTCATGCGGTCCTCGACGATCCCGAAGATGACGCCCTGGGCCTGGATGGCCTTCTGGACGTCGTCCGTCGTGATCTCGATCCGCGTGTCCTCGGGCGGCACGAGCGTGAGCTTGGCCGAGGTCTGGTCCTCGGACACGGTCACGAAGACGTACGTGGACTTGTCCACTTCCTTGGGCATGGAAGCCTCGAGCTCGGCCTGCTCGGCGGCCTTCCGGGCTTCCTCCTCGGGGTCGGACCCGCCCAGGATCCAGGCCGGCCTCCCCGACGCCTCGGTCAGGGCCTTGCGCACCCGGTCCCACTCCACGTTCTCGATGTTCTTCGCGCGCAGTTCGCGCTCGACCTTCTCGGCGTCCTCGGGCTTGCCGTCCCCCTGCGGGGGAGAAACCACGAGCCAGTCCCCCCTCTTGTCCCTGTAGTGGTACGCGAATCCGTCGAGGTTCCGGACCGGCGCGGCGACGGCCTGATCTTCCCCGGCTTGGGCTTCTACCTGGGCTTCGGCTTCGGTTTCGGTCTCGATGTCAGTAGGCGCCATTGACTTACCC
>Ga0315281_10003397_pt1 | contig 23304 bp, 16 predicted proteins | sample YL17G07_0_MG_FD_204540 | JGI IMG/M metagenome (GOLD analysis project Ga0315281, IMG submission 204540) | Sediment microbial communities from Yellowstone Lake, YNP, Wyoming, USA - YL17G07_0 | ecosystem: Environmental > Aquatic > Freshwater > Lake > Sediment | place: USA: Wyoming | collected... | reverse complement strand
CGGCAGCGCTCGTTGCGATGCCATCGCTTGCCTGGTAGGTAAAGGTCTTGGTCCCGGTGCCGCCAACTGGCGCCTGATAGGCAAACGAGCCGTTGGTTTGTCCGGTCAGCGTACCCGTGGCAGGCAACGTATAGTTCACGGCAGTAAGGGCATCCGCGTTCTTGTCGGTATCGTTACCGAGCACTCCCGGGGCTGCGACAGTCAAGGTGCTGCCTTCGACCATGTTATAGGTGCCATCGTTTTTGGCGACCGGCGCATCGTTGACCACGGCCAGGGTATACGACTGGGTGGTGAACGCCCCGATCTGATCGGTTACCTTTATCGTCACCGCATAATTTCCCAACACCTGTGGCAGCCAGGTGATCACGCCCAGAGGCGAGATCGTCATGCCGGCAGGGAAGGTATCGAGCGAATAAGTGAGCACATCGCCCGTATTCGGATCGGTTGCAATGACTGCATAGGTATAGGCGACGTTTCTCGATGCCGTGGTTACGGGTGTCGAGGAAATGACGGGCGGCTGATTGGCACTCGAGATCACCAATGTATACACCTGGGTTGCAAACAGACCTGTTTGATCGGTGACCTTGGCAGTCACGTTATAACTACCCGCGAGGCTTGGCGTCCAGGAGATCAGACCCGAAAGCGAGATTGTCATTCCGGCAGGGAAGACGTCTAGCGAATAACTCAGCGTATCTCCCGGATTGGGATCGGTCGCCGCGATCTGGTAGGTGTAGAGCGAACCCACCGCTCCGGTTGTCTTGGGAGTTGACGTGATGATTGGAGCTGCCGGTCCAGGCGCAACGTCGAGAAACGCCAGCATTCCGCCATCCGGCGCACCGGCATTGGTCACATCGAGATGTCTGTCGAGAATCGCCAGTTTCAGATTGGCAGGCCCCGCGTTCGTGGGCGTGATAATCCCGTCGATGGTTTTCGCCGCGGGCAACATCACCGAGTACTGCTGGCGAGTCATGTAAGGATAAGCATTACCATCCTCGGCAATCATTTGCATGTACGAGCCATTGAGCATCGGCACATGTGTTCTCAACCCGGCGTTGATCATGCGTATCAGGGTTTTCTTTCCCGCCGTTATCGTTGCAACTGGCAGCGTTCCCGCGGCATACGGCCTGCCATTGATCAGGAAGTACTTTGGCTGGTAATCGAAAGTGCTGGTGGGGGCAGTACCATACGAACCGTTCGCCACTGCCGCGTGCAAGGCCGGATCGATTTCGCTATACAGCAGTGTAATCTGGCTGTCGTAAGCTGCTCCCGCATACGCTTGCGCGAGCGTGCTGGCAGTGGCCTCGACAGCATTGCTGGTCAAGGCGCCATATAAACCCATCTGCACCTGCACCTGGGGATGCGTGCCGCTTTCGTACAGGTAGGTGCCGGCTTTTATGGCGGGCCAGCTATAGTTTGCCGTGCCGCCTGGCGCAGCTTCACTGGTAAACGAGCGAACGCGCGCAGTCAGATTGCCTGCGGGGCGCGCGCCGCTGTAGATGGCGCCGCCAACCGGTTCAAACCAGACAGGTGTCATGGTCGTTAGCTGCCCGGGAATGACCAGCGAGGTCGGCACGGCCAGCGTGTTTTTCAGATGCACTGTGAGACCCGCCGGGTCTCCAGCCGGGACAACCAGCGCCGGGCCGGGAACCGCCACCGCGCCGCACGACGCAAAATTCGTCGTGCATTGCGCATAACCCCACATGGCGATCGGCGGCGCACCAGTCAAGGTGACGCTTGCCGTTCCTGCCTGCAACCAGTATTCCGCCGCGTGCGCCTGGGAAATCGCGAGCGGGAGGACGGCGAGCATGAGCAGCCTGATGCCGCGGCTTGCTTTGAGTTTCAATTGGTTCATGTTTGCGCCCTCGTTAAGGTATCGTTGTTCCCGGTGGTTCGATGATGAGCATCGTCATCATGCCGCCAGGAAAAATGTTGTCGGTGGTGATTTCTTTTTCATTGTGCGAATGCCACATGTGGAAATGGGCGGCATCGATATTGAGACCGCCAAACCCCGGCGGCAGCACACCGAAAGACCCAAGGAACGGGCTTCCGCTGTAGTAAGTACCATATTCAATATCCAATGAACTGGGGATATTTACCGGAATAGGTTTGCAGTGATCCTCGATGCTTTCGCCAGGCTGCGTCGGGGTCGCGCACGCTGCTCCCGTCAGATTGGAGTGGGTCGCATCGGCATGGCCATACACATCCCAGCCCAGCCCCTTGCCGGTCCATTCGAAAATCAGATCCATGGTCTGCCCCGGCACGGCGCGCACCGTGAAATCGGGCGTGCCCAGATCCGGCCCTGCGCCGGGCACGCTTTCCAGCACGCGTCCATCGCGCGCGATGGCGAGTGCATGATTGGCATGATGGTGGAAGGGGTGCAGGTCGCGGCCCGCATTGGCCACGCGCATCAGCAGCTTTTCACCCGGATGCATGCGCGGCAAGGCGTTGTAGGGTTGCGTCGGCAACCAGAAAACACCGGCGTCCTGAAGCGTATCCGGTGCATTGCGGCCATTGATAAACCACATCGTCGGAAAGAAGGTGGTCGTGTCAACCGCGACGGGCTGCCCCGCCGTAACCTGGTTGTACACGGCAACATGGATCGCGGGGTCCATTTCCGACAAGAGAAATAGATGCTCGCGGTCATATGCCGTGCCCGGCTGGTTATATGCCTGGCCAGTCACATTGGGACGCACCACGATCGCGCCTACCAGACCCATGTCGACTTGCAACGACGGATTGGTGCCGCTTTGATACATGTAGGTACCGGGCTGACTGGCGACGAATGTATATTTGACAGCCCCGCCGTTTTTCACTTCCTTGGTCAACACGCCGTCCGCGCAGGTTCCAGCCGGCGATGCGATATCGCAAGCCGCCACCACGCCCTGCTGTCCGGGAAAAATAATCGATACCGGTACGCCCGCGGTGACAGGCAGCGCGTTGTGCAGGTTGATGGTGACACTGTCGCCCTGATGCACGATGAGCGTCGGACCGGGATATTGCATCTGCCCGGTCGCATCGTCGGCGTAGCCCCACGCATAGTGGCTGTTGCCATCCGACGTGCTGACCGTGTCCTGCCTGACGGTGAAATTGAAGACGGGTGAACCCGCCGCGCCGCTGATGCCGTCGATCGTCGCCCAGGCATTCCCACCCGTGGCCACAAGGAGCACCGCAAGTGCGGCACAGGATGACCACCGTGGCAGCCGTTTGATTGGTATGGACATGTCGCTTCTCCTGGCGTTCGTCGAGTTCATTAAGCGGTGATGACGATTTCGGTCATCATCCCGCCGTAGTCTTCACCGTTATTGCTGAGGTGATTGAGATTGGTGGTATAGAGGAAATAGGTTCCCGGCGCGACGTTGGCGGTGTCGATCATCACCTCGGCCGATTCCCCGCCGCCCAGCGTGACCGAGGTGGTGTCATAAGAAAGATTTTTCCCGTCCGGGCCGCGCAGTTGACGCGCGCTCGAACCCACAACTTTCATGGGCAGTCCCAGGGCAGTGAGGGTGAAGTACTTGGTAACGCTGACATTGGAAAGACGCAACAGCACACGCTGTCCCTTTTGCGCCGTCACCAGCGCCGTCACAGGCTGCGACACCTTGCCGCCGTTTTCCGCGGGCGGCGTCAATGCATTGGGATTGATGGTATCCGGATAGCCGCGGCCATTCAGCATGGCGTAGGTATCGCGCATCGCCGCAAACGGCAGGGGCTGGATGCCGAGGTGCAGTTCATGGAACACGTGATCCATCGAGGACAGTTGCAGGGCCGCGGAGACGTCATAGCCGGTCGAGCCGTCGCCGTCGTTATAGACGAACTGGTTATAGTTCTTGCCGCCAAAGCTGTAAGCGGTGCCGTCCTGCCTCGGTTTGACGAACAGGTTGCCGAGCATGCCCATCTGCATGTGCTCGGTCGCCTCCTGGTGACAGTGGTACAGATAGGTACCCGGTTCGGGTTTCTGGTAGTAATAAGTAAAGGACGACCCCATCTTGACGCCGAACGACCCCTCCGGCATGCCGTCGAATAACGGTGGCGCATTGGCCTTGCCATGGAAGTGCACGGTGTGCGGATCGAACAGGTCGGGCCGCATGGCCATGCCGACATTGGTCAGCGTCAAATAGAAATCGTCTTTCTCGCTGATTTCGATAGTCGGCGCGGGAAAGTTCGCGGAAAGCGGATCGAGCGTCACCTGGCTGGCAGGTTTGCCGGTTTCGTTGGTGAATCCGAACATGTACAAGACCTTGCCATCGGCCATGCGGATAAATCCGTCACCCGCGGTCAAGTGCTTGCATTCCGTGTTGGCGGGCTGTACTTCCGCGCCAGTCCAGGTGGCGTCCTGATTCGTATCGCCGGGGCATTGCACCGACACCGCTGCGCCGACAGGTGTAGCAGCAGCCATCGCCGCGAGCACGGCTACCGGCAACATCAGTTTGCGAAAGTTCCTGGCACTCTTTCTCATTCCGTTCTCCTTGATTTCAAACTCCGCCGGGCGCCTGCCCGGCGGATATATTGATTACGCCTGTCTTAGGGACGCTCATCGGCACCGATGTCGATATTGGCATCGCCATTCGGCTGCGGCCTCGGCTGAGCATCGAAGTCGGTCACCGGTGTGACGCCTGGAACAACCAACCCATTGCCGCGCGCGCTCATGGTTCCGCCGCCCGGCTGGATGTGGTAGTCGCCAAACAGCGGACAGGTGGGCGTATTGTCTTGAGGAATGCACCCGGTCTGATTCCACAGTGTGAGCGGACCGTAGCGCACATCGATAAAGTTGCCGGCTTCGTCAAAAGTGATGGCGGTTTGCACCACCTCCGTGACGCTCAGCGATTGCTTGCGATTGCCGTTCACATACGTCCTCACGAGACGCGGGTCGTTGGCCAGATTGGTGACGCCATAGCCAGCGATGCCGCTGAGGACGCTGTATTCCGGGCTGAGTTTGTCGCCATCGATGAAGCCTCCGGCAAATGTGCCCTGGTTCGGCGTATCGAGCACAGCCAGATCGACATACAGCGGGTTGGCCGGGACGACTCCATACACCGGCTGCCCCGTCGCTGGATCGAGCGTGTTCGCATCGAGCCGCCAGTAGAACGAGCGGTTATGCCACAGGATGTTGTTCAACAGTCTCGGGTTCGCGTATACCGTCGACTTGTAGGGCGCGTTGCCATGCGCAGCATCCAGCGCCAGCGCACCAATGGCATTCTGCAGACCCGCGCTCGTTGCATGCGACACCAGACCGGCAGGTTGCGGATTGGACAGATCGCGGTTCGCGCCAAAAGACTGCTGGCTGGTCGCCGTACTGTCATTATTGGCAATGGTGTTGTTGACCACATTGACTGCCAGTGCATCTTTGATAGATACCCCGCCGCCGGCATAACCCGCCACATTGTTGACGATCATGTTGTTGGTCATGTTGACCTTGTACCAGGGGACCGGATTGCTTGATGACTGGCCGACATCGCGGCCATTCACGCGCAGCAGTTGTATACCCGCGCCCTCGCCCGCACCCGCATTGTTGCCCTGGATGAGGTTGGCATCGATGGTCACCGAACCGCTACCCGGGGACAAACCAGCCGCGAGCGCCGCTTCGCCGCCGATGAAAATGCCGGCGCCGGTCGGGTTGCTGCTCTGGTTGAATGTCTGGTTGAAAATGATGGTATTGCCTTTGATGAGACCGCCATCGGAAAGGCCCAGATGACCAATTCCGCCGCCGTCAGCCATCGAGAAATTGCCGCAGATATAGTTGCTCGTCACGCTGTAATTGGTCGAGCCGTTACCCAGCGTGATGCCGCCTCCGGCACCGGACTCGGTGCTGCCATTGCGCGAGACCCAGTTGTGATGGATGTTGATATCGCCATTGCCCGAGTTCGTGTAGCCGCCATAGACAGCGTTGGTCTGGTCGAGCAACTCGGTATGGCCGATGCGAATGCCGCCGCCATAGGTGCCATAGTTGCTGGTCACGCGGTTGTTGCTGATCTGCAGATAACGCGCATAGCCGCTGGCAAGAATGCCGCCGCCATAATCGGCGCCCGTGATGGTCATGCCGTCGATGCGCGCATAAGGCGGCGAATCGAAGCGATGCGCTCGCGGCGAGGCGGCGGCCGGATTGGCTGCCACCACCAGTATGCCGGGGCCTTCCTCGGCGCCGAAGAGCAGCGGTTCGTTGTTGGAAATGTTGTGGCCGAACACCTGACCGGGGAGCGGATCGAAGGTGCGATTCGGACCCGAGATCACCGGACAGACACCCGTATCCGGATCCACCACGGCACATGCCGGCTGCTGCGCATCGAGCTTCCTGTCAAGCAGCGTGCGCCAGTTTTTCAGCCCTTGGGAGCTGAACTTGGCGGCGTTGATCACGACGGAAGGCGCACCCCAGCCTTGCAACTGGAGTTTCTTGTCCATAATCACGAACTCGTTGTAGGTGCCCGGAGCGATCAACACTAGATCGCCGTCAACGGTGTTCACATCATCGATGACTGCCTGGATGCTTTGTCCCGGCATGACGACCTTGGGCAGAGCCGCCGTCGCGGGGGCAACGGTGACATAGACACCCTCTGTAGAAGTTAGCCCGCCCAAATCATTCTTGCGCTTCACCATCAACTGCCCGCTGGCGACGGGGGTGTTGCCCACGGAGTTTGGCACGCGAACCTGGATCAGATGATCGGTCCAACTGTCGGAGCCATTCAGCAGCGGGAGCACCACGCCATTGAGCGTGACCGTGCCCGGGTCTTTGCCGAAGCCGTAATTGCGCGCTATGGTTTTGCGCGTATCGGGGCCGGCAGGATCGTAATTCGGGTTGGACACCTGGACGATGCCTACCGAAACGATGGTCAGTACCGGCTGCTGGTTCGACGGTATGTTGGGTGCATTTCCGGCAGGATCGGCGCGGCGTACAAAGGGACCTTTGAACGATCCGCCTGGCGCCATGCCCAGCGCTGCCGTATTCTGCGCGCTTCCATTGATCCCCTCCACGCTGTAGATGACCGGCGTGCCATCGGCAAAGTCGCAGTCGAGCGGATATTGTCCGGGGCCGGCAAATGCCGCAACCGGAACGACAGGCGTATCCAGATAGGTCGTCTTGCCCGGCAAGTACTGCAGGGTGTAGCAGAACTGGCTGTACTGGCGGTCGAAATGCGGATCGATGATCATCTTTCCGTACGTCGGCGAACCGGCTACCGTGTCTAGTATCGGCCCGGGCGAGTTCATGCACGAGACGACCATGTTCGGCGACACGCCGGACGGGAATGGCGGGTTGATGGTGAACGTCGAGGGCACAAGGAAGTTGTACGAACCGAACTGGTCGGAGTAGATGCGCTGGATTTCGCGCCCGGTCCAGTCGCGGATTGAAATCGGCAACCACGGCAGCGCGTGCTTCTCTCCAAAAGTGGGTGCATTCGCATCGAACTCGCTCGCCATGTCATCGAGGATAAAGCCGACGCCATGACCGGCAACGGGTGCTTCCGTGAACAGATGGAAGTCAGGCGCGGGGTTTTGTCCCGAACCCAGCGGCACCGATTTCAAGTCGCATTTCTTCCATGTCTTGCCTGCCGCATAGACCGGATTGGGAACCTGCTGGTCGGCAAATAAATTGAGATACTGCGGAACCGGCAGTTCCGCACCCACACACTTGTACGGCAGGGCGTTGGGCGTCGGGGAAACACTATCTCCGAACACGACATTCTTGTCGCCGTTACCCTGATGACGATATCCGGGCGGCGCGACTGCTTCGACAATATATGTGGCAAGCGGCAGTTCGGACTGAAAGGCAACGCGTCCGAAGGCATAGCCGCCGTCGAACACGGCGGGACGCACTTGATTGAAGACACGCAGGCCGTCGTAACAGTCGAGGGTCTTGCCGGCATCGCTGCCATAGGGGATCTGGTACAGCCTGCCCTTGTCATCCGGCTGGCAGCCGGTGGGGATGGCGTCGTCCCAGCCATCGGTCTTGGTGACGCCGATATAGGGAGCGCCACCTTTGTCGGGATTGGCGCCCCAGGTGAACGCATCGCCATAGCTATAGGTCACTCCATCGCCGCTGCGTACGATATCCTCTGGACCTTTTTGCGGCGCGCTCAACCCGCATGACGCAGGATCGCGCCAGCAGAACGGAAAATTGTCCACGTCAGGAAGCTTGGCGACATAGTTGTAGGTCAGCGTTGGATCTGGTATTGCGGGAGCGGGGCTACTGACGGCCTTGCACTTTCCGGGAATGGCCGGATCGGGTTGGTCGGGCTTGCCGTCCTTGTCGCAATCGAGAAACAGGTTGACCTGGACGCGCGGAATTCCCGGCTCCCAGTTTTCCGCGACTGCTTGTTCAGGGGAATCCTCGGCACGGGTGATCGCATAATGCACGATCCCGGCGATACCGCCGTTCTCGCCGAAGGCGTAGGCTTTCTTGCCGTATTCGATATGGATGGTTTCGCCGAGGAAGGCTTGCATGCCTTCGAGCAGAACCGAGCCCGTTTCGGTTTTGGAAAAGTTGTTTCCGCTGTTGGGATTGATGTCCGGGGTATTGGTGGCAAGACCGGTCACCGCGTCGAGCTTGAATTGCGGTTGCGGATTAAGGCGCCCAAAAGACGGCATGGTATAGCCGTTGTGCGGCGCTATCGGCCCACCGGCATCGACGGTAATCGTCGCGCCTGTCGCCTTGAAGCGTGCATAGTCGACTTCAGCGATCATCCAGTTGAAAAACGGAAACAGTTCACTGAATGCAAATTTGCCCGTGTCTTCGGCGGTCGTTCCCTTCTTCGTTATTGTCGACTGGTAGATGCTGCCGTCGCGAAAGCGGATATTCAGGGGGATATTTGGTATCCCGGGCTTTTGGGTGCCGTCCGCATTGAGCGGGAAACCCGTTTCGTTGGCGTCGTTGAACACGCGGCCTTCGAACCTGGCGAACCAGCTGAATACCGGAACCTCGACCAGATTGACCACGGTATCCAGCGGATCTACCGTGACATTCAGTGTGGCGATAATCATGTCGAGCGGTTCGTCCCACACCACCAGCTCCCAGGTTCCTGCCGGTACATTGGGAATGGTGAAATTGCTGTTCGCATCGCAAGGCGCCGTATACAGCGTCCTGCCTTGGTTCGGCTCGTTCAAGCCAACCCAGCAATCCGGCACCGGAGCGCCGTTGTAAAACGCGTAATCAGGCGGACGCGAGTTGTGAATATTGACCACCTTGCCGGTGATCGACTTGTTGCCGTTCAAGAGCGCAGGCTGCAGCACGCCACGATGGGTAAAGCCGACGAAAACGTGATGCCCGGGCGGGCCGAATTCCTGGAAGAATGGCGGTTCGCCGTTCTTGATCCATGCGTCATCGCCCTTGGTCCCCTCGATAGTCGAGGTTTGTACGTAGTCGCTGCCGACCGGGGGATGCACGACTACCGTGTACTTGGCGGGGAACAGATTCTTGATAAGGACAACGCCGTGCGCATTCGTGACGAGTATGCCATTGCCGCGTTGGAGTACGGTGGGTTTGAAATTCACATCGAGTACAGGCTGGCCATTGGCATCCAAAACATAAGTTGTGCCGAGCGGATTACCGAAGGCATCCTGATGCACCGTGCCACCCGAAGCGCCGTACGTGCCACCCGCTTCAAGCAACTCTACCGAGAAACCTGCAAGCCCGACTTCTTCGGGAAGATCGGGAGCGGAGTTAAGCGGATAGTTGTCTCCAAATGCAAAAACCGAAAGCTGCCCGGTAGGCACCGGGTACTTGTTGACATAAATAGTTACCGCGGTCTGGCCGGGAGATACGGGCGACGAACCCATCTGATAGCCGTTGCCGGGGCCATCCTGATTGGGCAACACCGAGATGAAGTAGCGTTTGGCGGCATCGAGATTCGGAAGGGGTTGATAGACAACGGCGGGGTCGCCGCTATTGCCATCTGCGCCCGTCACCGCTGCGCCGTTCACTACCTTGCCTGCAGCTACGACCGGCATGTAGCTCGCATGAAAATTGTACGAATAGTTGCCGAGGTTGGCGGGAACACCGGGGAGCGAGGCCTTGGTGGCGTCTTCCTCGATGGTCCAGCGGTAGTTGGTAACGGGTGTTTGATTGCCCGCCTGATCGACACCAATCACCGCGATTGCCGGAACGGCTGCATACACAAAGGCGCTTGAAAGTACGCCAAGCAACAAGCCCGCGCATCGCACAATAATTCGATTGACAAGAACCCGAGCGGATCCGCTGCAGTTTTCCATGATAACGCCTCCGTGAAAGCCAACGACTCAACAATTTCCTGAGAGAATTTCTTACCTGAATTGCATGTAACCAAACTTTTCCAGCCGCAAGCATATAGAGAGCAGCGGAGGATAGAACTTCCATTTATTCCTTAGCCGGAGGGAGGGTTGACCCCAATTCAATATGGGGGAAACACTGTAGTTTTATGCAGTGGCTGTAGAGGGTTTTGCTCACGATACCCTTCACCTTGATATTTCACAGGCGCCTTATTGCATGCGCCGTAAACGGCAAGCCGCATTTCCAGCGCGCCATCGATTCCTGGCGTAGGGCAGTCGGGGTGTTGGACGGGAGGGGAAAAAGCGTGCGGGTAGGAAGTGTCTCGCTCGCAAGAGGCGCGCGCAAGCAAAACCCAGCCTGCAAAATCAGCGTGAGGCAACGGGTTGACCGCTACCCGGCAATGCGCTGTTCAATATCTCGTATGGGGGGGAATCGGAAGTCCCGAACGGAAAGTTTGTAACACGTTCCCGTCAGGCCGCTGCTGCTTCATGCAGCGGGAAGGTTGCATGCACTTCCGTTCCGGCGCCGGGCGCAGAGGTGATCGTCAATTGTCCCCCTGCATTCTTTGCGCGCAGCTCCATCCCCAGCAGTCCAAGGCGCGTGCTTTCGCCACGTTTCTGGGTGAGATCGATACTGAAGCCATCGCCGTTATCGCGCACGCGCATTTCAAGTGTATTGCCTTGCTGACTCAATTCCACCCATACCTCCGATGCGTTCGCGTAGTGTGCGATATTGGACAACGCTTCCCTCAGGATGTGATAGCAGGCCCGCTCGATATCCAGCGGCGGTCTCTCGACACTTTCGGGCGCATTGATATTGATTTTCCAGCCGACAATCTTCGCCTGCCGGGATGCATGCCAACGCAAAGCAGAGGTGAGCCCCATTTCATTCAGGAGCGGCGGACGCAATCCCATCGACATTTCACGCACGTTCAACAAGGTTTGTTCGGCGATCGAGATGGCGGCCTTTCTGTGGGCATCCGAATCGTTATTGGTGTAGGGCGGTTTCACCATGAACAATTCCAGGCGCAGCGCAGCCAGCTGCTGCGCGACTGCCTCATCCAGTTCATAACCAATCCTGTGCCGCTCTTCCTCCTGGAAAGTGGCGAGCCGATCGCTCAATGATTCCAGCCGTGCAACGAGATTCGCGCGCGCTTCTTCCGCCAGCCTGCGCTCGGTGATGCCGCGAATGATACAAATTGCGTACCACTTCCCCTCGACGCAGACGCCGGATATCGAATGTTCGGTGACAATGGCAGAACCATCTTTGTGCGTCCCGGAAAATTCGATCAACCTGCCGATATTCCAGCCCTTGCCGGTATTGCTGAAAGTTTCGAAACCCTTCGTGAATTCCGCGCGTTGCGATTCCGATACGATCAGGCTCTCGATTTTTTTGTCCAGGGCTTCCTGCTCGGCATAGCCGAAAAGACGCTGTGCCGCGGCGTTCCAGAAGGCGACATATCCTTCGCTGTCCATGAGAATAATGGCATCGTTGGCTGCCGCGCCGATAACCCGGAGCCTTTCGTCGGCCAGCTTGTGGCGGACTATCACCTCTCGCATCAAGTACATCGAGGCAACAATGAGCAGCGCAAAACCCAATCCCATCCAGTCATTGGCAGCCTGATAAATAGCCGGGTCGAAATTGCTGTAGGAAACGGTGTAGCCAAGGATGGTACGGAAGCCCTGGACCAGCAGCGCTCCGGCAAGAAGAATCCAGCCCAATATCCAGCCAGAGAGGCGGATGTTGGAAAAAGCCAGCCCTACCCCGAGCAAGAGCAGAAGAATCGACAAAACTTGCATGGAGGTCATGGAAAATAAGTCCAATCAGGCGTTCAATAAATAATGAGCAGCAGCCGGCAAGCGCGATGTCCGGCAATATACAACCCTAAATTAAAAAGAACCATACATTAAAACCATACCTTTTGCGTTCAATTTGTAAAAAGCGGGACGAACACCCGAATCGCAGCGCTGCAAGCTCACTGCTGCGTTCGTTCGAACCTGGCTGCCTAGTACTGACCCCCTGATGCAACTCTTGTTTTTTTCTGGCGGCAGCGTGGTGAATGCACCTTGTAAAGGTGCAATAAGGATAGGGAATTCAGGATTGCCCTGAAGCCGTATGGTTGCCGGTCGAACCTGTCACCAGACCTTTTTCTATGGCAAAAGCAGTCAACATTGCCACATTATGCAAGTCGAGCTTTTTCATCAAATTCGAGCGATGCTTTTCCACGGTCTTGATGCTGAGGCATAGGTGTTCCGCGACATGCCTGTTGGGGTGGCCCTCGGCAACCAGCTTGAGAACCTGTCTCTCCCGGTGCGTCAGCGTATCCCAGGATGATTGCATGCCCCCATTCTTCCCTCCGCCCAGATAGCCAAAAATCACCATCTCGGAAATATCGGGAGTCAGGTAAGTTTTCCCGGCGAGGACACTATGTATGGCCACGCGCAACTCGTCCTGCGACGCATCCTTCAGGATGTACCCGTCTGCTCCCGCCCTGAGAGCTTCGTGGACATACTCATCGGTCTTGTGAATGGTCAACACCAGTATCCGCATGGCGGGGTAGCGTTTTTTGATTTCACGGATCGCCTCGATACCATTGATACCCGGCATGCTGAGATCCATGAGAATCAAATCCGGGGATAATGCCCCGGCGGCACGAATGGCATCCCTGCCATTATCGGACTCGCCGACAATCTCGATTCTGGGATCCTGCGTTAGCAGTGCAATGAGCCCAGCGCGCAGCAGCGTATGGTCCTCGGTGATGAGAATTCTTTTCTTGTCTATCATGCTTTTCCCGGTTTCAATTGTGAGTCCAAACTCTTCTACTATTGCGCGCTAACTAGCGACGCGCTCCCTGTGCTGTTTTCGGTACGAATACCCATTTCGAGTACTGCGTCTTTCCCTCGAAATCCCGGTCGTCACGAGAAAAACCGCTTTTCTTGATCGGCTCCCGATCCGAAAGGCTGTGAACTCCAGTAATGGCGCCTTCCGATGACCGGATGAGACCCCACTCCGTTTTCCCGGTCATGGGGTCCTGGTAAATCTTGCGTAAATGGCGCTTTACGCCAGGTAATCTGGGATCGCGAATCAACTCCTGAAGACTTCCTGGATAACGCTGTGCAGCCCCCGGCACACTGGCTGTAAAGCTCGCTATAGCGCGCCGCATCTGGTCACCCGCAAAGAGCAGCTCCTCCTCTTTTTCCCGCCTCAGGGACATGTACCACGCTTCGCTTGCCACCGTAACAGCGAGCCCCATCAGGATTACCAGGAACATCACGCCGAGGAAGGTAAAACCTTGCGCATCGCGCCTGCGCCCGCTTCCGCAGTCGCGACGATCCGCATGTCCCGGATTGATCTTTTTCCTGGTGTGAAATTCCAACGCAATCATATTCAGCTTTTCATCCCGCTGACCTACCATTCCCGGAATGGCGTGCCATCCCGCGCGGCGCCTTCCGCTCCGCTATGGATGTCTGCCACACCACCCTTCGATGAATCGCCGGGCGCAACAATTAACCAGGTGCTGCTGCGATCGGTGACAGGATCGAATGGCAGTTGCCGCAAATATTTCCTGCTGACCAGCATCTCGAGCGATTCCGGATACTTGCCATTGTCGGCATAGTGCTTGTCGAGAGCGTCGCGCGTATTGGCAAGGGTCGTGCGCAATGCCGCCTCCCTGGATCTCTCCACGCTGCCGAAATAGCGCGGCAGCGCGATCGTTACCAGCATGGCAACGATGGCCATGACTACCAGCAATTCAATGAGCGTGAAACCGCTTGTCGCGACACTTTTCATTTCGTGTTCCACTGCCCGCCTACCATTCCCGATACGGAATGCCGTTAATGCCGGTTTCGCCGGAAAGCGAATACACGTCATAGACATCCTCACCCCGATCCGGTGAATCCGGATCGCTCGCATAACTGCGCAATCCCCATGTCTCCTCGGCCGGCTTTTCCTTCTCGTGCGACAGAGGATCTCCGGGAATGCGCCGTAAAAAATACAATTTGCTCCTGCCCTGGTCGAGCGCATCCGGCACGCCGTCAACCAGGCTGCGCAACGATGGGGGATAGCCGGACTTCTGCGCGGCCCCGGTAATCCTGCCCTCGTCAACCGCCTGCTTGTACGCGTCCAATGCGTGCCGGATATGCCGCAAAGCCAATTTCAGATCCTGCTCCTTCATCCGCTGCACGGACAGCTCCGCCATTGGCACGGCAATGCTCGCAAGAATCCCGAGAATGGCAAGGACGACGATCAGCTCGATCAGGGTAAACCCTGAAGCCGGGCGTGCGCACCGATTCATGGCTGCGCCACCACCAGCGTATGTGCGCCAGGCTCTGAAAAGGATATCGATTCGGCATTCGTTGAAGAAGCCGCGATTTTCGCAACGCTCAATTGTGTCCGGACGCCAGATACGAGGACTTCGAATACCATAGTCGCGATGCTGCCCGTGCCGCCCGCCCCCTCGCCGCCGCCCTGCGCAAATTCGATTGCGATCTGACCGCTGGACGCGTCGATAGCCTGGCTGAATTTTCCTGGCGCCTTGCTTTGCTTCCACAGCGTGCCCTCGCTCACCTCGATCCCTTTCAGCACCGCGGGATCAAAACCCACGATCATGGAAAAATCGGCGAGCTTTTGCGAGGTCTGGGCATTGAGCGTCAACGCAATTCTTTCTCCGGCTTTCGCGCTGACCGGCCCCTGCCAGGCTATTCCCGCCGGCCGCTCCGCTGCCTCGGGTGTCTCTGCCGCAGGGGCAGGCGCCGCGGGACGGCGCGCGCCAGGCTGCGGCATGACGGGTTTGGATTGCGCGGGCAAACTCGCCGCACCCTTTCCCTCAGCCATGATCATCGTTCCCGTATGCCGCAATGTGAGAGGCTTGCTGCGCAGACTGGATTCCGTTCCAGTCCAGTATTCGGTCGTCTGGGCGTCCGGCACGGACATTTTTCCTACAAGGTGCGGCGTGATCGACAGTATGATTTCCGTCTTTTTCGCATCGCCGCCATTGCTGGAGAACAATCTCCCGAGTATTGGCAACTGGCCTAATCCCGGTATTTTGCTCGCCGATCGCCTGTCCTCATCGCTGATCAAACCTGCCAGCACTTGCGTCTCGCCATTTTTCAGACGCAGCACGGTGGAAACATTGCGCGTGCCGAGTTGATACGCGAGCGTATATCCGGCGGTGGCGCTGCCTACCTGAATTTCCCTGTTGATCGAACTCACCTCCAAGTTAAGTTTGATGGCAATTTCATTGCCGGGCTGGATGTTCGGTTCCACATCGAGCTTGAGGCCGACATCGAGGTAGTTCACGTTGCTGCTCGTGGCGGTCGTGCCCGCAGCGCCTGTCTGAACGGATTGCGAAATGACCGGTACGCGATCACCGATGAGGATTTTTGCCTTTTCCCGGTTCTTCACCAGAATGCGCGGGCTCGCCAGAACATTGGCGTCGCTGTCTTGCAGCTTGAGATTGAGGGTTGCGCTGAGCGGGCTGGCAATCAGGCTATTGGAACCAAGATCCCTCAGTTGCCCCAATGTCATGCTTCCCGGCGCCCCGGGGGTAGCGAGAGAAAATGTATCGGGGTAGGTAATGCCCAGGGAAGAAAGCCGGGAGCGTGTCACCTCAAGCACTTCGACTTCGAGCATGACTTCAGGATCGGCCATGTCCTGATCCGCGATCATTTTTTCCGCAAGCCGGATGGCCTCGGGCGTATCGCGCATGATCAGGGAATTCGTTTTCTCATGAATAAATAAATCCTTGGTTTTCAGCATGGTCTTGATCATGGTCTGCATCTGCTTGGCATCCGCATTCACCAGATGAAAACTGCGCACCTTCAGGTCCTGATATTCCTTGGTCTTGGCCGGCGTATTGGGATAAATGAGAATCGTATTGTCGGACAGCACCTTTTTTTCCAGTTGGTTCTGGAGAAGAATCAGGTCGATCGTATCCTCGACGGATACTTCCTTCACGAAGAGGGAAGTCTTGACCTCGCCTTTTACGTCCTTGTCCAGAAGGATGTTGATGCCGCTGGTTCTGGAGATCGCCTCGACAATCATCTTCAGGTTGGCATCGCGGAATTGCAGCGTCACCGGCTTTTGAAACTTGGGCTTGAGCTGAGGTCCGGCAAGCTGATCCCTGGCCTGCAACTCGACAATCTGTTGTTGTATCTGCAGTGCCTCGGTCTGGGCGGGATTTTCCAGCAGAATATTCTTGGTGACGGCCTTAGCCTCTTCGAGTTCGTCCTTCTTGATCGCCGCCTGGGCATCCAGTATTGCCTTGGCATGACGACGGTCCATGGCAATCATTTCCAGGCCAGACCTGGCGCGCTCGTTTTGGGCGTCGATTTTCAGTGCACGCCTGAAGATGGCAGCGGCCATCTCGGAATGACCCGCAGTGCGTTCCGCATAGGCCAGAACAATGAGCCGGTTGACTGCCTGATCGCGGCTGCGCAGATAGTCCAGGCGGTAGATTTGTTCGTCAGGCGCCTGAATACTGGCATCCTGAAGCTTCGCTACGGCATCTTCGTATTTACCCTGGGCAAGCAGGTCCATCCCTTCGCGGTGAGCGAAATGGCCGGCACACCCTGCGAACAAGAAAACTGAAAGCGCCGCCAAAGGAGCGCTTCTGCCGCACATTACGATTTTCTCGATCATGGTAGTTTTTCGTTTTGGGAAATATTTCGTCATTTTTTTAGCGGTGTATTCGTGCGACAAAGCCGATGGAGTCACGGTACTAGCCTGCCTCGCCAATATGAATGGATTGTTTGATACCGAGGGGTATGTAAGTGAATATCAATGACGGCCCATCGAGTCCCTCGACGCGATAATTGCCGTCTAGTGTTTCTCCCGCCGAGACGGTCAGTATGATGTCCCCCTGCAGGAGAAAAAATAGCGGCTTGGCAGAATCCTGGTAACGCCCCAGAAACGTAAAAGGGAGCGGCGGCGCCTGCGGGGGAGCAGGGGGCAGCGGCATGGCGGGCGGCGGTGCCGGCGGCAGCGGGGGAGGAACGTACCATGACACGCTTTCAAACACGTTGATATTCTCGATTCCGCCCGTTTCTCTGCGCAGCCTGTTCAAATCAAGGTCGCCGTTTCCAGCATGCCTGAGTGCCAGTGTATTTCGTGTCGCTTGCCGGCCAGGCTCCGCCTTGATATTTTCCGCGCTGCCGGTTTTGTAAGTGCTGACCAGGGCGATGATGGCAACGGCCATCGCCATCGGAATAAGCACTCTGCGATTCCTGGCCAGCCGTTTGATCATTTCTGCTCCAGAAAAAGGGCGAACCTGATCTTGGCGTCGATACTGTTATCGCCCACCAGAGGCCGTTCAAACTGGATAGATTCCACAGCCAGCGCTGGAATTTCGCGCAGCACCGTGTTCAGAAACTGCATTACCTGGGGATAGGTAGCGCGAACAGGTAACGTAATCTGGTAATGGATCAGCCTATCCGTATCGTTTCCGGCAATACGATATTCAGCCTGATCGAGAACAAGTTTCTGCTGCTCGGCGGCCGCAAACACTTTTTTCAGCAAATCCTGAACATCGTTTGTCGAAGGAAAGAAGCGGTGGAATCGCGCTAGTTTGTCGTAGGATTCTTCGCCACCATCCAGGCTGGCAGGCTTGCCTATCCTTGCCTGATTCGAATTAACCTGAGACCTCAGATCATTCAACCGGTCCCGTGCGGGCTGCAACCAGGCGATATAGATCATGGCTGAAAAGACAGCCAAACCTATCCCGGCCGCTCCCGGCCATCTCATTTGCCGTACCTGGCGCTGCAGATGCCAGTACGCGTGCGCGCGCGCAGACCAGCCAGGCAGCGACTTTATTGATGGCGACAAATCAGGCCCTGCGGGAAACCGCTTCATTGCTGCACTTCCCAGTTCGCCGTCAATTCAAAACGCACCGGTTTTTGTGCGTCGCGTTGCTGAATTTGATGGCTTTGCAACAACACTCTCGAGAGCACGCCCTGCTTCCCCAGCTTCCCGGCATAGTCAAGCATCGCGTTCAGATCTTTTGCTTCCGCAGTCAGTTTGATGCGGCGCTTTGCCGGATCGGGCTCGACACTGAGAAGAGCCACATGCCTTCTCTCCACCGACTCGATTGCCTGAAACAGCTTGTCCCACGGCTGATTCAACAGAACCAATACTTCCCTGGCGGATTTCATTTCCTGTTCGATTTTCTGCGCATCCACGCGCGTGCGCGCGCCACCCTCGCGCGGCGAAGAAGATTCTGCCCCGGTCAGTTGCTCCTCGGCGAGGCCGATGCTTTCGGCTACCTGCAGATAGTCAATCCACAAAGCGGACGCCAGAAGCGCCCCGAGAAGCAGCAATCCAACTCCCAGCCATGGAGCGCCTGTGAGTTGTTTCCTGAAATCGAGAGTGACCTTGCGCATGGCTACCCGGCAGCGCCACTGCGCAAAATCGCATTCGCGCCGGAAGAAACACCACCATGCGGCTGCGGCTCCAGGTACTCGAAATGCCACGGTCCGGCCTTGGACAGCCTGGGTCTGGAATCATCTCCCAGAAGCAGCAATACCGAATTGCCCTGGTTTTCCAGATCTCCCAAACTCGTCTCCCGGTCGAGAAGGTCAGGCAACTGCTCGGTCCAGTTGTGAATCGATCGGCTAACCGCCACAGTCCGCCAGTTGCCCGCCTGGACGGCCGCAATGCACAGTACGCCAGGCTCCACCTCGACAAACCATCCTGCCTTTTTGCCGATCTGGCGCCTCCACGTATTGAAGCTATGCATCAGGAGCGGCTGCAGGGAGACGTAGCGATTTCCGGCGCGTTGCATCGTGTCATCGAGTGCCGCGACCAGTTCTTTTCCTATGCCGCAGGCAAGACGCGGTTCACCAGGTGGCGCGTCCGTAATACGCACATCCCACTGATCGGCAACGCTACCGTAAAAGCGCCGGAAATTTTGATGCGCAAACAGCAATTCCTCCTGATGGTCCTTGAGCAGTTCGCTGCCCGGCACCAGCAGGTAATGTGCGAATTGATTCGACAGGACGAGAGTAATCTCCTTGCCCTGCAACTTCTCCTGATCGACAAGGGTTCTCAATGTGTCTACCATCGGCCGCCATGGCGCCGCATCGTCCTCAGCGGGCGCTACGGTCACGAGCGTCTTTTCGGATTGCCGCGCACGCCACCTCCCCCCGGCCCTTTCGATCAAGAGCCGTTGCGGATGCAGAAAAATAGTCAGGCGATCAGGCCACAAAAGTGACACGATTGATCTCCTGTAATGTGGTTTCGCCGTTTCTCACCAGCTCCATCGCGGCCGCACGCAGAAAGTGCGTACCGTTTCTCACCGCGGCTTCCCGAATGAGGCGCATGGGCTCGCGCGCGATAATGAGTTCGCGGATTTCATCATTCAAGTTGAGCACCTCGGCAACAGCCTTGCGGCCCTTGTAGCCCGTTCCCCGGCAATGCCCGCATCCGCGCCCCGTACGAAAATGGAAGTTGCTGGCCGCAGCCGCGTCGAGCCCGGATGCGGCCAGAAGCTGCTTTTCCGGTGCATCCTCGACAGCGCAATGGCTGCAAATCACCCTCACGAGACGTTGCGCAAGTATGCCGTTCAACGCCGAAACAAAGCTGTACGCATCGACACCCATGTGCATGAATCTGCCTATCACATCGAAAACGTTGTTGGCGTGCACCGTGGTGAAGACCAGATGGCCCGTGAGCGCGGACTGCACGGCAATTTGCGCGGTTTCGGCATCGCGGATTTCCCCGACCATGATGCGATCCGGGTCATGGCGCAATATTGACCTGAGGCCACGCGCGAAAGTGAGGCCCTTTTTCTCGTTCACCGGAATTTGCAGAACGCCGGGCAATTGATATTCCACCGGATCTTCGATCGTGATGATCTTGTCCTGGCCATGGTTTGTCTCGCTGATGGCCGCGTAGAGCGTGGTGGTTTTCCCGCTTCCCGTCGGGCCCGTGACCAAAACCATTCCATAGGGTTCGCTGGATAGCTTGCGCAACTGCGCCACCGAACGCTCGTCGAAACCAAGATAGTCGAGTCGCAGCCCCTTGAGTTGGTCCGTCAGAGCCTGCTTGTCGAGAATGCGCACGACGGCATCCTCGCCGAAAATGCTCGGCATAATGGAAACCCGGCAATCGACCTCGCGGCCACTGACGGATATCTTGAAACGTCCATCCTGGGGGATGCGTCTTTCGGAAATGTCGAGCTCCGACATGACCTTGATGCGCGATATCACCTGCTCGGCCGCTTCCAGCCCCGTGGTGGAGCCTACTGTGGTCAATACGCCATCGATGCGGTATTTAATCGCCAAACCTGAAGGCCCGGTTTCCAGATGAATATCGCTCGCTTCGAGTTTGAATGCATCGTAAAGCGTGGAATGAACCAGTTTTACGACCGGGCTCCCCTCTTCGCTGATCATGCGCAATGACAAATCATCGACGCTCTTGCCGCCGGCGTCCCCATGCTCCTCGCTGGTAATGAGGCTGTCCATGGCGCGCAAAGTCTCTTCGTGGCGCGCCAGATATGCCGCCATATCGCTGTGATGCGCCAGATAAACCGTGAACGGCTTGCCGAGCCGCACTTCCGCCCAGGCAGGAATCGATTTATCGAAGACATTGCCGATCGCAAGAACCAGGCTGCCCTGCGGACCGTAAAACAGGGCACAGAACCGTTCCAGCGCTTCGGCAAACGGCAACAAATCGAAAGCCGGTGTCAGCTCATGCAATTCCGCCATGGTCAGGCAGGGATAGTGAAGTGTAGCGGAGAGAGCGCGAAGAAATGTCTCTTCGCCGAGACCGCTCATTTCCTCGAGCACCTCCGCTACACGCCGCTTCGAAGCGCGTGCCGCTGCCTGTGCGTTTTTGATGAGCGTCGCGGGCAGCGGCTGCACGCCGTGGATGGAAATGGATTCTGCGAAGTTCATTGAATATTCGATGCCAGCTCAAAAATCGGGAAATACATGAGAATGACGATCACGCCTATCACGACGCCGATCAATGCCATGAGCAGCGGTTCAAAAAGACGTGTAAACCAGTCCACCCAACGCGCCATTTCCTCGTCATGAAACGCTGCGATACGATCCATCATTTCGCCCATGCGGCCGGTGCGCTCGCCCACGCGCAGCAGGCGCAGCGCGACGGGCGTGATCAGACCGTGCGATTCCATCGACGTCGAAATGGTATGGCCCTCGCCAATCAGCTCCGCCGCCTTGTACAGGTTATCGCGCAACGCGGGTTGCAGCAGATCCGCCACCATTCTCAGCGCCGCATCAATGGGTGTGCCGCCACGCAGCAGCATGCCAAGCGTGCGATAGAATCTGGCGAGCTGGTAGAGGCGCATGCGCTCGCCGGCCGCGGGTATCTTGAGCAACTGCCGCAGCAACCACTGCCGCGTCTCAACTTGCGACAAGGAATAGAAGGCTGCAATTGCGGCCAGCACAGTGCAACCCAATACCATCAGCGTGTTCGCCTGCAACAGTTGTCCCCAGCGCAACAGCATTTTCGAGAGGAAAGGAAGATTCGATCCCATGTCCTCGTAGATACGGCTGAAACGCGGCACGACATATCCCATGAGGAACAGCACGACAAGCCCACCCGCGCCGACCAGCAACAACGGGTAGACCGAAGAACTCACCACCTTCTTGCGAATGGCATCCATCTGACTTTGATAGGCGACATAGCGCGTCAAGGCCTCTGCCAGATCTCCGGTTTTTTCACTCGCACGTATCGTCGAAACATATAACGCCGGGAATACCTTCGGGAAACGATGCAAGGCAAACGAAAGCGGGTGTCCCTGATAGAGCGAGGTTACAGTCTGCTGGAACATCTTCTTGATTTCGGGACGCGCCTCTTTTTCCTCGAGGGCATCCATCGCCTCGACGATGGTCAAGCCAGCCGCCAGAAGCGCCAGAAGTTCCTGGCTGAATAAGGTCAAGGGAAAACTGTTGCCGAATGACGGCCTCCAGGTCATCAGCGCCTGCTTGCCGCGTATGGCAAGAACCTGGTATCCCTGCGCCAGCATCTGGCTGCGCGCATCCTGCTCGTCAGTCGCGAAAACCGACAAAGCCACGATGTCCTCGGGGGTGCGCCAGGCTTTCACTTCGAACTGCATCGTCGGCTCACTCACCAGTTAGTAATATCCGCGGCTTCGCCGCTACCACCGGGACGCCCGTCCTTGCCGTAGGACAGTAAATCGTATTCGCCATGCTCGCCAGGAATACGATAGACATAGGCATTTCCCCATGGATCCAGCGGCACACTTTTCTTCAGATATGGACCATCCCATTTGGGCTCGCTGTTGGGTTTGGCAACCAGGGCGGACAGCCCTCCTTCCATACCGGGATAGTGCCCCATATCAAGCCGATACTGATCCAGCGCCTTATCAAGCGCATCAATCTGCACCTTGGCGGTTTTTACCTCGGACTTTCCAACCTGTGCGAAGTAGCGCGGCCCTACATAGCCCGCAAGCAATCCTATGATCACCATGACCACAAGAAGCTCAAGGAGCGTAAAACCGCGCGTAGCAAGACGTGGCACAAAGATTACGGGTCGCATTTCGCGCTCAGCCTCATGTATCGATTCACTGTCTGAATACCGGCCGGAAGCGTTGCAAAAGTTGAAAAGCAGCGTTTCCTGTGGCACCCGCTACAGTAATACCAGAACCAGGCAATTTCAGTACGCGATTAACCCTATATCAAATACAGTAATACCCGCATTCTATGGGCGAAGCAATGAGAAGTAATACTACCTTTGATATTCATTCGGGACAAAGCCGCTAACGGTCTACTGCAGCCGTATAGGGAAAGTATGTACTAACTTAGTGGCCAGGAAATGCTGATGCTGGTTCCTCGCCCTGGCGATGACTCGATCACATACACGCCACCGGAGAGCGCAGCGCGGTCGTGCATGCTGCCCAATCCAAATCCTCCCGGATTACATTCCGCTCTAGTCGGCGAGGAGAGAGCAAATCCCTTGCCATTGTCCCGAATGCGCAATTCAATGGCGCTCTCGCTCTTGTTCAATGAAATGTGCAATTCCGAAGCCGCAGCATGCTTGGCTGTATTGTTCATGGCTTCCTGCAAGATTCGATATACCGATATCTTGAGCAG
>Ga0315281_10003396_pt1 | contig 23304 bp, 20 predicted proteins | sample YL17G07_0_MG_FD_204540 | JGI IMG/M metagenome (GOLD analysis project Ga0315281, IMG submission 204540) | Sediment microbial communities from Yellowstone Lake, YNP, Wyoming, USA - YL17G07_0 | ecosystem: Environmental > Aquatic > Freshwater > Lake > Sediment | place: USA: Wyoming | collected... | reverse complement strand
GCTTGCTACTTCGCTGTCGGTTCTCCCTATCCTGGCGGTGCAGCAGCTGCCAAGGGTGGGGTTGTTCGCCCATTAAAAGGGATCGTGAACTGGGTTCAGACCGTCGTGAGACAGGTTTGTTGCTTTTTGCTGGAAGTGTCTTGATGCCTGACCGGAAGGTTCCTCTAGTACGAGAGGAACGGGGAATCGTCGTCGCTGGTCTATCAGTTGTCTGACAAGGCAACGCTGAGCAGCTAAGCGATAGAGGATAAGAGCTGAACGCATCTAAGCACGAAACCTCCCGGAAAAAGAGGCATCTTACAGCCGCCGTAATTGACGGCGTTGATAGAGTTGGGATGTACGCATCAAGGGTTCGCCCGAGGTGTTCAGTCCGCAACTACTAATCGCTGTAGCCGCAATCAAGCGTGTACGATAATGTAGTACGGCTCTGCCGTTATACTGACTGCGTATGAAATCTAGCCCTTCGAACATTCATTTTTATGAAAAGTGAATGCGTGTGAGCGGAAGCTCAGTCAAAATTCTGCATATGCATCCAAAGGCGTCGTGTCAGTTCCAGTCGTAGTCTGGAGGGACGAACCTTCTCAGTCGCTGTATGGCTGAAAGCTTCTCCCTGTCCCCGAGCTTCGCCTCATCCGCCCCCTGCTTGAGGATCTGAATGGTCTGGTCCATCGCCCTTCTGTCCACAGGGAAAGGCACGCCATCCTTCCCTCCGACCGCGAATGAGAATTTCACAGGATCCTTCCAGCTCGGCTCCTTCCCATAGATTATCTCGGCCGCGAAAGCGAGCGCGCGGACCGTTGACGGACCGACTCCGTCGATGCCGAGCAGCTCTTCAAAGTCCCTTGGTTGCACATCGTAGCATCTCCTTAGCACCGTCCAGTTTATCTCGCGCGGCATGCTCAGAACCGAAGGCACGACCTCGCCGCCCGGGCTCCATTCGAGTATGCTCCTCTGGTTTCCCCTTGCTGCCGCCTTAACAATCTCTATAGTCCTCCTCGGGTCCTCCTTTGAGAGATCGCAGGAGGCCTCCCTGCTCTCGCGGCTGTCGGTGCTCGTAAGATCCAAAACCTCTGATACCCTTCGACCGAGGATCGAGGAATGCGGATTCTCATCGAATCTCGACACGAGGTCTGAAGACCAATGGTACCTCCTGGCATATCCGGATTCCTCGTTCATCCCCTGCTGGATGACCGACCAGCGGCCCTGCCCGTCGAACAGCAATACATGGTGGTAGAGCTGGTGTCCATCCTGCAGAGCCGCGCTGTCTACCTTTGCGGACATCTTGCTGACCCGCTTCATGTCGTCCTCCACGCCGCTGCCAATGGAATTCTTCTCGCAGATCCCTTCTATCTCTGTCGGTGTCATTCGTGAGACAGCACCTTTGCCACCCGCCAGGAACATCCCAATGTCGGCAGATGAAAGCGCCTGCTTGACCGCTCCGCAGGTGACCGTGGTCGTACCGGAGCTATGCCAATCGAAGCCAAGGACACAGCTGAAAGCCTGGAACCAGAAAGGATCGGAGAACCTCCGTATCGTCTCTCCTTTCCCGATCTCATCGACCGACACTGTCAGAACCGCCTCCGCCAGAGAGACCATCCTTGTGAAAAGCCAGCGTGGCGCCTTCCCCGGATGCAGGGGTAGGTCAGCGATCCCTGTTCGATTCATCTCCCCTCTCATCCGCATACCTTTTCTAATCACTTATACGGAGGTTGCTGAAACTGTTGGGCGATCGACTGGATGGCGCGCCACTCCAAATGCTTTATTTAACCGTCGTCCGATGTAGCGTCGCCATGGATGAGAAGGAGTTCGAGCTCGAGTTCTTCATCAGCAACGGCTTTCGCAGAGGTCTGTGCAAGACCTGCGGGAGGCATTTCTGGTCTCTCGGGGATCATGACACCTGCGGCGAGAGCCCCTGCGTTGAGTATTCTTTCATCGGCAGGCCGATATTCAAACAGAAGCACAACCTCCACGAGATGCGAGAGAGCTTCCTTTCCTTCCTTGAGAGGAACGATCACACCAGGATCAACAGGTACCCGATAACCGCGAGATGGCGGGACGATGTGTTCTTCACCCAGGCCAGCATCTACGACTTCCAGCCTTGGGTGATCAACGGGGTCGTCGATCCACCGGCCAACCCGCTAGCGATATCCCAGACCTGCGTGAGGTTCAACGACATAGACAACGTCGGCAGGACCGGGTCGCATCTCACCATGTTCGAGATGATGGCTCATCATGTCTTCAACAGCAAGAAGCGGCAGGTATACTGGAAAGACAGAACAGTCGAGCTGTGCTTCAAGTTCCTTTCCGAGGTGCAGGGAGCCGATCCGAAGGTCATCAGGTTCATAGAGGCCTGGTGGGAGGGAGGCGGAAACGCTGGCCCGTGCGTGGAAGTGATCATCGGCGGCGTGGAGGTCGCGACCCTCGTATTCATGCAGTACGTGACCAAGGACGGCAAGAAGTCTCCGATGGACATGCAGGTCGTCGACACCGGTTACGGCCTCGAGAGGCTGACCTGGCTATCCCAAGGCACACCGACCGCATATGATGCAATTTTCGGCGATGTCCTCCGCAGGCTGGAGGAATTGGCCGACGTGAAGGGCGACAAGAACATCCTCGGTGAGTACGCAAAGGTCGCGGGACTCATGAAGGTCGAGACTTCGACAGACCTCCGAGAGCTCAGGGCCAAGACCGCGGCGCGTCTTGCTTTGCCAGTGGATGAGCTTATTCGCCAGATAGAACCCTTCGAGAATGCTTACAACATATGCGACCATTCACGCGCCCTTGCATTCCTGCTGAACGACGGCGTCGTCCCTTCGAATGTGAAGCGCGGCTACTTTGCCAGGCTCCTGATAAGAAGGGCGATACGCGCTCTCAAGCGCCTGGATGCCGACGTCTCTCTGACAGACGTTGTCGGCTGGCAGGTAGACTACCTCTCATCCGACTTCCCCGAGCTTTCCGAGAACAGGGCGGACATCCAGCTTCTGGTCAACGTGGAGGAGGGGCGATACGCCGAGACGATCGCCAGGGGCCGATCGATGGTTCAGCGTCTCGAGAGCTCGAACAAGAAGGCGGGAGCGTCTCTTTCGGTAGGAGACCTCATAGAGATGTATGATTCAAACGGGCTCACCCCCGACATGGTCCAGGAGTTCTCCTCAACCCCCGTGACAATTCCAGACGACTTCTACATACAGGTATCGAAGAAGCACGAGAAGGCGGTCGATGAGGAAACCCCGCAAACCGAGATCCATAAGCTCTCGCGGGAGTACCCGCCGACGCGCTTGATGTTCTACGACGATCCATATAGGCATTCGTTCAAGGCGAAGGTCATTGGCATCGAGGGGAAAGGGGTGATACTCGATGAGAGTTTCTTCTACGCGGCCAGCGGTGGCCAGGAATCCGACTCCGGCTTCATCGGCGGTATGAGCATGTCGCACGCGGAGAAGGTCGGAAACGTGATCATTCACTTCGTCGAAGGCGATATCGCTTTCAAAGAGGGAGACACGTTGGATTGTGCAATCGATTGGAGCCGCAGGCGTGCGCTCATGAGGCATCACACTGCCACGCACATTGTGAACGGCGTCTGCAGGAGGCTTCTCGGCAACCACATCTATCAGACCGGGGCCAACAAGTCCATCGATTCCGCCAGGCTGGACATCACGCATTACGCCGACCTGACCAAAGATCAGCTCGATGAGATCGAGAGGGAGGCCAACAGGGCGGTCCTCGAGGCTCTTCCGATATCTTCAAAATTCATCGAGCGCAACCAGGCCGAGAAACTCTACGGCTTCAGGCTGTACCAGGGCGGCGCAGTGCCAGGTCGGGAGATACGCGTCATAAACATAGAAGGACTGGACGTCGAGGCCTGCGGCGGGACGCACTGCAGCAACACCTACGAGGTCGGCATGATAAAGATGCTCGGGGCAAAACGCATCCAGGACGGCGTCGTTAGGTTGGAATTCGCAGCTGGGCTCGCTGCAGTCGACCAGATGCAGAAGATGGCCCGTTCGCTAAAAGAATCCGCCCAGCTCTCTAATTCATCGATTGATGCCGTGCCAGCAGCGATAAAGAAGATGCTGGCCGACATGCATGACTATAGGAAGGAGATCGACCGGCTCAAGAAGGAGCTGCTGTCAGGAACTAGTTCTCCGACATCGGAGTCTGTCAGCATTGGCGACATTCGCGTCGTGCCGCAGATTCGCGACCTTGACTTCAAGGATATGGCTCTGATTGTTAAGAAACTGATATCTTCAGATAAGACAATCGCTGTAATGGTATCTAGCCATAATGGTCTGAAGATAATAATCGCCAGGAGCCGAGATATCGATGTCGATTGCTCCAAAGTCCTGCATGCTGTCTGTACGAAGGTGGGAGGCAGCGGAGGCGGCAAGCCCGATTTCGCGCAGGGCGGGGGACCGGATGCATCGAAGGCCAAGGATTCGATCGATGCCGCAATCGGAATCATACGCAGTGAGCTAGAATCAAGAGGAAAGAGCTGAGATGGCCAGCAAAGGGACGCTGAGAAGCAGGATGAAGATGGCAACGGAGATCCACGATCTCCTCCCCATCGCAAGAAGGTACTTCGTCATCGGGGCGTTCGACGGAGCACTCACCATCATGGGCGTCATTCTGGGGGCATACGCCGTCGGGCAGCTTTCCGACAGGCTGGTGATTGTCGCAGGATTCGCTGCCGGTGTCGCGCTTTCTGTGAGTTCGGCAGTGGGGGCGTACGAGGCGGAGAGGATCGAATTCGCCCTGCATCACAAGCAGATCGAGAGGGCGATGCTCTCCCCGGTGGAGGGGACGAGGAAGGAAACTGCGAGACTTGGCAACCTCATGAGCGCCTTCGTCCACGGTGTCGCCCCGCTAATAGCTTCGATAATACCGCTCACCCCATTCTTCCTGCTGCCCGAGACGGAAGCGATGTTCGCCGCTATCCTGTTGACGCTTGTCTTCCTCTTCGCGATGGGCGCCTATCTTGGAAGCCTGCTGAAGGAGATGATCCTCTACACCGGATTAAGATTCGCCGTTGCAGGGCTGGCGACGGCAATAATCGTCTTCCTTGTCGGTGGCCAATAATGTCTTTTCCCGCGGTCAGAATATGCCGACGCAATTCAATGCAATCTCTTGTCACGGGAAATGATAGCTTCCAGCTCATCAATTGTCCTGGGGTCGTCAGCCTCGCCCAGCAACCCCCTCTCCCTCAGTGCATTGGATATCCTCTGCAGCTTTGGTTGTCTGAGCCCGGCAGATTCGATCAAGTCTTTATTCCTGAATAGCACGGTAGCCACGCCGTCGAAGAGCACCTTTTTTCTCAGCAGCACTATGCGGTCGGAGAACTCCATCGCCAGATCCATGTCGTGCGTCACGAGGACAACCGTCCCCTTCATTCCATCGATCAACTGCATTATGTCGTCCTTGCCTTTCGGATCGAGGCCGGATGTGGGTTCATCCAGCAGTATTATTCCAGGGGACATCGCAAGTATTCCCGCAATCGCGACCCTCTTCATCTCGCCGACAGAAAGGTGATGCGGCGATCTGCCTCCGAAGCCTTCAAGGCCAGTTGCCTTCAGTGACTCCTCCACCCTCCTGGCTATCTCTGCCTCTGCCAGCCCCATGTTCGTCGGGCCGAAGGCGACATCCTCCTCGACCGTGGGCATGAACACCTGGTCATCCGGATCCTGGAACACGACGCCGACCCCGGTCTGCTTCAGGCTCTCCATCGCCCTGCTTAGCTCCACCCCGTCGAACAGGACCTTCCCTTTTCCAGGTTTCCTCAGCCCGGCAAGGATCAGCAGGAGGGTGGATTTTCCAGCTCCGTTCGGTCCGACCACCGACACCCGTCCCCCTTCGGATATGTTGAGGTTTATCCCGGACAGGGCCTCCGTCCCATCCGGAAAAGAGAACGAGACATCCCTGAGCTCTAGATTGGCCATCTGACCACCCCCAGCTGAAGCAAGGCAACCATCGAGATCATTGTGAATATCATGAGCGAATAGGCAGCGTCGACTACCCCCAGCTCAAGCCTTCGTCTCGTCAAAGCGGTGCCGGAGAACCCCCTGTTCGTCAGCGAATCGAAAACTCTGCCTGCCCGCTCGTTGACCCTGATGAACAGCATGCCTATCGTGTGGCCTAGGGTGCTCATCGTTCCTCGGTCGAGCAGATGGGATCCCCCCTTGAACCCCCTCGCCTTCCTGGCCAGCTTCATTCGCTCCATCTCGTCGATGAAAACGAAGACGAACCTGTAGGTGAACAGGATCATCGTCGTCATGATCTTCGGCACCCTGAAGAACTGGAGCGCTCTGATCTGCTCAAAGAGCGGGGTGGTACTCGCGAATACGACAGCAACCAGCACGGATGAGAATATCCTGATCGCGACGTATATCGCGCTCTCCGGCCTGCCTGCCACAATCGCTCCAAGGGTCGTTGCGACGATGAACGGTAGCGATACGATGGACAGCGAGGCCAGGTGCTTCACAGGGATCTTCGATATCCCCGCTATCGTCAGCGAAACCGCAAGAACGAAGATCGATGCCTCTGGAACTGTCGACATCGCCACCGCAATCAGGAACGCGATGAAGCCGACGAGCTTGATTCGCGGGTCCACGAGATGGTACGGCGATCTAACTGCAAACTCATCTATCTGGCTGTGTTTCATTCTTCTTCGCCATCAGTTTTGCAATGCCCAACGCGGAGATCAGCACCGCGAAGAATCCGACCGCGCCCATTAGGATGTACATCGGGTAATCCCCTCCGTAGTCCAGAGGCGCCTTGTAAACTGGTTCCTGCTCTCCGACTCCGGCATTCTCCATCGTCCGCTCAAGCCCGTCAGGCATGTCCGCAGAGAAGATCCAGTAGCCAATGGCTCCGAGAGTGAAAATTCCAAGAATCACAATGACGGCCAGTACGCATTTCCTACTTTCTCTCAAGTCGTCGCCTCCGGAGCACGCCTTGCATTCTGCATCAAACCGGGATACACCCTGAGAAAGTAGGTTGCAATGGATATCGTGATCAAAGCCTCGCCTATTGCGATGATCGAGTGCAAACCTATCATCATCGGGATGGAGACTGTCCACGTAATCCCATAGTACCCAGGTGCCATCATGTCGCTGACCGCCAGTTCAAGGCCGCATACCAATGAAGCGACGAATACGGAGCACCAGGCAGCCGAGAAGACCGACACCTCAGTCCTGATTCTCTTTGTAATTCTCAGCACAACTGCGCTGACGGCGACAGCAACGACCGCCATGTTGGCCAGGTTCAGTCCCATTGCGAGTATGCCGCCGTCTCCGAAAAGAAAGCCTTGGATGATTATCACTATGCTCATGACGATAATGGCAGCCCATGGACCGACGACCAGTGTGGCGAGGGTCGCTCCAAGCAGATGTCCAGTGGTCCCTCCTATAATTGGAAAATTCAACATTTGCGCGACGAATATGCCGGCGGCGAGGACCGCCATGGTCGGCACTTTCTCATTCGTCATCGTAGTCTTCTCTTTCCTCAAGGCGATCGCCAATGCAAAAATGGCGACACCCCATCCTATCGCCATTATGATTGGCCACATTAGGCCGTCAGGGATGTGCATTGGATCACCGGTAATACTTTTTTCTTATTAGTGTTACTGGAGATTACCCTCTTTTACATAAGTCTTTGCTCATGCCTCCCACCGCGAGAAAAAGACGAATGATTAACTTCTGGAAAACGAGTAATGCAGGCACAGTTTTTACCCAAACGCTTTTATAGAGATTAGCAATTCGCTATCCTGCATCGTCCGAATTGATAAGCTGGCTCTTTTCAAGCCAGGTATTAGACATCAAATTGGAGGTCATTAATTGGCAGAGAAGGGAGTCGCACCTGAAAAATCGGATAAGCCCGGGAAGCCCAAGGCCGAAAAGTCCCAGAAAGGGGAAAAGAAGGCTGTTACCAAGGCTCCAGAGGCGCCGAAGAAGAAGGAGCACCCCGACAACTTCCGATACATCTTGAGGATGGTAAACACCGATATCAACGGTGAACTGTCTGTTATGATCGGCCTGACAAAGATTAGAGGCATCGGACTTCGCGCTTCTCAGACAATAGTAAAGCTTTCCGGTATGAACCCAGGCGTTCAGATTGGCACCCTCGATGACGCCGCGGTAGCGAAGCTCGAAGAGACAATCAACAGTTTTGTCGAGATTGTCCCTGGCTGGATGGTCAACCGCCAGCATGATTGGGAGAGCGGCGACGATATGCATCTCGTCGGCATAGACGGCGAGACCATGCTCAAGGATGACATCAACAGGATGAAGATGATCAGGTGTTACAGAGGGATTCGCCACGAGCGCGGCCAGAAGGTCCGCGGTCAGAGGACCCGTTCTAACGGACGCACCGGCCTGCAGGTCGGCGTCATGAGGCAGAAGGTCGCCCCGGCTGCGGCTGGCGAGAAAGGCTCGGACAAGAAGGCAGCCCCTGAGAAGAAGGCAGCCCCTGAGAAGAAGGCAGCCCCTGGAGCGAAGGCATCTCCTGAGAAGAAGGGTGTGTGAAAATGGGTGACCCTAAGTTTTCCAGAAGGAAGTATGACACTCCAGCCCACCCGTGGCGCGCCGATAGGATAAAGAGCGAAACCGAACTCCAGAAGCGCTTCGGCCTGAAGAATAAGAGGGAGATTTGGAAAGCCCAGTCCCAGATCAGGACGCTAAGGTCTCAGAGCAGGGAACTGCAGGCGAGGCTAAGGACCGGGGAGCAGCAGGCCAAGGTAGAGATGAAGCAGTTGCTCGACAAGTGCGGCCGCTTGGGCCTTCTCCCGGTGGAAGGAATCACCCTCAACGACATCCTTTCCCTCACGATCGAGGATGTCCTTAACAGGCGGTTCCAGACGATGGTCTTCCAGAGGGGCATGTCCTACTCAGCTGACCAGGCAAGGCAGTTCATTGTCCACGGTCACATATCCATAAACGGCAGGGTTGTAACGATACCAGGGTACGCAGTTAGGCGCGCGGAGGAGAACGCAATCAGTTTCTCTGCCAGCTCGCCAATCTCTAACGATCTGCACCCGATGCGCCCGAAGCCGAAAGACGCCGTCGAGCTCGAGAAGGAGAAGGCAATTGCAGAGCGGGCGGAGAAGGCCGAGGCAAAACCGGCGGATCCGAAGAAGGAATCGCCCCTAGATCACATTAAGGTCGCTAAGCCGTCACTGGAGAAGATGATCGTGAAGGATGGAGCGGAGAATGAGGAGGCACCTCTGCCGGAGAATGCGGAGACCGGCGAGATACCTCAAGCCCCTGAGTCGGCGGACAAGCATAAGGCTGATAAGCACAAGGGCGAGAAGACCGAGAAGGCCGACAAGCCTAAGGTCGAGAAGCACAAGGGCGAGAAGACCGAGAAGGCCGACAAGCCTAAGGTCGAGAAGCACAAGGGCGAGAAGACCGAGAAGGCCGACAAGCCCAAGGCCGAGAAGCACAAGACAGAGGAGAAGTGAGTAGCATGGGGAAATGGGGGATCGCCCACATATATGCAAGTTACAACAACATCATCATCACGGTGACCGACGTCACCGGTGCCGAGACCATCACGAAGTGCAGCGGCGGTATGGTAGTCAAGGCATCAAAGGATGAAGGAGGGCCATACGCGGCCATGAGGGCCGCGGAGCGCGTCGCTGAGATATCCAAGGAGAAAGGCATTGATGGCCTGCATGTCAAGGTGCGCGCCCCGGGAGGCAACAAATCACCCTCCCCTGGTCCAGGTGCCCAAGCAGCGATACGAGGGCTTGCCCGTGCCGGGATGAGGATCGGACGTATTGAGGATGTCACTCCAGTACCGCACGACGGCACGAAGAAGAAGGGCGGAAGGAGAGGGCGCAGAGTCTAATCAGGATCATCGACACAAGTTCCGAGTGATTCAGATGAAGGTAGAAATTCAGGAAATGACCCATACAAAGGGCAAGATCATTTTCACGGAAACGGATCCGGCGGTCGTCAACGCCATAAGGCGGACGATGATGGCGGACGTGCCAAAGATGGCCATAGAGGACGTCGAGTTCCACATGGGCGCAATAACGGATGAAGGCGGGAAGGAGTTCGAGAGCATCTCCCCCCTGTTCGATGAGATAGTTGCGCACAGGATCGGTTTGCTCCCAATCCCGACCGATCTGGAGGCTTTCGTTTTCAAGGAGAAGTGCACCTGCAACGGCGAAGGCTGCCCAAGCTGCACAATAATGTATTCGATCAACAAGAAGGGACCGTGCACGGTGTATTCCGGAGATCTGGAGCCGCTGGGCGATGCGAAGTTCAAGATCAAGGACGACCTGATCCCGATCATCAAGCTGGCGGAGAACCAGGCGATGCTCGCCTACGCCAATGCGCAGCTGTCCACCGGCAAGGACCACGCGAAATTCTCCCCCGTCTGTGGCATCGGCTACAAGTTCGCCGCGAAGGTCACGCTCGACTCCGCTAAGTGCGACCACGACGAACTCTGCATGAGCGTCTGCCCGAAGGAGGTCTTCGCGAAGGAGGGCAAGAAGATAGTCGTCGCTCACCAGGAGCGATGCAACCTCTGTATGGCATGCGTGGACGCCTGCGAGCTGAAGTGCGTCAAGGTCGAGGAGAACCAGCACAGGATCGTCTTCCAATACGAGACTGACGGCTCTCTTACGGCGAAAGCCCTACTCCTCTTTACCCTCAAGATGCTTGAGGAAAAGTACACAGGCTTCATCGAAATGATATCGAATCTTCAGGACTAGCCAGGTCAGAAGAAATCGTCCAGGCTGCTTTCTTTCACTCTATCTGATTGGAATACCGAATTGATCGAAGTCTCGATGAGTTCGATTCGCTGCCTCGTGTAGTTCGGCACGTTGTATTCTTCAGACATTTCCTTAGTTTTTTCGAGATACTTGCTGACACTCCCGCTCGGGACAGTTAGTATGAGCGAGTTGCCGCAAGTGCATTTCCCTCTGAGTGGCATCCTGCGGTACTTGATGTTGCACTTCGGACAGCGGAGCTGCTGCGTTGAGAACCTCTTCAGCGTTCCGATAAGGTCCGGGAGAAGGTGCTTGGTTATGACCCTGTGCACGACATCGTCCACGTCGACCGCCCTTATCTTCTTCGCAATGGCCAGCTGCGCCTCTATCTTGTCGTCCATTGTCTCGAAGATCGTATACGATGAGCTGGTCGGGCCGTCATCTATCCTCTCGGTGCTCATCGAGTATCCGAGCCCGTCGTACTGCAGCACAGTCCCGATCCTCCCTCCGGCCAGATCCATCAACGCCTCGACGCTCTTCGGCGGCTTGAAACTCCTCGCTGCCTCATAGAGCTCCAGCGGGTACTCCCAAGTCAAGTCCAGGTTATGGGCCTCCTTGTCGATCTCGTCTGGATTAAGCCTGATCGAAAGGACGAGCGGGGCGTCCATGAGGCCCCCCCGTCTGTCCGGCAGGAAAGCCCTCGAGAAGTTAAGCAAAGCATCCATGAGCAGTATTATCGAATCCTCATCACCGTCGCAGTTCCTCCTCTTGGCAGCGTGGAAGTACGGGTGCGCATATCCCGCCTGCGCCTTGGAGAAGCCTATTATCCTCGCGAGCACACCGCCAGAGGTGTGCGGTGCCAGGCCGACGATCAGGTGGCCGATCAGGTCCTTCCTCTTCAAGCACTTATAATAAGGCTCTGACCCGTAGAAGCTTGTCAGGCAGTCATCGACGAACTTCGTGACATTGACGAGGTACACGCCGCTGGCTGCAGCGAGCACCACGTCCTGGACTTTCAGCTCGCAAATCTGCTCCGGGTCAGTCAGTTCCTTCCCGAATGCATCCTTCTCGTACCCGAGTTCCTTCGCCTTTTCAACCGTGAGCTCTATCTCGGAAGGTTTGAAGTGCGTGAGGGGGACGTCAGTCGCGTCGAACCGTATCGTCCCGTCCTTGAAAACGAACACCCCATGCTTGGCCCTGAGGAGTCCCTTCTCGATAGGCTCCGGGGTCTTGTCCTTGGACAGCATCCCCTGGACCGCCTTCACCTCCGGTATGCTCTTCATCCCAAGCCTTTCGGCCGCCTTGTCCAGCATCTCCTGAAGGTTCAGGGTGACGGACTTAAGCACACCTCTCGAGACCGTGTGAGAGCCGCACTGGCAGATGGTCGCGAAGGACACGGTGTCGCATACCGAGCACTTCCTCTCGCCGAGCTCGATCTCCAGGTTTCCCGCCTTTGCAGCGTCGTTCAGGATCCTCTGCGCCCCGCCAGAGTTTCCTATGGGGAAGAGCAGATGGGGCGGCGGCTTCATCTTCCGCTCCTTCGCCTTCTCCGGCCGGGCCATCCTAGCTCCTATCCTTGTCACCGCTCGCGGATAAATCCGAATGCCGCTCAGCTCAGATACAAGCGCCAGCGAATCGCGAATGGACGCATCGATGTCGCCTTTGGCCACCAGCCGGTCATCCTCTCCGACATCAAGGCCGAGGCAGAGCATCACGGCCTTCGCATACTCGCCGATCCATAGCTTGCCATCGCGGACCTTGTGCAGGGCGCCGAGGTTCGTCAGGATGGACTTGATCTCCGGCTTGTCTTCAATGGCGAGTGTCTTCGCGAAGGTGCCGGTGGCTAGCACATGTTCCCTCAGCTTGAGCAAGTCTTCTACCGGCACATCCGACCAGAACAGGTTGAACTTCGGGTGGAGCGGGACACCTAATGCGGTCGACATCTCCACCGCTCTCTCGAAAGACGGATCCCTCCAGTCTCCTGGCAACGGATTGCCCTTCGATCTCAGAAGGGCCCTGCATTCCTCCAAGGAGTATCCAGCAGGTACGAGCAGATGATTGTTCTCGGCGAACTCCCCGAACGCTATGAGCATCTCGCCGACGTCGACAATCTCCTTTATCCTGCTTTCGAGCCGGACCCCCTCGCGGTAATCATGTATCTGCATGAGCTCTCCGTCGTCCAGCAGGACTATCGGGCCTTCTATGGAATCGCAGGGCGTTACAGCGCCCGCCTTCCCCGGTCTCTCTATCTTTATCTGGGTGCCCACGGCGATGAATCCCCCGAGCACCTGCATCGTCGCCGAATTCAGTCCGACCGCGGCCAACCCCGTCGCCCTGCTCCTGCCGTAGCGGAGCCTGAAGCCGCCCACCCTGGATGGATGCGAGAGCACGGGCCTGCCGGCTATCAGATCCTTCAGGAACTTCGCGCTCGGCTCAATACCGCCAGTCGAGCTCTCAATGGCCGAGCCCTTCTTCTTAAGGTAATCGTCCAAGAACCCCCAGCCGTCAATCCCGAGCCTCTTGACGTGCTTCTGGAGCTTGGGGGCTTTCAGGCACATCCCCTCCGCGATCACCAGGCATGCGCCGCCGCGCACGCGGTTCGTCTCGATCCGCGGGAGATCCCTGAATCCGGAGATCTCCATCTCCTCGGTCCCCTCTCCATTGATGCATATCGGTACGTTCCTGACCATGAGCTCTATCTCCTCGTTGGAGGGGGTGTATTGGAGGTGTTGGCAGTTCTTGTAGAGCGGTATCTCCTCCTTGAAGCGCTGGACCTCGCCTTCGGTCGGAATGTATCTTGAGAGTCCTATCTCCCTGCGGACTATGTCCGCTATCAGGACGGACATCGCCTGGCCGGTGCCACCCGCAGACCTTATCGGTCCGGCGAAGTAGACTGCCAAGTACTCGGAACCATCGCTGTTCTTCTGGATCTTGACCCCGGCGATGCCTTCGAGCGGGGCGACCAATATCCCCTCCGTAAGGACCGCCACGCCGACTCTTATCGCCCTGTCAAGCGCATCCTCCCTGCTCTTCGAGGTTCGGGTCGCCAGCTCCTTGGAGATGAGGATCGAGACCTCCTCCCTGTTGTGCTTCTTGGATAGAACCCTGATGCGGTCGGCGATCCCCTCCGTCCCCCACTCGGACAGGAGGTGCTCGACTCGCGAAGCAAGGTCCTCAGCCATCGGGATCTCTACTTCGCTGGACGGGTCGAAGCCCATGGCCCTGGCTGACCTGGCTATGGAGTAGCATCTCTCGCTCTCCCTCTTAAGCGAATCGAAGTACTTGCCAACGGACTCGCCGCAGGCGGATTGATTGGAATGTCGGCTCATTATACAGCTACGCCCCCATCAGGCAGCGCGAGAGGAACCCCTCGCACGAAATAGTTCGTTTAAGTGCAGCCCACCTGAGGTAAGTGCAATCAGGAACTAAAAACGTTGCGCTCGGAAGATGCGGCGAGGATCGTCCCTATCTCGAGCACTAGCTCCTCTACGCCTTCTCCTGTTAGCGCGCTCACCCGGGGGTTCTCTCCCTTGCCGGCCAGCAGGTCTGCCTTGTTCTCGACCACGATCAGCTTCGACTTCGGGTACTGCTCCTTTATCTGTTCGAGCAGCGAGAGCTGGTAGTCCAGAGGATATCCACAGCTCCCTGTCGGGTCAAGAAGGAACACGACGAGGTCGGCCAAATGGCGTAGCGCGATGATCGCCTGCCGCTCTATCTGGTTCCTCTCGTCGAGCGGCCTGTCGAGAAGGCCGGGCGTATCTATGATCTGATACCTGACCCTCTTCACGACGAGCACCCCGACGGTTATCTCTTTGGTCGTGAAAGGGTAGGTGGCGACCTTGGGCTTGGCCGTCGATATTGCCGCAACAAGCTGGCTCTTGCCGACGTTCGGAGCGCCCGCAATCACGATCGTCCTCGCCTCCGGGTCTATCGTCGGCAGGGCCTTTATCTGATCCCTCGCCTTGTTCAGGAACCTGAGGTCCTTGTCTATCTGCCTTAGGAGCGAGGCGGTCCTCCCGTACATCTCCGCCCTCAGCTCGTCCATCGAAGAGATGACCTTCGTCATCTTTATCCCGGTCCTATACTGCCTCGCGATCCTATTGACCTGGTCGGCACACCAGTCGACCGCGCCAAGCGACTTCTTTAGCTGGTCCGTCCCGACGAGCAGGCCTATCATCTCCTGATAGAATGGGGGCATCCTGTCAAGGCTGGGGAAGGCCTTTACGTATCCCCTGAGCGCCGTCTCGACCTTGTCCGAGACGGAGTTGATCTTGGCCATGTCCATCTGTTTTATCTTGTCTATCTTGCTCCTAGCTCCGATTATCTGGACCTTGGTAGCTCTCCTGAATGCGCTCTCGATCAATTCGTCGGCGGTCATTACGGTCGGGATTTTCATCATTTCGTGCACTGCCTGCCAATCGACAACACCTTTCGGGGAAAAAGCTTTGCCAATGCCGGGAGGCCACCCAAAAAAGGTATTAAGACCATCCAGGGGCATCAGATGCAATCGGTCTAAGGTGGAAATGATGCATCTGGAGCTCGATTTGAGGCCCGTGCTCAAGTCCGGGGGGAAATCCCTCATGGGGGAGGGGCGGGCCAGGCTGCTCAGGCAGATCAAGTCTTCCAGCTCCCTTTCCAAGGCGGCGAAGCAGATGGGCATGTCCTACAGGCACGCCTGGGGTATAGTGCACAGGATGGAGGAGCTTTACGGCCAGAAGATCGTGCAATCTATACGAGGGGGGGCAGAGCGTGGGCAGAGCGTCCTAACTGATGCCGGCGAGGCGCTCCTCGGCGAGTTCGAGAGCAGGACTTCAGCATTGGATGAGGCACGCGGCCGCTCTTTCAGGAAGCCGAGCCTGACGACCGATGGAATACTGGTGGTCGGCGGCAAGATCCTACTCATCAAGCGCAAGAATGAACCTTTCAAGGGGGGCTATGCGCTTCCAGGCGGTTTCGTAGAATACGGAGAGACAGTCGAAGACTGTGTTTTACGTGAGATCGAGGAGGAGACTGGGCTTAAGACGCGAGTCAATCGGCTCTTGGGTGTTTATTCAGACCCTGGAAGGGATCCGAGGGGGCATACCGTTAGCACAGTGTTTGTGTTGTCTCATGAGGGCGGTAGTCTCTCGGACAGCGATGAGACTCATGCGGAATGGTTCACAATGGATAGAATGCCCAAACTCGCATTCGATCATGATGCAATCGTGTCGGATTATCTGAAATCGGCAAAGAAGAAAGCGTCTATCTCTTCAAGGCGATGATGATACTCGCCCCCTCCCTCGCCTTGCGAAGTGTTTCCGGGGGCGCCTCGGTTCTACCAATTACATTGCATTCGGAAGCCGCCTCGGGCTCTCTGCCCCTGCTTGCCGGGGTCGGTCCGAAGAAAATCGCGAGAGCGGGCCCGCTGGGCCAGTAGGCTATCTCTCCAACCTTCATGGCGGATCTCGCGCCTTGCTCCAAAGGGGCTTGGAAGTCGACATAGGAGTAAATCTCGTCGCCCCATCTCATTATCCGGCCGTTTATCGGGAGTGCCTCGCGGAATGACTGGAAAGTCTCAGTGTCAGAATCATCTATCCATGCCTCGAACGGCGGTATGCCTTCCACCGATATCTCGACTCGCAATGCATCAACCCCCTCTAACAATCAAGAAATCAAAATGAATTCGATTGCGAAGGCCGTTTCGAACCCGGCCCTCGCAAATGGGGTTTAAAGGTTTAAGGAATCAAAGGACGATCTAGTCGTTGTCTTCGTCGTCAGGCTCCTCAGGCTCCTCTTCTTCATCCTCTTCTTCGTCTTCTGCTTCCATCATCTTCTGGGATTTCTGCTTCCGCAAAACGATGATCACAGCGATGGCTGCCATTACTGCGGCGATGGCAACTGCAATCGGTATGATGTCTACCCCGCCCGCGCTATTATAGTTCGGATTCCATTTTATCTTCAGGTAGAGCGGCGTTTCGCCCCAGAAGTGGTCTACCTGCAGTCCCGGGTGGGCAACCCAGTCTCCAAAGTTCGTCCATCTCCAGTCTAGGTATCCATAGGCGGCCTTTGGGTAGACAGTCGTCATGAAGCCTGCTCCGCTCAGGAACAGATACTTGTTGCACTCTTGGACCCAGTGTATCCTTCCATAGTCTGTAGCTTTTGCAACCACTCCGTTTGTCAAGGTGTCATTCTCTTTGTAGGTGCGAGCCGACAGCTCGTAGCATACGTCGTAGTAGTTGGTATTTCTATAGACATGATCCCAAAACGGTTTGGCCGCCAGGGTCGGATTCCACCAGCTCGGATCATGAGCCGGCACGCCCCACTCGTTCCATCCATCCATTGCGTATGATGTAGGGCAATACAGCAGGTAGTTCGGATCCGGGTCGCCGCTCCAGTATGTCTCAGCGAAGTTCTCCTGCAGTCCGTATACCACTTTGTTCCAAGTTGCGGTATTGACTAGGGTCGGATTCATTTTCACTCCGATATTCTTCCATTCGGATTGATAGTATTTCGATATCTCCGCATCTTCGAAGACCTCCTGCTCGAGTATGTCTTCGAATTCGAGTATCCTCGGGTTTCCGGTCTTCGGGTCGATCTTCGCAGTGTTCAGGTCAGCCACAGCGCCCATGGCTTTAAGCCTCTTTGCGGCGACATCACCGACAGTTCTGTACTCGCCGATGACCCCGCTCCATACGTAACCTGCGGCATCTAGTATCTCGTTCGCCTTTGTTATGTTGAAATCCATTGCGTCGGCAATAGGCCCGTGATCGGCGTAAAGGATCGCCCCGGTGTCGCTGGTCACATTGAACCACGAGATGTTCTGGGTGTCGGTCCAGGCATCATAGTACCATTTCTTGAAAACAGGGCTTACCAGTCCTACCCCGGGCACCGCAAGTCCCTTGAAAACGTCGTCCGCGAGTGACTGCCTGTTGGTCGCCAACGCGCAGGCTCTGTGCAGGGCGGGATCCAACCTTGCCGGGTTCAAACCTCCTCCCGGAGCCGTGGTCGCGAAGTTGAAATGCGATATCTTCGAATAGACAGTGGAGCTGAACTGTGAAACCAGTTTTAACTCCGGAGGTTTGTCAGTCGCATTCATAAGCGAGAGGTAGTTGATTGCAGTAACCTCTGTAGCATCTATCTTCTTCGTCTTGAGGTCGAGGATCAAGACCTGCTCCTCCGAATAGAACTTCATGATGAGCTTCTCAATCTCGCAGGTCCTGCTGTAGATCCTGCCCAGGCCATTATCCCACTCCGGGTTCTTGACAAGGGTGAGCTTCTCCTTCGCGATTATCTCATCATCCAATATGTCAGTCCCCTTGAAAGGTCCGGTTCCGATCGCAGGTACGCCCGTCCAGTTCTGGGCGATCTCCACTGGGCTCTTCTCCTGCAGCAAATGCTTGGGCATTATCGGGAAGGATATGCAGTTGCCCCATGCAACAGGGGCAGCCGGGTTGCTTGTATTGCTCCTGTCGGTGAAGAAATAACGGACTTTGTAGTCATTGACCTTCTGGCAGTGGTCTATCCATCTTGTGTACGGCTGGTATGCCCAGAAGGTGGCGTAGTTGACCCCGGTCTGGAGGTCGACCGTATACTTTACATCATCCGCAGTGAAGGGCGCCCCGTCGCTCCAGGTCACCCCTTCAGTCAGATTGTATTCCCATATTGAACCCATCGGCCATGCGGAACCGTTGCGGTTCTTAAGATCCGCAGCGGTCGATTCTCCGGTCGCTATGGCAGTGTTGCCGTCCATGAACCACCAGCTCTTTGCGAGATTGGGGGTAGCGTTGCCGTCCTGGCCCGGATACATCAGGTAATCATAGATGTACGAGTAAAGTATGTAGTCGCTGTCGTATATCCCGATCCACGGGTTAGCCGACTGGACGCCCTCACCCATGGCAACCACGAAGATCTTTTCCTCGGTAGCAGCCTTCGTGTTCAAGGCCATCGCCATTACGGAAGAAAGCATGAAGAGCGCCGTTATGAAAACGGCCAAGGCCGCCTTGCGAACCCTTCTCTTCTTCTTAGTTTCCATTTCTGCGAAAGCTACGCGCCCACGCTCATCAACATGTTGTCCATCTGTCATATATTCCACTCCGTCGGGAACTCAAATCCGATATTCCTGAATATCGACCAAGGCGGTATATGCCCCGGTTGACCTGTCCCATAATACCAGTTGTTCAATATATCTGTTTCGAATCCCTATTTCGAGCCAGTATTTCCGACTGCCTTCGAAGGACCAACCTCTGGATTCAACGATCATCGGCTATGGGATGACCTTTTTCCGAGATATCTAATGCAACAAAAACCTGCCTCTCCATTGTCAATACAATCGTCGGAGTAAGCTCATCGTATCAAGACCCGCTCGCGGGTGCGTTATCCATTTGATGCTTGGCAAGCTGTAGGGCAAGGTTCATGTCTTCCTACAAGGCAGTGAGTCACAGAAGTGGCCGAATGACGCCCTAGCTCCGAGGTCGAACGCTTTTAGGTTTGCCTCCTTGGCCTTGGGCGGGACCATCTTTGCAATCGAATCTCTCAGTGGCCCGTTTTCCACCGGAAATACACGTAGTACGCTAATAGCGCCAAGGAGGACGACATTCTCCGCAAGAGCATTCCCTGCCTGCATTGCCAGGCCCAATGCGTCAATGGAAAGCACATTCTCTGTGACATGCTTCAACCTCTCCTCCACATCCTCCTTGTTGAAGTACCGTGTGCCCTTCCCCCGTTCATCAACGATCCTCTTGGTATCCGTCACTGGGTGGAGCACCCTGGAATTCATCAAAGCCACTCCCCCTTCCTTCAGATATTCCGCATACCGCAGCGTCTCAAGCGATTCGAGGGAGATGATCGCATCTCCGGTTCCGATGGGGATCAGCGGGGAGACGACTTCCTTTCCTATGCGCATATGAATCGAGACCGAACCTTGTCGCTGGGACAGACCGTGTTGCTCCCCCGTTATCACGCGCAGGCCGGATTCGGCGCAAGCGTTTCCGATTATATTCGACATCAGGACCAGCCCCTGCCCGCCGACACCGCACAGTATTGCACTGAATCCCCCGCTCATCTTGCTCCCTCCGTGGACTTGATGGCGGAGACAGGGCACAGTTTAGAGCAGACCATGCATCCGTCACAGATTTCCCTCGATATCGTTGCCTTCCCTCCCCCGTCTACTGAGATTGCGGGGCAGTGGAAATCTCTTATGCAGGCATGGAAGCTATTGCAGACATCGTCGTCAACCTGGTTCGGGACGATTATCTCCCCCTTCTTCCTCTTGATCCTGTCGCCGTAAAGGGCGCAAACGCGCCTAGATATTATCACGCCGAATCCGGGTCTCGATAAAGCCTCCTTTATCTTCTTCGGCGCCTCTTTCACATCATAGGCATCTACTACGGTGATGTCTTTTACGCCAAGTCCCTTCAGGGCATCCTCCAATACCAACGGCTGCACTTTTCCTCCCCCTTTTTGGGGCGCTGTGCCAAGATTCGGCTGCTGCCCCGTCATGGCCGTCACGGAGTTGTCCATAATGATCAGCTTGAAATTGCACTCGTGATTTACGGCGTTCGCCAGGCCAGGCAGGCCAGCATGGTAGAACGTCGAGTCGCCGATCATCGCTATGACTGGTTCCTCCAGAGCATACTGCATGCCAGTGGCGACCCCGAGTGATGCCCCCATGCTCAGGAGCGAGTCGCCGTACTTCAACGGTTCAAGCGGGCTCATCGAATAGCATCCGATATCAGTTGAAAGGACATGCTTCACGCCGCGCAGGGCTTTTCTCACGGAGACGAGGGTCCCTCTGTGCGGGCATCCCGGGCAGAAGGTCGGGGGTCTGTTCGGCAACCCCTCTTTGAGCTTATCTGCCTTCGATATGATGCTCGCATAGTCGATCGGCGTGCTCTTCCCCAACGCCGCCGCGAGGGCCGTTGCGACGATGTTGACGTTGTATTCTAGCGTCTCGCTGAGATGCCCGGACTCCTTCCCAATTATCTTCAGCCCCGGGTTGGCATCCTTCGCTATGGCCGTCACATGGAGCTCCAGGTAGGGTTGTAGTTCCTCGACGATCAGGACTCTCTTGAGCGGCCTTATGAAATCCGCAATCAACTTCTTCGGCAGCGGGAAGGTCGTACCCAGCTTGAGAACGGAGACCTTCAGGCCGAGGATACTGCAGGCCTCGGCCGCGTAGTTGTACCCGGCGCTTGATGTTATTATCCCCGTTTCGCTCCCAGGGTTCTCCACCCTGTTCAGGTCCGAGGTTTCGAATTCCTGGGCTATCTTCCTCGTTCTCTCCAGCATGTTCGCCTTGAACTTCCTCGCAGAATCCGCGATAGTCACGAACCTCGTCGGCTCATGGGGCCATTTGACCTTTGTGAAAGGAGTCCTTTCCAACTTCTCCGTCTGCACGACCCCGCTCTGGTGGTTCACCCTGGTGACCGTCCTTAGCAACACAGGGACCCCGTGCCTCTCCGATATCTCGAAGGCCCGCTTGACCATCCGCATGGCCTCGGACGGGTCGGATGGCTCCAGCATCGGGATGTAGGCGGCTGTGGCGAAGGCTCGGCCATCCTGTTCTGACTGGGAAGAATGAGCATACGGGTCATCTGCCACGACCAGAACGCAGCCGCCCTTCACTCCTGTGTATCCGAGCGAGAAGAAAGAGTCCGAAGCAACATTTAGCCCGACGCTCTTCATCGAGGTGATGCCTCTCAGGCCGGCCATTGCCGCCCCCGCGATGGTCTCGAGCGCGACCTTCTCATTGGCCGAGATATTCACTACGACTCCCATCTCTTCCCCGATCTCGTAGAACGCATCTAGGATCTCGCTGGTCGGAGATCCCGGGTATCCGGCATAGATCTTCACATCTGCTTCGAGAGCCCCTCTCACGATCGCTTCGTTGCACAACATGAACGCGCGCCTTGATTCATTGGCCGTGACATCAGCAAGACTCACTGCTTTTCCCCCATTCGTGCCTCGGCGTCCTGACACGCATCAGTCAGCATGGTTCTACCAAAGCCTACAGGATAACGCCTACTAGGTATCTCAATACATAATAGATAAAAACTATTGACAAGCATCGGAACTAAGATGAATACGGATAGAAACAAATAACCTGTGAGTAATCTATAGGGAGGAATCATCGCGCGGTGTTCCAATGGGTCTGCCGAGCATAAACGTGGGAGAGGTGCAAACAAGGGCGGGGGACGAAGTGATTCTCCAGCTCTTCACCGACGGATCAGCAATATCGAATCAGCTTGTCGGGTTCGCGAAATACTTCTCGCAAGGGCATCAGAATGTGAAGGTCGACGTACAGGACTGGAAGGAGGGCAAGAACGAGAGGATGCGGTCGCTGCATATCGAATATGCCCCCTGTATGGTCCTGACTAAGGGGGACTTCGCAAGGATTCGTTACTACGGCGTTCCTGACGGATACGAGGTTGCCCCGTTGAGTGATGCGATCGCCGAGCTGTCGTCGTCTGCCCCGAAGCTGTCCACCTCTTCCTTGTCGGCGCTCGCCACCGTCCGGAGGAGGGCGAGCATCAAGGTATTCATATTGACTACTTGCACCTTCTGCCCGATCGTAGCCAGGCATGCAATGAGAGCTGCTATCGCTTCTAAATCCGTGACAGCGGAGATCATAGACTCGTCGGTCTTCACGGATCTGTCGCAGAAGCATCTGGTGCAAGGGGTTCCAAAGGTCGTCCTCAATGACATTATGGATATGACCGGTGCTGTGAACGAGACGACCTTCATGGAGAAGCTTAGAGACGCCGACCACGCGCTCATCGACAGCATGTTCGGTTGAACGAATGGAGCGGGTGGGCGCAATGGACGAGGGGCTCAGGCGTTCTGTCGAAAAGGCGATCTCTGATGCCCTGGGTCCTGGCAACATCATGATTCCCGGTAATCAACTCCCTTGAGGAATTTGCCAGATGATTGGGAAAAAGCCAATTCTATCCGCTCGATTGCTCTCGTAGACTGTGCCTCCAGTCACCTTTAAGTAGAATCATTAGGTATGGAACAATATCGGAGAGGTATCTTGCCGGTCAATCGTGGTAGATTCAAAGGGAAGAGAAGCAACGAGCCGAAGAAACACGGCCCTCGCGAGCGTGAGAGGACGCTTATGCTTAGCCTCAACAAGATGACCGTCTTCAGATACGGCCTCAGGGAGATCATGAGCAATTATAAGGTCGACGAGGCAACCGCATCCTCCGTGATAGCCAGCGTTATGGCCAAAGCATCCCGGATTTCCATAGATTCTGCTAAGAAATTCATCCGAGAGCAGGAGACGCTCGGCGTTTGCCCCAAAGTGGTCTCAGACGAGATCTACGATCTTCTCGAAAGATTCTCAATGTACCGGTGAACGGCTTTTTCGGTCGGCGCAGTCATTTCTAACCCAGCATGACTCCGTCCATTCAACAAACAAATAAAATTAAAAATAAGGGGTTTTCAGTTTTGAACTAATAATTCATGTGAAATGAACTATGCTCAGAACCTGTCGCTTCGTGGGGGCCGGTGCTTCTGGAAGCAATCGCGGCAGTAGACAGGCTTCCCCTCAGTCGGCTTGAAGGGTACCTCAGCCTCTTGACCACAGTCGGAACACTTTATCTTGTGCATCTCTCTGGGCC
>Ga0315281_10003393_pt1 | contig 23325 bp, 21 predicted proteins | sample YL17G07_0_MG_FD_204540 | JGI IMG/M metagenome (GOLD analysis project Ga0315281, IMG submission 204540) | Sediment microbial communities from Yellowstone Lake, YNP, Wyoming, USA - YL17G07_0 | ecosystem: Environmental > Aquatic > Freshwater > Lake > Sediment | place: USA: Wyoming | collected... | reverse complement strand
TGGTGGGCCCATCATGGCACCACCACCTCCAACTCTCCACTCATTCCGTTCGGCTCAGACCGTGCGGCCATCGCTGGCTCGTAGAGGATCATCATCGCGTCATGCCGGAATGCGCCGGGGTCGAACCGTAGACCCCCCGCCAGCCCCTTCGAGCTGGCTGTTTGCAGCAGATTGATGCTGGCGTTGATGTGCCTGTCGAGATGCCAGCCGCACTCGCACTTGAACTCCGTGCCCATTCGGGAATGTTGCGTTCTCCCACATATCGGGCACCTCCTGCTGCTGTAGCTTGGATCAACCTTGATGATCGGTATACCCTTGTCCTCCGCTTTGTACTCGATTATCCGATGGAGTTCCCTCCGCGGCCACATGGAGAGGCGTCGATTCAAGTCCTTGCCCTTCTTGTACCGGATTCCCGTCAAATCCTCAAGCACGATTGCGGATTCATGACCCTTGGCAAACGATAGGACAGTGTTGGCCACTTGGTGCAATCTGTACTCCACCCTGTTATGCTCGCGCTGACCTTCCCGCTTGCAAAGTGCTCTTGCGGTCCTTCGGTCATTGGCCTTCTTCTTCTGAAGCTTCTTGCGCCTGTCGTGATGCCGTTGCTGGAAGATGGCAACATCGGGAAACTCGGCCCTGACGGCGACCGCTGAATCTTCCCTGAGGAACACCCCGTCAAGGCTCCTTTCGTTCGTGTCGAGCGAAAGCACGGACTTGGGGACGAAGGGCTTAGGCGGGGTCTTTCTGAAAGCTATGACCACCTTGTCGGGTAGGAGCGTGAGCGAGCCGAGTGAATAGGCATCGTCATCCAGATAGCGCCGATGATATTGACTGACAACGAGCTTGAGCTTAACATGGAGGCCTGCCCTGACCGGGAGGTCGACGACGCCCTCTTTGCGGTCGAATTTGTACGCTTGGTTCTCCGCCTTCATCATCAGCCGCTTCACGTAGGGCGGGCGCACAGCCCGCCCCATCTTCAATCGTCTGCGATGGTTCTTGAGTATGCCCGCGGCCACCTCGAAAGCGGACACAATATGTTGTGAATAGAGACCGGGATACTCCTTCCTGGAGTCCTTGTAAGCCAGTTTGTTCAAGGCGTTTCTCGACGATACGCCTGTCTGAAGTCCTGCCCTGATCGCCCCGTTGGTGGCGAGTCTGAAGTCCTCCAGCAAGAACCTGGCCTGCGAGGCCAGAGGGCCGTCGAGATAGAAAATGGGGGATCGGACGGACATATTCCGAGTTACCGCGGCCTGGGCATTTGGCTTCGTGGACTACATGTACTACCTGATGATGTTACAGAACCCATGGTATCCAAACTCAGGCTGACGCTAGGTATCCTTTTGCTCGGGTTCGTGATCGAAGGGACATTCGAGGCGTACACGTACATCAACCACAGCTACCAATTGCCCTTCGCGTCCTTGATTTTCATCCTCGGCCCTTTCGTCACGCTGGCCGGGCTAGCCATTCTCTGGATCGGCCGCTTCGAGTGGGATGAACTCCTCAGTCGGCGATTCCGACATGCTCACTGGGCGTTTGCCCTCAACATCATGGCCCTCGTGCTGGCCATCGCTCCTGTGGTCTGGTACGGTCTCTTGTCGGCCGCATCGATTCCTTCATGGGTGGACTGGGAATTCGGGGTTGCGGTCGTGTCCTCGCTGCTGTTCACCTATGCGACCTATGTCCTGGTTGCCTTTGAGCTAACAGCGGGTCTCAGCAAAGCCCTTCTCTTCATCGCTTTCGGTTGGGCTAGTTTCGTCTCCATATGGATCGGAGATGCTCTTTCTCAAGAGTTCGGAACGATCGTCCTGATCGTCCAGAACCGCACTCTGGACCTCTCACCCGTCAGCGAATCGATTTCCAGCAAGGAATCCTACCTCGCGGTGACCTACCTTCTGCTGACAATCGCATACCTCCATGCCTACCACAGGTCACATTCGAGAGCTCCAAAGTCTCCCTCGGCTGCCGTTGCGCCAGGGGCACGCTAGTCCCGCCAGGACGCGCGATGCATTCATGATGATGAAGTGGCGACTTCAGTCTGACCGAAGTCTAGATTCACGAGCAGCTGGAGAGCCAGTGAACCGGTCTGACACTCACAGGATACCGACGATGATCCTGTGAAGGGTATCGACTGTGGCCACGAGATTCCTTCCGGCATCCCTGAGGTGGTGGTATATCTCTCTCTTCTTGAGCGGTATCCTCAGGTCCTTCTCCTCGAAGGCCAGGGCCAGCGCCCTCACGTAGGTCTCGTCGATGTCTCGCCCGGCCTTCCTCATGAGGGGAACATAGGTCTCCGCCTTCGCGGGCTCCGATTGCATCGTCCTGATCGCGTCCGACATGAGCTTCACACCGCTCAGGAGCGCCTCCGCCATCCCGAGCATGGCGGCGTCGGGCTTGATGCTGAATGCCCTCATCTCCAAAGCCGTCGACAACGACCAGTTTATCACATAGTCCATCTGCCTAGAGATGCTATATATGTCCTGCCGGTCGAAGGGGGTCGAGAACGACTCCACGAGTACATGCTCCATGTCGTGCCTTATGTCGTCGGCGTGCTGCTCTATATGGACGAGTTCGCGAGGCTCGGACATGTCGCCCGCCTTGAGCCAGTCGACCAGTGCCTTCACCGCGATTACCGTCTCGTCCGCCTGGGCCTGGAGCATCCTATAGAAATCGTGCCTTGGAGGGAATAGTCTGTCCGCGAGTCTCTTCTTGCTTTGGGCGTGTCCGGCGTTCTGCTCATCCATGCTGCCATCACCTCATAGGTTCAATCCGATCTTCAGGATGATGAATGTCGCGCCACCTAATAGTAGCGAGGCAGGTATCGTGAGTATCCACGAAACGGCCATGTCCCGCCCGATGGACCACCTGACCTTCTTGGCGTTGCTCGCGGCGCCTACCCCCACTATGCTGGATGCGATGACCTGGGTCGAGGAAATAGGCGACCCTGCGAGCGTAGATATCGCGATCGAAGAGGCCGACACGATTTGGGAGTCGAACCCTTGTACCGGCTCCATCTCGTATACCACTCGTCCGAGCGTGCGCATGATCCTCCAGCCGCCTATGAGCGCTCCCAGCCCCAGCGTCGCCGAGCATGCGAGCCTCACCCAAAGGGGTATCTCGAACGCGGTCGTCCCCTCATAGGAAGCGAGGAGGAGGGCGATGATTCCCATATGCTTCTGGGCGTTGTTCGCTCCCGCGCCGAATGCGACTGCACTCGTTGTGAGCCACTGGGTCTTCTTGATGGATTCGTTCGTCTTTCGCTTCGCGTTCCTCAGCAGCAGAGCGGAGATCCGGAGGCTGATGTAGCCTCCGACAAGCCCGATGGCGATAGCGAACACGAGGAAGATGAAGACCTTCGTCACCCCGACCAGCTTGTGAGACGCCCCGAGTAGGTCCCCGAGCCCCCACAGGATGCCCTTGGACCCGACAGAGGCCAAGGACGCGCCGATCAGCCCTCCGATGAGCGCGTACGCGGAAGAGGACGGTATCCCCATCCACCAGGTGAGAAGGTTCCAGATCGTCGCCCCGACAACTGCGGCCAGTGCAACGAACGGCAGGAGCCCCCCCAAATCGTGCAGGTCGATCAGCCCGAAAACGGTGAACGCGACCGCGCTGCCCCCGAGCAGCGCCCCCAGGAACCCCGCCATCGATGCGAGGATCGCCGCCCTTCTGTGGTCGAGACTCCTGCTGGCGACGATCGTTGTCGTGTTCGCTCCAGCATCCTGGAATCCGTTCGTGAAGCAGAAGAGAAGAGCGACGATGATACCGGTTATGGCTGCGGCAGCTGCGGCGGTGGTGTGCATCACCTTCCATGCGATTTGCGAGGCCAGTATTTTATGCCTGCGGACGCCACCAAGGCAGAAACGCCCCGGGGAAAGAATGCTCAGCGTGAAGTCATTCCAAGGATTCGAGAAGGGTCATACCAAGCGCGGAGGTAGGGAATCCGCCATGTGTGAACACGAGCATCTGGCTGTTCTTCAATCAGAAGATTATTGCACCGAGCTAGACTCCTTCCTTCTTCACTTCCCAAGGATCTATTCCCGTGCCGGAATCATCCGCATGCTCATCGCTCATATTCATTGTGATTGTTCTTTCTTCTTGAGCCAATTGTCGATCGATACAGCAAACAGCGCTGCAAATACCAAAATGGCAATACCTATTGGAAAAGCATACCATGACCATGCTCTACTCAGAGCGGCCATGAATATGACCCCGACAAGCATCATCCCATAGCTGGCAATCCTGGCAGCCTTTCTTATGCGGCTGAGACCTTTCCAACTGTCTCCCTCTGTCATTCCCGTTCCTTTGCGGATTGCCTTTCCATCCCTTTGTTCTTTTCTCACGATGAGCCGTGTGCACACGTGAATGGCTGGCTCATTTCCGATCAGGCTTTCCGAATTACCTGCCCCTGGCGAGGTCCAGGAATCTCAGATAACCCATATAGGTCTTGACCGCCAGATATCTCAGAGGTTCCGGCGGAAGATACGGAGGGTATCTGTTCTGATAGAATGGCATCTGCTTCCACTCGTCTCCTCTGCCTGAAAGGATGTCTGCGATGACTTTGCCAAACAGGAAAGCGAGGGAAACGCCATGTCCCGCATATCCCAGGCCGTAGTAGATGTTCTTGTTCTTGCCCGTTACTCCAACGGATTGGGACATGTCGAGGGAGAAAGACATCACGCCGCTCCATACATACTCGAATACCACATCCTTCAGCGCAGGATAGATCCTAACCAGCTCCTTCTTCAGGGCCCTTCTTCTCTTGTCCAGATTCTTCTTGTAAGTGACACTGTCGTTGAAGAAGTACTCTGCATTCCCTGCTCCAATAGTGATCCTGTGGTCCTCCGTCGTGCCAAAATGGAACAGGTAGACATGATCGTCGTGGAAAGGGATCCTGCTGTTCCACCCTATTCTCGAGAAGGTGCCTTCCTCGAGTTTCGTCGTCGCGGCCATCTCGGTATGAGCCACGATGACGCTATTCCTGAAGAAGCCCAGCCTCGTCGTGTACCCGTCTGTGCCAAGAACCACAGCATCGGCAACTACGGTGTGATTCTCTCCATCATCCCCGCCAACGAGCAATCGTATCGGTCTGCCCTCATTGATCTTGATGATTGGACTGTTCTCATAGACGACCACACCTAGGTTCTCCGCCGCCCTCTTTAGAGCCAGCACCATTTTCATCGGGTTCACTTCAGCGGCGTTCGGATCATACAGGCCCCCTGCATACGCAGTCGTGCCAATCTCACGCGCAATCCGATCCCCGTCCCAGTACTCTATCGGGATCGCCATCGATTCCGCTTTCTTCGCGTAGTCCCTTGATTTCTCAGTTCCCATCTTGTCAAGGTTGGTCATGAGCGAGCCGCTGAATCTGATGTCTGCTCCGAATCCCTGTGATTTCATCAGTTCCGCGATCTCTTTGATGCACTGCGCTGTGGCATCATACGTCAGTTTGTGGCTTCTTGGATGTACCATCGCCATGTAGTCGATGCTGGGCTGATTGAGGCACATCCCACCGTTTCTCCCAGATGCGCCGTGTCCTGCACATTCTGCTTCTAGTACCACAACCTCTTTGTCGGGCTGGAGCTTCTTGATGTGATACGCCGACGACAATCCAGTGTATCCACCCCCTATCACTGCGACATCGACCTTGATGTCATTCTTGATTGAGGGATTCCTGGGTAGATTGTCGATCTTCCACAGGCTCAGGTTCTCGTCAAGCTTCATCGTGCGGTCTCCAACTTTGAGGCCGGCAGCAGTCGGCACATCTCGATGCGAATGCTCTTCATTCACCTTCATCCTTGCGCTTCGGGTTCTTGATTTCATCGATCGGTTTCTCAATTTCGCGATTCTAGCACCGAGCTGAACTCCATTCTCTGACTTCTATCTAGAGCTTCTTCCTCGCGGGGGCAACTTTGTGAGGCCCAAGTTCCTCGGGACGCAACAATTGCTTCGCCATGATCGTGCTCGAGCACTTCTGGCAGTTTTGAGACCTTATCCTGGAATAGCGTGCCTCTTTGGAAAGCGAGATTGTGAGAAAGAATACCACAACTAAGAAAGCGAAGATTGAAAGGCCGCGCACCCAGATGTCCTCAAAGCTCAGCGCTATGCTCAACGCGAACAAACCAATTATTATGCCTCCAATTAGCCAGCCATTCTTCACGCCAACAAGGCGCCCAAGCCGAAATCTCGTCACGCGCAGAAGATCCATGGTCAGTGATCTAGACAATGATTCTTCGGTTGAGATTGTGAACTCCTCTCCACATGTTCTGCACTTCGGCATCGTTACCGCGAATCGCCGTCCAATGCTTAATGTCTTTTCTCAGGCCGAGCAACGCGTGAACTCATGAGTCGCAGCTCTCCTCATGTAGGTGGAGCCTTGTGCAAAGCATTTCGATCTCTTTCCCTCGTGATTGAAAGGTTCAGATTGTGCATTGTTCATGATAGGAGGCGTTGCGTATCGACAATCGGCGGGCTTTTGATTCGAGCTGGAGTGGCTTTTCCTTGCCCTGATGGAGCGGCATCCTGCCTTCTCAAATGAACTCACCTAAATACTGCTAAATCGATTCAGGCACTGAGGCCATGATGCTGTGGCCTCTGAGGGGGAGAAGATGAGAATCAAGAGTAGCATAGCCGTCTTGATCGTGTTCCTTTTCCTGGCCACGTCGTTCGGAAGCATTGTGGCGGCAGGAGCGGGGACTTCCGGGATCAAGATCGACCAGAAATATGCGAAGTATGTGGAGGACACGCTGTCGAGTCTCGGCACGTGGAGCGGATACGGGTTCCGGGCAGCTGGCAGCTCAGCCGACAACGCGGCTGCGAAGTTCATCGCGAGCGAGATGAAGAAGGATGGGCTGGCAAATGTGCGCCTGGAGCCGGTACCAGTGGATGTGTGGGATTTCAAAGGAGCGAGCTTGACGGTTTTGGGCTCGACGGGCACAATGACATTCGTAGCATCCTCGATGGGTGGAGTCCCTGGCACGCCGCCGGGAGGCCTTTCTGGGCCTATAGTTTACGTCGACCAGGGGATTCCGCAGAACTACCCAGCAGACGGCGTCAAGGGCAAGCTGTTGCTGGTCGACTGGGACTCCGACAACTGGTGGGTGAACCTGGTGGCGAGCCAGGCAACTCTCGCAGGCGCGAAAGGAGTCATAATCGGCACAATGGATCATCCATCGTACTATTCTTGGCCGAGTTCGTTGGGCAGCTTCGATGCGACCTACAACGATTCATGGGTGCCGCTCATCACGATCTCGAGGGATGCCGGATTTGCCATCATGGATATGCTCAAGAGCGGAAGTGTCTTCGGGACGATGGTCTCGAATGTGAAGATGACTCTGTCGCAGAACGGGGGTGTCGGCTACAATGCGGTTGGCGTTTTGCCGGGCAAGGATCACACACGGCAGATACTGATAATGGGGCATCACGACGCCTGGTTCACAGGTGGCAGTGATGACACGTCCGCGTGCGCCGCCATGCTCGCGTGGGTAAAGGCCATGAAGAATGCCAACTTCGTCCCGAGTCATGACATATACTTCGTCTCTGACACAGGGGAAGAGTACGGATACACGGATGCATACTACGAGTGGTGCGTCGGGGCGTGGTACATGATCACCGTGGCCCATCCAGATTGGGCCAAGAGCATGATTGCGTTCCTGAACATGGAGGGTATAGGCAGCCGATGGGTCGACGGGACCGCGGGGCCGTTCAGTGCGGAAGCGAACCTCGAGCTTGCGCCGTACGTGGGCCAAGTGTTTGCCGCCAATCCTGACCTGCTGCCGTCGGGGAGCGTATTCTCAACCTATCTGAACACGTGGAACGACGGATGGACTCTTACCGCGGCAGGAATGGTAGGAGTGACCTTTGGGACGGTGATACCCAACTATGACACCTCGATCTACCACACGAACATAGACACCCCAGCAATCATCCACTATGATGATCTCGCACGGCAGGTCACGCTCATGTACAGAGTCCTTGTCGCAATCGATTCTGCAAAGTTGCTTCCTTACACGTTCTCGGATCGAGCATTGGACATGTCGAAGAGCTACGCTGCCAGTGACTATGCGGCAATCGGAGTCGACATAACTGGGTTGAAGAATGCCGTGCAGGACTTCAGGCTCCTGGCAAGCAAGTACGACGCTAGCGTGGCAATGCTGGCGGGGAAGGAGGGCGCTGCCAACAAGGTCTTGACGCAGATGAGCCAGCTGATCAATACCCAGTGGAACGCTCTCGATGTCTGGGATGATACGATCTATCAAACGCAGCAGCTGGAGTGGGACTCGTACTATCTGGTGACTGCGATCAGCGAGCTGCAGCAGCAGAACCCAGGTCGAGCTGCGAACACCTTGTTGAACGTCGGCTTGATGTGGAACGCCTTCTTCGACTACCCCGTGTTCAAGTACGAGAATGACCGACACGTACTCGGAGCTCTCCACCTTGATTGGGGCGGCCAGGGACATCTAGCCCCGTTCCTGGACGTCTACGGTGTGTACAAATCCTGTCTCGAGAAAGCGGCAATGGGCGGACACCAGGACTTTGGTTGGGAGCTGTCGGTCCTGCAGTCGTTCTTCGGGTCTGAGACGTCAGAGCTCAAGGACAGGGTGACGCTGGAGACGCAACAGGTATTGCAGGTCAACTCGATGCTGACCCAGCTGATATCAATGGCGGGATAGACCGCCACTTTTCCCTTTCTTTTTGTTTTTCTATCGTCAAACTAGCGGCTGATGGGGCGGCTCTGTACCGGATTTGAAAGCGAACGCCGAGCGAACCTTCAAACTGAGGACATTGCACTGAGCCAAACTCCTTGTTTGCTTCCCCATTGCCTTTTCCCAAAGACAGTAGGGCTCGGGTTGATGCTTCAGGTCTAGAAACGACTACGGGGAATTGAGTTGCATGAGAACGGGCCAAGTCCTTGTCTCTCTCAATCCCCGCCTCGGAAGGGCTCTACCTGTTCATGCTCGAGAACAGTAGTTCAGGATTGGCTCTGGCGCCCTTTACGAGGTTCTGAGCATTACCCACGGCTATCTCATATTCATTGTCCGACACCGACTTCAAGGTTGCTCGAGCAACCTCCGCGGGCGGAATGCCTCGATCTCTTTGCTCCCTTGCTTCTCTTGCGCCTTTATCGAGATTCGTATCCACCATTGGCGGTATTATCTCGAAGACCTTCACGGGCGTATTTCTCAATTGGTGCCTCAAGGACACGCTGAAGGAATGAACGGCGGCCTTTGTCGCGCAATAGACTGGCATCATCGCCAACGGTACGAACCCCAAGCCAGAGGAGACGTTCATGACCGCGGCCTCCTTCCTTTTCAAGAGCTCTGGCACGAAAAGCGCGGTCAAATAGACACAAGCCCTGAAGTTGATATCGATTTCGTCTTCTCCATCCAGCGCGCGGTACTTCAGCAGGTCCGCTGGGCCGTTCTTGAAATCGATCATCCTCTGAATGCCTGCATTGTTGATCAGGATGTTGATGTCGGCATGATTGTCCGTGACCCATTTGTGCAATGACTCCCGCTCTTCCTCTTTTGACAGATCGCATCTTCTCGTGATCAAGCCTGGCAGCCTCTTCTTCGCGTCGTTCAATGTGCTCTCGGATCTTGCGCACGCAATCACTTTGTTACCCTCTTTCATGAACGCCTCAGCCAATGCGAAACCTATGCCGGTGGAACCGCCGGTGATCAGAATCGTGTTTTCGCTAGTTTTCATTTCTCAGTCGACCCCCTTGCTTCCGTACATGTTGTGGTGAGTGAAAGCTTGAACATCCCGACGCACTCTCAGTTGCTTGGATGGCGCGGAGACAGGGTGCCCGAGCCGGCTGGCGTAGGCAATTCTCATGTGCTTCGGTATCTTGAGAACCTGCTTCACCTCTTTCTCCACGGACTTGTTGCTGAAGGTGCTCAGTATTTGGAGGCTGAGCCCCAGGGATTGGGCCATGAGCCACATATTCTCCATTTCACAACCCAGGCTCATGAAGCCTAGAACATCCCCTTCCGAGGCAGGCGCTCTCTTCCTGGAGTCGTAGATCACTATCAGAATCACTGGACTACCGCTGATCCTTTGGTTTAAGGGCGAAGACGCGCCTTCGCGCGCGACCTCATCTAGCTTCGCGGGATCTCTCCATGACGGCGGGAACCCGGAGCCGAGGATCCCGACCTTCTTCTTCAGCAGCTCTTCCTTAGAGAATGAGAGCTGTTGATAGTTCTCCCGGAGGAACTCTATGGACGTGCGGGATTGGATTCTCCCTATTTTTTCCAGTATTGCCTTGTCATCAACTACGATTATCTCGAAGTTCTGCATGTTGTGGGCCGAAGGCGCCCATCTCCCTGCTTCCAGGACCTGCCCCAGTTCCTCCTTCGTCACCGGGCGATTTCGATCGAAGTTAGTTCTGTCAGAGTGCCTTTCTCGAATGACTTTCATGAGATCGCTCATTGTGTTCAGCTCCCGCCGATGGGACTCATGGGAATCGCATCTCCTCCCGTATGGCCTTTCCGGCGGATACTCACGAGATGGGCCGTCGCACCGAACCAACTACATTCCGGCGCCGTCGAGCGGATGTGTACGGGCACACGATCTGACATCTCGTGCACATGACGTGGGTCACGGGCGTCAACTGAGGTTCATATTGGTCAAGCACCGGTCGCAGACGCTTCGGTATCGGCGAGTGGATATGCACCCCGACCAGACATCGCTGTGGGTCCACAACATACGGTTTCAGAGCGCCGGCAGGGCAGGCTTTGACGCAGCGCGCGCATTCTCGGCATAGATCTTCCTCGAACGCCTCGTCAGGTTCAAGCTCGGCATTTGTCAGCAAGTAGCTGAATCGGAGCCAGGGACCGTACTTGGGCGAGATTATGAGCGCGTTCTTACCGAAAGCCCCTATCCCTGCCAACCTGAAGACCCTTTTGTAGGAGTCCGGCGCAGACGATTCATATGGAAATACGACTCGGTAGCCCTCTTCCTCGAGCAGTCGCGCAGCGTCGCGGCGTATCCAATTCAGGGGATAGTACCCTGGCCAGTCGTATTCTCCGTCCTCCAAGCGAACTCCGAGCTCACATGAGTCGTCGGTCGACAGTATCCCAAAAACGACGACGCTCTTGGCATCGGGCATCGCCTCTGATGGTTTCTTTGTGTAATTGAGTTTCGTACCCAACAGGCGCTTCATCGTTGGCCCTATTCGCACCCTCGGTAGAGAGTCGACATCAGAAGCCGATGCGACTCCAAAAACAATGGCTCCTTTCTTTAGGCAGACCTCTCTAAGTCTAGACTTCAGATCTCTTCGCTTCTCTGACACCCCTGTTCCCCTCCCGTTCAAGTCACGAAGGCGACCTATGCGCCGGCCATATCCGAATGGTCGCCTATGGATTAAGAATTTCTTTTGCGAGGAGACGGATGTGAACTGAGATGTCTGGCCGCAACCGTATTAGCCGTCATCGGCATTCAGGTAGCAGGTGAGCTATCCTTGGTAAAGGACGAATTCCACAAGTACAACCTCGAGGGAGCACCGAGGGTGTGCGAAAAGATTCCGGGCCCGAAGTCGGCAGCCCTCCTTGCAGAGCAAAGAAGGTACGACTCGAACGCACTGGTCTATCCGAACCAGGTGCCCCTGGCCATATCGAGAGGTCTAGGAGCAACAGTCGAGGATGTCGATGGGAACATCTTCATTGATTTCAGTGGAGGAGTCGGGGCGCTGAACGTGGGTCACTCGAACCCCGAGGTCGTCCTCGCCATCAAGGAACAAGCGGAGAAGTTCGCTCATGGCCTCGACTTTCCATCCGCGCCCAGAGTCGCCCTGTCAAGGAAGCTGGTGGAGCTCGCCCCGGGTCAATTGAGGGACAGCTCGAAGGTTCTGATGTGTGGACCGACGGGTGCCGACGCGGTCGAAGCTGCAATCAAGCTCACGAAGTTTCACACGAAGAAACCGGGAATAGTCTCCTTCGAAGGTGGTTGGCACGGTGTTTCTGGAGTCTCTTTGTCTCTGACAGCGAAGCGAGCGGCTAAAGCGAACTACCTTCCGGGCGTTCCCGAGGTGTACTTCGCTCCGTATCCGTACTGCTACAGGTGCCCGTTCGGCATGAAGCATCCTGAATGCGGCCTAGCCTGCGCTCATTACCTTGAGCATATCATCAAAGATACTGACACGGGACTGGCTGCGCCAGGAGGATTGCTCATCGAGCCGATCCAGGGAGAGGGCGGAATAGTCGTCCCGCCCGCGGGGTACATGAAGGAGATCAGGCGCATATGCGACGACAACGCTCTGCTCCTGATCGCGGATGAGATACAGACGGGCTTTTGCAGGACTGGCAAGATGTTCGCGGTAGAGCACGAAGGCATCACGCCTGACATCATGACGGTGTCGAAGTCGATGGGCAGCGGCCTGCCGATATCGGGGATAGTCTTCAGGAAGGAACTTGACACCTGGGCTCCAGGAGCGCATGTCGGTACCTTCCGTGGCAATGCGCTATCGTCTGCCGCTGGAGTGGCGGGGATCGAGTTCATGGAGAGCCACAAGCTGGCGGACCGGTCGGCGAGGCTCGGCCAGAGGGTTCTCAAGCGATGCACAGAGCTCCAGGGAGAGTTCGACGCCATTGGCGATGTCAGGGGTCGTGGATTGTATGTTGGCGTCGAGTTCGTGAAGAAGGACGCGACGCGCTCGCCTGATGCCGACCTTCTGGTCAGGCTCCAGAAGGAGTGCTTCCCGAAAGGGCTCATAGTCTGGAAGGGCGGCAGGGCTGCCAACGTCGCGCGGATCATGCCCGCTCTTGTGATCTCCGACGAGCTCCTCGACGCTGGCATGGCGATATTCGAGGGAGGTCTGAAGGCGGTCACGAAGAAGTGATGCCGCCGTTCCTTTGTTCCCCTTCCCTCAGGTCGAGTGCGAAGATGATCCCTTTGGCGTCCAACCCTGAGTAGTGGGACGTTATGTTGTCGTGGAACGTCCCGACCCTCTTGAACCCGCGTTTCTCATAGAACTGCCAGTTGCTCATCATGTTGTCCGTGTACACCGTGACGAGCGAGGAGCCGGATTCCCTTGCGGCCCTGAGAAACCTGTCGATGAGCTCGCTGCCCACTCCCTTTCCCCTGTGCTTTGAGCACACTATGAACATCTCTATGGATGCGTCCGACTTCGGGATCCTGAGCTTGACCTTCAGCTCCGTGAGGAAGAGGCTCCATGTGAACAAGATGGATCTCGGGGTCATCCGATTCTCTATGAAGAACGATCTGATGAACGTCGGGAGCTCACCGAGCGGGGACCTCTTCGGCACTGGGGCCCCTGGATAGTTGTTAATCCTGCCGAACAAGAAGCCCACAACCCCCTCGGACGTGCAGGCCATGTCAGTCCAGTTGGCGAGGCTCACGGAATATCCGATGTAGCCTTTCATTCCTGATGCCTCCTGCTCCTTGGAGACGATCCCTTGACCCGGCGGCCAAGCGTCCTCGGCCAGGCTAGCGCATGTTGAGATGTCTCCTTGTTCGTATCGTCGGAAGAAGATTGCGGCGCGATCGGCGGAATCTGAAGTCCTCTCATCTCGCTCAGGCATCATTGTGACGAAGGGAAGAGGTAGTACATCAAAGTGGCACAGTGGAATCTAGACATGCTCATCCGTCGCGGGGCTGTCCAAGGAGCCGGATGTGAAATGAGACATCTAGCTAATTCTCAATCAGGGGGGTTTTGGTACCGAGATGAAGACCTTTCCTTTTCTTTCCCTCGTGAAAATCGATTTCAGAGTCCGCGCCATGTGAACCCAGAGGTGTGGCCATCTCTCAATCATGGGATTATTGCACCGAACCTAGATCCGGGTTCGTCATTTCTGGATTCCATAGTGGAGACGACACTCATGGCGAAGCTATCTATCCTGTTTCCTCGACTTGGTGAAGCTGAAGCCGCATTTCTTCAACTGTTCCAGTAGCTCCTTCGGTTCGGGGTACCATTGCCCCCATTTCCTACTGATATGTTCCGTCCAGCTGTAATCGTCATAGGTGAAGGTCTCTCGGCGCCTCTTGTCTTCCAGAGAGATCTTGGCCCTCTGCTTACGATAGTAGTCTTGTGTGATGTATCCTCTGTCCATTGCGCTCATAGCCTTCGAGACTGCATCTTCGTTCATCTCAGGGTACTTGTCCTCGAATAGCACGAACTCCATAGGGTAGCGTGGTCTTGGAGGAGGATTCTCGTCCGGGTAGCCCATCACGAGCTGTACTAGAGGGAAGACCCGTTTCGGCAGCTGGTACTGCTTCGCGATCCTTTCCGCGCTGTACATCGCGAACCCGAGAAGACAACTTCCCAGCCCCAGACTCCTGCCGGCAATCACCATGTTCTCGGCCATCAGTGACACGTCCTGGATTCCGAAGAACATGAGCGTCAGATCATTCGTGACCGGCTTCCAGCTTCTTCTCGCCATTATGAGCTCGAGTTTGTGATAGTCGACACATAGAGTGAACAATAGAGGAGCTTTGTAGGGATTCCGTCCTCTCTTGCGCGAGAGCAATACGCTGTAGGCTTGGGATGCAAAAGGAGCCTGTTGACCCGCTCTGACGACGATTTCGATGGTCTCTTTGGAGGGCGTTTCGTCTTTGAACTTCCGAATGGAGCAGTGCTCTAGCATGGTCTGGATGACAGGATTGTTTTTCATGGCCATGTCCTCGACAACTCATATCGCCTTTACTCCCCTAAGGTTTTTTCCGAGGATCATGGTGGACTGAAAGGGATCTTGGTCCACTCTTTCGACTAGCTCGGCTGAAAAAGGTACAAGATCGCGCATTATCGCGTTTTTGGAAGGCAAAACGGGAACTTGATTCAAACACCTTTCTTTTTCCCATGTCAGGGTGGAGTGTCCTACTGCGTGACACCACTTATCACGGCGATTGACGATGGTCTACATAGCAACATACTAGTACGAATTGCGGTGCGTATATAACGTGCCTCGAGGGTGGTTCGAGGGGGAGGTGAGAAAATGGCTGAGCAACTTAGAGATGAGATTGAGAAAGCGAACCGGAGGTTTGGCGAGGGGATCAGAAAGGGTGACGCCGCTGCAGTCGGCATCCTCTACACGAAAGATGCGCTCCTGATGCCCCCCAACTTCGAAACGATTCGCGGGAGAGAGGGAACGCAGAAATTCTGGGAAGGAGCAATCAAGATGGGTGTCAAGGACGCGATATTGAAGACAGAAGAGCTCCACGAGAAGGGTGAAACGGTCGAGGAGATTGGAAACTACACGCTCAAAATACACCCTGAAGGACAGGATCCTTTTGAAGACCGCGGTAAGTACGTGGTCCTCTGGAAACAGGATCCAGACAAGGAATGGCGCTTGCACAGGGATATATGGAACAGCAGCTTGCCCGCGAAGAAATGAACTAGCATAATCGAAACCCTTTCCAGACTTTCCTTCCCCAAGATCTTCTCTCATTGGCCCGCTCTAGTCCAAAGGCTTTCGATAGCGAGTGTATTGTTGGAACAGTCGGAATCCCATTCTCTCATAGAGCCGAAGAGCTCCTGAAGGGTTCTCACAGTCAACTCCCAAAGCTGCTTTGTCCACTCCCTCCCTTTTCAGGACCTCAAAGCTACGGGCGATGAGAGCACTGGCCAGCCCATGGTTTCGGTACGATCGACTGACGAAGATTACCATGTATCCCCAATTGCGTTTGAACTTCTTGTTCTCCTCATCATCTATGAAATTCAATACAGCTCCGGCAACCTCATCGCCCGCCCAGGCCACTTGCCATATTTCAGGTCTGAACGCACGCCACTCCGACAGATACTTGCGACCATCTTCAGTCCAGGATTCCTCAGCGAAGTTAGGTTCATCTCGAAAAGCTTCTTCCGCAGCCTTAAAGATGGTTCGGTGATGCTCAGGTCTGACTGGTCGTATCTCCACACCTTCTACGATAGGTAGATCGGGAATGTCATCGAGGTTCGGTCGAACCATCTGAATGTTGTGTCGGAACAGTCGATATCCTTCTTCCTCGAGGAGAGATTTCCAGTTGTTCTCTGCGAAATTCGCACTTACCTCGAAGATCTTCGCATAATCCTTTGGATGTTCATTCGCAATCTCTCGAAGCCGTCTCTCATTCTCCCGCAGCATTGCTTGGCGGAGATTTCCCGTTCTCCATTCTGGCACCAGATATGCTGCATGCTCGTAAGTTCGAACTCCGTCAGGTCTATTGCGCCACTCACATCGACAGAATCCCACCGTGGTTCCGTTGATATCTACGAAGAGCATGTCTTTGCAGGGATTGCAGTTCTGAAGGTGACGAAAACCGTCGGCAACGTCTTCCGGAGTCTCCACAAGCTCGAGTAGGTCCGCATCCCTGCTCCTTTGCATGACCTCGGCCAAGATGTTGAAGTCAATTTCGCCTTGGAGTCTGCGGAAGGACAATCCTGGAATTGCTGGTGTTCCTGGGATTTCAGCGATTTCGTCCGACGAATCGAATTTCCGCAGCATTTCCACCCGTTCCTGAAAGGCCTTTCTTGGAGTTCTAGTCTTCTCCCGGCAAATCCGTCATCTGTCGATGTCCCGGGCAGAAACCCCAAGTATTCGACAGGACGATTCGGTATACTGCCTCGAGGGTGGTTCGAGGAGGATGGGAGCGAGAAAATGAAGAAGATTCTGCAGGTCAATTTTAAGTTTAAGATGACAAGACCCGAGCTTGAGAAAGCCTTTCTAGAGGGTGCTCCCACATTTCGTCCTGGTGGCGATGTCAAGGGACTTCTATGGAAGATCTGGCTTATGAATGGGGCTGAAAAATCAGCAGGTGCAATCTACCTGTTTAAAGACGATGCCTCAGTAGAGGCGTACCTGAAAGGAGAACTCTTTGCAATGCTAAAGAGCCTCCCAGCCTTGAGTGATATCGAAGCAAAAGCATTCGACATACTACCTGAACACACAAAGATTACTCGTGGTCCCGTAGATTGAATGACCTTCTTGTTGTCGGCCTCAGTCTCTACATACTGTTCGCGGTGCTCGGACAGCGCACATCAGACCACATCACGACAGCAGCCATCGTAGCTTCGTGGAGCTTCCGATTGGGATTCGACCACGATGGAACACGGACCGTCCGCTCTGACCTGTAACGAACCGGATGCTGTGAACCGGACTTGAACTTGAACATCTGGCTGTTTTTCAATCAGGGGGTTCTAGTACCGAGATGAAAACCTTTCCTTTTCTTTTCCTCGTGACCGAGATGGTTCAGAGAACGCGCGTTACGCAATGTTCTCTCGTCAGGGATCATGCATCCAGGTCCTTCTGAGAAAGGTTCAATACTTCGCATGCGATAGGCGTTCTGAAGGAAATGGATGATACTGACCGGAAGCTATTGCTTCTGATATCTGCGGATCCTAGGATACATCTCCGGGAGCTCGCCAAGAGACTTGGGATCTCCAAGCAGGCTGTTCATCACCGAATGCAAGTCTTAACGAAGATCGGGGTGATCGAAGGCATAACTGCGGGCATTTCCATCTATTACCTTGATGCAGTCCCTGTGTTGGTCTTCGGTAGATCCAAGACAGCATCGATGGAGGAGACCTTGAACAGATTGGGGGAAAGCGAATTCTCGAAAATCGCCGTCGTCGCCGGAGGGAATTTCCTCTATGTCCGCGGGGATCTGAGAAACATATCCGAACTCGACAGCTATGTCGAGTTCGTGAAACGAGCAGGTGAGATGCCGGAGCCTACCGTGGGCATAGTCTGCCTCGATTCTGGGATACCGCCTGACTATATTGATGGAGGGAAGCGGAAGCAGAGCTACAAGGAGCTCTCTCCCCTCGACCTAAAGATCATAGCTTCGCTCAAGGACAACGCGCGCAGATCAATAGCGGATATCGCTGATATGGTTGGAGTCTCAGCCAAGACGGTCAGGCGACATCTAGAGGAAATGATATCTGAGGGTTCCCTAGATTTGAACGTGCCTTGGGATCCCGCCTCAGGAGAAGATGTTTACACCATTGTGCATGTGAACCTAAGGGAAGGTGCTGACAAAGTAAAAGTCGGCACAAGGCTACTTTCGAAGTACCCCCTCGTGTTCGTCAGGTCGTTCAGCAACCTCCCAGATTTCCTCTTGTGCGCTCTCTGCTCGGACAAGATGACTGAGACCCGCAGGACCCTCAGAGAGATCAACGGGGATGAAGATGTTCTGTCCATGATGTTCAATCTCAACTACTTTGAACGCAAATACACGACCTGGCGAGACAAGTTACCTGCGGTGCGGGTGCGCCCTTCTAAGAAGGCCAGAGCGCACAAGCTGCATTCTCTGCCTAGAAGACAACGATTCTGGTAAGCAACCTGAGCACCCTATTCTTGCTTTAGAAATGTCCGTTCTGTCAATCAAGACCGGAATGAAAGGTCAGCCTGCCGTCCGTTTGTGACCCCAATGTCATCTGGTCCCCAGACGTGCGTATATGACTCTAGCTGCCACTATCAAGGACTGAGCCCAGGCACACGAGTGCCTCAGGGGTGGTTCGAGGAGGAGGGAGTGAGTGAGGAAAGTGCTGGTAGCGTTATTGAGCGCGATTGTGGTAGGACTGATGCTGGCTATGCCAGTGTCGGCTGGAAAAAGCAATGTAGTCACGATTCCGGATCGGACGGGAGACCTCGGCAAGTACAACGTCTACATAATAGTAGGGGGCACAAGAGCGGTTGCACAATTCAACAATTCTTGGGGTGACAACGCGCCGTTTCCGCGGGTTGGATACGTCGACATGGTCTCTGAGTCGTTTGGCATGCTGGACAAGAACACCTACGTATTCGGCATGGAGCTTGCCGCCAACCTTCCGCGAGTGGGGGACCCATTGCCTCCCGGCATCAGATATGTAGGGTGGCAGTTGTGGCTCGAGGACAGCCCGTGGAGTCCCACAAATCCGGCAAAGACTTACTGGCAGGTCTTCCTAGAATTCAATGGATTGAGCTACTCAGCCGGCATTTGGGATTGGAACACCTACACCTCCATACCTTTGCCATTCACTATTGATGGGGCCAAGTTCCAGATCAAGTTCTCGCCAGATCAGATTGGGAACCTAGAGAGTTTCTGGTGGAGCGCAGGCACGTATCTAGCGAAGAATAACATCTATGCCTGGCCTTGGATTACTGACCTGACTGATCTCGGTGTTGCCCCCGACCAAGTGTGGTTCGACCTCCCTTGGCCTCATGCGTGATTAATCTGGATCAGTGTCTGGTATCTCAAACCCTTTCTTTTTCGTCATTCCTCCACTTTGGGCTTTTCCTGCGGAGAGCCGTGTGTGAACCGAGCAGACTGGCTATTTTCTAATGGGCTTTCAAAGAATCGGTGCATCCGAATCGCGCCAAGTGACCTGCTGCGAGGAGCCTTGGTTGAACCGAAGATGCTGGCTCTTCTTAAATCTGAGGGCCACCAAATCCCAGCTCCCATCAGCTCCGGGAAGTCGTCCGAGGGCGAGTCGATCCCACCGAACTCTGGAAAGACGATGATTCTGATTCGAGAAGATAATGTCATCAGGAATTGCGGTCAAACCTCAGAAACTTAGAGGGAATCGATTTGTTCCGGAGCGAAATCAGACCTCGCAGTGATGTCCATTTCTGCATCGCGTGAAACACGTCTGGTCAATCCATAAATACGGTGAAGACTATACTTGGTCGGGCGAAATCCTTGGCGCATGACATAGGCATAATAGGAGGCCGCATCGTCGACGGCAGCGGAAATCCATGGTACTACGGAGACGTCGGGATTAAGGGGAGAACGATAGTCAAGATCGGGAGAATCGATGGGAAGGACTGCGGACACGTAATCGATGCCCAGGGGCAGTATGTCTGCCCCGGATTCATTGACATCCATACGCACTCCGACGTCGCTGTGATTACGTTCCCAGGCTGCGATAGTACACTGAGGCAAGGGGTGACCACGCATCTCATCGGAAACTGCGGTCTGTCTGCTGCTCCGCTGCTTGAACCGAACGTTGAGGTGATGGCAAACTACCGGGGCTCTTGGGCGGATGTGCTCACGAAGGCAAAATGGAGAACCTTTGACGAGTACCTGAAGTTCCTTGAGAAGCGTGGGGTGGGATGCAATATCGCCGCCCTTGTAGGACACGGGGCTGTACGCACCGCTGTTATGGGCGCCAACCGAGGAACACCAAATACGAAGCAATTGAATCAGATGAAGGGACTCGTCGATGAGGCGATGCGAGCTGGAGCATTCGGGATGTCCACGGGTCTCGTGTATCCTCCAAGCTGTTTCGGGAAAACGGAGGAAATCATAGATCTCTGCAAGGTCGTCGCCAAGTATGGTGGAATGTACACATCCCACGTCCGAGGAGAGCGTGAGATGTATGCGGACGCGGTCAAGGAGGCGATCTTGATTGGCGAGAAGAGCGGAGTCAGAGTCGAAGTCTCTCACAACTGTCCGAAGTACGGAGCCTGGGGAAGAGCAAAGGAGATACTCGGCATTGTCGAAGCCGCCAGGCAACGTGGATTGGACGTTACATCCGACAATGACATCCATACTGACCTTTCAGTCACTCTGGGCCGGGGACTGCCGCAGTATCTGCACGAGCTGAACGAACACGACTTGATCGAGCATATGAAGAGCCCGGAGAACAGGAAGCGCGTCAAGAAAGAGATTATCGAAGACAAGTTACCCGCATTCGGTCCCGCGGGTCTCTTGAAGCATCAGAGATTCGACAGGATATTCATGCTGAACTGCCCGAAGCAGAAGAAACTCAATGGGAAGACAGTCGAGCAGATAGCGAAGGCCCGAGGGAAGGATCCTTTCGAAACGTACTTTGACCTGTTTGTGGAAGAGAAGAACAAGATAATTGCGATATTTGACTACATCAGCGAGGACGACATCAAGTACGTCCTCTCTCACCCGCTGGTCATGGTGTGCTCGGATAGCTCCACTTGGTCGAAGAAAGGCCCAATGACGAATTACTTCCCCTGCGCCTTCGGAGAGTACCCCGGCATTTTCGAGAGGTACGTGAAGAAAGAACCATTGCTAACGATTCAGGAAGCAGTCAGAAAAATGACAAGCTTTCCCGCTCAGAAGATTGGTTTGTTCGACAGAGGTCTGCTCCGACCAGGGATGGTGGCTGATATCACCGTCATCGACATGGAGAGGATAAGAGACAAGGCGACCAACCTGTGGCCGCATGAATATCCGTTTGAGAACTACCCCCATGAGTATCCGGAAGGAGTGCCGTATGTCATTGTCAACGGGAAGATCGCCGTGGAGAAGAGCAGACAGAACAAGATACTAGCGGGCGAGGTCATCAGACACGACTGGAGGAAATAGACACCGTCAACTAATAACCCGCCATGATCTGGTGTCCAACTCCAGGAGAACGACAACGGTTCGATGACTAGCTTGAGAATCATTCTTCTTGTATGCTCCGGCGTCCTGCTTGACCCAAGGACTGCCCATCAGGCGAATGCCTCCAGAATCTTGCACCAGGGCAAAGGCCGGCATGACAGAGATCCCGATCATCATCTTCTTCTGAACCTCGGGTTAAGGATCTCATCCATCGCGTAGCCAAAGAACGTGAAGCCCAGGATCACCAGAGCGATGCAGAATCCTGGAGGCACGAAGTACCACCATGCCCCGTTGGACATCGCCAGGCTCGTGAAAGCATAGTGCAGCATCGACCCCCAGCTTATGACGAGTGGGTCGCCGAGGCCGAGGAACGCCAGTGTGCTCTCCGTCAGAATCGCCACCGCGATGATCAAGACAGTGTTTGCAAACATGAGCGGTATCACGTTCGGCAGGATGTGCTTCCGGATGATGTGGCCATCTCCAGCGCCGATAGATCTGGCCCGCTCGATGAATGTCCTCTCCTTGAGAGTTATGATCTGGGACCTGACCAGCCTCGCCGTGCTCGGCCATGAAAGCGCTCCGATTACTATGATTATGTTCTGCAGGCTCGGGCCAGCGAGCGCCGCCAGGAGCATCATGAACGGGAGCTGTGGAATCACGAGGAAGATATCTGTGAAGCGCATCAGCCCCTCCTCGGCGAGCCGTCCATAGTATCCCGAGAAGACACCGATTGAGCCGCCAATCAGGACTGATATCGCGCTGGCGGCCACGCCCACAAACAGGGAGATGCGAGAGCCGTAGAGCAACTCCGCAAGGACGTCTCGCCCGACCTCGTCGGTTCCAAGCAAGTGATGTTTCGACAGGGCCGGTAGGAAGATCTCTTCAGCGTTGAATGCATTCCTGTCGAAATGTACGAAAATCGGCGTGAAGAGAGCGATGCACAGGAAGGCGATGAGGATCATGAGGCCCACCATGCCCATCTTGCTTCTCCAGACAAGCCTGAGGGTCTTCCGGGAGCGTTTCGAGTATCTGACGATAGCCTCTCGTCTGCGGCTTGTCCGGAAGAGCTCCACCTTGCTACCGGTGAGAGGTGGCATCATCTGACCTTCACCCGCGGGTCCAGGAAAACATAGGCGATATCAGCGATGAAGTTCGCCACAAGGGCGACGGCTGTGAGTACGAGGAAGCACCCTTGGAGTATCGGGTAGTCCCTCGTGATGAGTGCGTCGTACATCAGCCTGCCAATGCCCGGCCAGGAGAACACCGTCTCCGTTTGGATCGCCCCTCCCACGACGAAGCTAAGGTTAATGGCTGTGATCGTGACGAGCGGGAGCATCGCGTTCGGCACCGCGTGATGCCTCAGTATGTTCTTGCCGGTCAGGCCCTTCGCGTTCGCCGTGACGATGTAGTCCTCCGAGAGCACGTCTATGAGCGAGCTACGCATGATCATGACGTACTGGCCGAAAAGCACGAGCGTGAGAACCGTCATGGGCACTAAGAGATGGTGCATCAGGTCTAGGAACCGGTCTAGAAAGCCCGCGTAGTTTGCCCCGGGAGTGTACATCCCGCCGGATGGAACCGAACCGGAGAGAGCGAACAGCATCAGCATTCCAAGCCAGAAAGTCGGCATCGAGTACAGGAATAGGGATGAACCCAGCAGGGTGAAATCGGTTTTAGTGTTTCTTTTCCATGCGGCCAACGTGCCAATCGCGACTCCCATGATTAGCGCGAGGACAGACGCCGAGCCCACCAGGATCAGTGTGTTGATCAGCCTCTCCTTGACTATATTCCCTACGGGGTCTCCGTAGTAGCTGAACGACCTGCCCATCTCTCCCGTGAGGGAGTTCTTCATGTAGATCAAGTATTGATCCATCAGGGGCTTGTCGAGGCCGAAGCTGTGCCTCAACTGGGCCATGTCCTCGGGCGATATCCTCGGGTCTTGGAACAGGGTCCTTATCGGATCGCCCGGGATCGTGTGGAATATGATGAAGTTGAGTGTGAGGATGATGAGGAAGACGGCGAAGGCCGTGGCTGCTCTTCTGAGAATGTAGGCGC
>Ga0315281_10003392_pt1 | contig 23327 bp, 17 predicted proteins | sample YL17G07_0_MG_FD_204540 | JGI IMG/M metagenome (GOLD analysis project Ga0315281, IMG submission 204540) | Sediment microbial communities from Yellowstone Lake, YNP, Wyoming, USA - YL17G07_0 | ecosystem: Environmental > Aquatic > Freshwater > Lake > Sediment | place: USA: Wyoming | collected... | reverse complement strand
GGAATGGTTCCCGGGAGCGATGATGAGCCTTTTCAATGAAAGGTTTGAGGCTCTCCTTTCCTGATCGAAGGCAGTCCAAACAGGCGGGAAGGGTTTGTGAAAGGAGGCCCACTTCTTTCCCACAAGTAGAACACCCTTTTCCTCTTTGGACTTCAGCCTTTCTTAAAACCACCCTTTCACCCCGTTAGAAAACCCCGCAATATTTGTTAGTGATGATCTAAAATAAAATATTTTAGGTCTTTATTGAAAGGCGGGAGGGTAAACCCTCCCCTTTCTAACGGGGTTCACTCCACGACCTTATTGACAACGTCGTGTTCTCTCACTCGGTCCTTCACCTTAATCCCGATATCTGCACCCGCCCCTGCTTCCGGAACATTTTTGTTCTCAATCTGCATGGAATCAATGGTTTGCGTGACATCGGTGGTATGGCCGACAATGTGGATGGTATCTCCAACCTTCAACGATCCCTCGGATAATCGTATTGCTGCCACACTGATCTTCCCAAAAAATTTGACCACTTCCCCTATTTTCTTTTCTTCCATTTTTCTTCCTCCTTTCTCAAGATCTAATTTCAATACCCATTCTCTCTACCCCCTCTAGAACCTCCCCTATCTCAATCCCTCTCAGGCATTCAAAGTCCTTACATTGGAAGAATCTCTCTTGAGGGCAGGGAGAACAATGAACTCCCCTGCGAACCACGAATGTCTTTTCTCCCCTCGGCGACCACACCCTTTGATCCGTCGGTCCAAAGATGACGATCGTGGGAAGTCCCAGTGCAGCGGCCATATGAGAGATACCGGAGTCGTTTCCGATAAAGAACCGGCTTCCTTCCATCACGGATGCCAGTTGGAGAAGCGTGAGACCCTTTGCCAGAATGGGTGAAGGGGGTCCCATCTCTTGAAAAGCCTTCTGGACTTCCGGCCCTTCGGCTGGACCCAGAACGATGAGGATTCTTGAACCAAGATGATCCTGAAGAGTTTGAGCAAGGTTTAAAAATCGCTCAAGAGGCCAAACCTTCTTCTTGCTCCCACTGCCAGGATGGAGGACGATCACCTTTGATCGCTCTTCCAAGATTACTCCCTGACTCCTCCAGAAATCCTTAGCCCATTCTCTATCCGACTCCTTCAAATGGAGTCTGGGATTTTGCCCCGATGTCGGAAGCCCAACTTGGGCAAATTGTTTCAGAAGATGATCGGTTAAATGAACCTTCTCATCCCAGGGTGGAAAAGAATTGATGTGAAGAATTTGACCCTGACAAACCCTTTTCAGATTCCGGATGACCGTCCCTTCCCCATCTTTTCCAAAGACAACGATGAGATCAAATGTTTTAAAAAACTGAGAGAGAGTGAAGTCAAGGGTCCCTTCTCGAACAAAGAAAGTGGCCATCCCTTTTTGGTCGATGGAGAGAATCTCCTCGGCATAGAATCGTTTTTCCACCAACTCCAGAATTCTTGGATATCCCATGATGACCGACTTGGCGTGTGGAAAGGCCTTCCGAAGGGTCTCGAGGGCAGGCAAAGCAAGAATGAAATCGCCCAGGGCGCCTTGGTGAATGACCAGGATGGATTGAACCCCAGGGGCTTTTTTTGAGCTGGGTGAGACCATCGTTTTTCTCCTCTCGGTCAGGAGATCCTTTCCAAACGCTTTCGGATATGCTCATCGTCGGGTGTGATCTGGAGGATCTTTCGATACTCTCTTCTTGCCTCTTTCCATCTTTTCTGATCCTCATAGAGGACACCCAAATTGATCCTTGCAAAGAGGTAATTGGGGTTGATATGAAGGGCCTTCTTCAATTCAAAGACCGCTTCCTTATATCGTTTCCGATCGCTGTAAAGAAGGGCCAAATTATAATGGAGATCTGCATACTGAGGGTTCATCTGAACCGCCTTTTTCATACAGCGCAGGGCTTCTCGCATATGGGACATCAAACCATAGACATAACTGAGGTTCGCATATCCCATGCCATAAGAAGGGTCGATCCTCAAGGCCTTCTGAAATTCATGAATGGCCTTTGGGTAGGCTCCCTGATAGTAATAGACCGTTCCGAGGTTGGCATGGAAAATAAAATCATCAGGTCTCAGCCTCGCCGCCTTTCCGAGCTCTTTGACCGCCTGTGTAAATTTCCCTTTTTTAGAAAGATAGAGACCGATGAAGTTGTGGAATTGGGCAGTGTGATGATTTAAATGAATCTTTTTTAATGACCTCTCTGCTTTCTGGGTGAGGTGAACCATCCCTTTCTGCCACACCCCTCTCTTTTTATAATAGTCTCGGTAGTAGGGGTGGGTTTGGATCGCCTTGTGGATTCGAGCAGCGGCTTCCTTCTCCCTTCCGGTTTGGAGATACAAGATCCCTAAAACATGGTGAAGAAAACCATCCTTCGGATGTCTCTTCGCCTCGGAGAGAAAAATCTCTTCAGCTTCCTTCCATCGTTTCATCTCCGTAAACAGAAAACCCAAATTGAGAATGGCCTCTCGATACTTTGTGTTCAGACGGAGGGCCTCCAAAAAATGGCTCTCCGCCTTCTCCATCTCTCCCTCGAACATCAAGAGGAGAGCGAACTGATTTTGGAGGTCTGCATAATTGGGATGAATCTGAACCTCATTTTCGATCTCACTCAAAATCCGCTTATAGATTGGATTCCGTCTTGTTCTCATCCTCTTCTTCCTTCTTCTTCATTTCAACGGAGACCCATTGACCTCTTTCTTTTCTCCAATTGGAGAACTGAAAAATGACGTCGGTGACCCCTGAAAGACTCCTGATCTTCTTTTCAAATGAATAAAGGGTCTTTACGGCAAACTCTTTTGTCTCCTCTTCATCCCCATCGGTATAAAGACGGGCAATTTTAAAAATCCCTCGAATGTAGACCACTCCCTTCACCGTCCCGAAATCCATCTTAGAATAATCGATGTTAGTACGGATTAGCATTCGCCGGAGATTAGATTGAATAACAAAATCCTCTTTTAACATGGCCTTCTAATCAATATCTTCTAATTTTAAGGATGGGTCAGGACCTTCTTCCAACGCCCTCTTGATCGCATCTAATAACTCCTCAGGGTCATAAGGTTTCTTAATATAAAAACGAGCTCCCACTGCCATCGCCTTTTCCTCTGCATTCTTCTCAGGACTCCCTGTCAGGAATATAACGGGAATGGTAAAAGTATGCATGGAGCGTTTTAATCTCTGGGCAACGCTGAACCCATTCCCGGCTGGCATTCGGATATCGAGGATGATCAGATCCGGTTTTTCTTTGTGGGCCATAAAAACACCCTGGGCCCCGTCAAAAGCAGTGACCACCCCATATCCAGCTCCTTGAAGCCGGATCATCAATGCCTTGACAATATCCCGCTCATCATCCACAACGAGAATCTTTTTTTTCTGTCCCATATCCCCCTCATTCTACTGTTCAATTTTTATTTCCCCCTCCTCTATTTTCTTTGAATAAGGCGACTCCCCTTCAAGCCAAACCGACATCTCATCCCTTCTCTGCCGAAATGTTTCCATCTCACCTTTTTCGATAGGAAGTCCTGTCGGAAAAGTTTCTCTCAAGGGATTCCTAAATTGGCCATCTTTGGCCAACCGATAGTCCAAATGAGGTCCTGTGGAGAGCCCCGTCGATCCCACATATCCGATGACCTGTTGCTGTCTCACCCTGACTCCTTTTCTGATCCCAGGGCCGAAACGAGAAAGATGACCATAACAGGTTATGTAACCGTTCATATGGCGGAGGATGACCTGGTATCCAAACCCACTGTTCCACCCACAAGAAGTCACGGTTCCATCTGCGACGGCCCATATGGGTGTTCCGGGTGGGGCTGCATAATCCACACCAAAATGAGGCCGCACTCCTCCTAGGATGGGATGTTTCCGTGCCAGACTGAATTTCGAACTGATCCGATTAAACCTTAAAGGAGACTTTAAAAACGCTTTCTTCAGGGAAATCCCCTTCTCATTATAATAACCCCCTTTATATCGGATCCCTCTAATGATTCTTTCTCCCCTCTGATATTCTACCGCATGGATGGCTCCATATCGAATGAATTGGTCTCCTTTATAGATTTTCTCCACCACCACTTTGAATCGATCCCCCTCTCGGACATCCTTATAAAAATCGATCTCCCAGGCCAGGATCTCAGCAAAAGCGATGGTCAATGGATCCTGCTCTCCAACGGCATCCATCGCCTCAAAGAGAGAGGAACGAATTTCTCCGACGACCTTCACCAGATGGGTTTCGAGGAAGACTTTCTTCTTTTGAGCCACATATCCTTGGGGATCTTTTTCAATCTCATAAATCTCTGTGGGGCTTGCTTCATAAATAAACTTCACCAATTCCCCTTTCACATCTGTGATGAAACGGTAAGTTCCTCCTTTAATCTTTTTAAAATTCACGTAGGGCTTCAATTTCGAGATGATCAGATCGATCCATCGAAGAGGGATGTTCTTCTCCGATAAGGATTGAAAAAGGGTGCTTCGTTCTCTCACATCCCCTTCGATGGTATGGAGTTGTGGCTCCTGGGCAATCGGTGGAATAGGAGCAGGAGGGGCAGCAGGAGGCGGTGGGGGGGCGGAAGGGAGTAGAAAAAGGGTGACCAGAAGCAAAAGGCCAACAAGAAAAGATCCCGAAAGAAGAATCCACTTTCTCCTCTTCCTTCTGGCCTCGAAAGGTCGCCCTTTGAACCGATCCAATCTTTTTAACTCTAAATTCTCCACTCTTAACTCTTCATTCTTTATCCAACCCCTCTTAAAAACCTCGCGGCATCTTCAGGAGGAGTAGGATTGACAAAGAAACCTGTCCCCCATTCAAACCCTTCTCGCAATCCAATCCGTAATCGGGTTTCGATATGCCAGTGGTATTCTGACCGATGGAATCGATTCTGAACAGGGGAAGTATGAAAGGTAAAACTATAAGGTGGATCCGAAAGGAGTTTAAAAAAACAATGGAACAGTGACTGGATTCCAATGGAAAGATCCCCCATCTCCTCTTCTGTGATGCGATGAAAATCAGGGGAGTGGACTTTTGGAACGATCCAGACTTCAAAAGGGTAGCGAGATGCGAATGGAGTGAAGATTAAAAAATGGACCGTTTCCAAAATCACCCTTTTCTTCATAGAAATTTCTTCTTTCATGATGTCACAGAATATGCAGCGCTCCTTGCGTTGGTAGTAATCCAAGGTCCCCCAGATCTCTTCGCCAATTCTTTTCGGAATGACCGGCATGGCCATGATATGGGAATGGGGATGTCGATTGAAAATGCCGGGATAATTTTTCAGAATAAGAAATTGTTGGAATCGCTGATCTTTCTCCAAGTCGGTCAACCTTTCCTTATAAGCCAGGAGGATCTTCTCAATCTGCTTGGGTTCCATGGTGGCCAGGCTCTGATGGTGATCGGGTGACTCTACGACGATCTCATGGGCACCAATGGCTTCCATGACATCGTACATTCCTTCTGGTCTTCGGTCGTAGTCCCCTTCGATGTGGAAAAAGGGAAATTTATTGGGGATGACTCGGACAGACCATCTTCCTCCATCACGGGTCAATGAAAAAGTTTCTTGGGGGGTCATCCCTTCATTGCCCGGGCAGAAGGGACAGGGGCCCTTCGTCTCTTGAGGCCGATAGGGGGGTTTGAAAGGGAGGTAATCCGATGGACCTTTCGGGTGATCGTTGGTGACCACCACCCACATTCTGGTCACGGGTTCTCTTCTCAGTTCTGCCATCGAGCTCCTCTATGAAAGAAGGGATTGGTAAATATATTGTCTTCCCCGATGAGAATCTTCCTTTCCCATCATGGGCCCTTCTACGCGCACCACGAGGCGCTTCTTATAAAGATTGAGAAGCCGGGTGCCGCTCGTGTTCATCTCAATCCCTTCCTCTTCAGATAATTCCCTCAGCGTCAACTGCCTTTTCTTCATCACCCGGTTCAAGGTGTGGATCAAATAATTATTCAGAGAGCCGATGATTCGCCATCCTTCCGGACCGGTGGTCAGAACAGCCAACTTTTTTCTTTCCAACGCCACGCCGATGTTCTCTGCCTGGGAGGGATTGAGGTTCTTCAGGACAAGAAATTTCTCCCCGTATTCACTGCTCCACAATCGCGAGATCATTTTAGCCACCACCTCGTCCGCCCACGAAAAATCGATGGAACCCATCCCTGAGAAATCGAGGACGATGCGGAGCGCTCCCCTCTCCCCGCCTAAAATCTTTTCAATGGCCTCCCGAATCCTGACGCCTCGCGACCGCCCGATCGTCTCCCTCGATCCGTTTTTCAAAAGGTGCTGGGTTAGCTTCTTTAAAGAAAGGGTCCGCTTTTCCATTCTTTTCCTTCAATTGAATCAGTTGAATCAACTAATCATAAATTTAAAATTTTGTCAAGCGATTTTCGAGAAAGCTTTGGAAAACTACTTTATGCTCTTTTAGTTAGAAAATAGATTTCCAAATCCCCCCCAACCCCCCTTACTAACAGGGGGAGAGGGGGGATTACTGATTTTCATGGTTCGTGCCTGCCTGCCGCAGGCAGGGGTGGCCGGCGGCTATGACTAATTACACAGATTTCAAAAATGATTAACCAGATTTTCTCTATTTTAAATGCATTCCTGCCTGCGGCAGGCAGGTCTTATCTGTGTCATCGTTCCATAATCTATGTAACAGGTCGTGATGACCTCGTCTACCACGAACATGAAAATCCCCCTTGATCCCCCTTTTTCAAACGGGGGGAGATCACTCCCCCCTTTGGCAAAGGGAGGGCGGGAGGGATTTAAGGTGCGGAGTGGGTTGAGGAAGATCACAAAAGGTTGTTTCAATGGAAGATGGAGTCTGGATCTTTTCGAATTCGAAAGGGACCTTCCCAAGGGTGCTGAATCTCATCCATAAACCGATCTCGGCAACTTTTACAAACAACCCAAGTGATCTCTTCGTAGACATCTTTCTCCAGTTCCTTGGGATCTAAATTTTGGGTCTGTTCAAGCAACTCCTTCAATTGTTCATCAATCCCTTCCGCGGGTTCCGAAAGGATGCCGTCAAAACCGGAAAAAACCTCGATATGAACGACATAAAATAAGTTACCGGGTTGTAGCGCTTTCCCACACCTGAAACAATTTCTTTCTTCCATCGGTTCCTCGCTATGATTTCGCTTTCCCCCTCTTATCCTCCAATTTTCTTCCTCCACTCTTCCATCTCTCTCAACGCCCGCTTCGCCAAAAGGAGTCTTTTCCCCCTGCCTTTGCTCTTCCCGGGTAAAGGAGGAAACAGACCAAAGTTAATGTTCATGGGCTGAAAGGGGACGGTGAGGGAACGGGTGATGTAACGAACCAATGCACCCATGGCGGTCGTCTGAGGGGGGACAATGGTTGGCATTCCCTCCGCATATCGATAGGCATTGATTCCAGATAATAACCCCATGGCTGTCGATTCCATGTACCCTTCTACCCCTGTGATCTGTCCAGCCAAGAAGAGGTTCGGATGAGATTTCAGTTGGAGAGATTCGCTCAGTAATCGAGGGGAATCGATAAAGGTATTGCGATGGATAGAACCCAGTCGAACAAATTCCGCATTTTCCAACCCTGGAATCATTCGAAATACCCTCTTCTGCTCTTCATGCTTCAATCGAGTTTGAAATCCCACTAGATTGAAAAGCGTTTCAAACCGATCCTCCTGCCTCAGTTGGACGACGGCAAAGGGTTGCTTTCCTGTCTTAGGATCGATGAGGCCAACTGGCTTGAGGGGCCCGTAAGCAAGCGTCTCCCTACCCCGCTCTGCCATCTCTTCAATGGGAAGACATCCCTCAAAGAGATACCTCCTCTCAAATTGTTGGACGGGTGCTCTTTCCGCCTGATTCAATACTTCTACAAATCGGTAATATTCTTCCTCATTCATCGGACAATTGATATAGTCCTCTCCGCCTTTTCCATACCGGGAGGACTTGAAGGTCTTCTGAAAATTGATCGAATCAGTAGTGACGATGGGTGAGATGGCATCGTAAAAAAAGAGACGATGGGTCCCCGTCACCTTCTGGATCTCCTGACTCAACGCATCGGACGTAAGAGGACCTGTCGCGAAAATGGTGATCCCATTTTGTGGAATAGAAGAAGCTTCCTTCCGGATCACCTCCACATTTCCCAAGTTTTCCAAGATGGAAGTGATCTCCTTTGAAAAAACCCTCCGATCCACGGCTAAAGAATCTCCTGCCGGAACCTTTGCCTCCCGCGCCACTTTTAAGATGAGGGATTCGAATTGTCCCATCTCTTCTTTCAGAATCCCTGAAGCATTCTCAATGGATTCTGATTTAAAAGAATTACTGCAGACCAATTCTGCAAAGAAAGGAGAGCGGTGGGCTGGAGAATAGACCTCAGGTTTCATCTCATAGAGGATCACCTTCCCTCCTCTCTTGGCAATCTGCCAAGCCGCTTCACATCCCGCCAGGCCTGCGCCGATGATGGTGATGGGCTCCATGGCTTCTTATTTTACCCCTACTCTTTGCAATTTGCAAAATGAATCCCACTTTGACAATTCTTTCCAAAGATTGTTAGGATTGTCTTTGTGAAGATCGAACTCATTGTCCCAGCGGTTGAAGAAAATGCTCGTATCCCCAACCTTGCCCTTCCTATTCTGGCGGCCCTTTCCCCCCCTGATGCAGAAATTTCTTTCATCGATGATCTACTGACCCCTATCAATTTAGAGAAAGATCTGAAGGAGGTCGACCTGGTTGGGATCACGGTTTTGACCAAAACAGCCCTGAGGGCTTACGAAATTGCTGCCGCCTATCGAAAAAAGGGAATACCCGTTGTTCTTGGAGGAATCCATGCTACAGCCCTCCCTGAGGAGGCCAAATTACATGCTGATTCGGTCGTCATTGGAGAGGCTGAAGAAGTTTGGCCACGACTCATTGAAGATGCCAAAGCGGGGCATCTCAAGCCTTTTTACCGCCAGGAGAGTTTCATTGACCTTTCAAAAATTCCAAGACCCCGAAGGGAAATCCTGCCTAAAAATGGATATTTTCCACTCGATGTGATCCAGGTGACGCGGGGCTGTCCCTTTCGTTGTGAGTTTTGTTCTGTGCGGAATTTCTTTGGAGACACCTACAGGTTCAGGCCGATCCATGACGTCATCGAAGAGATTAACAGCCTCAGGCATCGTCTGATCATGTTTAACGATGATAATATCATTGGCAACCCTTCCTACTCAAAAGAGCTACTCAAGGCCTTGATCCCCCTTAAGAAAAAATGGATTGGCCAAGCCTCCTTGTCGGGATTGAAAGAGGCTGAAAATGTGGCATTGCTCGCAAAAAGTGGGTGCATCGGCCTGCTCATCGGCTTTGAATCGCTCTCCAAAAAAAACCTGATGAAGTCCCAAAAATTTCAGAATGACCCATCTGAGTATCGCGAAATCATCCATACCCTCCATCGGTTCGGCATTACCATCTGGGGGTCTTTCATCTTCGGTTTTGATGAGGATGACCCTTCGATCTTTGAAAAGACAGTGGACTTCACCATTCAGACCAAGCTTTTCTCCGTTGTCTTTGCTCTCCTGACGCCCTATCCGGAAACAACCTTCTATCAGCGGGTAAAAAATGAGGGAAGGTTGGTCCAAGATCGATGGTGGCTATTGGAAAAGCCGGAGGACTCAGCCCCCTATTTTCTTCCGATGAAGATGAGCGCTGAGGCACTCCGTGAAGGTTGGAAAAGGGCCTGGAAGGAGTTCTATTCCTTCCCTTCTATTTGGAAACGATTCCACTGGGATTATTCTCCCACCTTGATCAATCGATTGGTCTACTTTCCTTTTCAGTTGATGCAACATCGGTTCACAAAGAAAAAGATCCTGGAGGGCAGGCGGAGGTATCGAACCCGTTCATTCTGAAGCCCGATATCCACATTCTTTTTTAGGACATCGCTTCATAACCCCACCCTTCCCTTGCTTCTCAACCAGGAAGGGGAAACCGCATTGGGGACATTTTTCTGGAATGGGCTTATCCCATAAGGCGTAGGTACAACTGGGGTAGTTGGTGCAGCTATAAAAAGTTCTTCCCTTGCGGGTCCTTCGTTCAACGATCATCCCGTCACATCCTTCCTGAGGACACCGGACGCCGGTATCCAGAGGCCGGGTGAATTTGCAGGTCGGGTAATTGGAGCAGGCCAGAAACCTTCCGAACTTTCCACTCTTGATAACCATCGGGCTTCCACATTTTTCACACCGGGCTTCGGTCTCCACTTGATTCTCTTGGTTCCCTTCCACTTCTCTCGTATATCGGCATTGGGGGTAACTGGAGCAGGCCAAGAAATAACCTCTCTTCCCCCATCGCTTCACCATCTTTGAACCACATCGTTCACAGATGGCGTCTGTAGGAATTATTTCTCTCTTCACATCCCTCATGGAGACCTTCGCCATCTCCAGATCCTTTTCAAAAGGGGTATAGAATTCTTTCAACGTATCCACCCAATCCTTTTGACCCTCCTCAATCTTATCTAAATTCTCTTCCATCTGTGCAGTGAATTCGATATCAAAAATATCGGGAAAATTGACGACGAGGAGATCATTCACCATACACCCCAATTCCGTGGGGAAAAACTTCCCTTTTTCTAAACGGACATATGCTTTTTCTTTGATCGTGGCCAAAATGGTGGCATACGTAGAAGGTCTTCCAATCCCCTTCTCTTCCAATTCTTTGATCAGCGTTGCCTCAGAAAACCGGTACGGGGGTTGTGTAAAATGCTGTTTGGGCGTGAGACTTAATAGCACCAGAATTTCCCCTTCCGAGAGCGACGGGAGTTTCTTTTCTCCATTGCCATTCTCTTGTTCATCCTCTCCTTCCACATATAGGGCCATGAAACCCTGGAAAACAGGAACTGTGCCAACGGCAGTAAAAATGGCGTCGTCCGCTTTAATCTCGACAGTGGTTTGGAGAAAGGCTGCGGAAGGCATCTGAGAGGCAACGAACCGATCCCAAATCAATTTATAGAGGGCCCATTGATCTTTATCTAAATAAGACTTGACCTTATCAGGTTCCAGATCAATTGAAGTGGGCCGGATGGCTTCATGGGCCTCCTGGGCTCCTCTGCGGCTTTTATAGACATTTGGTTTAGGCGGAAGGTAAGAATCTCCAAAGCGATTTTTAATCCATCCCCTGACCTGTTGAATAGCTTCTGTAGACACCCTGACCGAGTCGGTCCTCATATAAGTAATTAATCCGACCATCCCGAGTTGACCGAGGTCCACACCTTCATATAACTTTTGGGCAATCCACATGGTCTTTTGGGCAGGAAAGGATAGCTTTCGATAAGCTTCTTGTTGAAGTCGGCTGGTAATAAATGGAGGGAAGGGGTGACGTTGTTTTTCTTGCTGCACAATCTTTGAAACGGAATAAGGAACGCTCTCCAGGGCTTTCTTAATGGCCAGGGTTTCAGCCTCGTTGGCCATTTTTACCTTCTTCCCCTTCCATTTCGTCAATTTCGCACCAAAGGAGACTGGAGAATCTTTCCCCTTCAGAGTCGCGGTGAGGCTCCAATATTCTTCAGAGACGAAATTTTGAATCTCTCTTTCCCTTTCACAGACGATTCGAACAGCAACGGACTGTACCCGACCCGCACTCAGACCTCGCCGGACCTTCTCCCATAAAATAGGGCTGACCTGATAGCCGACCAACCGATCCAGAATCCGCCTCGCCTGCTGGGCTTCATATTTGGATTGCTGTAATTTCCCAGGGCGATGGAGGGCATCCAAAACCGCCTTTTTTGTAATTTCGTTGAAGAGAACCCGGTAAATATTTTTATCCCCATTGCCAATCTCTTCGGCAATGTGCCAGGCAATAGCCTCCCCTTCACGATCCGGATCCGGCCCAAGGTAAATATTCTTCACCTCCTTGCTGGCCTTCTTCAATTCCCGAATGATCTTCCCTTTCCCAGAGATGGTGACATATTGGGGTTGAAAATCTTTTTGAAGATCCACCCCCAGTTCATTCTCTGGAAGGTCTTTAATATGTCCCACGGAAGCCTTGATGACATAGTCTTCCCCTAAAAATTTTTGAAGGGTCTTGACCTTCGCGGGGGATTCAACCACAACCAACCCTTTTAACATTCTCTTCTGCTCCAGAAATTCATAAAGGTGTCAGTGACTACGGTCCGTATCAACAGAAAACAGATTTTACAACAATTCCTTTCAGGATTCACTATCCCCCATCACATTTTTTTACTGAAACATTTGCCCGGCCACTGGGAGATCAACCCTTTTAATTCCAGATTCAAAAGGAGGCTGGAGACTCTTCCCGGATCCAATTGGCTCTCCCGAATGATGGCATCGATGTGCGATGGGGTCTCCCCTAAAAGATTGTAGATAATCTTCTCTTCTTCTGTGAGATCGGGAACCGGCGTTCTGGCTTTTTGGACCGTCTCTTTTTCCCTACTCCATTGAGGTAATATCTCCTCAAGGATGTCTTCGCTGGATTCCACCAGCTTCGCCCCTTCTTTGATCAACTGATTCGTACCCCGACTGCCCTCGGCTCCGACATTCCCAGGAACGGCAAAGACCTCTCTTCCTTGCTCCAACGCATAACTGGCGGTGATGAGGGAGCCACTTTCTGCGCTGGCCTGGACAATGACCACTCCGATGGAAAGACCACTGATGATCCGATTTCGTCTCGGGAAATGCCCCCCTTCCGGAGGTGACCCCATCGGAAATTCGGAAAAGACGGCCCCATGTTCGATGATTTGATAAAAGAGATTTCGATTCTCAGAAGGATAGATTACATCCACGCCACAACCGAGCACTGCAATCGTTCTCCCTCCTTCCTGAAGGGCGCCCTGGTGGGCCACCGAGTCGATCCCCCTCGCCATTCCGCTCACAACGGTCACTCCATGGCGGGCAAGATCCTGGCCTATCTTTTCTGTGAACCATCTTCCATAAGGAGAGGTCTTTCGGCTCCCAACAATGGCAATGGCCAATTCGTCTTCTCTTCTATAATCTCCCCTGACATAAAGCAGTGCAGGAGGATCGTAAATATCTTTCAAACGCTTCGGATAGTCCTCGTCCTTTAAAGTAATAATCTTTCCCCCGACCTCTTCCAACAAAGACAGCTCCCTTTCAACCACCTTTTCCAATGGGCCTTTTTGGATTTCGCTAGCCACCTTCTCCCCCAACCCTTCAATTTTTAATAATTCCTTCATCGGAGCGCGGAAGATAGCTTCTAGGGTCTTGAATCGATCCAAGAGCCGTTTGATAAGGATGCTCCCAACCCCGGGGGTGAGGCTTAAGGCCAACCAATAAAAAATATCTTCGGCCATAATAATCCTCAGGTGAGGGAGTATTTTATCGACTGAAGTTGGGTCAGGTCATAAAAAAAGGCTCAGGAGGTAAAAGGAGAATCTCCGAAGCCCAGTAAACCTCGTTAGAAAGTCTTCTACTTTCTAACGGCAAGGCTCACACGGGGCATTAAACCCCGTGTTCGCTGAAAAGGAAGAGCCATCATCCCCGCTGCGAGCAGCGGGGCTTTCTAACGGGGTAAAAAATCCAATCACCAAATTCCAAATACCCGCCTGCCGCAGGCAGGAATTCTAATTCCCCTTTAATGATGGTGCTTGTCGCCCCGCCTGCGCGAAGCCCGCTTCGGCGGGCGAAGAAAAGTCAGCGGGCGAAGGCAGGTTAGTTTTTTATAACAAGGATTTAATGCTTTGGTATTATTTCCCTACGAACCCCTCCATCTTTTCCTTCGAATAAGGTTGGATAAAATCTCCTTTTTGTACGGCGTCGAAGGACTCAATCACCTTTGCCGTAAAGAAATTTCCGTGTTGATCAATGATTTGAACGTTTCCTATGATGTTATACTTTCTCCCGATCCTTCTGTCAGTGACTGAATGTCTTACCTCTTCTGAAGCACGAAAAACCGTATATTTATTTCCGATCAAAATGGATTCTGAGGTTTTGAACGCCAGATAGACGATATCACCTGCGGACATAAGGTTTTTCCCTTCCTTGCTCTCCAAAACGATGCCAATTCCCCGATACTCAATATCGCTCATAAAACCCGCAGAACGAATCTCGGGAAAGTAGACAGGTTTTTCCTCCACCTTGACAGGTTTCATCTCAGCGACCACCCCTGGTTTCTTTTCTGCGAGGAGAGGCTCCTCCTTTTTAACCTCTGGCTCTTTAACCACTTCTTTAGGTTTCTCCTCGACAACCTTCTTAGGCTCCTCTTTCTTCACGGGCTCAATAGTGGAAAGGCGGATCGGATGTCCTGGATAGATCCAATGGGGATTGGTAATATAAGGGTTTCTTTCCCATAATTTTGGCCAAAGAAAGGGGTCTTTCAAAAACTTAGAGGAGATATCCCAGAGCGTATCTCCTTTTTTGATGGTATAAACCCCTTCCGTTTCTTTTGTCTCTTGAGTCAATCCTGGAATGACAAAACATAAGGAGAGCATCAAAATCATGGCAAAAAAGATACCAATTAATCTTCTCATAATTACCTCCTCCCTCCCACAAAACTGGCTTACAAACTTCATTGATCAAAATTTTGTTAAAAATTAACCTCTTATCATTCTTTTGTCAAGAGAAATATAAAGCAATATCCATACCAAACCTCAACCTATCTTTTTTAATTAGCTAAAAATATTAGAAATTCTTAGAAATTAGAAAAAGAATTTACTGGTCTTCCTAATGAGAGGTGGATAGTTTTTGTTCAAACTTATCATATTTTTGAACAAATTTTAACCTTTTTAACCAGTAAACTACCCCGCAGCAGAGGTGCGGGGCATTAAAATTCAAAACCTATTTCCATGTTGTCATTCCTGCGAAAACAGGAATCCAGTTTATATTGGTTCCCTGTTTTCACAGGGACAAGTCTGGATTCCCACTTTCGTGGGAATGACAGATGAGGTAAACTTATAGCAAGCTACATGGAATTATCAATTTAAAACTCTAAAACATTTCGCCTTCGGCGAACCTGTTTTCATCCGCCCAGCAGAGCTGGGCGGTATTCAACAGGTATTTTTATAAATTGGAGTGAAACTTCACGCCTCCAAGGGCGGGGCTTCACGGATAGCCGAGGCTTTCCAGCCTCGTCAAAAATGCAATGCAGGACAAGAATGTCCTGCCTATCGAATCTTAAAAATGTTGCATTCATCCTCGTCCACAGGACGGGGCATTCTGCAGCATTTTCGTTAATAAAAAAGTTGACGACAGCCTCCTAAGTGCGATATACAGAGAAAGGATATCCCAAGAAAGAAGGAGAAAAAAATGAAGAAGATGATCCTTTTCATTGTTTTCGCTTTGGTTCTGAGCCTCTCATTCACCCAGCAGCCTTGGGCCCAAAAAGAAACACCCTATCCAACCCGTCAGATCAATTATTTGATCTGTTTTGATCCCGGTGGACAGTCAGATCGGGTAGCGCGATTACAACAGCCTCATCTTAGCAGACTTCTGGGGCAAAAGGTTCTAATTGACTACAAAGTGGGCGGTGGGGGTTCCCTCGGCTGGAGAGAACTGGTACGAGGAAAGCCTGATGGTTATTTGATAGCTGGGTTCAACATTCCCCATGTCATTTTGCAACCCCTGCAACAGGAAGTGGGGTATAAAACGGAGCAGATTAACCCGGTATGCCTTTTCCAGCGGACACCGCTGGGCCTGGCTGTTCTCAATACCAGTCCTTTCAAAACCTTGCAGGAATTCATCGACTATGGAAAGAAAAATCCGGGCCTCCTCACCGTCGGTGGATCAGGAGCCTTTTCGGGCTACCACATGGCAGCGCTCCGGTTTGAGAAATTAAGCGGCGCTAAGGTAACCTATGTGCCTTTTACAGGCTCTGCACCCCAGATGACGGCCTTTCTGGGAGGACACGTGAATGCTGTCTTTGGCGCCTCGGATGATCTGACACGATTCAGAGATAAGCTCCGCGTGCTGGCGTTTGCAACTGAGAGTCGGTTTTCAGGATTTCCTGACGTTTCAACACTGAAAGAAGCAGGAATGGATATGGCAGAAGCAGTTGACCGAGGTTCCGCCGTTCCTCCTAAGACTCCTGATTACATTATCAAGAAGCTTGGAGCTGCCTTTGTTGAAACCGCACAGCACCCGGATGTGGTTGCAGAGATGAAGAAGCAAGGGTTCATCCCCATTGCGATGGGCCCTGAAGAGAGTAAGACCTACCTTGATAAGATGACTGCCATCTATAAGGAATTAGCGGCGGGACTTAAGAAATAGAAATAACCAAATTCCAATCTCGAAATAAATTCCAATTACCCAATGACCAATTAAGGTTTGGCTATTGGTATTTGAATATTGGCTACTATTTGATTATTGACCTGCCTGCCCGAACCCCCACCTGCCAAAGCCTTGTGCGGCGGGCAGGCACTTCGGCGAAGGCAGGTGCTTGGTTATTGGTGCTTTCTCAACTTATCTGGAGTGTGCTTTGAAGACACAAAGGTCGGCGGATATTGCAGGTGGTTGTTTTTTCACTTTCCTTGGTCTGGTAACAATCTTTGCAGCGACAAAGATAACAGGAGGGTTAGAGGAGCGTCTTCCTCCCCGGACTCTCCCATATGTCGTGGGCATAATCATTTCGATCTCCGGGGCCCTTCTGGCGATCAGATCCTGGCGATTCCATGGCGAAGACCCTGTCATTAAATGGCCAGACCGACCAGGGATAATTCGCGTCCTTGTCACCATTGTCAGCTTGGCACTCTATCTTGCCTCCATGGATCCCCTTGGTCTCCCATTGAGCACGTTTCTGTATGTCTCCTTCACCGTCTGGTACCTGGGTAAATATCGCCTTTGGTATCCTTTGCTGATCGGGTTCTTATCAGGAGCGATCTCGTACGTAGTATTTATTTATCTGCTGGAGCTCTCTTTCCCAGCGGGACCCTTTTTAACGCGTTAATGGTACAGGACAGTTTGTATCGTCATTTCGGAGTATGCCTGAGTAGGTTTCTTATGAATGCGAACGCATTAAATTTTAATTTACATATTCGCTACACCATGGAGCCCCACGGGCAAAGCCCGTGGTACCTCCATGAAATACCCTCCTAGGCCAAGGCTTCGGAGGGTTATCCACCAACAGCGAAATCCGCCGAAGCAGCAGTACTTCGGCACATGGATGATTCAGACATGGTTTACGCATTCATCCACCGGCAAAGCCCATGGTCTTCTGCGTAGGCGGATAAAGGAGCCTGTATGCTTTTCTCTTGGGACTACCTGCTGCAGGGTTTTGTAACCGCCTTTTCCCTCCAGAATCTTCTCTGGGCGTTCATTGGATGTATGATTGGGACTCTGATCGGGGTCCTCCCTGGAATCGGTCCTTCCTCTGGGATCGCCATTCTGCTTCCCCTCACAACGGTGCTGCCCCCCACATCCGCCATTATTATGATGGCGGCTATTTATTACGGAGCTATGTACGGAGGGTCAACGACAGCCATTGTGGTAAATATCCCCGGGGAGGCATCCTCTGTTCCAACGTGTCTGGATGGCTATGCGATGGCTAAGCAGGGCCGTGCAGGCCCAGCTCTCGGCATTGCAGCCATCTCTTCTTTTGTCGCAGGGACGCTCGGCATTGTCGGCCTCACTTTCTTTGCACCCGTTTTGGCCAACTTTGCTCTTGCTTTCGGTCCTCCGGAATATTTTTCCCTCATGTTCATGGGGTTGACCCTGGTCATCAGCCTCTCAGGTCGTGCGCTTCTCAAGGGAATTATCTCCATGGCCATCGGGCTTCTTGCGTCTCTGATCGGACAGAATCCTCTGACAGGGGCTGCGCGGCTGACCTTTGGTTCCATGGACTTGATGGCTGGAATCAATTTCATCAGTGTGATTATAGGACTCTTCGCCATCGCCGAGGTGATGGTGGACGTTGAAGAGGAAGTAAAGGCCATCAATATGACTGAGGTCCGCGACGTGTTCCCCACCTGGGCCGATATCAAGCAATGTATTGGAGCCATGCTCCGGTCAACGGGTATTGGTTTTTTCTTGGGCCTCCTGCCCGGGTGTGCCCCTTCAGTCACCACCTTTGTGGCCTATGACGTAGAAAAGCGGCTATCCAAGCATCCGGAACGATTTGGTAAAGGAGCGATCGAAGGGGTCGCTGCTCCTGAAGGCGCGAATAATGCAACATCGAGTGCCGGGTTTGTCCCTCTTTTTTCCTTTGGACTTCCTACGGCCCCTTCTATGGCGGTCCTCCTGGGAGGACTCCTGATGTATGGTCTCCAGCCAGGACCCATGCTCTTTAAACAAAACCCCCATTTTGTATGGGCTGTCATTGCCAGCATGTATATCGGAAACGTCATGTGTCTCGTGTTAAATCTCCCGCTGGTCGGCATGTGGGCCCGTATTGCCATCATTCCATTTCCGGTTTTAGGGCCTATTATTGTTATCTGCTCACTCATTGGAACGTATAGCATTCGTTTCCTAGCCTTTGATGTGTGGGTCGCCATGATCTTTGGATTCATCGGATATTTTATGCGGAAGCTGGGATATCCCCTTGCCCCAATGGTTCTGGCTACAGTACTCGCCCAGATGCTTGAAACATCCCTCCAGCAGTCCCTCCTCATTTCCCAGGGATCGCCCATGATCTTCATCAGTCGACCCATCTCTGCTGTTTTTATAGGGCTTGCGATCCTCTCTTTGGTCCGAGGAGTATGGAAACAGATGAAGTCTCGTGCACCAGAGATTGCTGAGGAGGATGAGAGCTGAAGAAGAAGATCGATTAAATTTAGGGAATCCAGTCAGCAAGAAAGATGTTGAACTCGCCGGGATGTTTTGCATTTCGATTCGAAACAAAAACCAGTCTCTTCCCGTCAGGGCTGAACATAGGAAAGGAATCAAATCCAGGATGAAATGTGATTCGTTCAAGACCTGTTCCATCCAGATTGATCAAATAGAGATTGAATTCCCGACCTTCTGGTTGATGGAGGTTTGAGGAGAATATGATCTGTTTTCTCTCGGGATGAAAGAACGGGCAGAAGTTTGAAGCCCCATTATCCGTAATCTGCTTCTGATTTGATCCATCTGAATCCATCACAAAAAGTTCGAGCCTTCCACCCACAACCTGCCTCTTCGCTAAATTTTCCTCATACTCCTCTAACTCTTTTTTATCCTTCGGGTGATAAGCACGGTAGACAATCATCTTCCCATCGGCAGAGAAAAAGGGCCCGCCATCATATCCCTTCTGATGAGTCAAACGTTTCAGATCGCTTCCATCCGGGTTCATCGTGTAAATATCCAGATCTCCCTCTCTGAGAGAGGTGAAAACAATTTTCCCTTCTTTGGAAACGGTCGCCTCCGCATTATAACTTTCGGTGAAAGTCAACCGCTTCAAATCTGAACCGTCCATCTTCGCCGTGAGGATCTCATAAGGGTGTAGAGGCCAGATAAACCTTCTCTCCCTCGGACGGGCGGGCGGGCAATCCGGATTAATGTGATGGGTTGAAGAATAGAGGATTCTATGACCGTCCGGGAAAAAATAAGCACAAGTCGTTTGCCCTTTTCCAGTGCTGACCAGGCGAAGGTCACCTCCGTCCAGATTCATCGTAAAGATTTGATCACATTGAAATCCATTTCTTGTTGATTGAAAGATCAACTTCTTCCCGTCAAATGAAAAATAGGCTTCCGCGTTCTTACCCCCGAAGGTAAGCTGCCGAATATTTCTAAGATGTTTCTCCTGGGGAAGAAGGGTGGAGTTTCCTTCCGCCTTCTGATTGGTGAATGTAAGAGGACAAACTAATAGCATTATTAGGGGGGCAATTAAAACATTTTTCATCCTATTTTGATCCTTTTCTTTATCCCCAATCTGCAATCCCTGCCCGTCCGGCAGGCGGGCGCAATCCGCATTCTAAAATCAATTGTTCTCCCCATCTCCCTATCCCCGTTCCTCCTCATCTCTTTTTAACGCTATGCGCTATGCTCTTTGCCTGCCTACCGCAGGCAGGCGCTATGCAGTCTTTACGGTTCCGTTAAAAATTCATAGGCTGTCAGATAAACCAGTCTTGTTACTTCCGCCAACTTCTCAAAATCCATCGACTCAAGGTTATCACGGAGTGTATGCATCTTTTTGTAATCCGATGAAAAAAAATCCAACACTGGAATTCCCTTTTGATGGAAGGGATAATGATCGCTTCCGAACTCAAAGGAATATTGGTCAATATTTTTCCCTTCTTTAAGCCCTAAGGGTTCCAAAAATCTTCTGCATCTTTGTGCTAAGGAGGGGTGGATCGAGCCTCCGATCAGAAAGACCTCCTTCTCCTCCATTGCGCCACCAATGGTATCCAGGGAGAACATGGCCTTGATCTGTGCAAGAGGGACGAAGGGTTGATTCACAAAGTGGCGGGATCCCCATAATCCCCATTCCTCTCCTCCGAAAAAGAGCAGGATCACGCTTCGTTTTAAATCTGTCTTTCTCTTCATCAGAGATCGTCCAACCTCTAAAAGGGCTGAGATGCCCGAGGCATTATCGTCGGCCCCTGAATAGGTAAAACCACTCTTCTCATCTTTCCCAAGATGGTCATAATGGGCGCCCAATACCAGAAACTCCTTTTTCATTTCCGAATCATTTCCCTCAAGGATCCCTCCAATACTTGCATCCTTTAACTGGATTTCTTTAAAACGGAGGTTAATTTCAGCCTCAACATCCTTCTTTTCCAAAATGTGTTTTATCCATCCCTCTTCAGCCTGGGAATCAGGAACAAAAAGAACGGGGATGTCCATCAAAAAATCCGGTTCCTTTGCTCTTCCTGCCGCTTTAGAAGCCTCCATCATGGGTTGGATATAGCTTCCCTCCTTTTCTTTCTTCTTCAATCTCTCTTCTAATTTTGGAGGAAAAAACGACGGGTAAGTAAGATAAGGTGACCAATAATCCAAATTCTCTTCTTTCATAACGAAAAGAATCGCTTTGGCTCCCTTCCGTTGAAGCCCTTTTACCTTTTTAAAAAGCTGCTCAGGACGAAAGTTTTTCGTAGGATCCAAAAAAATGATGGCACCTTTACCAGAGACAGTGCCGATCTCCGCGGTCTTATTTTGTTCAATGAGGACGAAAGGGCCTCTCCATTTCCCCTCTTTTGAAAAACGGAGAGGAATGGCTTTAACTTTCCTTTCCTGGTTGGATAGGACGAGAGTCAAACTGGCTTCTTCTACATCCTTCACCGTAATGGCGAAAGGTTGAAGGAGAGGAGTCATTCCCATACCTTCCAGTTGTTTCATCAAATAGGTTTGGGTTTTGTGATAACCTGGAGTTCCAGGAAATCGTCCGGCCAGCTCTGGGGAAGCCAGATAGAAAACATGTTCCTTCAATCTCTGGGGATCAATTTTGACGAAATGGTCTTTGGATAGAAAATCATAGGAATCGGGAGAAACCTTGGGAGAAAAATTTCCTCTCTCTTTAGGTCTCCCATTTTTGAAGAGGATGTAACTGTCCCAGCCATAGAAGAAGATATATCGAGCCCGTGAAAGGGCTGGTGTGGATCGCCCAAAATAAATGGTCACCCATTTCCTGGCATGAAAGGGGTTGGGAAAGGTAAGAAGGAGGGATTCATCTCCTTCATCCACCTTGCCTCCCTTCACGAAGAATGAACCGTCCTTAAGATGAAGGGGTTTGGGGAGACTGGGAATAAGTTTTGTGAAAATCGGGGCCTTCCAACTTTCACCCAAAAGCATGATCGAGGAATTTCGAAGCTTCTCTTCTGTCACCTCTTTGATTGAGAGAATCTCTCCGCCCTTTTGGCTCTTCGCCATTTTAGCCAACTCATAATATATTTTTTGACTTTCGGCGTCCTCTTGATCCGGAACGATAAAAATCTTTTCGCGGTCTTCCAGCATGGCGTTTAATCCAGGAATGATTTCTTCAGGAGATAATCTTCGAAAGAGATGATCATCAGAATCCAAAGCAAGTCTCAAGGGTAATTTTTGAACCTCCGTAGAAAAAGGGGTCCTTCTCTTTGACACTTCCAGATGGAGGTATTTTTTCAATAATCCCTCATCCACTTCAATGGGAAGAAGAAACTCGTAGACATTGCCTTCCTGAACCACCTCCCCTGAAACAAGGTAACCCTTTGAAGCAACCTGAACCCCGACATTTTCCACCTTGAGCTGGGGGCCCCCTGGCCTATCCAACCATTGAGAAAAGAACTGACCCAATCGCTTACCGCTTGCCTCTTCAAAGGTCTTCCTGATATCCTCCCAGCTGGCCTGTTTTCCCCCGTAGTGTATTGCAAATTGTCTCAAGGTTGCGAAAAAGAGCTCTTTTCCAATGATCCTTCGAAGCATGTGGAAGACCATGGAGCCTTTTCCATAACCGATTTGTCCGTCCAACTCCGTGTCTTTACCTTCAAACTTCCGAAGAGGATAATCTTGCAGAGGAGGCACCTGAATGGCGTATTTCTGCATGACATCCTCGCGATGTTTGTGAGCAGCCTCCGTTCCCATTTTCAATTCTTTGTAATAGTAATTTGTACAATAAGTGGTGAGAGCCTCGACCCAATTGCCTGTTCCGGGTTTGTAACTGACATAATGCCCCCACCAGGAATGGACAATCTCATGGTCTAAGGCCCCCGGTCTAAGAAATTCTTTCCCTTGCCGGATGGTCTCCGGGGCAAGAAGGGTGAACGTGGGAATACCGTAACCGCTCGAGAAGAAGTTCTGGACGATGTCAAACTTTTTGAAAGGGTATGGACCTAACAGGTTAGAATAGATTTTTAAATATTCTTCGGCCCCATTTAGAAATATTTCCGAAAAACGGTCATCTTCCTGAAAAAAGTAAGTCGATAGCTTAATCCCTCCCACTTCTCTCCTTCTGACAGAATATTTCCCCGCGACCAAAGTGAGGCTTTCGGATGGCAATCGATTCACCCATCTGCTACTCCAATGACCGCCTTTGAGATTTTCGGACACCAGTTCACCCTGTGTCACGATGCGGAAGGGTTCGGGAATCGTGGCCTCTATTTGGAATTTGGCCATGGAATCCGGTTTCGTTGGATACCAGTGGGTCGCGGATGACAAATAAACACCTTCCGAACCAATCAATCCAGTGGTTTGATCTCCTTTGACAAACTGAAGGCCTCTTTCTTTGACGATAGGATCATAGATCGGGCCTTCGTAGAAAATGGAGAGAAGCAGAAACTCTTCTACTTCTTGAAGAGAGATATCCACTCTTTTAGCGTTGGCTGAAAAATGGACCTCAGACCATTGGAGGGGTTGTCCTGCTTTTGGGTCAATGATCCGCGTGATTTTCAATTTTGGATTGAGAAGCAATGAAAGAGTTTGGAGTCTTCCCCATTTTATATTAATCTCAAGTCGATCTTCCGCCTTGAGGTAATGCTGAGATGGATCGATATGGAGAATCAAGTGGTGAGATTGGATATTAAAATCAAAATTGGGGG
>Ga0315281_10003391_pt1 | contig 23328 bp, 16 predicted proteins | sample YL17G07_0_MG_FD_204540 | JGI IMG/M metagenome (GOLD analysis project Ga0315281, IMG submission 204540) | Sediment microbial communities from Yellowstone Lake, YNP, Wyoming, USA - YL17G07_0 | ecosystem: Environmental > Aquatic > Freshwater > Lake > Sediment | place: USA: Wyoming | collected... | reverse complement strand
TTCATCGGCAACAGGCAACCCGGTATTCAAATCGACCATCACCTGGCTGGCTGGCACGATCCGGCTTTCCTGCAATGCGTGCTGCAACATTCCAGCTCGCCACAAAGTGCCACGATGCGCCGCCTCACTCACCATCACCTGATCGCGGCCAGACTTCTTGGCATCGTAAAGACAACCATCCGCTTCAGACAACACCCGCGCAATATCCTCATCGCTGCTACGCAATACACCAATACCTATACTGGTGGTGATTTCGAGAATGCCGTGTTTGGTCTGCAACGGATGATCCTTGATTGCCAACCGCAATCGTTCCATCGCGGTAAAAGCCTCCTGACTGTCGGACTGGTGCAGGAAAACAATGAATTCCTCGCCGCCCCAGCGGGCCAACCAGTCGCCTTCCCGTAATTTTCCCTTCATAACGACAGCCACCTGTCGCAACACCTCGTCTCCCACATCATGGCCGTAGTGATCATTAATCAGTTTAAACCGGTCCAGATCGCACACTCCAACAGAGAAACCCTTGCCGTTTCTCTTGGCGCGCGAGATTTCTTCCAGAAAACGAATTTCGGCGGCGCGCCGATTAGGGAGCATGGTAAGGCTATCGGTCATGGCCAGATTTTCCAGCACCTCGCGCTGAGTCTGTTCAAGCAGCGTTTGGCTGAACCAGGAGGCTAGCAACTCGATAAAAGCCTTGTCGTCGTCGCTGAATCCACCCGGAATCAAGTCGCGCCTCAGAAAAACCAGCGTGCCGTAAATACGCTCACCCACCCACACCGGCACACTGGCGTATGCGTGGAACCCCATCTGCACCACAACCGGATGAGCTCGATAGCGTTCTGAATTAGCCAAGTCAGCGTCAAAAAATCCTTTCTGCGTGCTCATGACTTGACTGCATAGTGTGTCTTTCACTGCGAAACCCTGCCCGATATCGAGCATAGTCAACGCCCCTGCAGTGTGGCGTATGAACATCTGCTCCCCCACTACTGCGGTGATCATCGCCCCATCCATACCCAGGGTATCCATACCCAACCCCAGCATCAGCCCGACTTTTTCAAGGTCAGTCTTGGTGCGATTGGTGGCGAGCTGCCACAAGGCATGAAAACGCTCGGACTGTGTACGCACCGTACTGAGTAATTGTTCCCGTTCGCTCACATCAATGGCCAAGCCATAGCGGAGCACTTCACCGTCAGCCTGTTCCTCGTATTCGGCCAGCGAAAGCCAGCGAGGATTGCCACCATGGCTTCTGAATTGCACCACCCGGTGTGCGATACCTTGCGTTTGAATGCATTCTGCTGTTCCTGTCTCGCCAGGGGCGTTCGACAGCAACATCGCCCATGATTTACCGACCACCGCCTCGCGGCTTGATTGTAATAGCTCAATAAATATATCGTTAGCATCGATCACTGTGCCATCGCTCACACGCACCACATAAGTGCCTGCTTGCGCCGCCGACAGTAGCAAGCGTTCCCGATTTTTTGCCGCAGCCCCAAGCCGCTGCTGAGATTCAGCGAGTGCGTCAACCAGGGTATCTATTTCACCTACACCGCTGCTCAGCAGTGCTGTCTCGCCTAACTGATCGCCGGATTCCATGCTCTGCCGGATAATTCGCATTCGGCTGGTAAAGCGGCGAGTCGCATACCAATAAAGAACAACACTCGCGAGAAGCGCTGCCAGCATCAGGAAAAATGGAATGCGCACAAACTGCCACCACATTGCAATCATGGTGGACCGTGGCAGGGAAACCAATGCATACAGAGGATAGTCCCCGAGGCGCTGGTAGGCGCCAATGCGATAGGATTGGTCCAACCCGGGGCCCTCGTAACTACCGGCCAAAGGGGAAGCATGTGTAGCGCGAAACACGGGATGATCCATCTGGCGCTTGCGATAAAGTGCCTCATCAGGCAGCCCCGGATAGTGACTGATGACGTAACCATCCTCACGCATCAACCCGAATGCAATTCCCGGTTGCAGGGCCAGAGTACGCCAGATTGCCTGTTGGCGTTCGAGCGGGATGCTGGTCTGGATCAGGAACAACACCTTCCCGGCGGGGTCACGCGCCGTGTAGCGCAGAGGAATAATCCACTTTTGTAGCAGGTAGGCAAACTGGGGGCGATTGACCGTCAATCCGCTGACGCTCAGATCGTGCTGAAAATCCGCGCGCCAATCCGGATTGTTCAAGGCATTGGGCAAGGGAGTACCCGGCTTTTGCGCAGTGCTGGCAATAAACTGGCCATTAGGCAGGATCAGTGTTGCCCCACCCAAATCCGCGTTGACCGCTTTGAATCGTTGCAGCAGTGGCAACGCCAATTCCGGGTGTTCAACGCCGTCCACGCGCCTTATATCTTCCGCCAACGTATCGAGACGGCTGCCGATGAAGTGCATAAAATTTTCGGCATGGCCGGCTACCAAGGTCACCGCCCCCCCCATGCGCTGCATTTGCGCTCTTTGGGTGGCCACCCAGGACAACCAAAACCAAAGCGAAACCAGCACCAGCGAAGTCACGCCAAGCAAGAACAACAAGCGTCGGCCAATCCGCACCAGTGAAGGGGCTTGATGGGCTCGCTGAAATTGAAGCGATTCAGTCATTAAAAGAATAGCTTAAGAAAAGGCTACCATCTACCGCCGCGACCAAAATGCAAACTTCTGAGTAAAGCGAAGCCCCGCAACCTGATGGGCGGAGAGTACGGTGGTCACATCCGCCCCATCATTTTGATATCGGCAATATGCGCTCAACCTTGAAGAAAAAGTATTGTCCGGAACAGCCAGACCGCTCGGCTAGCGGTAATGTTTCCTGCCATAACGCCTACGCCGATGCGCCTGCTTTTCCTCGCTCTCGGTCAGGGGCGCAGGTCTTTTATGTTCAAATGGGTTTCTCCCCTCCTTGAACTGCACCCTCAATGGCGTGCCTTGCAGATCGAAAGCAAGCCGGAAAGTTTTTTCCAGATAACGCTGGTAGCTGTCCGGAACATGTTCCAGTGCATTGCCGTGGATAATAATCAGCGGCGGATTGCTCCCCCCCTGATGTGCATAACGCAGCTTGGGGCGGATCATGCCGGACATGGGAGGCTGGTGCTGGGCGATGGCCGCGATCAGTACCCGGGTCAGCTTGGGCGTGGGCAACTTGGCCATGGCCGCCGCATAGGCAATGTTTACCGACTGCAAAAGCCCGCCAACCCCGCTGCCTTGCAGCGCCGAAATATAATGAAACTTGGCAAATTCAAGGAAATTGAGCTTGCGCGCGATGTCGCGTTTAATCTTGTCGCGAGCATGCGTATCCAGTCCGTCCCATTTATTGACTGCAACCACCAGCGCACGTCCGGCCTCAAGGATGAACCCGGCGATATGCGCATCCTGCTCGGATATATCCTGACGCGCGTCCAGCACCAGCACCACCACGTTGGAGTCTTCCACCGCCTGCAGGGTCTTGATCACGGAAAACTTCTCGATCGCTTCGAACACTTTGCCGCGGCGACGTATACCGGCGGTGTCGATCAGGGTATAACGGCGGTCGTCACGCTCGAAATCGATGTAAATACTGTCACGCGTTGTTCCCGGCTGATCGAAGGCAATCACACGTTCTTCCCCGAGCAGGGTATTGACCAGGGTAGACTTCCCCACGTTGGGGCGACCCACGATGGCGATCTTCGGGTGATCATCCTGTTCTTCGGATTCCTCTTCCAGAGGAAAACCCGCCAGCACCAAATCCATCAACTCGCGGGTGCCGTCGCCATGGGCAGAAGAAATCACCAACGGTTCCCCCAGCGCCAGCTCGTGAAACTCGGCCGAGACTACCGCACGCTGCATGCCCTCGGCCTTGTTCACCGCCAGAAACAAAGAGCGCCCCGTCTTGCGCAAGCGCTCGGCGATCATCTTATCCTGAGAAGTGAGGCCATCGCGGGCATCCACCATAAAGATGATGGCGTCCGCTTCGTCCACCGCTTGCAGGGTCTGCCTCGCCATTTCATGCAAGATACCGTCTTTGACCACCGGCTCGAAGCCGCCGGTGTCTACCACCAGGTATGGCCTATCACCTACCCGGCCATGGCCGTAATGACGGTCGCGGGTCAACCCGGCCACGTCTGCCACAATGGCATCGCGACTGCGGGTGAGGCGATTGAACAGGGTCGATTTTCCGACATTGGGACGTCCGACAAGGACGATGGTGGGCTTCATGAATTTTATGTTTTAACTATATTTAGGAGACGTAACTCGAGCCAACCAGCGACCGAGTTTTATTGAATCGTCAGTGCGTACAAGCCGCCATTAGCGGTCTGCACCGCGAAATTTTTTTCCAAGGCAGTAGGCCTGACGCGGATCGGACTGCCATCGGTGGCAAGGCGCGCAACAAAAGCACCATCACCAATTGCCAGCACATGCACATAACCTTCAAAGTCGCCCACCACCAAATTATTTCCATGCACCAAGGGCGCTGAGACCTTGCGTCCGGCCAGTTTGTCCTGCTTCCAAACAAGGGTGCCGCTGTCCTTGGCCAGCGCAATCACAGCACCGCGCTCATCAGTTACATAAATATTTTGCTCATCGACAGCAAGGCCCGTCGTGCTTGATAACTCTTTGGTCCAGAGGGGGTTGCCATTTTTGCTATCAAAACAGGCAACCCGTCCCTGGTAGGCCACCGCGCACACGGCGCGCCCGGTCAGGATCGGGGAACTGGTAATATCGGCGATCCGTTCCAACTCCGTAGAGCCGCGGGGCTGAGACACGGTAGCTTCCCAGACAAGATTGCCATTGACCAGATTGAGCGCCACCAACTTGCCTCCGGCGAACCCGGCATATACCGTACTGCCATTGATTAAAACTCCGGCATCACTGCGCAGACTCAGCGCCGGCAGCGGACGCTGGTACACCCACTTGCGTTTGCCGTCTGCCGCATCCAGGCCAAATATCCGACCATCGCCAGTGCGCACTACGACCACAGCACCTGCACGCTGCGGAGCAGCGAGCACTTCGCTCGAAACCTCGGTGCGCCACAGGAAGCGACCTTTGCTGTCATAAGCCAAAACATAGCCTTTGGGCGTTCCCAGCAGCAACAACTCCTCACCGCTGCCGACCCCACCGGAAATCTTCGAACCCGCGTCCACATTCCACAGTTGCTTACCGGTTTGGGTGTCCAGTGCAATAACATGGCCGGCCGCATCCACAACAACCACACCCCCTTCAACCATAGCAGGTTGAAGTGAATAATTCGCCGCCGCCCCCGCTGACGCTTGCCATAGTGCGCGCAAGGCAGCACCAGGCTTGAATTCGACCAGACTGGCCGGTTTCGCGGCACCCGCCTGAGGGGTAAGCAGATTGCTCAGTTCGGCGCAACCGGCAAGCTGCAAGGCAAAACCGGCTGCCGCCAAGCTCGCTGCCCGCCGCATGCCAAAAGTCAAACGTTTCACTTGCCCGCTCCCAATGCGTCCAATTTGACCTGCACCAGGTTATGGTAAGCACTATTGGGTTTACTCTTGCTCAACGCCATTTTATAAGCGGTACTCGCTTCCGGTATTTTACCTTGAGCGGCAAGGACATCGCCCTTGAGGTCGGCAACCAATCCGGCAAAAGCATCATCATGAGGGGCATCGAGCAATTTCAATGCCTCGACGTAGCTCTTCTCGTCCAGCAAAATTCCGGCCAGACGCAGCCGCGCCATTTGCTGCGGCGCATCCTGCTTGGCATGGTCCACGACCCATTGCAGCTGTGCCTTGGCACTCTTGACATCACCCGTTTCGAAGTTGACGCGCGCCGAGATCAACGCAGCATTCACCGCATAGGCCGTACCCGGAAATTGATCCAGAATCGCGCCGGTCACATCACGCACACGTTTGAGATCGTTGGCAGCCAAGGCGTTCTGCATGGTCTCGAACATCGCCGCCGATTCAGCAGATTGCTTGGTCTGGTAATAACGCCATCCCTGCATTCCGGCCACCGCCAGCAGGAACGCCGTAAAACCCAGCAACACCAAATTGCCATAGCGGTTCCACCACGCCTTCAGCTCGTCTACCTGCTCTTGCTCTTCCAGATCTAACGCCACTTTTCCGTCACCTCGTCAAAAAATTCAAGCCAACCCGCTACGTCACCTGCCGTATCAAGCCGATCACTTCATTCAATCCCGCCCGCACTTGCTGCCCCATTTCGCGTAGCGGCTTCAAACCCACCTCACACGCTGCCGCTTCATCGTCACCGATGACTACGGCGAAGCGCGCGCCGCTCGCATCCGCCTTCTTCATTTGCGACTTGAAGCTGCCGCCACCACAATGCAGGATGACGTGCAATCCGGCATCGCGCATAGCCTTTGCTGCAACCCAGGCAAACGCGCTCGCCTGATCACCCTGGTGCACCAAATAAGCGTCAGTTGCAAGCACCGGGACCGTATAGTCGTTTTCCTGCATCAGGGCCAGCAACCTCTCCACACCCATGGCAAAGCCACAGGCCGGCTGTGGCTTGCCACCGATCTGCTCAATCAGCCCGTCGTAGCGCCCGCCTGCGCACACTGTGCCTTGCGCTCCGAGGCGCGTCGTCACCCATTCGAACACAGTGTAATTATAATAATCCAACCCGCGCACCAAGCGCGGATTGATTTCAAAATCGATACCAGCGCTGCGCAAGATCACCTGCAATTGCTCAAAATGCAGCAATGAGGATTCATCCAGCTCTTCCAGCAACCTCGGCGCCTGATCGATAATCGGCTGCATGGCCGGATTTTTGCTGTCCAGGATGCGTAGCGGATTAGTGTGCAAACGCCGCCGCGCTTCCTCATCCAGGCTGTCCAGATGCTGCTCCAAAAAATGGATCAGCTTGGTGCGGTGCCGCGCCCGCGCCTCGGCGCTTCCCAGAGTGTTGATCTGCAACGTCACATCGTTGAGGCCCAGCTTGCGCCACAGATCGGCGCACATCAGGATATGTTCCGCATCCATGTCTGGCCCGGCGAAACCCAAAGATTCTACGCCTACCTGGTGAAACTGGCGGTAGCGTCCTTTTTGCGGGCGCTCGTGGCGGAACATGGGGCCGTTGTAATACAGGCGCTGCGGCGCATTGTACAGCAAGTTGTGCTGCAGTACCGCGCGCACACAGGAAGCGGTTCCTTCCGGGCGCAACGTCAGGCTCTCGCCATTCAGTTCGTCAATAAAAGTGTACATCTCCTTCTCGACGATGTCGGTCACTTCGCCGATGGCGCGTTTGAACAAACTCGTCTGCTCCACGATAGGCATGCGGATAGCGCGGTAACCATAGGCGCGCAGCCAGTCGCGGACAATGTCCTCGAAGTGCTCCCATAGCGGGGCTTGTTCCGGCAGGATGTCGTTCATCCCACGAATAGCTTGGATAGTATTGGCAGACATTATTTTTGAGTTTAGAAACCAAACGATGGACAGGATTAACAGGATTTTTCAGGATTCACAGGATTAAACCAAGCAAAAAAACCTTCGGTTTGGATTTGTAAATCCTGAAAAATCCTGTTAATCCTGTCTAATTAATTACTCTTTAAAAAATCACCCCATCACTTTAATCGGGATAATCTTACCTTCCTTCATTTGCAAAATCTTGGCCCGTACCTGGCGCTCCAGTTCGTCCACCAGATCTTCTTCTTTCACTTTATGGCTGGGCTTGCCATCGATATACAGCAGATTGGGTGAACCACCGGCAATGCCCAGATTGGCTTCGCGCGCTTCGCCCGGGCCGTTTACCACGCAGCCGATGACGGCCACGTCCAGATGTTCCAATATATCTTCCAGTCGCGTTTCCAGGGCATTGACGGCCTTGATCACGTCGAACTCCTGACGTGAGCAGGAAGGACAAGCGATGATATTGATGCCCTTGCTGCGCAGATGCAAACTTTTAAGGATATCGAATCCTACTCTCACCTCTTCCACCGGGTCAGCCGCCAGCGATACACGGATAGTGTCGCCGATACCCTGGGCCAGCAACATGCCCAGACCAATCGAAGATTTCACCGCACCGGAACGGAAACCGCCGGCTTCTGTAATACCCAAGTGCAGCGGCTGCTCGATTTTGGCTGCAAGCAGCTTGTACGCTTCCACCGCCATGAACACTTCCGAGGCTTTGACACTCACCTTGAAATCCTGAAAATTCAGCCTGTCGAGAATTTCCACATGCCGCATTGCGGATTCCACCATCGCTTCCGGAGTGGGCTCGCCGTATTTTTTCTGCAAATCCTTTTCCAGCGAACCGGCATTGACTCCAATGCGAATCGGAATGCCGTGGTCCTTGGCAGACTGCACCACCGCCCGCACCCGATCTTCGCGTCCAATATTGCCGGGGTTGATACGCAGGCAATCGGCACCGAGTTCCGCCACGCGCAGGGCGATTTTGTAATCGAAATGAATGTCTGTCACGAGAGGAACGGGAGAGCGTTTTTTGATCTCGCCAAAGGCCTCGGCAGCTTCCATGCTGGGAACGGATACGCGCACAATATCAGCACCCACTTTGACCGCACGCTCGATCTGCGCCAGGGTCGCCTCCACATCGCAGGTTTCGGTGTTGGTCATGGTCTGCACCGAAATCGGCGCGCCTCCGCCTATGGCAACATTTCCAACCATGATTTGACGGCTCTTGCGTCGAGGAATTTCTACATGAAACATTTGAAGTAACCTTGTGAAAACGGATTATTTGAGCGTCAAGCGCGCCACATCCACATTCGTAAATGGTCCCAAATCTACCGCCTTGCCATTGTATGTAACCACAACGCCGTGGGCGTTACCTACTATCAGGGAGAATGGCGGGGTGCCGACCACATCCTGTTGACTGCCTGCCGGATTCAGCTGAGAGAAAATCATTTTTCCAGTTCCATCGGTGACATTCACCCAGGATTCACGCTCAAACTTAAAAGAAATGTGGGGGGAGTTCGTCATAGCAACAACCGGCTGCGACGGTTTCACTATGGATGGTTTTGGTGCATTCACGGCCTGTGGCGGTGATTGCACCGGGCTTGGCAGGGAAGGCGCAGCCGCCAGAGGCGCCGGGGCCGCAACCATTCCTTTCGGTGATTCCGGTAACGCCGTCGCCGCGACATCCGTATGCAGAGTTGGCGGTTGGGTTGGAGCCGCCTCCGGCGAAGGCGCCGCAGGCAGGAGTGGCGCTGCAGGTATTGCAGCAACGGCCGGCTGCTGATGGGGGGGGTCTCCCTGCATCCATTGGTAGACCAGCAGAGCAACCAGTACCATCCCGACTGCTATCGCGCCCCCATAGAGCATCCAGCGCTTGCTGACACCTGTGGATATTTCGATCTGCTGCGATACTGCCGAAATCGCAAGTGTCTCGGCCGGCGCACGCTGCTGGTAAGCCTGCAGGAGTGGCGCCGCATCTATTTGCAGCAACTTGGCATAATTACGAATAAAGCCACGTGCAAAAGTCTTGCCCGGCATGCTGGAGAAATCGTCCGCCTCCAGCGCTTCGATTTGCTTTGCGCCCAGTTTCAACTGCCGCTCCACATCGATAATAGCGAGACCCTGCGCCGCACGGGCCGCAGCAAAAGTCTGGCCGATACTCGACACGGACACCGGCTCAGGAATCTGCTCCGTCACTTCTTCCCCTCACGCACTGGTTCGGCATCAACGTTATCGAACTGTCCCGCAACAAGTCTCCTCACTTCATCGGAGCCGGGAAATGACTTGCGCAATTGCATCTCAAGGTTGCCCTGAGCTTTCCTGTCTCCCAATTTACGTTCAACTATCACACCAAGCCACAGGCTTTCCGCTGTCGCCGACGCAACTTGCACATATCGATCCAGGAATCTCTTGGCCTCGGCATAGCGCGCATTTTTGAAGCTTAACTTGGCAAGGTTGAGCAAGGCCTGGGGCTCCTGAGGCTGAATACGCACCGCCTTCAGGAAAAAATCCTCCGCCCCTAATTGGTCGCCTGCTTTGAGGGAGCACAAACCCGCATTGACGAACGCCTTTTCCGGGGTAGCGTAGAGCGGATTCTTCACCGCCTCCAGGAAATGTTTGATGGATTCGCCTCCACGGTTGCGCTGGCACAAGAACCAACCATAATTGTTATGCGTTTCCGAATCAGCAGGCTTGAGTTTCAAGGCGTATTGAAAGTTCTGCTCCGCCTGCTGATCTTCGCGTAATTCCATATACACCAGACCAAGCATGTTATAGGCGAAAGCGTAGTTCGGATCGGCCCGCAATGCTTCGTTCAACTCTTCCAGCGCCACACCGTATTGGCCGCGGGAAAAATACCCTGCCGCAAGTTCAGCATGCACGGTTGCGCGGTACTGTGTATCCGTCTGGCCTGGGGTCGACACATCCTGTTTCTTTACCGGGCCGGACTGCCCGCAACCGAGCAACAGGCTGACCAGCATCGACACACAGAAGCGTTGCATCAGCGGGCTCAAGAAGCCACCTCGACCAGTCGCCGCAGAGTGCGGCGAGTTTTGTCCTGCACTTCCCCCGCCAACTGACCACAAGCGGCGTCGATATCATCTCCGCGAGTTCTGCGCGTGGTCACCACCAGCCCCGCTTGCATCAATACATCGCGAAAAGCACGAATCGCATCCGGGCGCGAGCGCAAATAGCCGGAATGCGGAAAGGGATTGAACGGGATCAAGTTGAATTTACATGGCACGTCCCGCACCAGATCGAGCAATTGGCGAGCATGGGCAATGCTGTCATTCACGCCGTCCAGCATCACATATTCGAACGTGACAAAATCGCGCGGTGCGGCCTCAATATAACGACGACAGGCCGCCATCAGATCTACCAGCGGGTACTTCTTGTTAATCGGCACCAGCACATCGCGCAAGGCATCATTCGGCGCGTGCAAAGAAACAGCCAAGGCCACCGGACAGCGGCTGCGCAGTCGGTCCATGGCCGGAATAATACCGGATGTGCTGACCGTAACACGGCGCCTTGACAGGCCATAACCATGGTCGTCCAGCATAATATCGAGCGCGGTCGCCACATTGTCGAAATTGAGCAATGGTTCGCCCATGCCCATCATCACCACATTGCTGATGACGCGCTCGTCTCCGGAGGCGCGGCCGAGTGCTTTGTTCGCCCACCACAACTGACCGATGATCTCGGCCACACTCAAGTTGCGGTTAAATCCCTGGCGGCCGGTAGAGCAGAAAGTACATTCAAGAGCGCAGCCCACCTGGGACGAGATGCATAGTGTGCCGCGCGTTTCTTCCGGTATGAATACCGCTTCGACACCGTTACCCTCCCCCACTTCCAGCAGCCATTTGCGCGTACCATCCTCGCCCTGCTGCTCGCGCAGCAACCGGGGGGGCTCAACCATAGCCGTGGTGGAAAGTTTCTCGCGCAGTGTCTTGGACAAATCGCTCATGCAAGCAAAATCACCCTCGCCGGAATGGTGCATCCAGCGCAGCAATTGTTTGGCACGGAATGGTTTCTCCCCGATTCCCGCGAAGAAATCGGACAACTGCACCAGATTGAAGTCGAGCAGATTAACCGGCATTAGCGGGAATAGACCTCGCAACTCGGGAAGAAATAGGCGATTTCGATCGCGGCATTTTCCGCGCTGTCGGAGCCATGCACCGCATTGGCGTCGATGCTGTCCGCGAAATCGGCGCGTATGGTGCCCTTGTCAGCTTTTTTCGGGTCGGTAGCGCCCATCAGTTCACGGTTCTTGGCAACGGCATTCTCGCCTTGCAAAGCCTGCACCATCACCGGGCCAGAAATCATGAACTCAACCAGATCCTTGAAGAACGGCCGCTCTCTATGAACCGCATAGAATCCTTCTGCTTCGGCACGGGACAAATGCACCATGCGCGCGGCAGCAATTTTCAAGCCCGCCCCTTCAAATCGGGAATAAATCTGCCCGATCACGTTTTTAGCCACTGCATCAGGTTTGATAATAGACAGAGTACGTTCGACAGCCATGCAAATCTCCAATCGTTTCTTAAGGTTAAAGTCAAAATTCAGATACGTGATATAACTAGTTAAAGTACCATGAAATGCATTGCAAATCAAAACGGCTGGCGCCAGCACTTGATGAATGCTGGTCCAGCCGGCCGGGTATGCTGTCCCGAAACAACGAACTAAAAGGGAAAGAAAAAGAGGTTGGCACCTGCCGGTCAGGCCCGGATAGTCGCCGGACCCAATGTGCCGGCAGCCTTGGCAGTCGATGTCCCAGCAGAAAGCGCTACAGTGAAAACCGGCCTAAACGGCCGCTACAATCGGACCTGGTTTACCGAAAAAGTAGCCTTGCCCGTAATCCACGCCGAAGCTTTTCAGCATATCCATCACCTCGCGATTTTCGACCCACTCGGCGATCACCATCATGTCGAAAACGCGGGAAATTTCAACCATGGCGCGCACGAACACCTGGTCATTCACGCTGTTGGTCAAATTCTTCACGAACGAACCATCTATTTTGAGATAGTCGATATCGAGTTGCTTGATGTAGTAGAAAGAAGAAAAGCCCACCCCGAAATCATCCAGCGCCAGCTTGCAACCCAGCTTTTTCAGGCGCTGCACAAAACGCTGCACATCCTCCAGGTTATGGAACACTGCCGTTTCGGTGATTTCAAAAGTCACCTTGGCAGGATCGATACGCCTGGTAATCAATTCGTGTTGAATCAGTTCCAACAACCCTGGGTCTCCAACTGACTTACCCGATAGATTGATGGCGAGCCCAGCCGAGTTACCCTCTGCAACCAAGGCCTCGAGTTTTTTCAAGCAGGCGGAAACCACCATGCTGTCCAGCCGGTTTACCAAGCCGAAGGTTTCTGCAGTCTTGATCAGATTTGCCGGAGGCAACATCTTTCCGTCGTCATCGAACATGCGAATGAGCGCTTCATAGTGCCTGACCTCGCCATTACTGAGATCAACAATGGGTTGATAGTGCATCTCGAAGCGGCGCTCATCCAGCGCCCTTTTAACAATCTCCAGGCTGTTGAGCTGCACCCCCAGTTCACGCTGCTGCTCCTTGTCCTGCTCGTGATACAAATAGCAGCGGTTTCGCCCCTGGCGTTTTGCCAAGTGCAGGGCAAAATCGGCATTGTTAATCAAGTCGTCCATTGCGCAATCGGGCAAGCATATTGCGACACCGATCGTAACCGTCAGGCTGTGGGGATTCCCTCCAAGTTGAATCTTGGCTCCATCGATAGTGTCGAGTAACCGCTGGGCATACGGCTCCACATCCTGCGGCGCAATACCGCCAAGATGAACTGCAAACACATCGCCGGTAAAACGGCCAGAGAAATCATTGGGCCGGGTCGATTTTTGCAGCACCCCTGCCACATGCTGTAACGCCACATCCCCTTCCTGCTGCCCATAAGTGTTATTGATATAGCGCATGCCGTCGACATTGACAAACAGCAACGCCGAAGGATGATCGCGTTTCCGCAAGGAGCCCACATTTAAGGAGAGTTGCCGCAGAAATTCATCCTTATTGAGTAGACCGGTGAGTGGGTCAATACGCGCGATCGCATCCAATTGCCGGCGCGCCTCTGCAGCCTTTTCCTGACGGGCCAGAGCATCTTCAACGGTATTGCGCAGGATTTCCTCGGACAATGGCTTAGCCAGATATCCGGAGGCGCCGCGCTGCATGGCATCAACCGCATGCTCCGCATCGTCCAGGCTGGTCGACATGATAAAAACCGGGGGCTGCGCGAAGTCACGCGTACGCTCGAGCAGCTCCAGTCCGGACATGCCGGGCATTTCGATGTCGCATAACACAAGATTCACCGCCGTTTCCTGGATCAGGCGCATGGCCTCTTCGCCGTGCGATGCTGTCACCACGGTAAAACCCATTCTTTCTAGCAGGGTTTTGCCCATGAGCAACTCGATCGGGCTATCGTCTATTACCAAGGCATATTTCATGAGCCAACCCAGTCCTGTTTCATCGTCACATCATTATAACCATCATCCAGGCAAAATATCTTTCCAGGTTTACCACCTCATCCCGGAAGTACGCAGTACGAATTGCTAACGGCTGGCGCACCGAAATCTTGATACCTATCAATATAACTCCACATTCTCCGTCAATATTGCCACTGCCATTAACCCACAACAAACCCACCATGTTAATGAAAGGCCTGCCAGCCAACCTGTACGAGACCGAATCCGCCTGCGCCGCACGGAACCTTCACGGGTTGCGCAAAGCCGCACACAAATAAAAAACGCATCGAAAATACGTCTCACCGCAAAAGAGCTTTTCGCCTCAATAAATTCTACGGCATGCCGCTATAACAAGGGCCATCCATAATCCAAGACAAACACAACATGCCCGACATGCAACCCCATTCCAAACCATCGAACCTGCGTCGCAGCCTCGTCACACGAATGATTGTGGTCAACCTGTCATGGGCGATCGCCGCCTTCACCATCACCATCGCCGGGCTGTGGTGGGGCTCTGATGTGCTGATGGAGCAAAACCTGATCAAGCAGGCTAACGCATTGATGCCTACTTTCGACGAAATGGGCACCTCGCTTTTTGTCTCGGGTACCAACAGGGCGAAGAACCGTATTGATCGCTATGCGGGCAGTTTGCAAGACGTGTTGTATGTGCGCTATTACAAGATGAAGGACATGCAACTGGTCGGCCAGTATGAAAAGCCCGGCAACAGCATCCCGCCTCTTTCCGCACTGGCAGCTGCGCCTATGTTGAGGCAAGAAGCTTTGGCGCAGTCCCTTCCCTTCACCGAACGCAGTTTCGGCCTGATGCGCTCATTACGTGTTGTGAAAGCTGTGCACAGCCGTACCAAGGGAGAGGATGCGTTTTCGGACTTCGATACTGAACCGACCCCCTCAACCGGCCCAAACAAAGTCATCGGTTACATCGAACTCGGTATGGATCCAGTGCCAAGCACGCAGCGGCGCGCACGCGGCATTCTCCTGGGAGCCTTTCTGCTCGGGGCCACACTGATAACCGGCCTGGCACTGGGCAGACGCTCCATCCGCAGGGCGCTGCAACCCTTGCTTAATCTCCAGGAACCGTTGCGCCGGCTGGCCCATGGGGATTTCGACGTCACCATAGACACCACCGCCGGTGACCGGGAAATCGCTGCGGTGAGCGAAGCCCTGCGTGTCTCGGTAGAAGGCCTGCGCCAACGTGACCGGGACAAAGAACAAGCGTTGCGCGACAAACTCAATGCGGATCTTGCCAATCAATCCAAAAGTGATTTCTTAGCGCATATGAGCCACGAGATTCGCACCCCGCTTAACGGTGTCATGGGCTTTCTGGAACTTCTCTCGAAAACAGATTTGGATCCGGTACAGCGCGACTATCTGCATACCACGGAAGTCTCTGCCAAGACGCTGATTACCGTAATCAACGACATCCTGGATTTCTCGAAGATCGAAGCCGGCAAACTTTCCATGGAAACGATTGCATTCGATTTACGCACATTGGTCGAGGACTGCATGACCTTGCATGCATACAACGCCCAGAAAAAAGGCGTGGATGTCATCCTGATGTACCATCACTCCGTCCCGTCGAAACTCATGGGCGACCCCGGCCGCATCACCCAGATACTGTCCAACCTGATCAGCAATGCCGTCAAATTCACCGACTCCGGCGACATCGTCGTCACTGTCGAGATGCTGAATGAAACTCCTGGCAACGCAACCATTCAGTTATCTGTCATGGATTCCGGCATCGGCATTTCCCGCGAAAATCTGGACAAGCTGTTCCAGCCATTCAGCCAGGCTGACAACTCCACTACGAGAAAATATGGCGGTACCGGATTAGGGCTTGTCATTGCCAAGCGTCTGGTGGAATTAATGGACGGCAGCATCAGCGCAGACAGTTCGCCTGGTGATGGGACACGCTTTATCTTCAGCATGCAACTGATCAAACAGGAAGGGCTGCAAGATGACTCGAAGGCAGACCCCCTTGGACAACTGCGAGTATTAACGTTCTCGCCGAATCCACATCTGACCCAATCGCTGCGGGAATACCTGATGGCCTGGAACATGAATGAAACGTCATGCTCGGAAACACAAGCGGTATTGACGGCGTTACGGGAAGCGGACAGGGAGGGCAAACCATTCGATGCGGTTATCGCTGATGCCAACACCCATGATATGACACCCCAGGAATTTGCCGCGGCCATCGCTGCCCAACAACTTGTCCGCTCCCCGCATGTGGTGTTTTTAGGTACTGCCTCCGATCGTCTTGCCTTGAGCCGCATCAAAGAAATCAACTGTCTTGCAAAACCGCCAAAGGGGTCGGAACTCTACGACCATCTTAGCAGCGCGATTTTTCCTTCATGCACACTCACCGACGCGACCAACCAGCAACCATCGCAGGAAACTGTCCAGAAATTTTCGAATCGGTCCCTGCACATATTGGTGGCCGATGACAATGAAATCAACCGCAAACTGGCCGGTGTGTTGCTGCGAAAAATTGGTGCCACGGTGACGCAAGCAGAGAATGGAGCCGTAGCCGTAGCCGCCTGCCGAAACGAAAGCTTCGATTTGATTTTGATGGATATCCACATGCCCGTCATGGATGGTCTGGAAGCCACACTCCAGATACGCAAACTACAGCAAGTTACCCGACACATCCCGATAATTGCGCTCACCGCAGATGCCCTGAGTGGCGATCGTCAACGCTACCTGAGTGCAGGGATGGATGATTACTTGTCCAAACCTATCAAAGAAAAACCTTTGCTCGACATCATAAAACGTTGCTGCCCGGACGAAACCAGCATTACGCCCATGAACAAAGAACCTGCCGCAGAAAATGCCACCCCCCAAGTGGGTCTCCCTATAATCGACCCGCAACTCGGCATAGAGGGGGCTTTCGGCCAAGCTGATTTATGGCACGAAGTGCTCAATATACTGCTCAGTGATCTGCCCGAAATGTTAAGCAGCATGGAAGAGGCTCGCACAGAACGACATTGCTACAATATGCGTGAAACTGCCCATAAACTTCATGGGTCATGCAGCTATTGCGGCACACCAGCCCTGCAACAGGCCGCCAAGACCCTGGAAGTACTTTGCCTGGAACAGGAGTGGGGAAGCGAAATAGAAGTCGCCCTGGAGGCTCTAAAGCATCAAGTACAGGTGTTGCAGGATTATGTCGCGAAAGGAAGCCACCTGTTGCAAGCCAGCTGATAGAAAAATATCATTTACCACGGAAGCACACAGAAAATCCGGATGTTCAGGAAGCCTTCCCGTACCTCATCACTTGCCTACGTCTTCCGCCCAAACCATGGCTTCAACATGGGCCATGTTGACTTCTTCCACCGTCAGGCCGCAAGCATTGGCCAGTTGTTCAATGCCGATCTCGTCCAGTTCTTCACAAGCAACAGCAAGCATCAGGAATGGCGCGTAGATCCCATCGTGCTCCACCAAAGCCCTCACGATAGGCTCGGGTAGATTCAAATGCGTCAAAGCCTCGGGCATGGGCATGTTCAACAACACATCCAGCAGCGAGAAAATACCAACGATAAACAAACCTTCCCGATCCTGATCCGAAAGCTTCTTGTTGCCCAACACTTCTGTGAGACGAGCGCGCACCATGGCATTTTTCAGCAAGGCACGGCTGCGTGCATCGACCTTGCCGGCAGTAAACAACAACAGCGTCAGCCAGCGATATAGTTGGTCATGGCCAAGTAGCACCAGTGCATGTGAAATGGAGCGCAGCTTCTGCGGCAAGCCGCAACCGGGGGAATTTACATAACGCAGCAGACGATATGACAGCGTCGCATCGCGCTTGAAAACGAGATCCAGTTCGGCAATATCAGCGTGTCGCGTTACCAGATTGAGCAACTCCATCACACGCAGGCGATCGCTGTTCAGGCGCGGCGGCAGCGCCGGTTGCATCTTCGCGAAGTAGTACCCTTCAAACTGTTCGAATCCGAGCTCGCGGCAGGCTTCGAAATCTTCATCCGTCTGCACGTTGTTGGCCAAAAACTGGGGCGTACCGCGTTTTCTGATGCGAACAATCTGTTCGCCCATCTGCATCGCGTTGAACTTGGTCACATCCATCCGGATATATTTGGCAAAGGGTAATATCGGGTCCAGTTCCGGGGCGTAGAAAAAATCATCCAGTGCCACCTGGAATCCAATTGAAGCGACGTGCTTCATCCGCTCCACCATCCACCAGACATGTTCCGGCGCGGTTTTAAATACCAGCACCACCCCTTTGCGCGGCAGCAACTCCAGCATGGGGTTGTCCATCATCACCGCTGAAAGGCCGATAAACGCCAGATTATCACCCAGCAGGCGCTCGATATTCAGACCATGGATACTGCGCAGCAGCATTTCATCCTGCATCTGCGCCAGCGAGTCATCTATTTTGGAAGGGGTACGTACCACCTTGTTGCGCAGCAACAAATCATAACCGATGATGCGTTGAGTTTTATCCAGCACCGGTTGGCGCCCCAGAAAACGTAGCGGGAACGCACTCGCATCGGTACGTGCACCATGGGTCTCTACTGGCAAGATATTGGTAACCTGGCCATCGGACGAGGCCATGCCGGTATCGACGCGAATCGCTTCGGAAGAACCGGGCAGTGCATCCGGGTCAAGCGCCGCAACCGCTTCGCCCAAATCAGACGGAGCAACTGGCTGCGCCTGTTGGTGCTTTACAGGGGGAGGTTTTTCCTTGTTCCCCGCGCCAAACATCTTCTGAAATTTCTCGAACATGAACACCCCACCCTGTTTGGGCGCTATTAAAAGTTTTATCAAACAAGCACACTCTATTCGGTCTTAACGGCTTGACCAAAAATTTCTTGAGGGCTCCCCTGAACCTTGCGCCTTCTTCGTATAATGTGAGGCGTCAACCGAATAACCAGCACAAAAAGGATCCACCATGTACGGATTTAATACTCAGATCAGCGGCCCATTCGACGCAGCTGTGGAAAAAACCATCGAAGCCCTCAAGGTAGAAGGCTTCGGCGTACTTACCGACATCGACGTAAAAGCCACCCTGAAAGCCAAGCTCAACATCGACAAGCGTCCTTACCGCATCCTCGGCGCCTGCAATCCGCCCCTGGCCAACCGCGCGCTTGACGCGGACAGCGACATCGGCCTGCTGCTGCCCTGTAACGTGGTGGTGCGCGAAGAAGCGGACGGGAAAATCACCGTGGCCTTCCTTGACCCGAATGTCATGGTGCAACTGGTGAACAATCCGGAAGTGAATGCGGTCGCCAAGGAAGCCCGTGAGCGCCTGGAGCGGGTGCGCGACAGCCTCAAGGGTTAATTGTTTATCCGGGCCACTGCCAATCCCTTATCTCGGGCATATCCTGACCGCAGGCAGTGATGTACTGCTCGTGTTCGATCAGCTTGTCGCGCATCGCCTGTTTGGTGTGGGCGGCTAGATACCCCAGTTTCGGCACCCGGTCGATCACATCGCACACCAGGTGAAAACGGTCCAGGTCGTTACGCACCGCCATGTCGAACGGCGTGGTGGTGGTGCCCTCCTCCTTGTAGCCGCGCACATGCAGATTGCCGTGGTTGGTGCGGCGGTAGGTGAGGCGGTGGATCAGCCAGGGGTAGCCGTGGTAAGCGAAGATGATGGGCTTGTCGGTAGTGAACAGGCTGTCGAAATCGCTGTCGGATAGCCCATTAGGGTGCTCTTTCTGCGGTTGCAGGGTCATCAGATCCACTACGTTGACCACGCGAATCTTCAACTCAGGGATATGCTGGCGCAGCAGGTCCACGGCAGCCAGGGTCTCCAGGGTGGGCACGTCGCCCGCACAGGCCATCACCACATCCGGCTCACCATCCACATCGTTGCTTGCCCATTCCCATATACCAATGCCGGCCGAGCAATGCTTGATGGCGGCATCCATATTGAGCCACTGCAACTCAGGCTGCTTGCCGGCGACGATGACGTTGATCAGGTTGCGGCTTCTCAAACATTTGTCAGTCACATAGAGCAGGGTGTTGGCGTCCGGCGGCAGATACACCCGGATCACGTCGGCTTTCTTGTTCACCACATGGTCGATGAAACCCGGATCCTGATGCGAAAAACCATTATGGTCCTGACGCCAGACGTGGGAAGTGAGCAAATAGTTGAGCGACGCGATGGGACGCCGCCAGGGGATTTCCTTGCTGGTCACCTTGAGCCACTTGGCGTGCTGGTTGAACATGGAATCGACGATGTGGATAAACGCTTCATAGCAGGAAAACAGGCCGTGCCGACCTGTCAGTAGATAACCTTCTAACCAGCCCTGACAGGTGTGCTCGGAAAGAATTTCCATGACCCGGCCATCCGCTGAAAGATGGTCATCCTCAGGAAAACGCTCTGCCATCCAGGTGCGATCGGTAACTTCGAACAAGGCATCGAGCCGGTTGGAAGCGGTTTCGTCCGGCCCCATCACGCGGAAGTTGCGGTTGTCCGCATTGAGTTTCATCACATCGCGCAGCAACCTGCCCATGACCCGCGTCGCCTCGCCCAGCACCTGTCCGGGCGTGGGAACATCCACGGCATAGTCTCGGAAATCCGGCATGTGCAGGTCCTTGAGCAATACACCGCCATTGGCGTGAAGGCTGGCGCCCATACGACTTTCCCCCTTGGGTGCAAGCTCAGCCAACTCGGGCAAAAGCCGGCCATTTGCGTCGAACAAGGTTTCCGGCTGATAGCTTCTCATCCATTGTTCGAGCAGTTTCACATGCTCGGGATTCTCCGCCATGTTGGTCAGGGGAACCTGGTGCGAACGCCAGTAACCCTCGGTCTTCAGCCCGTCCACTTGCTTCGGCCCAGTCCAACCCTTGGGGCTACGCAGCACAATCATGGGCCAGCGCGGACGCTCGGACACGCCGCCTGAGCGGGCACGCTCCTGAATCGCCTTGATCTCCCCGACTACCGTATCGAGCGTGGCCGCCATCAACTGATGCATGAGCTGGGGGTCGTCGCCCTCAACAAAGTAAGGCTGATAGCCGTAGCCCACAAACAGGCTGTGCAGCTCTTCATGGCTCAGGCGGGCCAGCACGGCCGGATTGGCAATCTTGTAGCCGTTCAGGTGCAGGATAGGCAGCACCGCGCCGTCAAGCGCAGGATTCAGAAATTTATTGGAATGCCAGGAAGTCGCCAGAGGCCCGGTTTCCGCTTCTCCGTCACCGACCACGCAGCAGACCAGCAAATCGGGATTATCGAAGGCCGCCCCAAAAGCGTGAGACACCGCATAGCCCAGCTCCCCACCTTCGTGGATCGAGCCCGGCGTTTCCGGAGCGACGTGGCTCGGAATACCACCCGGAAAGGAAAACTGCCGGAACAGCTTTTTCATCCCATCAGCATCGGGTGAAATGTCAGGGTAAACCTCGCTGTAAGTTCCTTCCAGATACGTATTGGCCACCAGCCCCGGCCCGCCGTGGCCGGGGCCGGCAATGTAGATTGCATTCAGGTCATGCGCCTTAATAACGCGGTTCATGTGCGCGTAGATGAAGTTCAGTCCCGGCGTTGTCCCCCAGTGCCCGAGCAAGCGTGGCTTGACGTGCTTGAGTAGGAGGGGTTCCTTGAGCAGCGGGTTGTCGAGCAGGTAAATCTGCCCCACTGATAAATAGTTGGCGGCACACCAGTAAGCGTGCAGCTTGCGCAACGCTTCTGCAGAAAGCGCGCAGGGTGAAGATTCAGGCTGCTCTGTCTCTTGTCGATTCACACTTTCCCCCTCAACACTCGTTACTGTGGCGCCGTCGCCAGCGCTTGCTCCGCCAGAATCACTGCCTCATCCACGTTGACCACCCACACTTCAATTGCGCTGTCCGGTGCACTGATTCGGCGCTCCACGCCTATCTCTGCCAGATTCTCTGCCTCATCAAGCTCGATGCCTGCCCAAGCCATATTTTCCAGTATCCGCGCCCGCACCGCCGGTGCGTTCTCACCCACGCCACCACCAAAGACAATGGCATCGGCCCCGCCCAGAACGGCGAGATAGGCCCCCAGATACTTGCGCGCCCGGTAGCAATACATATCCACGGCCAGACAAGCTCTATCATCAGAGGATCCCAGCAATTCGCGCATGTCGGCGCTGATGCCGGATACCCCCAACAAGCCGGAATACTCATTCAGCAGACTATCTGTCTGATCAGGGGTCAGGCCCTCCTGACGTTGCAGGAAGGTAATCAGGCCGGGATCGACATCTCCGGATCGCGTTGCCATCATCAGCCCTTCCAGCGGGGAAAACCCCATGGAAGTGTCGCAAGGCACACCGCCGTCGACCGCCGTAACCGAACAGCCGGCACCCAGTTGCAGAGAAATGATCCGCCCACCATCTGTGACTTCCGGACACAACTTTCGCCAGCCCCGCCACATGGCTTCATGTGCCAGGCCGTGAAACCCATAACGGCGTACCCCATGCTTCGCGCTAAGTGCATGCGGGATGGCGTAGGTCCGGGCCAGTTGCGGCAAATCCGCATAAAATGCTGTATCGAACACTGCAACCTGCGGCACGTTTTCCCCCAGAATCTCACGCACCGCCTGTATCCATTGCAGCGCGATGGGATTGTGCAGCGGCGCAAGTGGCGCCAAGCGTGCGATTTCCCGCTCCACCTCAGTATCCAGCAAGCAGGTTACATTGAGATGGATGCCACCGTGAACCACACGATGCCCCACCAGAGAGATGGGGGGCAACCCCTGCTGCGCCAAGAACTGTAATAGCGACTGCTGTGGCTCGCTTCCACCAAGCGCATAGTGCGCATCCGCCAAAACTTTCAACTGACCGTCATCATTGGACTGAAAAACAGCCAGCCGCACTGACGAACTACCCGTGTTCACCGTCAATATAATCATAGCGCTAACCTAGTATAAAGTTGTTGCGATCCAATTAAGAAGTTGGCTCCCCTAAATTTTTGCGGGGAAATTCCGTTACAACACACCAAAGGGATAAAAAAATTTTACAATTTCCGCAACCGTAACACAGGAGAACAATGATGGATCTTGATGATGCAGTTAAAAAACACGCCGAATGGAAATTGAAGTTCCGCAACGCCATATCGCAGAAAGAAAAAATGGATGATGCCACCATATCAAAAGACAACTGCTGCATGCTGGGACAATGGCTCTATGGCGATGGTAAGCAAAAACTTGGAAATCATTCCGAGTTCACCGATGTCGTTAGCAAGCACAAAGAATTTCACACTGCGGCAGGCAATGTCGCCCGCCTGATTAACGCAGGGGATTATACCGGCGCTGAGAAAGCCATCGGCAGCGGAACGACTTATGCGGACGCATCCAGTTCCGTCGGACTTGCCATCCAGAAACTGAAACGCATCGCTGGATAGCTGTTAACCCTGTGATTGTGTGTGCCTGAGGGTAGGCATGGAATCGGCATAGGGGGCAGCCCTCATAGGCTGCGCCCCTGCCACACCACCCGGCATGCGGGTCCGCACCGGGCGGTTCGAGAAGTTGAGGTCATGAGAGCCGTGGCACGCCAAGACGATCAAAATA
>Ga0315281_10003390_pt1 | contig 23332 bp, 22 predicted proteins | sample YL17G07_0_MG_FD_204540 | JGI IMG/M metagenome (GOLD analysis project Ga0315281, IMG submission 204540) | Sediment microbial communities from Yellowstone Lake, YNP, Wyoming, USA - YL17G07_0 | ecosystem: Environmental > Aquatic > Freshwater > Lake > Sediment | place: USA: Wyoming | collected... | reverse complement strand
GATGGCACGGATAAAGAGATCATTGAATCCATCGGCATTCAGCCAGACGATGTGGTCATCGTTTCTTTTGGAGAGGACCTGGCGGCGAGTACTTTAATCACTCTCCATCTTAAAGAGTTGAAGGTGAGAAACATCATTGTCAAGGCACCCAATGAGGATCACAAACATGTCTTGGAGAAGGTGGGGGCCACAGAAGTGGTGATTCCGGAAAGGGCAATGGCGGATAAAGTGGCCAAAAGCCTGATTTCCCCGAACGTCCTCGATTATATTCCTCTTTCTGAGGATTATACCATCTGTGAAATGGCACCCCCTCCCAGTTTTATGGGGAAGACCATTGGAGACCTCCACCTGAGAAGCAAGTACCATATTGAGGTGATTGCCATAAGGGAGATGCTCCCAGAACGGCTGACCATGGTGCCCCGGGCCGATTTTGTAATAAAGGATAGCGACGTCCTGGTCGTCATTGGAAAGGAGAAGGATATCCAAAAAATCAAATAAGATTCTAAATTCGAAGCACGAAATCCTAAACAAGCACGACTGTCTGAAATACAAATTTTCCAAACAAAAAAGTTTAGTGTCTCCTTCGGGGATGGCGGAAACCCGTCGCCTTGAGGCGAAGCGAGACTGGGCGAAATGTGAACAGTGTGAACATGAGCCAAATCTGGAAACAATCTTCTTAATAATGTCATACTCGCGAAAGCGGGTATCCAGGAATTTTTCTTCACGAATTTTGTTCTGGATTCCTGCTGGAGTTTACCCCGTACTTGATACGGGGCAGGAATGACAATCAAATGAAATTGAAATCGACTTGGAGTCGAATCGGTTTAGGAACCCCTCGCCTTCAAGGCGAGGGAGGATTTATTATTCCGATATTAGGATTTAGAATTTAAATTCTTTTTGCGTGTTTTTCCAGAGATGACCAGAGGGATCTCACCCTGATGATCTCCTCATACATCTTTGTCAGTCCCCTGGTCAGGACGATCTCTCGATTCCCGAGGATTCTGAATAAGGCGTACCCCAGGGTCAGAAATGCCGCGTATTCTCTGCGACAGGAGGAGACGGATCAAGAGAGAAGATGCATTGATCCTGACCGGGCCTACGAGGGCTTGCAATATTTAAATCGATGAGCGATATCTTTAATCAAAGATGCCTTCATAAAGTCTTGGCCAAAGGAATAAAGTTTCTTTTAAAGGAGGAAAGTAAATGTTTGCAGGAAAAACAATCTGGGGAATACTTCAGATAGGTGGTTTCACGATGTATATTTTACTGTTCTGTTCTTTGCTATCTGTGACGATACTCTTAGAAAGGATCATTTATTACAGAAAGCGATCTAAAACAAAAAGAGAAGAATTTATGACAAGGATAGAAAAAGCCTTAATGGGTCGCAATATTGAAAGGGCCATGGGGATTTGCAAAGACACGCCTGCTCCCTTCTCCCATGTGGTCTATTCTGGACTTGAACTCTTTGGTCGCAATGAAAAAGAAATATCCAATGCCATGGAGCGAGTGATGACTATCGAAACCACAAAGTTGGAACAATATATAAGCATTGTAGGGACCATTGGGAACACAGCTGTTTATGTCGGGCTTTTCGGGACGGTTTTAGGGATCATCCGGGCATTTCATGATATCGCTGCAGCCGGAGCCGGCGGGATGAGTATTGTGATTGGAGGGGTGGCGGAAGCACTGGTTTGCACTGCAGCAGGGCTTTTTGTGGCTATCCCTGCGGTGATTGCATACAATTATTTCATAAAAAGAGTGGACCATTTTGTGAATGATATGGAATTATGTGCTTCCGAATTAATCGACCTCAGGAGCGGAAAATAATATGAAGAGGAAAGTGAGACAATCTAAATTAATGGCAGAAATAAATATTACCCCTTTTACGGATGTTGTTCTGGTTCTATTAATCATTTTTATGATCGCAACACCTTTCATTTACCAGTCCAGCATCAATGTACAACTGCCACAATCATCGAAATCTGAGGAGACATCCCGGGACATCATTATTACCATCAACGCCCAGGGCGAAGTTTTTCTGGAGGATGCAAAACTTGACTTAGATACGTTGAAATACAAGCTTACGGCAAGGGTACGGAGCAAACCCGATGCCTCTGTGATCATCAATGGGGATAAAAATGTCAGGTATGATTCTGTGATGCAGGTGATGGATGTCTTAACACGATCAGGTGTGAAGAATCCTGGTTTAGGAATAGAGCTGAAGAAATGAAAAGATTACAAGACGAAAGAGAAGAACCCCGTCTATTGATAGATTCGTTTCGATCAGATACGACTAGGTTGCTGAAGACCGGAATTGTTACATTGCTACTTCATATTGCCTTCCTCGCCTTCCTAAGTTTCAGTCTGAAGTCTGCAACCGCAACGGGTGAGCCTCCTATTTATCGGGTTACCATTCGGCCTGTATTGCCTCTTTTGGCAAAAACTCAAATTCAAAAAGAAAAAAAGAAATCGATGCAAGAGGTAAAACAGGAGGTCTCTGTTCTTAATAAGAAAAAGATAGAACAGGGAACACCCCCTTCTGCTCAGCCTGCCATAATAAAAATTCCTTTGGAAGATCAGAAACAACTCCCTAAGGGTCAAGAGAAGGAAGAAACAGTAAAGGAACCCATTCCCTTGCCAATAACTGCATTATCCCCTTTAAACACAGACTTAATCCTTGAAGTGGAGAATAATCTCTCCCTCCTTTTGTCTTCTTCCGACCATATGGAACAAGATCAGAATACCATCCCTGATATACGTTCTGTGGAAGGCCGAGGGACCGGGCATGAAGGTTCCGGTTGGGGGGCCGGAGATGGATTGGAACTGGGGCGTGGGGGTTCCGGTTGGAAAAGTTTCCAAAAAGGAGCAGAGTTCGGGCATGGAGGTTCCGGATTGGAAGGGTCTGGAAATCGATCGGGACCAGGGAAAAGGGGTTCAGGCTGGGGAGCTTTTGGAAATGGGGGAATTGCTGTGCCTCACCCCAGATATGCTGGAAATCCAAAACCTGTCTATCCTCAAGAAGCCCGAGAGAAAGGATACGAAGGTGAAGTCCTGCTGAGGGTGGAGGTGCTTTCGAATGGCCGTGCAGGGCAAGTCGAAGTAAAAAAATCCTCTGGTCACGAAGTCCTCGATCAATCTGCCCTTGCCACTGTGAAACAATGGAAATTTATTCCTGCAAGAAAGGGAGGGATTCCTATCCCCTTTTGGGTAAACCTCCCAATGAAGTTTCAGCTCCTATGAAAAATATGCCTCGGAGATATTTAGAATTGGGACAACCTCGTCTTTTGATAGATTCGCCTCAATCTGATAAGGGCGGATTACTGAAGGCGGGGACCTTCTCACTATTGCTCCATATTGCCTTACTCGTCATCTTTAGCCTCAGCCTAAAATCCACGATTGCAAAAATGGGACCGTCTGTTTATCGGGTTACGCTCAGACCTCTTTTGGGAGATGGATTACCAAAAGGAGGGTCGGGTCTCCCGGGATCTGCGGGATTGCCTGCTTCCCCGGTTGAAAAACTGAAACCTGTCGAGAAACCAGGGACGGAAGAATCCAAAAAGGGGGAGGTTCCTCCTACTAAAAAACAAAAGTTGCCTGAGCGCCTGACAAGAAATGAAATGGTTGAAGGGCTAAAAAGATCTCCTAAAAAGGGAGAGAAACTTGAAAGGGAAAAGAACTCCAGCAACTCTCTTCAAGAAGCCCTCGAGGAGATTCGAAAAAAGGCAGCCCTCGATAAGATTCAAAAAAGAGTAGCCCGCCGTGAGGAATTAGAGAAAGGATCGACAACGAATCCATCCCAAGGACCGATCGTCTCCTCTTCCGGGAATTTAACCGGATCAGGTTCTGGGACCGGGACGGGAACGGGATCAGGAACCGGGCCGGGTTCTGGTGGCTCACCGGGAGGTTCACCGTGGGGTTCCCCCCTCGGAGGTTCTTCCGCTCTGGAGTCCGTGTACTATGATATGATATGGGAAAAAATTAAGAGGGAATGGACCCTCCCAGGGGATCTTCCCAAAGGGAAAACCGGCCTGGAAACAATTATTGTCATCATCATCGAGAGAGATGGGAAAATTCAAAAATCATGGTTTGAGAAGAGGTCCGGCAACGTCCTTTATGACCAGAGTGCGATGCGGGCGATTAAGAAGGCAGAACCTTTGCCACCCATTCCTAAAGAATTCAGTGATAACACTTTTGAGATTGGAATCCGTTTTTATCCAGAATGAAAGGCAGTGAAACCCTATCTTCTTCCTTTCACGAACCGATGATGGGTTTTAAGAAAATGCTGCAGAGTGAGCTCAGTCAAACGAAAGCCTCGGCTATCCGTGAAGTGCCCCTCTGTGGGTGTGGGGCTCCACTCGCTTTTCACCTACCCCTCGAAGACCCCGATTCCTTGAAAAACTCGTCGCTGATTCCTGAATTCACCTTGTAATTTGAATAGGTAATTTCGATCGTCCCGGTCACCCGCTTTGGTTTTTGAATCAACGGATCAAACTCTTTCATCCCATTCGATTCAACGGACGGAATGTCAAGATGGAGTTTGATATGTGTCGGGAGCTCAAAACCGTCGAACCTTCCATATTCAATCACGGCTTTGATTTCTCTTCCATCGAAGTGTGTCACGTCTGTTTCTCGAATCAGGTTGCGGTCCGTGTCAATCGTCAAAATAAAATCCTGAATATTCCTTTTCGCTTTTTTGGGAGTAAGTTTCAGTTTAACGGCTTTTCTGCCATCATAGGTTAATCGTTCCAGAAATTTGATTTCAAAATCCTCTTTCTTGAACAGAGAGGGATTAAAAAATCCACCTTCTCTTGGGAAAAACAAGACCCTTTTTGACTCCACTTTCATTTTGTCGGGAACTTTGTAATAAAGCTTCGCTTGCATATCCGGTGTCTTGAAAGTTTCAATGTCAAAATGCACATTCACCTCGGTGGTGTAATCCTTCAGCCCTGCATATCTCTTTTCTATTGATTCGAGATAGTGGAAGACATCCTCCTGAGCCTGAATCCGTTCCGATAAAAGGAGAAAGAGAACCAAGAACAACAGAATCTTTTTCAACTCTTTATATCCTTTCTCTTATAAACAAAGAAAGCAATAAAAAATAGACCAGCATTGTGAAGACCGAGAATAATGGCTGATCTCACGATTTCGGGCCATGGAATAGGAATATCAAGAAACCGTTGCCAGAGGTTCATATATGTTGTAAAGAGATAGGGCTTAAGATTCTGGAAGAAATCCAAGGGCAAATTTCCAAAAAGAAGAAAGACAACCACCACCGCCATTGTGCCGATAATGGGGCCAATGGAGTTCTCCGCCAGGGTCGAAAAAAGAAAGGCAATCGAAGTAACGACCGTCATGGACCAGATCGCAGCGATGAAGGCAAGAAGCATTCTCAAAGGAATTTCCACTTCGGGGATGAAGAGGATACCAAATTTACCGTAATGGTGAATGATCAAGTCGCCACTGCCAAAAAGAGGAAGACCAAACAAGATGCACATCAGGGCAAAGAAAATAACCAGTCCTGTTGTATAAAAAAGTGCGGACAGGTATTTAGCTGTCAGGATCTTACTACGCGAGGGAGGGCGTATCAAAAGGAGTCTCACCGTGCCAGAAGTAGCTTCTCCTGAAACCATATCTCCGGCAACCAGGGTGATGAGGAAGGGGATGTGGATGTGAAAGCTATTCATGATGAAAGCCGTCACAAACCAAGCGTTCAAGATATTTCCAGAAATAAAAAAATCTTTCTGGAAGATCCTCATCATACGATAAACGATCTCGCTGGCACTCAGTTTCATCACCACTTCGGTTATAATGACAATCAAAGCGATGACACTAAAACTGATATACGTGCGCCACCGGCTGAATGTCTTGTAAGTTTCAAACCAGAAGAGCTTCATAGCTCGGTTTTCCCCTTGGTGATCTTCAGAAAAAAATCTTCAAGCGTTCGATGGGGATAAAACGATGAAACCTCGATATGATTTACAACCAGGAATCGGTTCAGCTCGGAGGCCCGGCCAGGTTCCACACGCACCTCGATCCTCTCGTCCTGTGTGGAAAGAACTTCAACCCAGGGAAGTTTCCGGATGAGTACGAGAGCGGAGTCATAGGGCGAGACTTGGATGGAGTAATCTGTTGATTCTCGGTCAAAGAGCCCTGGAACAGAGCCCTGGACAATTAGCTCACCACGGTTGATTACAGCCATCCTGGTGGCCACCTGTTCCACTTCAGTAAGGAGATGGGAAGAAAGGAAGATGGTCATTTCACTCTCTGCAGAGAGTTCCTTAATCAGTTCCCTGACTTCCTTCATCCCCTGTGGGTCAAGCCCTGCGGTCGGTTCGTCAAGGATGATCAGTTCCGGTTTTGTGAGAAGGGCCTGTGCGATTCCGAGCCTTTGTTTCATGCCGTGTGAAAAAGTCTTGACCTTTTCAAAAGCACGCGATTTTAACCCGACCACATCAAGTGTCTCCATGATCTCATCGCTTCGGACTCTTCGGGTCATCGAGCCGAGTATCTCGAGATTCTTATAGGCTGAAAGGAACAGGTAGAAATCCGGTTTCTCGACAATGCCACAGACACGGGAGAGAACGGCACGGCGGTTCTTATGAAGATCCTTTCCAAAAATTTCAATTGAACCGGCAGTAGGGCTAAGGAGCGTGAGGATCATCCGTATGGTCGTACTTTTACCCGCTCCGTTTGGCCCGAGAAAACAAAAGATATCCCCGCGGTGAACTTCAAGATTTAAATCCTTGGCAGCCCAGCGCTTTCCAAACTTCTTGCTCAAACCCTTCGTTTGAAGAACCACTTCCTTATGAAAAGAGGCTTCCATCCTCATCTCTCCATGGCCGGGTTACCCTATCTCTCTTTTCTTTCGGGTTTTCCCTGAAATGACCAGCGTGATTTCCCCTTTTAGATTCCTTTCTTGGATCTGATTCTGGACTTCATTTACCTTTCCCCTGACGATCTCTTCGTACATCTTTGTTAGTTCCCTGGTCAGGACAATTTCTCGATCTCCGAGTGTCTCTGAAATATCCTTCAGGGTCTCGGAGATCCGGTGGGGGGATTCGTAAAAGATTAGGGTTTCCCTGACGTCTTCCAATTGCTTGAGCAAATCCCTTTTCTTTTTGGATTTGTGAGGAAGGAAGCCCTTAAAAAGAAAGGCATCGGTGGGAAGTCCAGAGACGCTGAGGGCCGTAATGACCGCCGATGGACCAGGAATAGGGACCACGGGGATCTTGTTTTCAATGGCTGTCTGGATAAGTCGAAATCCCGGATCAGAGATACCAGGTGTTCCCGCATCCGAGACAAGGGCGATTTGATTGCCCTGCCTCAATCTGGAGAGGATGAATTCCTTTTTTTTCAATTCATTCCCTTCAAAATAACTGGTGAGGGGGGTCTGGATTCCAAAGTGCCTGAGGAGGAGGCTGGTATGTCGAGTGTCCTCTGCAGCGATTAAGTCCACTTCTTTTAAGATACGAAGGGCCCTCAACGTAATGTCCTCACGGTTCCCAATAGGAGTGGAGACGATATAGAGTGTGGCTTTTGTTGGGTTGAGAGAAGGAGACGTCATCATTCTCTAAAATCATTAGTTATTTGATAAGATATCACCTATTGATGAATTGATCAAGGGGGAGAAGGTAAAAAGAGATTTCTGAAAAGTTTAGAAATCTCTGGTTACACAGATTATAATACTGATTACCCAGATTAAATTCCGAGGGTAAAATCTGTGTAATCAAATCTATATCGGTGTAATCAGAGAGCTCCAACGATTTCTTTGGGGGCTTTCCAAAAAAAAATCAAAAAAAATGATTGACAAATCGTCTCAAAATCCATAAAGATATAGTCATCTTAAAAAGTTACCCGCCTTCGCAGAAAGCCACGGGTTTATTCGTGGATAAATGTGAAAAGGGTAACCCTGCAAAGCTCTCGCTTGCCAAAGAACTTGTTCGGCGAGCAGGTCAGCGTAGGAGGGTGTTGCTTCGGTGGGTTTCGCGCTCCGTCGCTGAAGCTGTGGAGCGTAGGCGACCCGGCAAAGCCATTGGAGCCGCGGTTTTAACCATGGGGCTCCACGATAAAGGGACTTATGCCTGAAGAGGTTTCAGTAGATAAAAAGGCTCTTGATCTCAGTGTCGAGATGCCATTGATCGAAGGAGTGGAAACGGATGAGGAGCTCCTTCTCGCCAGAGATTTAATCAGTGCCTTCATCAAGGCGATCAAGGCCTTTCGATTTTATCCACCGGACAACCCTACCCTCAAAGGATTCCGGGACCAACTTCTTAAAAAAATTCAATTTTTCATAAATAAATATCAATCTTTCGTAATCCAGCTTGGAGAATACGACCTCTCCTTTAAAGGAAAGATCTTATATGAGAATAGGGATGTGAAGACGAGTCTTGCCTTTTCCCTTTACAAAGATGGGTTAAGAGAAATCCGGTTCATGAAGGGCTTGGAAGAATGGGAGGTTCAGGGAATCATCGATATCCTCAAGCATAGTGAAACGATCAACCAATTAGAGGATGATATTGTCACCCTGATGTGGGAAAAAGATTTCATGCACATCAGTTATTTGGCAACGGATGAATTCTTGGAGGAGACGCCGGTCGTTATCCCAGATAATGTTGACCAATTCAGGAAAAATTTGGTTTTCAAACCTCTTGCCCACCATGTGGAGCTGGAAATCGCAGAGGAAGGTTCAGGGGAAGGGGTTGATTTGGATGAAATCCTATCCAAAGTCATCGAGGAGCCTCCTCCCTTTGTGTCAGATCGAAGTGTCTATTTCCTCACCCCTGACGAAGTGGAAGGATTGAGAAAGGATGTTGAATCCGAGATCGACCCAATCTTTGTATTCAATATCATGGACATCCTTTTCGAAATTTTGGGCTTGGAAAAAGAACGGGAGCCCTATCAAGACGCGGTCAATACCCTGATCAAAGTACTGGACGCCTTTTTGACTCTCGGCGAGTTCACCAAAGCGACCGATTTTTTGAAACGGGTTTATATCATCCTCAAAACGTATGACCTGCAGGATTGGCAGATTGAAAGCATCCGAAATATCATCGTGGAGGCCAGTGAGGAGGTGCGGATCGAGCGGATCGGGAAGGTTCTGGAGAGGGAAGAGGTTCGTTTGGAAGAGGTCAACGCCTATCTCTTGCTCCTCCAAAAAAATTCCATCAAACCCTTGATCAAATTGTTAGGAGAACTTAAAAATTCAAAGGCAAGAAGGGTATTCTGTGACGCTCTCTCTGAGATCGGAAAGAACGCCATTGAGCTGTTTACCCCCTTTATGGATGATCGGCGGTGGTATCTGGTTCGAAATATCATCTATATCTTGGGCCGGATCGGAAAGGAACAGTCCCTTCCTTACATCCAGAAGGCATTCAATCATGAGGACATTCGGGTGAGGAGAGAGGCCATCCAGGCACTGGGGCTCATCGGTGGCCCGAAGGCCATTGGATTGCTGGTGAAGGCTCTCACGGACAATGATGTTCGAATCCGTTGTATGGCTGCCATTAATTTAGGGAAGGGGGGTAAAAAAGTAGGCCTCATTCCTCTTTTAGAAGTTGTGCAATCTAAGGATTTTTACAAAAGAGAACCGGCTGAAATCAAAGCCTTCTTTAACGCGGTCGGAATGGTGGGTTCCAATGAAGCGGTCCCGGTGCTGCAGCAGCTCCTGGAGCGAAAGAGTTGGTTCGGTCGAGGAAAGACAGATGAAGTCCGCATTGGAGCAGCCAACGCCCTGGCCACGATTGGAACACCCGATGCCAAAGCCATCCTGGAGGCAGGGAAAAATTCAAAGGAAGAATTTATCCGGGATGCCTGCACCCAGGTCTTGAAGAGCCAATCCCCCTAAGGAGTCAATGGTCTGATGCCAGAAGAAAAACCCACCCTTGATCATGAACATCTCCCGACGAAATTAGGAACAGAATTTATTGCAAAATTCTCCCGGCTGCTCAAAGGAACGACCATCTATGATCGGAAGAACGTCATCATTGATCGCCTCACCCAGGAATGTCTTCAGGTGATCAATGACATCATCCAGTCAGAAGGGCACCTCTTCCTAAAAATCGTTCGGGATAATTTCTTTTTCAATAATATCCGTATCCTGGTGAAAGCCGACAAGTATGCTATCTTTAAGGGTTTCTGGCAGGAGATGAGAAGGCGGTGGATCGGGGAGGTGGAGTTTACGGAAAAGGTAAGGGGGGAACATCTCAAAGATTTCATCTATCTCCTCTCGGGGCTGGAGGAGAATAACGAGAGCAATTACCTTTATGTCAAGAAACAATTAGAATACCGAGGCATCGAATCCATCCATGTGGGTAAATTGGAGTTTTTTAAAGACGAGGATATCTATATCGATTCCGAGGATCAGAAGAAATATTCGAAAGAGGTCTATTTTAAATCCATCGGCTTAGTCAAGGAAGTCGTGGAGAGCATTAATCAACAAAAAGCGCTCAATATTCGAAAAGCCAAACGTCTCATGCAGAACGCGGTCAACGCCATCATGCAGGATGATTCCACGTTGTTGGGTTTGGCGAATATTAAAAATTATGATGAATACACCTTTAATCATTCTGTGAATGTGGCTATCTATGCCATTGCTTTGGGTCAAAGGGTTGGGATTCCCAAAAAGCACCTCTCCCATCTGGGCATGGCGGGTTTATTCCATGACATGGGAAAGACGAAGATTCCGAAGGAGGTTCTTAACAAAACAGGGAAATTGTCACCTGAAGAATGGGGGATGATGCGATCCCATCCCGTCATCGGGACGGAACTCATCATGAGGATGAAAGAATGGGGAGAGCTCTCCACCCGGATGATTGAAGGCACTTTTGAGCACCACCTTCGATACGATTTGACCGGATATCCGAGACTCACCCGAAAGAGAAAGCTCACCCTTTTTGGCAGGATCATCACCATTGCTGATTTTTACGATGCCTTGGTGAGGCCAAGAGTGTATAATCGATTCCCTTACGTCTCCGAAAAAATCCTGGGAATCATGCTGGAACGAAGTGGTAAAGACTTCGATCCTGCGATCGTCAAAGTTTTCATCAACATGATCGGGATCTTTCCCCTCGGAACCCTGGTATTATTAAATACCAATGAGATGGGCCTTGTCACCCAGATCCAGGAGGATACGGAGCTGATCGATCGGCCTAAGGTCTGCCTCCTTTATTATGGCGATGGAGAATATCGGAAAGGGAAGACGGTGGACCTGAGAGAGATGGATGAAGCGACCAAGGATTTCAAGAGGAGCATCGTCAAGACCCTCGACCCGAATGAATATAATATGAATGTCGCCGAATTTCTCATTTAACCTACCCGAACCCCGAATTTAAAAATCGCAAATCACCATTTTATAAATCATCTAATTTTTTGATCTTTTGGATATTGGAAATTTGAGTTTATTAAGATCACACCTGAAAACCCCGTCCTGTGCCTGCCTGCCGGTAGGCAGGGACGGGGATGAAAGGTGTGTCTGCCGAAGGCAGAAAAAAACTAAATCAGATGCTGAAACGATACTGAATCAAGTTCAGCACAAGGTTCAGAAGCATGACAACAGGGTTTGGTTCTCGTTTTTTGTCATCCCGAACCAGGTCCTGAATTAAGTTCAGGATCTAAGGATTTCGGGATCTTGGTTTTAAGAATTTGGGTTTTAAAGCCCCGCCCTGTGGGCGGGGTTCTTTACTTTGAACCTTGACATTGGGATGTTAGATTTTTAAATGACCCATTCGGCGGCGCCAAGCCCCGCCTTTGAAGGCGGGGTAAAGAAGCGCCGCTCAGGGTCAACTCTGAGCAAGCCACGGCCTTCAGGCCGGGGAGTCGAAGGGTTGACCTTTGAGTTTCGATTCCTCCCATAATCGGTCCATTTCGATGAGGCTAGACTGACGGAAGGATTTCCCTTGCCTGTGGAGGGAGGTCTCAATATAATGAAATCGGGATGTAAATTTCTCTAAGGTTTTTTTCAATGCCTCCTCTGGATTGATTTGGAGAAACCGCGAGACGTTTGCCAATACAAAAAGGAGGTCCCCGATCTCTTCGCGAATCCTTCTTCTGTTTCGAAGAGAGAGGGCTTCTCTAAGCTCCCCTATTTCTTCATCCAGTTTTTTCAACACCCCCTCGATATTTGGCCAATCGAATCCCACCCGGGAGGCCTTTTGGGTCAATTGATAGGCCTGGGAGAGGGAGGGAAAATCTTTAGGGACCCCTTCTAAAATGGAACTCCATTCTTTTTTAGGGCCTCCTCTCTTCAACCGATGAGGGACAACTTTTTCCCTCTTTTTCTTCATCTTCATCTGGACCCCCAGATCATTAAAGAGATTTTTGAAAAAGTCCGAAACCTCTGATTAAGAGAGCGTGAAGTATTTTTGCGGAGCTCTCTTTAAAGATTGCTAAGTTCTTGTTTTTATGTTATTTAGATACCTTTAAAAATAAATGATTTTCAGTTTTTGTTCAATGAAAAGAAATATTTTATAAAAGTTATTTTTGAATAGGAAGGAAAGGCAATGGATTACCGTCACACATTAAATCTCCCTAAAACCGACTTCCCTATGAAGGCCAATCTGGCGAAGAGGGAGCCTGATATCCTGAAGGCGTGGGAGGCAAAGGGGACCTACCGCCAACTAAGCCAGCGAGCAAAAGGAAGGCAGAAATATATCCTCCACGATGGGCCTCCCTATGCGAATGGAAACATTCACATCGGGACTGCCTTGAATAAAATCCTCAAAGACTTCATCGTCAAATCGAAGTTCATGGCAGGGCTGGATAGCCATTATGTTCCAGGATGGGACTGCCACGGTTTGCCCGTTGAACACGAAGTGGAGAAGAGCCTCGGTTCGATGAAAGGAGAACTCTCCATCGTTGAGATCCGGAAAAGATGCCGCGATTACGCCGCCAAATTTGTGGGGATACAGAGAGAGGAATTCAAACGCCTCGGGGTCTTTGGGGAGTGGGAGAATCCCTATCTGACCATGAATTTTGAATACCAGGCTACGATTGTGCGAGAGTTCGGAAAGTTCCTTCTGAACGGTTCGGTTTACAAAGGAAAGAAACCGGTCCACTGGTGCCCGACTTGCAAAACGGCATTGGCTGAGGCAGAGGTGAAATATGAAGACCACCGTTCTTCCTCCATCTATGTGAAATTCAAAATGGTCTCTGAAATCAAGAAAGAATTTCCAAGCCTTCAGGGGAAACCTGTCTTTGTCATCATCTGGACGACCACTCCCTGGACGATCCCGGCCAATTTAGCGATTGCACTCCATCCGGATTTTACTTATGTGGCCGTGGACGTAGGTGGCGAGATCTATATCCTGGCAGAGGGCCTCCTGGAAGAGGTGATGAAGAAATTCGGAATCAAGAAATATGAAGTGCTCGAAAAATTTCCAGGGAAGAGATTAGAGGGACTCAAATGCCGGCATCCCTTCCTCGACCGGGATTCGCTCATCATCCTCGCCTCCTATGTGACTTTGGATACTGGAACAGGGTGTGTCCACACCGCGCCCGGCCATGGTCAGGAGGACTACGAAAGCGGAGTGCGGTATGGTCTGGAGATCTACAGCCCGGTCGACGATGATGGCCGGTTTACCGAGGATGTCCTTTTCTTCGCCGGACAGTTCGTTTTTGATGCCAATAATGCGGTGAATCAGAAGCTTGCAGAGGTCGGAGCGCTCCTCAAAGAAGAGATGATGGTGCACTCCTATCCGCATTGCTGGCGAACCAACGACCCGATTATCTTTCGAGCCACGGAGCAATGGTTTATCTCGATGGATAAAAAGGGATTGAGACAGAATGCACTGAAGTCGATCAACGAGGTGACCTGGATCCCTCCCTGGGGAAGGGACCGGATTTACGGGATGATTGAGAACCGACCTGATTGGTGTGTCTCCAGACAGAGGGCCTGGGGGATTCCCATCACCGTCTTTTACTGTTCCGCCTGCAAACAGCCTTTAATTAATCAGGAGACCATCGATCATATCGTCCGTCTTTTTGAGGAGAAGGGAGCGGACATCTGGTTTGAAGAAGGAGCCGATCACCTTTTGCCCGCGGGAACTGAATGTGGTCAATGCGGGGGAAAAGATTTTACAAAGGAGATGGACATTCTGGATGTCTGGTTTGACTCAGGGGTTTCCTATGCCGCCGTCCTGGAGAAAAGGAAGGACCTTGAGTTTCCAGCCAGTCTCTATCTGGAGGGAAGTGATCAACACCGGGGATGGTTCCACAGCTCCCTGCTGACCTCTGTCGGGACAAGGGGTCGCGCCCCTTATCGGTCCGTCCTCACCCATGGGTTTGTCGTGGATGGAGAGGGGAAAAAGATGTCCAAGTCGGCTGGGAATGTGATCGCACCCGAGGAAGTCATCAATCAACTGGGAGCCGATGTCCTCAGACTCTGGGTGGCGGCAGAGGATTACAAAGATGACATTAAGATCTCCAGCGAAATCCTGAAACGGCTGGCCGACAGCTACTTCCGGATCCGAAACACCTATCGCTTTCTTTTAGGGAATCTCTATGACTTTCATCCTGAGAAAGACCGGGTTCCCTATCCTGAGCTCCATGAGATAGACCGATGGGCTTTCCATCAGCTTCAGAAACTCATCGCCAGGGTTCGCGAGGCTTTTGAGCGTTTTGAATTCCACACTGTCTACCATAGTATCCAGAATTTTTGTGCAGTGGAGATGAGCGCCCTCTATTTTGATATCCTGAAGGATCGGCTTTATACATTTTCATCCCATTCTCGAGGCAGGAAATCGGCTCAGACCGCCCTTTATGAGATTTTGAAGGCATTGACCTGCCTCATGGCTCCTATTCTTTCCTTCACTGCAGAAGAGGTCTGGAAATACCTTCCTCAAGAGCCCGGGAAGCCAGAAAGTGTTCATCTCACATCGTCCCCCGAAGTGCAGAGCGAATATCTGGACGATGCCCTGAATGAACGGTGGGAGCGGATCTGGGAAATTCGGGCGGTCGTGACCAAGGCATTGGAAGAGGCCCGGAAGGAGAAGGTAATCGGACTTTCACTGGATGCCCAGGTCCATCTCCATCTTCCTGAAAAGATCTTTTCATTTCTTGAATGTTATGAGAAGGATCTGAAGTCAATCTTTATTGTCTCCTCGGTCACCCTTCATCCCGCTGTGAGCGGGACCAAGGACGAAAAAGAGGTGAGGGCGGAAGTAATCCGGGCAGATGGAAGAAAGTGCGAGCGATGCTGGAACTACGATGTGAGTGTAGGGCATCATCCAGAGCACCAGGTCATCTGCCAGAGGTGTGTCGAAGCCATCCAAAAATGAGCTGAAAGCTCAAAGATGAAAGCTGAAAGGTTCTGCTTTGAGCCTCGAGCTTTGAGCTGGGTGCCCCTTAGATGAAGAGAAAATACTGGGTCCTTTTGATTTTTTGTTTCGGGATTCTCTTGCTGGATCAGTGGACCAAATCCTTGATTGTCCGGGAATTGCCTCTCTATCAAAGGGTGGAGGTGATCCAGGGGTTCTTTAACATTATCCATGTGAGGAATACAGGCGGTGCTTTTGGTATTTTTGGGGGAGAAAAAGGGGGGCTCGGTTCCATCCTCTTTGTGGTCGTCTCCCTGATTGCCATTGGAAGCATTGTCTTTCTTTTTATTAAATTGGTAGAGGCCGAAAAGACGCTTGCCCTCTCGTTTTCTCTCGTTTTGAGTGGTGCGATTGGAAACCTCATCGACCGCCTTCGATATGGAGAAGTTATCGATTTCCTCGATTTCCATCTTTCCTCGACTCATTGGCCTGCCTTCAATGTTGCAGATTCCGCCATCTGTATCGGTATCGGTTTGATGGCCTTAGAATTATTGATCCGGGATCACAGAAAAAAGAAGGATCATTCGTGATTTGTGCCGGTGACTCATGAAAATGTAAAAATTATCATCTATTCATAACTCTTAACCCATTCGGCGGCGCTAAGCTCCGCCCTTCAGGGCGGTGAGGAGAGCGCCGCTCAGGGTTAACCCTGAGCAAGCCCCGGCATTTATACCGGGGAGTCGAAGGGTTAACTCCTAACTCCAAACTATGTACCCCATCCTGTTTCAGCTCGGCAGTTTTCATATTTATGCTTATGGATTCTTCATCGCCCTTGGCTTTATTTTTGGATTAATGGTTGCCATCCTGAAGGCCCAAAGAGAAGGAATGCCCTTCGGGACCATCATCGATCTTTTCTTCTACACGGTCTTGTCAGCCCTCATCGGATCGAGAATACTGTTTGCCTTGCTCAATTTTGATGTTTATCGCCAAGACCCTCTGCGGATATTTAAAATATGGGAGGGAGGATTGGTCTTTTACGGCGGACTCATCCTCGCGTTTATGGTTGCCCTCTGGTATATGAAGTGGCACCGGTTGCCCATCTGGAAATTGGCTGACCTCATTTCTCCTCTGATTGCTTTGGGTCTCTCTTTTGGCAGGATAGGCTGCTTTTTTGCCGGATGCTGTTATGGGAAAGAGACTTCCCTGCCGTGGGGGGTTGTCTTTAAAAATCCGGATTCGTTAGCCCGGTTGAATGTTCCGCTCCACCCCACCCAACTCTACGATGCCGCGAATGGCCTGGCCCTCTTCCTCTTTTTAACTTGGATGGAGAAGAGAAAAACTTTTGATGGTCAAATCTTCTGGCTCTTTCTCTTCCTCTATTCGATCACGCGCTTTTTCATCGAAATCCTGAGAGGTGACCCGAGGGGATTCCTATTTGGCGATCTCCTTTCCACCTCCCAGGCGATAGGTATCCTGTTAGCCATTTCCTCACTTTTTATGTTATTCTATATGAAGAATAAATACCGGAGATAAAGAGATGGCTGTTTTGGAAATCCTCAAATATCCTCATTCTGTTTTGAGGAAACGGTCTGAGGCAGTGAGCCAGATTGATGAGAAAGTGAGAAAATTGATTCATGACATGAGAGAGACCATGGTTGAGGCAGGGGGGGTCGGTTTGGCCGCCTGTCAGGTCGGAGTTTCCCGAAGAGTGGTCGTTCTCGATGTCAGCCCCATGGATCCACAATACAGCTTCTTCGCCCTGATCAACCCTGAGATCATCTCTGAAGAAGGCGAGATCGACCATGAAGAAGGATGCCTGAGCGTCCCGGATTGCCTGGAAAAGGTGAAAAGGAAAGAGAAGGTCTGTGTGAAGGGTTTGTCTCCCGAAGGGATGGAAGTAGAGATCAAAGGAGATGGGATACTGGCCATTGCGCTCCAACACGAGATTGATCACATCAATGGTATTCTTATCTTAGACAAAGTAAGTCGGCTGAAGAGAGAAATTTATCGGAATAAATTAAAGAAAGAAAAGCGTAAGGAAGAAAAACCTTGAGCGCACTGCCTTGGCGGATCGTTTTCTTTGGGACGCCATCTTTTGCCCTCCCGACCCTGCGAAGCCTTTTAGAGGGACCCGATCAAGTGGCGGCCGTTGTGACTCAGCCAGACAGGGAAAAGGGAAGAGGGAGAAAAGTGATTATTTCTCCCGTGAAAGAACTTACTCTTCAGCATGGCCTCATCCCTCTTCAGCCAGAGAGGGTAAAGGAAGAAGCGTTTCAGGAGGCCTTGAGAGGTCTTCAACCGGACCTCATTGTCGTGGTCGCCTACGGTCAGATTTTGCCAAAGTCCATTTTAGACATTCCGAAATATGGGGGCGTCAATGTCCATGCCTCCCTGCTTCCCAAATATCGGGGAGCCGCTCCCATTGCCTGGGCGATCCTGAATGGGGAGAAAGTGACGGGGGTGACCATCATGGTTATGGACGAGGGCATGGACACAGGAGACATCCTTTTACAGACTGAGATTCCAATTGGCGATGAGGAGACATGTGAGTCGCTTCATGATCGGTTGGCCTCCTCGGGAGCTCGATGGTTGTTGGAGACTCTGGAGAAAATGAAGGCAGGAAATATTCGACCCATTCCACAGGACCATTCCAAAGCCACCTATGCCCCTCCTCTTAAAAAAGAAGATGGGCACATTGATTGGAAGAAAGAGTCCAGGCAGATCGATCGTCACATCCGCGCCTTCAACCCGTGGCCCGGTGCCTTTACGAAACTGGATGACCGGTTGCTAAAAATTTATAAAGGAGAAATAAGGGAAAAGGCATCGACTGGAAAGGCAGGAGCCGTGGTCTGGGTGGGATCGGATTTCATAGAAGTGGAAACAGGGAAGGATTCCTTCCTTATCCAGGAAGTCCAATCAGAGGGAAGGAGGAGAATGACCATTCGGGAATTTCTTTCCGGACACCCCATTCCTGTGGGAACAATTTTTCATTAATAAATTTCAGATCCCCCCACCCTCTCCCTCCCCTCTCCGAGCCAGAGGCTCTTCCGAGCCGGAGGCCTCGAGGGGGGGGAGGGTTGTTGGGGAGGGGGTGTCGCATTCTGCAATCCGCATTCCGCAATAAAGTGGGAGGATTTTATTGGAGGTCAAACCCAAGAAGAGAATCTTCATCGGACTCCTGGTTTTTACCTGTTTGATACTCTTCTGTCTCATCTTTCTGCTCTGGTATGTCCCGATGGTGGGGTTGAAGAACATCCATCCCTCCCTTCCTCTCCTCTTCACTATCCTTCTTGCGGTTTTGGTGCTCCTCATGATTTCAGGAGGGCTCCTCCTGGTCTTTACCATCTTTAGAGGAAAGGAAATTTTCCTCTCCCATAAACTGAGAGGGATCGTGACAAAGGTCCTATTCCCTTTCATGATCTTAATGGGGAGGCTGGTAGGAGTGTCGAAAGAAAAGGTTCAGCAATCCTTTATCGAATTGAATAACCATCTCGTTCGGTCCAACCATCACCGTACCCGACCTAACAAGTTGTTGATTCTCCTTCCCCACTGCATTCAGGATTTTGACTGTCAGATCAAGATCACAGGGAATGTTAAAAACTGCGAAGGTTGCGGGAAGTGTGAAATTAAAGATCTGGTCGAACTCTCCGATCAATATCAGGTGAAGATCGCTGTGGCAACAGGGGGGACCCTGGCAAGGAGAATCATCGTGGATAACAGGCCGGAGGCCATCGTGGCCGTGGCCTGCGAACTCGATCTCACCAGCGGTATTCAGGACGGTTATCCGATTCCGGTGATCGGGATCCTGAACGAGAGGCCGAATGGCCCCTGCATCAATACTAAAGTGGATATTCAGAAGGTAAGGGATGCCATTTTAGACTTCCTCGAACCCCAACGCGACCTAACCATTTGACAAAGAAAGGGTTTATGATTATATTAACGTCCAAAAAAGGAGCGTGTATGATCCATGAATCAATTTAAGACTTTCATTTTGATGTTGGTGTTGACAGGTCTTTTAATCATCGTGGGGTCAGTAATCGGTGGCAAGAATGGAGCAATTTATTTCTTTGTCTTTGCCGCTCTGATAAATTTCGTCACTTACTGGTTTAGTGACAAAATCGTCCTTCGGATGTATGGAGCCAAAGAAGTCCCACAAGGTGAGGCCCCTGAACTTTATCAGATCGTTGGAGAGCTGGTGAATAAGGCCAGCCTTCCCATGCCAAAGGTCTATATCATTGAGAACGACACCCCCAATGCTTTTGCAACAGGAAGAAACCCGGAACATGCAGCCGTGGCTGTGACATCAGGCATTCTGAGAATTTTATCGAAAGAAGAACTGATGGGAGTCATCGGCCATGAACTCTCCCATATCCAGCATCGGGATATACTCATCAGCACGATTGCCGCCACGATTGCTGGCGCCATCAGCATGCTTGCCCGCGTGGCTCAGTGGGGAGCGATCTTCGGTGTAGGACGGTCTGATGATGAAGAAGGGGGCGGGGGTAATTTCCTTTTCACACTTCTCTTTACGATCGTTGCTTCTATTGCAGCCATGCTGATTCAGATGGCGATTTCACGCTCCAGGGAATATTTAGCCGATGAGGGCGGAGCCCATCTCAGCCATCCACTTTCCTTGGCCAGGGCTTTGGAAAAGTTAGAAGTAGCTGCCCAAAGGGTTCCCATGAATGCCAATCCTTCTACTGCCCATATGTTCATTGTCAACCCATTAAGGGGAGGGGGAGTCCTCTCCCTCTTCAGCACTCATCCTCCTATCGAAGAGCGAATCGCCAGACTCGAAGAGATGGCGAAGACAGGAAGGTTTTGAGAAAGAAGACCCCAAGGGCGATCTGCCTCGACATCCTGAATCGGATTGAAGAGGCCGATCTTCATCCTGATCGTCTTCTCACCGATTCATTCAAACGCTATCGATATCTTACCCCGCTCGATCGAGCGTTCCTCACGGAATTAACTTATGGGGTCATCCGGTGGAAAGGAAGGCTCGAATGGGTGATCCGCCATTTTTCGAAAATCCCCTTTGAGAAAATCGAATTAGAAACACTCAATATCCTGCGCCTCGGGCTCTATCAAATCCTTTTTTTGTCGAGAACGCCTTCTTCGGCGGCCGTGAACGAGTCGGCCGAATTGGCCAAGCGAATCCGGGGCAAAAGAGGAGCAGGGTTTGTCAATGCCGTGCTTCGCTCCTCCATCCGGCAAAAAGATGAAATCCGTTATCCGGAGATCAAAGAAAATCCGGCGCTCTATATCTCTGTAGTCCAATCCCATCCCCTCTGGTTGGTTCAAAGGTGGATAAAAGAGATGGGTGCTGAAGAAGCCTTCAAGATCTGTACATTCAACAATCAGATCTCCTCCTTGACGTTTCGAGCCAACACGTTGAAGGTGAGCCGGGAAGACCTCATCAAAAAGTTGAGGGAAAAAGAGTTAAAACCATTTCCAACCACTTTTTCAGAAGAGGGGATTGTGCTGCAGGATCCTCCACCCACTTCAGAACTTCCATTCATTAAAGAAGGTCTTTATATCATTCAGGATGAAGCTTCTCAACTGGTCACCTCCATTCTGGACCCGAAGCCAGAAGAGCGAATCCTCGATGGGTGTGCTGCTCCGGGCGGGAAGGCCACTCATATGGCTCAAAAAATGGAGAACCAGGGAGAAATTTATGCTCTGGATCTCAGCAAAGGGAAATTAGATTTCATTGAAGAGCTGTGTCAAAGGTTGGGGATAAAGATTGTCAGGACGATTAAGGGCGATGCAGCCGGTCATCTTCCTATTCCAGAAGGAATGAGATTCGATCGAGTCCTGGCAGATGTCCCTTGTTCAGGGTTTGGGACGCTCCGTAGAAACCCTGACTTGAAGTGGAGAAGAGGGGAGGGGGATATCAAAAGACTGAGTGAGCTTCAGTTTTCGATATTGAGTAATCTCTCGGTTTATGTGAAAGAGGGGGGCGTCTTGATTTACAGCACCTGCACGGTCTTCCATGAGGAGAATGAGGATGTGGTGGAAAAGTTTTTAGATGAGCATCCGGAATTTCAACTGGATCCAATTGATAAAGTAGCGTCGGACATTCCTGCCTGCCGGCGGGCAGGTATTGCCGACGCTAAATCAGAAAAATTCCATTCATTTATCCAAAACGGATATTTCAAAACCTTTCCCCCGAAAGATGAGATGGACGGTTTTTTTGTTGCAAGAATGATTAAGGGAAATAGGTAACAGGCAATGGGCAATAGGTAGATACAAATATCCTGGTCCCCTTTCCCCCTCCCCCTGTGATGGGGGAGGGGGGGACGAAGAAATTATGATTTGAATTTTTTCTCAAAAAAAATTACGATGTCGGTGTTAGAAAAGATTCAAGGAGGTACCCTTGAAAAAGATAGCGCCTTCGATTTTGTCAGCAGATTTCAGCCGCCTCGGTGATGAAGTAAGGGCGGTTGAAAAGGCCGGAGCGGATGTGATCCATGTCGATGTGATGGATGGACATTTCGTTCCCAACATCACCATCGGTCCTTTGGTCGTGCAGGGATTGAAGAAATTGACCTCTATACCTTTAGATGTCCACCTGATGATCGAAGAACCTGAGCGATATATTGAAGCCTTTGCTCAGGCGGGGAGTGACTGGCTTACCCTTCACGCTGAAGTGTGCCCTCATCTCAAGCGGGTGATTAAGAAGATTCGTCAGTTGAATGTGAGACCGGGCATCGTGCTCAAACCTGCTACGCCATTAAAAGCTCTCTATCCTGTTCTTGATGAAATTGATTTAGTTCTTATCATGTCTGTCAACCCCGGGTTCGGTGGACAATCGTTCATTCCCTCCGCTTTAAAAAAGATTGAACGGTTGAGGAGAATGATCGATCAAAACCAATATCCGCTGGAAATAGAAGTGGATGGAGGAATCAAAGTCGAAAACATCAGAGAGGTTTCACGCGCGGGTGGAGATATCTTCGTCGTGGGCACAGGCATCTTCAAGACAAAAGACTACCAGGAAACCATCCGGAAGTTAAGACAAGAAATAGAAGATTAAAGGCATAGTGCAGAGCGCCTGCCTACCGCAGGCAGGCATGGAGCATGGCGTTATTTCGTTTCTGTCATTCCCGCACAAGCGGGAATCCAGGAATCTATGACAAAACATAAATTCCTGATTCTTCAGGAATGACAAGCATTCGATTTAGTGATTTCTTAAAAACTCTATGCGTCATGCCTTATGCGCTGTTTAAAGTGATGGAACTTTCCAAACAGAAAAACTATCAACAGTCCTTTGATCTGGCCTGTGCCTCCATCAAGGGGATGCCCCTGGAGGAAAGGGCAGGGAAGGCCGGGGCAGATTATCAAAAAGAAGAAGAGGGAGAGAAGATCACCCTCCATTTTTTATCCGAACCTTACCATATCCTGTTCCCTCAGATAGAATTTTATTCCCCGTCCATCAAGACGGTATCTCTGGTCACCCGCATCCTCCTTCTTCATTATCTCATCCGTGCGGATGGGAATCCCCTCACGGGGAAATGGGTGGCGTACAAAGATATTCCAGGAGGTCTCCTCTATGCAGGTGTTTTTGCAAGGAGGGTGACAGAGCCTTTACTGCGAAAATTTGGTAAAGCGGCCAAATTATTTAAGGAGACGGGGCTGAAATCAGGGGGAGAACCTGGTGAGGTCGGGGATGCCTCCTTCATCCTTCATGCTTTCCCCTGTGTGCCTCTTCAGTATGTCCTCTGGGAAGGCGATGAAGAGTTTCCGCCGTCGGTCCAGCTTCTGTTCGAGGCCTCGGTGGATCATTATCTTTCTTTAGAAGACATCGTGGTCCTTGGACAGGTCGCGACAGGTAGATTGATCAACCGGTCTACGCTCTAACAGGCTGCGGAAAAAATCCTGGGCCACACATTTTTGTCATTCATGTGAAAACAGGAATTCATATCTAAAAGGAGGGAGTATGAAGATTGGCGAAATGAAGAAAGTGACAGTTATCGGTGCAGGTACGATGGGGGCCCAGATTGCTGAAGTCCTTTCGCGCATAGGGGGATATGAGATAGGCATGGTCGATATCAATGACGATCTGGTCAGGAAAGGGGTTCAGT
>Ga0315281_10003389_pt1 | contig 23339 bp, 19 predicted proteins | sample YL17G07_0_MG_FD_204540 | JGI IMG/M metagenome (GOLD analysis project Ga0315281, IMG submission 204540) | Sediment microbial communities from Yellowstone Lake, YNP, Wyoming, USA - YL17G07_0 | ecosystem: Environmental > Aquatic > Freshwater > Lake > Sediment | place: USA: Wyoming | collected... | reverse complement strand
CACCCAGCACTTCGTCACGGGACATGCCAGCCAGCTCGCACCAGCGATCGTTGACATAGATGCAGTGCCCGGCGGTATCGGTTTCGTAAACGCCGACCGGCGCCGCGGCGCTGCGCGCGGTGGAGCGACGTTCGCTTTCTTCGAGACGACGTTGCAGTGGCCGCGTGTAGGCATTCAGTGCGGCAGAGGTTAACCCGGCGAACAGCAGTCCAAGAATGGTTACCCAAAACGCAGCGCGCACGAATGGTGCACGAAATTCATTGAGTGTAATGTGATTGACGACGGCGATCCCCAGAGACGGAACCGGGGCGTAGGCCGTGAGTGCGGGCCGGTCCAGGAAATCGGTTACTTGGCCGCTGCCGTGTTCATTGTCGTGCAGAGCTCTGTATAGCCCCTGTGCCAGTTGTCCATCAAACGACACGCGGGTGAACTCTTTAAAGCCTTCGCTGGGGTGAACCCGCAAAACAACCAACTTATCACCAACCTGCCGGCCCAGGTAGATTTCTTCGCTGCTGAAAATTGCACTCCGGGCCTTCAGACCGTTTTCGATCAGGCTCAGAGTGGCGCCCGAAGAACCCTGTGGATGAGTGTGGGTACTGAATCGGCGGTCGAATTGCGCCACCGACTCCATTAGCTCGGCCAGCCCCTCCACCTCTTTCTTCATACCATGCAACTGTTGCTGGTAGGCAAAACGATAGATCAGGGCGATGGAGAGGCCGATAACCACCAGTGTCACGAGGGTAAGGGCGGTTACAATTGAACCAAGGGTCGCGTAACGATTGGCTTTATTCATGTATGGGTATTCAGGCTGACTGTGGTTAAATACAGAAAAATGCTGCTGGTCGAACTACTAACCAGTATTCATGAAGAATGCTTTGATCGCTAGGCATGTTTGTGTCGAGATGTGAAAAGTCTGATAAGAATTGTCACAGGGGGAAGAGATGCGGGTCGCGATTGTCGAAGATGACACCCACGTTGGGCAGCTCATGTGCCTGTGGCTTGAAGAAGCCGGTCACAGCAGCCAGCACTACCTGAGTGGCAAGCCCTTCCTGCAGGTTATGGCGCGTGAAAGTTTCGATCTGGTGATTCTCGACTGGATGCTGCCGGACACCAGCGGCGACCAACTATTAGCTTGGTTGCGCGCAAACGTGGACTGGCAGATACCGGTGATTTTCGTCACCTCGCGCGACACCGAAGAAGACATTGTGCACGGCCTCAACCTCGGTGCCGATGATTACATAACCAAACCAGTGCGGCGTAATGAGTTTCTGGCGCGTCTCGGCGCAGTCTTGCGACGTACTGCACCAGCTCCGGCCAAGGATGAGCTGCTCGATTTACCGCCATTCCGTATCGATACCGCTGCGCGGCGCATTGCCCGCGACGGCCAGGACATCGATCTCACGCAGAAGGAATACGAGCTGGCCTTGTTCCTGTTCCGCAATCCCGGCCGCCTGCTGTCGCGCCGGCACCTTCTGGAGAGCGTCTGGGGGCACCAGTCGGAGATCAATACCCGCACCGTGGATACCCATATCAGCCGCCTGCGCACCAAGATGGCGCTCCTGCCCGAGCAGGGCTGGCGGCTGAGCGCGGTCTACAATCACGGCTACCGGCTGGAGCGCCTGAACGAAACCTGAGTAGGCGCACTGCTTTTCTCCCTCTCCCTCCGGGAGAAGGGGCTTTATAGATGCAATGATGCGCACTATTTGTTGTACTCCTCACTAAAATACCACTATCGCCTCTACAGCGTATCAGCCAGTAGCCGCGTGGCTGCACAGATACCACACAAAAAAGACGTGAACCCCTGCGCCTTGCCCGCCGTGCCTGGCGATGTCTCGGGAAACACTTTTTTACATTAGCGTGGTAAGAAATCTGCCAGACTGACTATATATAGGGTATCCGCTCAGGGACTCATCACTTCAGAGGCGAATACCCGCGCTCAGCCTGGCGGGATAACAAGCACATGACCAATAAGCCGTCACCAGAGCTGCTGGAGCAACTCGCGCGCCTGCGTGAGGACTATCATCGTCAACTGCCCGATAAGCTGGCCGCCATCGACGCCACCGCCCGCCACCTTGAGGCCGGGCCGTGGCAGGTGGAGTTCGCGCGTGCATCCCATCAGCAGGTGCATAAACTGGCCGGATCGGCCGGCACCTTCGGCATGCCGGAAGTCAGCGACAGCGCGCGCGCACTGGAGCTGGCCTTGACGCCATTTCTGGAGGAAGGCGCGGCGCCCGCTGTGAACGAGCGTGCCGTCATTGTTGCGCAACTCACGAACCTGCGCAGTGCGGTTGGTCGCGTGATGGCCGGCGAGTCAGCCAATACCGGTCGCGGTGCCGCTATCAGCAAGCTGCCTCCCTCCAGTCGCAGCAATCTCGTGTATGTCGTGGAAGACGACACCCAACTGGCGCGCATCATCGGTGCGCGCCTGACCCACGAAGGCTATACGGTGCGCTTGTTCGGCGGTGTGCAGGAATTCCTTGCCATCTGCTCCAAGACCGCGGCTGACAAAATATATCCCGCGGCCGTCATCATGGACATCATTCTGCCGGAAGGGCGCGACGCCGGCCTGGAGGCGATCGCCGACATGAAGCGCCGCTGTGACGGTCAGCTTCCGGTAATATTCGTCTCGGTGCGCGATGACATGGAGACGCGCCTGCGCGCACTGCGCCTCGGCGCTACCCGCTATTTACCCAAGCCGCTCGATATCGAACGGCTGGTGCAGCTGCTCGATGACCTGACCCAGCGCGTGCCGACTGAACCGTATCGCGTGTTGCTGGTCGATGACGATGAAGACCTGCTCGAACACTACAAGACACTCTTGTATGTCGCTGGCATGGAGGTGCATGTTGTCAGCAACCCGCTGCAGGCGCTGGAGGCGGCCAGACAATTCCAGCCGGACGTGATCGTGCTCGACGTGTACATGCCGGAATGCACCGGTCTCGAACTGGCCGCCGTCCTGCGCGAAAGCCAGGCCTGGACGCAGATTCCCATCATCTACCTTTCGGTCGAAACCAATCTGCACAAGCAGTTGCTGGCACTCGACCTTGGCGGCGACGAATTTCTCACCAAGCCAGTTGAACCATCCTACTTCGTCATGGCCGTGGCGGTGCGCGCCAAGCGTTCCCGGCACCTGCGTCAGGTGGCCGACAACCTGCGTAAGGCGCTGCACGAACGCGATCAGCGTCAGATGGCGATCGATCAGCATGCCATCGTGAGCATTGCCGATGTGTCCGGCCGCATCATCTTCGCCAACAGAAAGTTCAGTGAGATCAGCGGTTATCCGCTCTCCGAACTGATTGGCCAGAACCACCGGGTGCTCAAGACCGGCGTGCACCCGGCTTCGTTCTACCAGGAGATGTGGAAAGCCATAGCCGGCGGTAAAGTCTGGCAGGGCGAAATCTGCAACCGTAAAAAGGACGGCGGCCTGTATTGGGTCGAGTCCACGATTGTGCCGTTGCTGGATGCCAACGGCCGGCCGTATCAATTCATCTCGGTGCGAACCGATATCACCCAGGTCAAGCAGGATGAAGAGCGGCTGCGCAATTCGCAGATCTACGCCAACATCGGCACTTGGGATTGGGATATCCAGACCGGCGGACTCTACTGGTCAGAGCGCATCGCACCGCTGTTCGGCTACCCGGCCGGCAAGCTGGAAACCACCTACGACAATTTTCTCAAGGCCATTCACCCGGATGACCGCCAGTCGGTCATTGATGCCGTCGGAGCCTGCGTGGAACACGGTGTTTCGTACAACATCGAGCACCGCTGCGTGTGGCCGGACGGCACGGTACGCTGGCTGCTGGAGAGCGGTGATGTAGTGCGCAATGTGCAGGGCAAGCCGTTGCACATGCTGGGTGTGGTGCAGGACATTACCTCCCGCAAGCATGCGGAAATAGCCCTGACGGAGAGCCGCGCGTGGCTGGAAGAGGCGCAGACACAGGCGCATCTGGGTAACTGGGATTGTGATTTTACCACCGGCGAACTGCACTGGTCAGAGGAAATATTTCGCATCTTCGGACAGAACCCGGCCAGCTTCACGCCCAGTGTCGAGGCCTTTCGGCAGGCCGTGCATCCAGAGGATGCAGAACTGGTGCGCGTTAGCGAGCAGCACGCCGCCGAAACCGGCGTCCACGATGTCGTGCATCGCATCATCCGACCGGGTGGCGAAGTGCGATATGTGCACGAGCTGGCCCGGAGCGGGTATGACACCGAAGGCCGTGTCGTGCGCCTGACCGGCACCGTGCAGGACGTGACCGATCTCAAGCAGTTCGAGCAGGCATTGATCGTCGCACGTGACGAAGCCGAAGGCGCCAATCGCGCCAAATCCGAGTTCCTGTCCAGCATGTCGCATGAACTGCGCACGCCCATGAACGCCATTCTCGGCTTCGCGCAACTGCTCGAAATCGACCCGGGACTCAATGCGGAGCAGCAAGACGAGATTCAGGAAATACTCAAGGCCGGTCATCACCTGCTTGAGCTCATCAATGATGTGCTCGACCTGGCGCGCGTCGAGGCAGGGCGCGTCGATCTGTCCATCGAACCGGTGTTGTGCGCTGACGTTTTGCACGAGTGTCTGAGTCTGGTGCGCCCGCTCGCCGAACAGCGCGGCATCCGCCTCGTGACCGTCGCTGGCTGCGATGGCATTTGGCTGCGTGCCGACCGCATTCGCCTCAAGCAGGTATTGCTCAATTTGTTGTCCAACGCCGTCAAGTACAACCGGCCGCAGGGGCAGGTGTCGGTCGATGTCTCGCTATCGAACAGCGGGCGCGCGCGTATCCATGTGCGCGATTCCGGTCCCGGCATACCGTCGACACGGATCGCCGAGCTCTTTCAGCCATTCAACCGGCTGGGCGCGGAGACGAGCGACGTGGAGGGCACCGGCATCGGGTTGGTGATCTCGCGCCGGTTGATCGAGATGATGGGCGGCAGTATCGGCGTTGAAAGTACCTACGGTACCGGCAGTGATTTCTGGCTGGAGTTGCAGCGTGACGATGTCGGTGTCATGCCTGCCGACAGGCTGGTGCCCGGCACCGATACTATGGGATCGCTGCCGAACGCCGTCCTGCGCACGCTGCTTTATATTGAGGACAACCCGGCCAACCTCAGGCTGGTCATGCAGATTCTGGCCAAGCGCCCGCATCTGCGCCTGCTAACGGCGCACACACCGGTGCTCGGGCTGGATATTGCCGCCGTCCAGCATCCGGAGCTGATCCTTCTCGATATCAACATGCCGGACAAGGATGGCTACGAAGTGCTGGCCTTGCTGCGCGCCCAGGATTGGGCACGCGAACTGCCCATTGTGGCGATCACCGCCAACGCCATGGCCAATGACATCAATCGTGGACTCGCGGCCGGCTTCACCGATTATCTGACCAAGCCGCTGGATGTGCAGCGGTTTCTTGAAGTCGTGGACCGGTTTTTGGGCGCTCGTTCAGGAGAGAGGGCAGATGAACAATAACCAGAAAGGAATATCCCGCGGTGTGCGCATGCCACGCTTGATCATCGTGGATGACGAGCCAGCCAATATCAAGCTGCTCGACAAGATTCTGCGTGGCACCGGCTACGAGGACATCGTCACCGTTTCCGATCCGCGCGAAGTGCTGCCCCTGTATCGCGCAAAGGGAGCAGACGTCATTCTTCTCGACCTCAATATGCCGCATCTGGACGGCTTTGCCGTGCTGGCCCAGCTCAAGGCGCTGAACGACCCGCTATTGCCACCGGTCCTGGTGCTGACCGCGCAGCACGGTAACGATCACCGTCTGCGTGCCCTGGAAGAGGGCGCGCGCGACTATGTCACCAAGCCATTCGACCGTGCCGAGTTGCTGGCGCGCGTGCGCAACCTGGTGGAGGCGCATCAGATGCACCGGATGATCAACGACAAGAATGAAGTACTGGAGGCGCGCGTGCGTGAGCGCACCCAGGAGTTGCTTGATACACGCTTGCAGATCGTGCAACGACTCGGCCGCGCCGCCGAGTATCGGGACAATGAAACCGGCAACCATATCTTGCGCATGAGCCATGTTTCGGTCTTGATCGCGCGTCACATGGGCTGGGATCGCGACCGATGCGAGCTGCTGCTGAACGCGAGCCCCATGCACGACATCGGCAAGATTGGCATTCCCGACCACATTCTCCTCAAACCCGGCAAGCTTACGCCCGAGGAGTGGGAGACGATGAAGAAGCATGCTGAGATCGGTGCGCACATACTGGAAGGCGGCGATTCCGACATACTGGCGATGGCGCGCGAGATCGCGCTGTCACATCACGAAAAGTGGGACGGAACAGGTTACCCCAAAGCGCTCAAGGGCGAGGATATTCCGGTTACAGGCCGGATTGTGGCGCTGGCCGACGTGTTCGATGCGCTTACATCCGAACGCCCGTACAAGCAGGCCTGGAGCGTGGAGCGCGCGCATGACTACATTCAGGAGAACCGCGGCAAGCACTTTGATCCGCTGCTGGCAGACCTGTTTATCAAGCTCCTGCCGGAAGTCCTGGCTATCCGCACGCGCTTTGCAGAACCTGTGTAATAAACACCATGGAAGCGCCGAACAAGTTCTCTTCTCGTCATGCCGGCGAAAGCCGGCATCCAGAAATCTTCTTGAAACCACTGGATTCCGGCTTTCGCCGGAATGACGAATATCGGATCGTGGTGCTTGTTCAGGGCTTCCCTGGTGCAGACGGCACACACAATAATAAAAGACCCTTTGCATGAAGAAGCCAGACTACACTGCCAACGAATTAGGGCGCATTGCAGCATTACACGGTCTCGGCATCCTCGATACGCCGCCGGAAGAACGCTTTGATCGTATAACCCGCATCGCGCAGCAGATATTCAATGTCCCGATTGCACTGGTCAGTCTCGTGGACAAAGACCGTCAATGGTTCAAGTCCTGTCAGGGGCTGGGTGTCTCCGAGACGCCGCGTGATATCTCCTTCTGCGGTCATGCGATACTCGGAGATGGTTTATTCGTCGTGCCGGATGCGCTGGAAGATGCGCGCTTCGCCGACAACCCGCTGGTCACCAGCGATCCGAAAATCCGTTTTTACGCCGGCAGCACCCTGATTGGCAAGGACGGACAGAAGTTGGGCACGCTCTGCATCATCGACCGGCGCGCGCGCACGTTCACGGCAGCCGGGCTGCAAACATTATCCGATCTCGCGCGCCTGGTTGAGCGCGAGCTGAACGAGCGCGACCTGGCCGAAGTCACAGCCGCATTTCTGGAGAGTCAGAGGCGCCTGAGTCTTGCGCTCAGCAGTTCCGGACTGGCGCTGTGGGACTGGAATATGACCAGTGGCGCGGTGTACCTGAGTGAGCAGTGGTCCGTGATACTGGGTGGCAGTCCGGCGCCATCGGAAACGACCATCGACGGGCTAACGCAAATCACCCACCCGCAAGACCGGGAGATGGTGCAGCAGGCGATCATCCTGGCGGCCAAGGGCATGACCGCATCCTATCTCGTCGAACACCGCGTGCGCGGCCAGAAGGACGGCTGGAGGTGGATCCACAGCCATGGCAAGGTGGTGGAGCGTGACGCGCAGGGCCGTGCCGTGCGCATGACGGGCATCAACAGCGATATTACCGATCGCAAGCGCGCGGAAGACGAATTGCGCGAAAGCAACCAGCGCATCAAGAGCATCGTGGACACGGTTGTCGACGGGCTTATCACCATCAACGCACAGGGCCTTGTCGAGTCGTTCAACCCGGCGGCCGTGCGCATATTCGGCTACAACGCGGACGAAGTCACCGGACAGAATATCCGCATGCTCATGCCGGAACCTTACCATAGCCAGCACGACGGCTACCTGGCGCGTTACGCGAATACCGGAGAGCGGCGCATTATCGGTATGGGACGGGAAGTAATGGGCCGTCGAAAGGATGGAACCACATTCCCCATGGAATTATCGGTGGGCCAAATGGAGGTCAACGGCAAGCGCATGTTCACCGGCGTCGTGCGTGACATCACCGAGCGCAAGCAGGCGAACGCGGCACTCGACCGTTTCAAGAGCACGCTCGACCGTACGCTCGATTGCGTCTTCATGTTCGAGCCCGACAGCCTGCTGTTCTTCTATGTCAATCAGGGCGCCCTGGATCAGGTAGGCTACAGCAATGAAGAGCTGTTGCAGATGCACCCATACGATATCAAGCCGGATTATCCCGAGTCTGAGTTCCGCGCGCTGATTGCACCGTTGCTGGCCGGCCAGCAAAGCGTGGCAACATTCGAGACCGTGCACCGCCACAAGTCCGGACGGCATGTGCCCGTTGAGATATTCCTGCAATACATCGCCCCGGCTGGTGAACGAGCACGCTTTGTGGCCATTGTGCGTGACATCACCGAGCGAAATAAGATCGAGCGCCAGAAGAACGAATTCATCTCGACGGTCAGCCATGAACTGCGCACGCCGTTGACCTCGATTCGAGGCTCGCTCGGCCTGCTCGCCGGCGGCGCGCTCGGTGCGTTGTCTGAGAAGGCGAGGCCGATGGTGGAGATCGCATTCAAGAACAGCGAGCGGCTGAGCCGCCTGATCAACGATATTCTCGACATTGAGAAAATTGCTTCTGGGAAAATGCGCTTCGACAACAAACCGCAACTGTTGATGCCACTGGTCGAGCAGGCGATCATTGCCAATCGCAATTATGGCGAACAGTACGGAGTTACCTTCGAGATCGGGGGGCGAGTAGAAGACAGTGTTGTCAACGTGGATGCCGAGCGCCTGCATCAGGTTCTGTCCAATCTGCTATCCAATGCAGCAAAATTCTCGCCAAATGGTGAAACCGTGCTGGTGTCGGTGGAAGCGCGCCCTGAATTGTATCGCATCGCTGTTCGCGACTCTGGTACCGGTATTCCACAGGATTTCCGTGCGCATATTTTCATGAAATTCTCACAGGCCGATTCCTCCGACACGCGTCAGAAAGGTGGCACGGGTCTGGGTCTTTCCATCAGCAAGGAGATCATGCAGCTCCTTGGCGGAAGAATATATTTTGAATCGGAGGAGGGGGCAGGGACCACTTTTTATGTGGAGCTGCCAAAATCGAATCAGGATCAAGTCGATCCTCAGGACACAGGTTCAGCAGGCGTTCGGCTGCTGGTCGTGGAGGACGATCCGAGTATTGCGCAGTCGCTCGCGCTGATGCTCCAAAACGGCGGCTTTGCTGTCGATGTTGCCGCTGATGCGGCGCAGGCGACCCGCATGCTGCACAACTGCCGCTATGCGGCCATGACCCTCGATCTGGCGCTGCCGGATCAGGACGGCGTTTCGCTGATACGCCAGTTGCGAGCACAGCCTGACACACGAAATATGCCCATCGTGGTGGTGTCGGCAAATATGGAAGAGGGCAGAATCGCCATCAACGGCGACTTTTCGGCCATTGACTGGCTGGCCAAGCCAATCGATGAACGACGACTCATTGCGGCTGTACGCACGGTAACCGGGCGCGCGTATGGCTATAAACCACGGGTCTTGCATGTCGAAGATGATCCGGATTTGCAGAGAATTGTTGCGATGATTGCCGGTGAGAATGTCGATTTCGACCACGCCAGCACGGTACAAGAGGCGCGTGAACGCCTCATGCTTGAGCGCTATGCGCTGGTGATGCTGGATATCCAGCTCACCGATGGCCTCGGATGGGACCTGTTGCCGCTGATCAACAGCCTGCAGCCACCACCCCCGATTATCGTGTTGTCAGGCAAAACGCTAAGTGACAGTGAGGCACAGAAGGTTAAAGCGGCATTTGTGAAGTCAGAAACCGGCACTGCGGCGCTGCTCGCGACGCTGACGCGCGTTATTCAGGAATCAGCGACAAATAAATAAGTTGAGCGATAAAACGGAGATAAGAGTATGCCAACGTTGCAAAAAATCATGTATGTCGAAGACGAGCCGGATATTCAGGCCGTTGCCCGGTTGGCGCTCGAAGCCGTTGGTGGCTTCACGGTGCGAATATGCAGCACCGGGCCGGAAGCGCTGTCGGTAGCGGCCGGATTTTCTCCGGACCTGATCCTGCTTGACGTCATGATGCCGGGCATGGATGGTCCGTCAACCCTGCAATCATTGCGCGCCGTGCCCGAACTGTCCGCCATACCCGTTATATTTCTCACCGCCAAGGTTCAGCCTGCGGAGATCGCACAACTCAAGTCACTTGGAGCACTTGCTGTGATTGCCAAGCCCTTTGACCCCATGAAACTGTCTGATCAGGTACGCGAGGTCTGGTCGCGACACCATGGCTGATACGTCGTCCAGCCTGCAGGCTTCGCTCGCGGCGTTGTGCGAATCCTATGCAGCCAGCTTGCCGGACAAGCTCGCTGAACTGGCGGCGCTGTATCAGGCGTTGTCCGCGGGCAGTGACGCGCAATCGCTGCCGCGGCTGCAGGCTGCGGAGCACAAGCTGGCGGGTTCCGCAGGCACCTTTGGTTTTATCGATTTGGGTAACGTTGCTCGCAGGTTGGAGCACACACTCAGAGGTTGGGTGGCCGGAGGCCATACGCCGGACAGTGATGAACTGGCCGTGATAGAACCTGTACTGGGAGAAATGTTCCGCCTGTCGCAGCTGCAACAAGCTGTCAGTACGACAACCCATCACCAGTTGGTCGCGGCATCGGCCGAAGAGAGGGTCCTGATCGGTATCGTGGAGGACGATACGATCCTGGCGCACGAACTGGCTGTCGTGCTGACGAGTTTCGGCTACCGCACACAAACGCATGCCAGTGTCGATTCGGCATGCAGCGCGTTTGGCGGCGAACACCCCGACGCCTGGGTACTGGATCTCGCTCTGCCCGAAGGACCGCTGGCCGGGGCCGGCCTGGCGATGATACTCAAGAGCAGTCCGGTCCCGCCACCGGTGGCTTTTATTTCGGCGCGCAACGATTTCGAGGCCAGGCTGGCGGCAGCGCGCACTGGCGGCAGCGGCTATTTCGTCAAGCCCCTTGACCAGAGTTCGCTGATTGACTGGCTGGACCGTGCGACACATCGCCGCGAACAATTGCCGGATAGCATTCTGATTGTGGACGACGATGTCGAGTTGGCCAGCTTCCATGCGGATCTTTTGCGTTCCGCCGGGATGCAAGTCGCGATTGTAAAAAACCCGCACCTTGTCATGGAAGCGCTGTCAAAGAATACACCGGACCTGATTCTGATGGACTTGCACATGCCGGTGTGTTCGGGGCTCGAAGTGGCAGCCGTTATCCGCCAGCAGGAAGCCTATCTGGGTCTGCCGATTGTCTACTTGTCGGCGGAGTCAGATGTTGATCAACAGCAGGCGGCCATGCAGGTCGGTGCGGATGACTTTCTCATCAAGCCCATCAACCCGGAGCGACTGGTGGCGTCGGTCCGGCATCGTGTCGAACGCGCCCGGCGGCTGAACATGCTGATGTCGACGGACAGTCTTACCGGGCTGCTCAAGCACGTCAAGATCAAGGAACAACTCGCCGTTGAGATGACGCGCGCACGCCGCAGCAAGACGTCTCTTGCCTTTGTCATGTTCGATATGGACCACTTCAAGCGTGTCAACGATACGCATGGACACCTGAGCGGCGACAGGGTGATCAAGACGTTGTCGCACCTGCTCAAGCAGCGGTTGCGCCGCTCCGACAGCATCGGCCGCTACGGCGGAGAGGAGTTTGCCGCGATCCTGCCGGACTGTGGATTGACCGCTGCGCACAATGTGGTGGAGGACATCCGCCTGCGGTTCTCCGAATTGCGTTTCGGACAAGCAGATGCCGGGTTTTCCGTTACGCTCAGTGCCGGGATCGCTACGTTTCCTGAAATCGACGATCCCGATGCGCTGATCATTGCGGCCGACCAGGCGTTGTATACCGCCAAGAAAAGCGGCCGTAACTGCGTTTGCCTGGCCCCTTCGTCTTCGGACAAAGGGGGGTAGCGTGAGCAATAGCACACCACCGGATACGGCACGCATTGCCGCGATGTTGCAACAATTGCGTGATGCCTACCTGGCCGAACTGCCGGAACGTTGTGAGCAGATTGAACGATTGCTGCTCGGTGTAGTCACGAACGCCAGCGATGTGCAGGTCTATGAAAATCTGTACCGACAGATACACAGCCTCAAGGGTAGCGCCGGCACGCACGGCATACCGCTTCTGAGCATAGTCTGCCATCAGTTTGAAGATCTGCTAACGCAAGCCGGGGAGAACGGGTTGCGGGAAATTGCCGATCGGTGTTTGCAGTACGTCGATTTGCTGAGGCGTGGTACTGACTTTGCGCGTGAACATCGCGATACCGCTCCGCTTGAAGCGGCCCTGGATGAATTACGCAGCGGGTTTCTGAGTGACCGTCTGCCCGTGTTGCTGGTCGAATCCTCGGCGGTGCAAGCCGGGCTTTGCAGGAGCGCGCTGGAATCGCTGCCGCTGCAGCTCACGATTCTGGATGACGGTATCGAAGCACTTGAGAGACTGATGCAGGAACGCTTTGCGCTGCTAATTACAGGCAGGACACTCAAGCGACTTGATGGCATTGCGTTGAGTTGTGCTTTGCGCGCATCAGATTCCGTGAATCACAAAATCCCCGTGATCCTGCTCAGTGCCGATGCCAGGCTTCCAGACACAGCGCGACTGGCGCCAGTTACGGACGTGATCCAGCGGGACGCTGAGCTCGTGAGCAAGCTGCGCGCAAGTGTTGAACGGCTCATCGGTGCCGGTGGAGGCTGACGTATTCAGGCTGGGCACAGATGATTTCATGGGTCCGGCGCGTCTCCCGTGCCTGACCGGAATAGGCGGCCCCCTGAGTCGCCAAATGTGGCCAAACGCAACGGGTTTTTGTGGTGGAACGGCTTGACCCTGCCAGCATGGAACTGTAAAGTACCGCGCCTTATGAAGCATGGGGCCATAGCTCAGCTGGGAGAGCGCCTGCATGGCATGCAGGAGGTCGCCGGTTCGATCCCGGCTGGCTCCACCAATTTTGTGATGTACCAGTACGTCCGTCCCCATCGTCTAGAGGCCTAGGACACGTCCCTTTCACGGACGCGACCGGGGTTCGAATCCCCGTGGGGACGCCAATTTTGCCCGGTACTCCACCCTGTATGCGATCTGGCATAAGAGGGTGGCCGGGTCCAAAGTAACGCGCTCAATCATGCCGCCCAGAATGGCCTTGAGCGCGTTTTCTTGTCCCTCAGCCTCCGCAAAGAGGCTGGCGAGGATACGGCGCACCTGCGCCTCGTTTACGTTAGCCATGGCCATGTCTGTGGCTCGATCGCGTTCGATTTTCTCGATTCTGGTTAGAATACCGGTCCGTTTTTCCTCAAGCTCCTCAATTCTGCGCAGGGCTGGGGCTGGAATAGTCATTTGGCCGGCGAGATCCATCATTCGTGAGATTTGAGCGTTCACGGATGTAACTTCCCCGCGCAGATCCTTGGCATCGTTTTTCGGTAGTTTCCGCTTCCTTGCCTCCGCTACAAGTCGGCCAATGAACTCGTCGGAGCTGGTGTCTTTCCGGACCTGTTCGACGACTGCGGATTCAAGCACTTTCGCGTTCACAAACTTTCCGCGGCCTACCGGGTTTCTCAGGCGGTAATACCCATCTCCGCTACCTTCCCATGCCTTGCCCTCCAGGGACTTCAATAGCCCGGAAAGCAAGTAAGGGGATGCAACTCGTCCGTATTGCCGCGCCTTCGAATTAAGCGCAGCTAGGATCGCCTCCGCCTCGCTCTCTGTAATTAATGGCGCGTGGGTATTCTTCTGGATTATCCATTCCGACCGAGGACGACGTTTTACACCGTGCTTGTAGCCATCGTGTCCGTACTCATTGCGAACATTCCAGACAGTATGGCCTGCGTAGGTGAGGGCATTCCACTCGATTCCGATGAGGGTAGTGGATGGAGAATCCAGTTTGGCATCCTTGGCTGCTCGTGTGCGCGGTATGCCCTTTGCCCTTGAGCTAAGATATTTGGCGATTACGGGGGAGCTGTCATGGGGGACGAGGCGGGACTTCGTTATTTCATCACCTTCGCGAAAAACCCCTGTCTGCACTAACTCGAGTTTATACCCAGTGGGCGCTCGCCCACCTGCGCGGTATCCTTTCCTGACATTCTCGGCCATTCCGCTCAGGCCCTTCTGTTTTGATGTCAGGCTATGCCACTCGTCAATCGCTTGCATGATCGATCTGAGTAGCATTGTTGTTATAGGGTCAGCATCGTCCGGGATCGACTTGTAGATGACATCGACGCCATTCTTTTCTGCTTCGTGCTCAAAAATGATGCTGATATGTCGACGACGGGAAAGACGAGAGGTGTCTAATAGCAGAAGCGTTGACCAACCACGCGATGGCTTACGCAGGTCGGAAACTAGCTGTTGGAATCCAGGACGGTTCTCATCCTTGGCTGATTCGACAGTGTCAGAATATTCACAAGCAATCAGCAGGCCACGCTCTTGTGCCACCTGCGTCAGTGCCCTGCGCTGCGCTTCGATGGACACGTCCGATCTGTCTTTGCTTGACCGCAGGTAGAGGGCAGTTGGAATCATGTTTATATTCTGCGCTTGACGATAACACCATGTCTAATAGTACGGTAGTAGGGGGTGGTCCGAGACTTGGTAGCATGGAAATCTTTCTGCATCTAGGGGTTCGATGTTTATGTTTCATGGCCAGTGCACCAGTTTTCAGGTTGGCCAACAAAACAAGATAAAGTAGACTAGGCTGGAGACCGGATTCGGAATTTCATTCCACCACTCACGTCCCTCAGTGAAAATCACCAGAAAAAAAAGTGACGCTGCCATGTGGAACTTTGTCTTCGTGTAGAGCTTCATCGCTGTTTCCTCAGTCTTTCTGGGAAAACAATTTACAAGAACGCAAACCAATTAAATGGGTGGCAATGGCCGAGATCCGGCTAGGTGTCCAAAATAATTGACGGTTTTGGCCATTATTTTGAGTTTTTCTAACGCCAAGGCAGGGCCCTCAGACTCCGGTGGCTCATAATTGCTAATGCCAACCACTCAAGATGCATATGGTCCGAGGCGCCGGCTTTCATAATGCTGGGCATCAGATACGCCAAAAACTTCCAAAATCTTCCAATTTTGTCTCTGACCAGGGACGCTGCGACAAAAAGTGACAAAAATGTAAGAAAAGCGCCAAAAACTCACAAATAAATCGCAGCAATGTCAGATAAGTGACAAATTTGTCACTTTCTGTCGCAATACAGACAAAAATGGAAGATCAACAACATAATCTTCCAGAACACGCCAAATCTGGCGCAATCGACTTGCTCCACACATATCCAGCGAACTTGGGGCATAGGCTATCCAGCCACGATGTAACAGATCAACAAACGCGAAGCTGCGTGTTCTATGACTACTGCGGAAAGCAGCAACCCCTGACAAAAGTCGTGGAAGAACGTTTGAGTATTCGAGATAACTCAAGCGGGTTTATCGATTGCTATCGACGACGCGTAGCGGTCGATCGCTGCTTCCATACAGGACAGATTCATTGCTACCAGCGACCGAAAAATATTCCAGAAACGCTGAACGCAAAAAGTTGAATCAAAGGTGAGTGAAGCAGTAATCACAAGAGTACGCAGAAAACCAATCAGTTATCATCGGTAAAAAAACATTCAACAGGAAAAACAGGCAGCGAAAGAATGGTTGAAAATGAAAAATCTGCAAAATACCTGTTGACAGGACCGCGGTGATGCATGGTAGATTTCGCGCGTGTACTGATCTGTCAGTTTCTTACCCGAGAGGGTGAACGTCTCCGCCACGATACGGCGTGTTCAGGGGATCTTCGGATCTGGCTGAACCTTGATGGCAAGCCACCATCCTGCTCAACGTTGTCACCAAGGCTGGGTGACACCTGCAGGTAACTGCAGCTTGATACGTCTGCCGGCTTTGCTATAGCGAAAGCCGCCCAGATAAACGGTTCCAGAACCGTAGTCGTCCCAGTTCACTGAACACGATCCGGGACAACCAGGATGCGACGACCCTCTGCGTGCGAGCAGCACAACGTGGGCCGTAAGCCTCGGGATATAGCCTTCCCGCAGTCGCATCACCCATTCCGTAACTTCATTCCGGAGACACGGAACTCCCACTCACCTGTCCGGTAACCATCCGGCCTGGCAACCGACTCTCACGTCCAACTCGCCGCCCTGGCTTGTTTGGACGCCCTTTGCCTATTACGTCGCCGCACAGCTCGGTTAATCCGTCCGAGCGACGAGACGGGATTCCGGACTCAGCTCCAATCCTAAGTACTCGTGAGGCTTCCTAACGCGCAGATTCGACGGTGGCAGTCGAATTACGCTCCGCGCTCTGGCAAAGACAAATCATTTGACTCAAATACCAACTACCGACCCGGCGGGTAACCCGGGAGGCCGAAATCATTCGCGGGATATTCCCGATTGGTGAGCGCAGAAACGCGGCAAATCATCTTGCCTTAGAGCACTCAAGTATCGCCATGTACGGAGCGTTGTAACACCAGGGTGAAGTCGCAGTCGCCGTACTGTTGTTGCAGTAACCCGCTGTTTTCTGCGGGCAGGGCCAGTCCGGGATCTACGGACTGGGTTTGGACAGTGATGCAGATCAGGCACGTCGTCCGGATATCCGGGCGGCTACTTAGACGAGTAAAAGGAGGAAGTCACTATGCCGTCGCTACGCCCACGATTCTGGAATGAACTTAACGCCATAATCAAGAAGAACAACGACTACAAGGTCGATGGTTCTACCGCAAGCTATGAAACCAAGGCCAAACGTAGTGAGAATATCCACGCAGGCTTCAAGTATCTCGCCGGCGCGGGCTGCCGGCTTACCAGCCCCACCCAGTTCAAAGAAAAGCACATGCACAAACTGGTGGCCTATTGGGAGGAAAAACAATACGCAGACATCCAGACCCGGATCTCGTACTTCCGTGCTTTTGGGAATATCTGGATCCGTAAACCCGGGATGATCAAGGAGTCCGTAAAGTACGCGACCCATCCGCAATCCGTGGCGCGCCGCTACATCACGAACGCGGACAAGACCTGGTCTGGCCATGGCATCGATGTGCTGGACATGGTGCGGAAGGTTACGGAATCGGATGCGCGGGTTGGTCTCCTGATGGAGCTTGGCGTGGCCTTCGGAATGCGTTTGAAAGAAGCCATGGGGTTTCACCCGCACACGGATGTCGTGGCGGCCACCCCGGACAAACCGGAGCACGTCCATATCCGCAAGGGTAAAGGCGGACGTAAACGCGATATCGAGATCGAGAAGTCAGGACCATTGTCCGATTACCAGCTCGACCTGATCGAACGGGCCAAGGCCATTGCAGCCAGGCCCGGGGCCTCACTGATACAGGACGGCAAGAGCGCCGCGTACCAGCGTAATCGTGTGTACTACATATTGCGGAAAGCAGGTGTCACACGAAATCTGAACGGTGTGACCTTCCACGGACTTCGCCATGAGTACGCAGTGGCCTATTACGAGCGGCGCACAGGGGTAGCGGCGCCACTTAAGGGTAATCCTGAAAAACCGGAACCTGCGCTTGATCAGAAAACCCGGGAAGACCTTTCCGAGAATCTGGGCCACTCACGCACCAGTATCGTCGGTTGTTACATCGGCAGTCGGCATCGCCCAATACCACAATCCGGGAAACCCAAGGCGGCAAAGTCTGGAGAGGAAGATGTCAACAAAGGTGTGCCGGACGCGACAGACGCAAAGACCGATCCGGAAAAACCAGACTCGAAAGGCGAGTAGATCGTCTTAGGCCAATGCAGCAACGAGTAAACAGGCGTTGGCGCCCGGTCACAGGCTATACCTGTGACCGGGCGCATTATCCTGTAAGCATCACGTCGTCTCGTGATTCTCCGGCTTTCTCTACTTTCAGCACGTTGACCAGATCCGCCGTGGAGTAGAACCGTATCCGCATGTCGTGTTATTGAATGGCGGGGGGTACGCCAAGAGCAATGGCCAGTTGCCTGATGTTCAGCGGGGTTTCCGCCTCAAGATTCGAGCAACCCGCGCCCGCATCGGCTGTCCGGCCTTAACATAAAGAAGGATGAGTTCAGCAATCTCATCATCATCGGTATAGAGAAAGGTGACCGGCACCCCCAAGGCACGGGCGAGCCGTTTGGCGATTGAGAAGTCCGGAACGTGTTTGTTGCGTTCGTATTGATTGATCCGCGAGCTGGCGGAAAACTCATCAATACCGGCGAGAATGCCAAGCCCCTTCTGGGAAATCCCCTTTTTCAGCCGCGCTTCACGTAAACGGACGCCAACCGGCGATTTCCGGGTAACTCTCTCGCCCACACCATATCTCCGAGCCAGGGTGAGCTAAGAGAATCTTAGTAATCGGCTTGCCAGAATACTAAGACTTCCTTAGTATTTTAGGGGTTATGACTCAGGGGGCAGTGTTGCCGTGGAGATGACCACCCAGGAGTGTGGCTCACTTTGTCATCCAGCTCCGTTACTGCATGGGTAGTGCAGGTCGGGATGCAGGCAACGAGGAGGTTGCCGAACGGTGCGTATGCGCACCCTGTCACCGCTGCGAGTAACGCACGGTGTCCAAGAATGCATGCATAGGAATTCCATTTTATTGACGTCGTTAGTACCGCGCAGAACATAAACCACCGAAAGGAGACGTTAGATGCGTAGGCAAGCAAGGATCATCACACTGATAACGACGGTCTGTGCCGGGATCGTGCTTTCGGCCTGTGGTGCAGGTGGGGGAGGTGGTGCGGGGGGCAGCGGCGGCGCCACCTATGACCCGAACGGCACCATTGGCATCTCAAGCCTGACCGTCACGGGGACGTCGGCGTCCGTCTCGGGTGTCGCCCCAATCAACCCGGGCGTAAACAGTGGCCAGTTCACGGTGAGTTTCAATACTGCCGGGACGGCCCTGCCGGTCTACTCAGCCTATGTTTTTGTGAACGCCGATGGTACTTACCCCGGGAATCCCACCGACATCAACATCGTGATCAACTGCGGAGCGACCACCATCGGTGGCCCCTGTGCAGCATCCGTAGCCACGAACTGCGTCTTTGACAACACCAACAAGATCACCTGCAACAGTCCGATCGCCGGACCGCAGACGCGCGACATCACAAGCTTCCTGAGCGGCGGTGTCCCGAAAAATGCCTACGTCGTCGTCCGCGTTTGCAATGCGCTTTCGAGTGCTTGCAGTACGGCGAATGCGCCCATTCAGCTCCAGTAGCAGGATCTCGACAGGGCAATTGGCGGTTCAGCAGGAATGTGGCCATTACATTAAAGGAGAACTGTCGATGAAGATTGTGCGCGCAACACTATTTTTCGGTGCCAGTATGGCGCTGCTTTTGGCGGCATGTGCTCCAGCGAGCAACAGAAATCAGCCGACTTCAGAAGAATCGGCCGCGATGAGACAAGCATTTCTCGACCGCATGGCGCAAGCCAGGGCCAACGGGCCACATGCTTACAATATGGCTGGCCAGCCAGCACCCGCCGTGGCGGCACCCGCCGTGCCGGCCATCAGCGAAGACGACCTGGCCAGGAAGCTTGGCGCCATACCCAATCCGACGTCGCCAGTGTCGCTTGAAGGCCGCAAGGACGGGTTCAGCGTAAATGGTGTGCGCTACCTTGATCCTGAAGGGGATATCGTGAACTTCTCGGGGGATCCGGCAACCGGAGACACGACCTATGTCGTACAGACGCCTGGTGGCCGCTCGGTGATCAAGTTTGTCCGTGTCGGCACAAACTCGAATCCGGTCGTGATGGCCTATGCCTCTCGCCAGGGAAGCCTTTGGTCCGTGCAGACCGTTACCGGACAGAATCTCAACGGCGAAGCCGTCATTGCGAGTGCACGTGGTTTCCTGGTTGCCCGCCAGACCGCGGTTTTCCAGTACACACCCGGTACAGCCGTGCGCAGTTTCGCCATACCAGATGGATTTCATGTCACCCGCTTCCAGAACGGTGCGGTCGGCAAAGCGGGGTACGTATTGGTTGAGAAAAATGCGCAACCGAATGACGGCGGATTCATGGGCAACCTTACAAGCCTGGGCAGCATGGTCGGCGTCAACAAGAAAGCGGACTACGCGCTCAACCGGCTGGACAACGGCAAGATGACGCCGATCAATATCGCACTGGAAGACAATCAGGTAAACAAGTTAAGCAATTGTCATCGCAAGAGCCGCAATGTTAACGAATGTTCCAGCATGGACACGTATGCGTCCCTGTACGAACCCAATGGCCACAAAAACCGCAGCCACTACTATTGGCGCATTAGCTGGTTCAGCACCGCAGACGGTCCGATCCTGATCGCGCTTGAAGACGGTCTGCGAAATCTTACAGTGACTGACCTCAATACTGGCAAGAAGGTAATTGCCTACAACCGAACAATGGGCATCACCAGCTTTGATGCATTTCAGGATCCCCAGGGCATCGTTCATCTTTCCGCGTACCTCGGCGGCAGCGAACAGACGATTCCGGATGTCGTGAAGTTTCTCCGGGCTCAGTCGGCAGTCGTGGCAACGTCGAAAGCAGAGTAGGCGCGCGACCGGGTCCGGAGGTTTGGATGGCCACGCGTTGATGCACAGTCAGCAATGATCCATTTATCGTCAATCATTGCATCGAACATTCGCCCACTTGGCTCTGAATACGTTGTTTGCACCGAACAGCCACCTGCGCGCGCAAGTCACACCCGCCAAGCGCGGCAAAGGCAAGAAGACCGAAACACTCGATGCGACACAAGACCCAACGCCGGCCGAACGCCGCGTCGCGATGCTCTGGTCGCAACGCCTCAAGCGTGTGTTCCGCATCGACATCGAAACCTGTAGCCACTGCGGCGGGGTGGTGATGATCATTGCCTGCATCGAAGACCCGGTGGTCATCGAGATGATACTCACTCACCTGAACGAAAAAGCCGCTGGTGCAGAACCCACCCGTTTTCCTGAAATTAACCACGCCGGGGCAATCATCACATCCTAACCGGACGCCCTGTCGACAAGGCCGGGCTGCGACAAGAGTTCGTCCTTCTGTGTCGGAACCCGAGTGCCAAGTCAGCCAGCCTGGCCGGCCATTCACGATAGGCAGACCGGCCGCGTATCGGATAGTTGCTTTTCACATCATGTTGCCGGCAACATCTGCTGCCGACTGTCGCCGCATCGAATTCATCATGTCGTCCCGGCATTCCCCGGCCACAGCGTGGTACGAACCCGCTCCTCAAGAACCTTGTCGAGCTCGATCATCCGTTCTTCATCCTCGAAGGCGATCCGCCCGTCCTGGTTCACATAGCCCCCACCAAACTGGTCACGGATCCAGGTTGGGAGGTCATCGCTGTCGGCGCGCAGCAAGTTGAGCTTCGCGATGATCCGTATTGCCAGATAGGCAATTTGGCTGAGGTCGGTCCAGGCACTGAGATCATCGAGCGGATCATCGTGATCCGGCGCGACCAGACGAAGTTGCTCATAGAACAGTAAGAAGTCCATTTTGTCGAGAGTCTTGAAAAAGGCATGCAGCAGATCCCCCTCGTCTTTAAACGGCCGCCGGACGTCCCGTCCGATCGCCTTAAACGCTTTGCGCAGGAACTCCTGGTCACGCTTGCTGAGCATGACTTTCCCGGTTTGGGCATCGGTCAGGCAGCGCTGGATGAAGCTCAGCGTGCCTTCCTTGTCGGGTTTTGACATACGTTCTCCTTTTGAAAAAATGACCCGTACGCAACGGCGCGGCACGGGCCGGTGTTGAAGTTCGGCCAGCGGCCCGGTTTCTTCAGGAACGGTTCCGGTCTCGCCGACGCACCCGGGTGGCCAGCGTGCGCACTACGCTCAGGAAGACCAGCACGGCGATTGCCCAGCCCGCCGTCAGGGCGTAGTACCAAGACACTCCCAAGCGATCCTTGGCCAGCGTGAGCAGCACGGACACGCTGAACACCAGCGCGAGGATGGCTTTGTCATGGCGCTCGGTGAACCGGTCGGTGGCAAGCCAAAGCTGATCGAGCGGGCGGGTCACGGTTCGCTTCATGAAATGCTCCTGGTCATGAATTGGTTGGGATCGGGCCAGAGCGCAATCCGGATATCCCGGATCAGAACTGCCCACCCTCGCGCTTTTCTTTATCCTGCGCGTCTTTCGTGCTCAGGGCCTTGAAGGCTTGTTCGAAGCTGCGGGTCATGTAGGTGACGGTCATCGCGAAACTCTAGTGTGGGGCGCTGAGTTCGATCACGACGTCGCCTTTCTCGAACCGGGCATACTTGTCTCCCACGAATGGAACCGCCTTCCTGGCAAGCTTGTACTTGGCGGCAAGTCGTTCATAGGTCCGGTCGAACGCTTCGCCGAGTGCACCCTTGTTGAGGGTCAGCTGCACGGTCACCAGCGTTTCCTTGTTATCAAAGATGAACAGTGCTGACTGAAGTCCATCGACCTCGAGGCCGGCGCCTTCGGCCAGCAGCATGGGACCGCCTGAGTAACGGTTGGTTCCGTTTTGCTTCACGTCGGTCTTGTTGCGCAGGCTTTTCTCTACAGAGGCAAGAGTCGCGCTCCCGAGGGTATAGCCGAGCGGTGATACGGATGTTGGTGATTGATCCTTCGCCAACGCCATCGATGGCAGCAGGATCAGCATGAACACGGTGCGAACAAGCGACGACAGAGTAATCGGGTACATAGGATCTCCTGTTAGATTCGGTTATTACGGATTGCAAAGGACAAGTGTTTTGTTTTCGGGTAAGCGGCCCGCCATCAGGTCTGCGTGCGCCGGCGACGCCATGCCGTTGTCGTGCGCCGGACAACAGTGACCTCCACCACGTCGAGGCCGGCATGGGTCTTCGTGCGCGGTAGTACCACCCCAGAACTCGCTTCGATTGCCGAATTGATGGCCACAGGAGGCGATGAGGGTGCCGACGGGTGCTTGTGCACGGACTGTGGCAGCGGCAGGCGTTCTGCCGGCGCGGGTTCGGCGAGGCGCTCCTGGCTGGAAACAAAATCGCGCATGAAGACGCTGACGTGCCGAAGGCCTGATTCTGGTTTGAGAGGGACTCCGGGTCGCAGGGCCTTAAGGGCTGTGACGGCCTCCATGAACTGCCGTGGCGGCTTGGTCGCCGCATGACGCAGTATCGTGCTGGCAAGATCGTGAAGTTTTACCACCGGCACGCGTTCAGCCTTCGTCTTTAGCACCACGTCCGGGTGGGTGAACACCACAATGCCCTGTACCCGGATATCGATACCGCAGGAAGCGAGATAGCCGTGCAGCACCCCGGCGGCAGATCTCACCTGTGATACCGGGTTGCGTACGGTAGTCGTGTAGGCATGGCCGGCCTGGGAGCGTTTTACCTGCTGCCAGTTACGATCGGAATCAGATCCCGTTATCTCGCCGCGCAGGTTCTTTACTTCGACCACGAACAGGCCATTGCGGCCAAGCACGACCTGATCCAGATCACGCTTCCCGCCGTTCTCGGTCGGGACCTCCAGGTTGTTGAA
>Ga0315281_10003388_pt1 | contig 23340 bp, 16 predicted proteins | sample YL17G07_0_MG_FD_204540 | JGI IMG/M metagenome (GOLD analysis project Ga0315281, IMG submission 204540) | Sediment microbial communities from Yellowstone Lake, YNP, Wyoming, USA - YL17G07_0 | ecosystem: Environmental > Aquatic > Freshwater > Lake > Sediment | place: USA: Wyoming | collected... | reverse complement strand
CCCCCCACCGGGGGGAGAGGGAGCATTACCGGAGTTCCTTCTTTTTCCCCTCTCCCCCAATGGGGGAGAGGGTTAGGGTGAGGGGGAACTAAATCACTTTTCCGCTCCCTTTAATAAATACGCTATCGAATTTATGGAGTCAGATACTAAGAAGAAAAGATCTCGCCGTCTTGCCGGGCGCATGCCAGGTCCCCGGGTAAGTGGTATAATGCAAAACCGCATTGCTTGCCGGCCGCGTCCGCCGGCTGAATCGGATAAATCGGGCGCGGTCCTACAGGAGGACCCATGGTTTACGATGACGACACCCTGGCCCGTTGGGACCGGGACCACCTCTGGCACCCCTTCACCCAGATGCAAGGCTTTCGGGAAGAAGAACTTCTCATCATTACCCGGGGCGAGGGGGTCTATCTCTACGACTCCCGGGGTCGGCGCTACCTGGATGGCGTCGCCTCCCTGTGGACCAACGTCCACGGGCACCGGCGACCGGAGTTGGACCGGGCCCTCCAGGCGCAGCTCGAACTGGTGGCCCACAGCACCCTCCTGGGTCTGGCCCACCCCTCGGCCATCATCCTGGCCCGGCGCCTGGCGGAGATCGCCCCTCCCGGACTGGACAAGGTGTTCTTTTCCGACGACGGCTCCACCGCCGTGGAAGTGGCCCTGAAGCTGGCCTTGCAATACTGGCGCCTAAAGGGCCGGCCGGAAAAACAGCGTTTCTTGAAGCTGAGCGGCGGCTACCACGGCGACACCCTGGGCTCAGTGTCCGTGGGCGGCATCCCCCTGTTCCACCAGACCTACCAGCCCCTCCTCTTTGAAACCCTGGAGGCCCCGGCCCCGTATTGTTACCGCTGTCCCCACCGGGAAGATTGCCGCAGCCAGTGTCTGGCGGTCCTGGAAGACCTGGTGGCCACCCACCACCGGGAACTGGCCGCAGTTATCCTGGAACCCCTGATGCAGGGCGCCGCCGGCATGATCCCCCAACCCCCGGGTTATCTCGCCAAAGTCCGGGAGGTGAGCCGGAGCCACGGAGTTCTCCTGATATGCGACGAAGTGGCCACCGGTTTCGGCCGCACCGGCACCATGTTCGCCTGCGAGCAGGAGGGGGTGAGCCCGGACCTCATGTGCCTGGCCAAGGGCATCGCCGGGGGGTATCTGCCCCTGGCCGCCACCCTGGCCACCGGAGAAATCTACGACGCCTTTTTAGGGGAATACCAGGAATTCAAGACCTTCTTCCACGGCCACACCTTTACCGGCAACCCCCTGGCCGCGGCCGTGGCCCTGGCCAGCCTGGAGGTCTTCCAGAAAGACCGGCTCTTGGAACAATTGCCCGGGAAAATCGACCTGTTGCGGCAGCGCCTGGAGCAAATGGCCGGCCACCCGCATGTGGGCGACATCCGCCAGCGGGGCCTGATGGTGGGCATCGAACTGGTGCAAGACCGGAAAACCGGGGAGCAGTTCCCGCTGGCCCGGCGCACCGGCCACCAGGTCATCCTGGCCGCCCGCAAGCTGGGGGCCATCTTGCGCCCCCTGGGGGACGTCATCGTCCTCATGCCCCCCCTGTGCATCAGCGACACCGAACTGACCACCCTGACGGATATCACTTACCAGGCCATCCGCCAGGCAACGGAGGGAGGATGAGATTTGGGGGAGGGGGCAAAGGGCCACAGGCCCTTTCCCCCTCCCCCAAACCCCCTCCCCCAATCCCTTAAGTTTGGCCGGGGGGAGGCAAGGGCCGTTGGCCCCTGCCTCCCCCGGCCCCTTTAAAGGGGGTTGGGAGGGGAGTTTGAGGGGAGGGCGGGGAGCCACTGCTCCCCCGGCCCTTCCCTCAAGTTACCGTTCTGCCAATGCCTTTTCGATTTCCGCCACGGTTTGCCGGGCGGCGGCGACCGGGTCAGGGGCCTGGCGGATGGGGCGGCCCACCACCAGGTAGTCGGCGCCGTTTTTGATGGCCTCGTAAGGGGTAACCGGGCGTTGCTGGTCGTCTCCGGGCACCAAAGCCCAGGCGGGGCGGATACCGGGGGAAACCACCAGGAAGTCTTCCCCCAGGGCGTCTTTGACGGCCCGGGCCTCCCGGCCGGAGCAGATCACCCCGCGGCAGCCGGCTTCCCGGGCGAGTCTGGCCCGGAGGAGCACCAGGCGGGTGGGGTCCTGGGCGTATTGGGGGTCGTAGCCCAGGGAGAGGAGATCGTTGCTACTCAAGCTGGTGAGAACGGTCACCGCCAAGACCTTTACGCGGGGGGAGAGAGCCTGTACCATGGCTTTGAGTCCCCGAAGACCCTGATCGCTGTGCACCGTGGTCATGGCCACCCCTTGGGGTAGCCGCCCCAAGGCCCCCTGGACCGTGGCCGGAATGTCGTGAAACTTCAGGTCCAGGAAGATGCCACCGGGGAGTGCGGCGGCCAGTTCTCCCAAAACCTGCGGCCCTTCAGCCATGAAAAGCTCCAGGCCGACCTTGAATAATCCTACCTCCTCTTTAAGCAGCCTTAGATAGTGCCAGGCATCCTCACTCTTTGGCACATCCAGGGCAAATATCAGGCGTTCCTTGGCAGACAACATTTTCCATCTTCCTCAGGAGGACGAGCAGGTTGATGTCAAGCCGGAGCGGCGTTACCGGCAGCCTTGGGAAACTATAGAAGAATCCGGTTTCGTTGACAAGGAAGATATAATTGGGTTATCAACTAGCGATCGGGATGCCATCAAGGCGTCCAGCATCGCCGTTGCTTAAAGGAACCGAGGATGTCTTCGGGAGATCAACCCAGGAAAAAGTCTCTCCTGCTCAATTTCGGCAAGAACCTTCTGCTGGTTTTCATCAGCCTGATTTTCGCCCTGGGCCTGGTGGAGATCGCCTTGAGAATTCACAACCCCCTGGGCTTCCGGGTCAAGGGCGATAAGATCATCCTGCCCATCAACAAAAACGAAATCATTCACCATGCGGGCTGGAGCAAGCTGGACCGCACCGTCCATGTGCACCGCAATTCCCTGGGCTTCCGGGGGGAAGAACCACCCAATGACCTGGCCCGGCGCCTGAGCCTCATGACCGTGGGGGGCAGCACCACCGAATGTTTTGAACTGGCCGACAACCGCACCTGGATCTACGTGTTGGGGGAAAAATTAAAAAACCATTTCAGCCCCTTTTGGATCAACAATGCCGGTCTGTCCGGCCATTCCACTTTTGGGCACCTTATCCTGATGCAGGATTTTATCGTCAAGATGAAGCCCCAGGTGGTGGTCTTCCTGGTGGGCGTCAATGATATGGGGCTGGAAGAAGAGAACAACGCCGACCGGAACATCCACAAGGGTTTCACCTGGTCTTCTTTCCGCTCCCTGGAACGGTTTAGCGCCGCCCTGTCGGATCACAGCGAGGTGGCCGCGGCCGTACTGAACCTGAAAAGGTATTTTTTCCCCAAGGTCACCTGGGCGCCCACCTCCCGGGAGATCAACCTGAAGACCGAACCCACCCTGGAGATGTCCCCCGAGGCCAAGGCGGCCCTGGAAAAAGATTATCAGCAGAAGTACGTCATACCCTATGAAGAACGGCTGGAAGCCCTGATCCACCTTTGCAAAGAGAATCACATTTTGCCCGTGCTGGTGACCCAGCCGGCCCTTTATGGCAGAGGTGTGGATGATGTGACCGGGGTGGATCTCTCCCAGGTCAGGGTCAGGAAGGGGATCAACGGGGGCTTTTACTGGGATATTCTGGAGATTAACAATGGGGTCACCCGGAAAGTGGCCCAAAAAGAAGGGGTTTTCCTCATCGACCTGGCCGAGGAAATGCCCAAGAGCTCAAAATATTATTACGACCTGATCCATTATGACAACCTGGGGGCCGAGAAGGTAGGGACTATCGTTTATCAGCACCTGTACCCGTATCTCGCCGAAAAATTCCCCCAATATCTCCGGGCCACCGCCAGCCGCCAGAAGAATTAAAATGTGGAGCAGGCGCCCTCGCCTGCTCATCAATGGGTCATCTCCCCGTCTGCATCGAATCACAGCCGAGGGCGGCTGTGCTACATTTTCTCGTGTTTATAGGGATAATCACGCATTTTCTTATCTTGCCTGAAATTGCCGCAGATAGGCTTCAAACCGGCGCAAATCCTCGGGGGTGTCCACCTCCAGGGTGTCCCCCTGGGTTTCGACGACGTGAATGGGGAAGCCGTGCTCCAGGGCCCGAAGCTGCTCGAGTTTCTCGGCTCGCTCCCAGCGTCCCGGGGCCAGGGTGACGAACTCTTGCAGGAAACCCTGGCGGTAGGCGTAGATGCCGATGTGCCGGTAAAAATAGGGGGGCTGGTCGTCCCGCCAGTAAGGCAGGGGGCTCCGGGAAAAATAAAGGGCCCGCCGCCGCCAGTCGAACACCACCTTGACCACGTTGGCGTCGGCGGCCATGGCGGCGTCGGTGAAACGGCGGGCCGGTGTGGCCATGACCGCCTCGGCCTTGGATTCCAGGAGGGTGGTCAACTGGCCGATAACCTCCACCGGGAAGACGGGCTGGTCCCCCTGGATGTTGACTACAATGTCCTGGGGCGCCAAGCCGAGATTGGCCGCGGCTTCCGCCAGGCGATCGCTCCCCGAGGCATGATCCTTCCGGGTCATTAGGGCCCGGCCGCCGAAATTTTCCACCGCCCGGCGGATCCGCTCATCGTCGCATGCCACGTAAAGCCCGTCCAGCCCCGGTACCAGGCGCGCCTGTTCATAAACCCACTGAATCAAGGGCTTCCCCAAGACCGGGGCCAGGGGCTTGCCGGGCAACCGGGTGGAGCCATACCGCGACGGGATGATGGCCACGATTTTCATGGGCATTGCCCTCGATTTTTTCCGCCATTATAATCCAGCAACCGTATATAAACCAAAATTATTCTTGACTGTCTAAAAATCGGACTTATCTTTTTTTCATTGTATTTACGTGAAGTTATCTAACAACGGAGGTTTGTGAATATATGCGCATGGACAAACTCACTTTTAAAGCCCAGGAGACTTTGCAGGGCGCCCAGGAGCTGGCCCGGCGGCTGAACCATCCCCAGATAGAGCCGGCCCACCTGCTGCGCACCCTCCTGGCCCAGGAAGAGGGCCTGATCCGCCCCCTTCTCAAAAAAATGGAAGTGGACCCCCAGAAGCTCATCCAGGGGGCGGAAGACCTCCTGACCCGGCTGCCCCGGGTCAGCGGCGAAGCCCAGGTCTACCTCTCCCCGGCCTTAAATAAAGCCCTGGACGAAGCGGCCAAACAGGCCGACCAGATGAAGGACGAATACGTCTCCACCGAGCACCTTTTTTTGGGGCTGGCCGCGGACCGGGCGAGCGACGTGGGCCGGCTCCTCAAGGCCCAGGGGCTCACCCTGGAGGCCATTCTCAAAGCCCTGGCGGACCTGCGGGGGGCCCAGCGGGTCACCGACCAGTCCCCGGAAGAGAAATATCAACCCCTGGAGAAGTACGCCCGGGACCTTACGGAAATGGCCCGGGCCGGGAAACTCGATCCGGTGATCGGCCGGGACAGCGAAATCCGGCGGGTCATCCAGGTCCTCTCCCGCCGCACCAAGAACAACCCGGTGCTCATCGGCGAGGCCGGGGTGGGCAAGACTGCCATCGTCGAGGGTCTGGCCCAGCGCATCGTCAACGGCGACGTGCCCGAAAGCCTGAAGGAGAAGCGCCTGGTGGCCCTGGACCTGGGGGCCCTCATCGCCGGCACCAAGTTCCGGGGCGAGTTCGAAGAGCGCCTCAAGGCCGTCCTGAAAGAGGTGACCGAATCCGAAGGCCGCATCATCCTGTTCATCGACGAACTGCACACCCTGGTGGGCGCCGGCGCGGCCGAGGGGGCCATAGACGCCTCCAATATGATCAAGCCGGCCCTGGCCCGGGGCGAACTGCATTGCGTCGGCGCCACCACCATCAACGAATACCGCAAGTACATCGAAAAGGACGCGGCCCTGGAGCGGCGTTTCCAGCCCATCCTGGTGACCGAGCCCTCGGTGGAGGACACCATCGCCATCCTCAGGGGCCTTAAGGAGCGCTACGAGGTGCACCATGGGGTGCGCATCAAGGACAGCGCCATCGTCGCCGCGGCCACTCTCTCCCACCGCTACATCACCGACCGGCACCTGCCGGATAAGGCGGTGGACCTGATCGATGAAGCCGCCAGCAAACTGCGCATGGAAATCGACAGCCGCCCCGCGGAAGTGGACGAGGTGGAGCGCCGGATCACCCAGGAGGAGATCGAGCGGGAGGCCCTGCGCAAGGAGCAGGACCCGGCCTCTAAGGAGCGGCTGGCCAAGATTGAAAAAAGCCTGGCCGACCTGAAGGAAAAGAGCGCCGCGCTGAAGGCGCGCTGGCAGCAGGAAAAGGACGTCATCAGCCGCATTCGGGCCATCAAGGAGCAGATCGAAAAAGGCAAGATCGAGGCGGCCCAGGCCGAACGCCTGGGGGACCTGGCCCGGGCTGCGGAGTTGACCTACGGCACCCTGCTGAACCTCCAGAAGGAGCTGGAGGCCGAAAACCGGAAACTCGCCGACCTGCAGCAGAGCCAGGGGGCCATGCTCAAAGAGGAGGTTGACGCCGAGGACGTGGCCGAAGTGGTGGCCAAGTGGACCGGCATCCCGGTGAGCCGCCTGCTGGAAGGAGAAAAACAGAAGCTCCTGCACATGGAGGAGCGCCTGGCCCGGCGGCTGGTGGGCCAGGAGGAGGCGGTCCGGGCAGTAAGCAATGCGGTGCGCCGGGCCCGCTCCGGCCTCCAGGACCCCAACCGGCCCCTGGGCTCTTTCATTTTCCTGGGCCCCACCGGCGTCGGCAAAACCGAGCTGGCCCGGGCCCTGGCGGAGTTTCTCTTTGATTCGGAACAGGCCATGGTGCGCCTGGACATGTCCGAGTACATGGAGAAACACACGGTCTCCCGCCTCATCGGCGCGCCGCCGGGCTACGTGGGCTACGAGGAAGGGGGCCAGCTCACCGAGGCGGTGCGGCGCCGGCCTTACTCGGTGGTGCTTTTCGACGAGATCGAGAAGGCCCACCCCGAGGTGTTCAACGCCCTGCTGCAGATCCTGGACGACGGCCGCCTCACCGACGGCCATGGCCGCACCGTCGACTTCAAGAACACCATCGTCATCATGACCTCCAACATCGGCAGCCAGTATATCGCCGAGGTCACCGACGAGAAACAGATGGGGGACCGGGTCATGGAGGCCTTGCGCCTGCATTTCAAGCCGGAATTCCTGAACCGGGTGGACGACATCCTCATCTTCCACCGCCTCACCCGGGAACAGCTACGGGAGATCGTCACCCTGCAGATCGGCAAGCTGCGGCGCCTTTTGGAGGAGCGCCAGCTTAACCTGGAACTGACGGACAGGGCCCGGGACTTCCTGGCGGATGCCGGCTACGACCCGGTGTATGGGGCCAGACCCCTGCGCCGGGCCATCCAGCACCACCTCCAGGATAAACTGGCCCCCATGATCCTGGAAGGCCAGTTCAAAGAGGGCGACACCGTCCTGGTGGACGCGGACGCAGGAGGACTAAAGTTCCAAAAAAAGGAGGAGCTGAAGGCCGCGGCGAATTAGAAAAGGGTGGGTAGGGGCGGGGTTACCCCGTTCCTACATCTTTGCTGCGGGCATAGATAAGTTGCGCAGATAGGATTGTGAAATTTCTACTTTTTTGTATTACCTAGCCATTTTTTAATAAAATATACGAATTCAGGAACTCCCATCTTTTTTATATCTTTTTGTTCATAACCTTTTGTAGTTGCTGTAAGTTCAAAATCTGTCATAAATAAATTGAAATTATCCCAAATTATTGTTGCACTATCTGCCATAATTCCATCATTTTCAACGAACCAATGTCTTAATTCTTCTACTATTTTTCTGGGCTTGTCATTATGAGCCTTTATATCAAATCCTGATAAATCTGATAATGCCTTCTGATAACTATATCTCTCTTTTTCAAAAATGATACACCGCTTTCCTTTAACTTTATCATTTCCAAATAATCTGCAACCAATATCAATACCTAATTCAAAAGGCATATTTAATCTGAAATATTCTAATTTCTTGGATGCCTTTAATCTTGAAATATCATGGATGCTAAATCTCGATTCACTTATCAATTTACAAATTTTATTGAATCTTACTTCACCAGAATCTGATCTTTCTGAAGCAATGTGGGGAATATATCCCAAATAAATAATTGTAAATAAAATTGGTCTCAATAATTTAGAATATTTTGAATCAAATGGGCAATTAATAAAAACATTTTTCGAAAAATCCTCATCTGAGGTCATTTATCTTTCTTTCCCTTTTCCCATGTTTGTATAGAGCCGTCCTTTTTATGCACAATCACATCATGACCCTGTTCGACAAGCCTCCTTGCCCCCTTTATAGCTGAATCCTTATTTTGATAAACTTTAGTGGCTTTTGTATTTCCTTCTTTCTTTATAGCCCACCCATCATCGCGCGATATTATATGGACTCTTTTTGAAGAGCCGCTTTTTGTTGCGCTCTTAGACATGTTAGTCCCCTAGTTTGGTTTTTTGTCAAAATATAATGCATTCAGGGTAAATCGTCAAATGTTTATTTGGATTATGATCTTAGATACTTATCTGCATTAGTATGGTGCCTTTCCCTAATCCTTTGCGTAATTGCCGGCGCCATACCAGTCGATGAGCACCACCGGCTCCTCCCCCACCACCCAGGCATCGTGCCCAATGGGTAGAAACGAGACCTCTCCCGGCCCCATCTCGAACTCTTCCCCGTCCTGCATTTTGACGTGCAACCGCCCCGACACCTGATACTGAAAATGGGGCGCTTCACACCACTCCGTGCCGGAGATGGGCCTGACGTGCTCCGACCACCGCCAACCCGGCTCCAGGGTGAGGCGGCCCACCGTCCCTCCCCCGATCTTGACGATCTCCACTTTGCCCCGGGGAAAACCGCGGGTTTCATCAGGAGCAAAGAAACTTTTGCGCTCGGCCTTTTCCATGGCTTGCACCCTCCTTCCTTGAAGGTAGGGGCGTTGCCGGGGGAAGTCAATTGCCCAGCCACTTTCCTGCTCTCCGTCACTACCATTGCTCCGCTGACTTACCATTGCCTCCCCAGTGCCGGAAATCAGCGGCACATCAAGAATGGCGCGCCGGGCCGCCAGGAGGCCTAACGCCCGGCTGCGAAAATTATCTAATATAAATAGAAGAGGTAAATCGCGCCCGATTCGGTGGCGAATTTGCCCGGGTCAACCCGGCTTAAGGTCAAAAGCTGACTGCCCCAAGGCTATCAGGCTGTTGAAAAATGGTTTTTTTGTCATCCTGAACGAAGTAAAGGATCTACAACCACTTGATATGACTAGATTCTTCGCTTCGCTCAGAATGACCAATGGAAGAATTCGGCAGTTTTTCAACAGCCTGCTACAGCAGCCGCGGAAACGGGCCCAGCCTCATTGGCAAGAAAAGAACAGGAATTGGGAGGTAGGTATGAAGAAGTTTGGGATCATTTTTATGTTGGCCTTTTTGCTGGGCGGAGGCGCCGTGGGGATGATGCATACTCCTTCGCAGGCCCAGGTCTATGCGCCGCCGCCGCCCGCGGCCCCGGCCCCGTATCCCGCAGTGACCCCCTGGGTTGGAGCGAATACGCCCTGGGTCTATTACAACGGCGACTGGTTCTTAAATGGCCTCCTGTATTACTTTTTTGGCAGCAGATACGGATGGGCCCCTTATTACGCTTATCCCCCCACCTATATAGTCAGGCCCGGTCACTGGTATGCGCCCAGGTGGCCTGAGTGGTATCAAGCCCATCCCGTTTACTGGCAAAATTTTCAGCGCGGCTATCCTTATTGGCGGGGACATCACGAGGGCATGCGCTACGGCCAGGATTTTTATAACCGGTACCATCATGGCCAGGGGGGAGGTTGGCAGCGGGGATACCCTGGTGAACATGGTGGACCTGGTCGACCTGGTGGACCTGGTGGACCTGGTGGACACGGCGAACATGGTGGACCTGGTGGACCTGGTGAGCACGGTGGACCTGGTGAGCATCGGTAAACCTCGGTAAACGACCTTGTTATCATCCTGAACGAAGTGAAGGATCTAAAGTAATTGATAAAACTAGATTCTTCGCTTCGCTCAGAATGACAGTTTAAGAAATTCGTAGTTTCTCAAGCAATAACGATTGCGGCCCAATATTAACCCCGGTCAACCGCCTGCCAGTTCTTTCAGAACCCGGGGCAGCACCTCCGCTGCCGGGCCGGGGAGGAAGTAGTCGGTGAGGGTAAGGGTGAGGCGGGTCGGGGCCAGGTTGTTTTCGGCGATGAGGGCGCCGTTCTCCTTGGCGATGTGCGGGAGGAAGTTGGCCGGGGCCACCTCGCCGGAGGTGCCGATGATGAGCAGGAGGTCGCAATTCCGGGCGAGCCGCACCGCCTCCGCCTGGGCCGCGGCCGGGATGGGTTCGCCGAAAAAGACCACGTCGGGTTTGATCAGGCCGCCGCAAGGGCAATACAGGGGAACTCGGGCAAAGTCCAGGCTCTCCCGGGGAAACCCCAGGTTGCAGTCCAGGCACACGAAACGCCCGGCATTGCCGTGGTATTCCACCACGTGACGCGAGCCCGCGGCCTGGTGCAGGTTGTCCACGTTCTGGGTGATGACGCCCGTGAGATAGCCTTTGGCCTCCAGGGCGGCCAGGGCCAGGTGGGCCGGGTTGGGGCGGGCCCGGACAATGGTGGCGTCCATTTCCTTGATAAGCAGCCAGACCTTGGCCGGGTCCCGGCGGAAGGCGCCGATATGCGCATATTCCAGGGGGTCGAAGCGCTCCCAGAGCCCGCCGGGGCTGCGGAAGTCGGGGATGCCGGACTCCACGGAAATCCCGGCCCCGGTGAGGGCCACGGCCCGGGGTTGGTGCCGCAGTATCTCCGCCAGTTGCGGCGGATCAATCTCTTTCATTGGGGCCATTTTCCCATGATAGTGGGGAAAAAAGCAATTCTTTCCGGCGGCCAAGCTACTGCCGAAAAAGTTCAATGTCTTGGGGGGAGGGCCAGGACCTGAGGTCCCTGCCGCCCCTGACCCCCCCCAAGCCGCAGCTATTTTTCTCACCACTTAGGGGGTTGGGGGAGAGGGTTTGGGAGAGGGGGCCGGGGTCCGGTGGCACAGGCGTCCTCGCCTGTGGAAACCCCCTGGCCCCCTCTCCCAAAGACCATTCTCAAATCATCTTTACCCCACCCGAATCCTGACGTCCAGGGCCAGGAAGCCCTGCTCGCCGGGATAAGCAATCACCGGGTTCAGGTCCACTTCCTGGATTTGTGCAAAGCACATCATCAGGTGGGACAGGCTGGCCAGACCCCGGGCCAGGGCGGCGAGGTCGGCGCCGGGGCGTCCCCGGATACCGGCCAGGACGCGGCCGATGCGGGTTTCTCCCATCAGGCGCAACGCCTCCGCTTCGCCGATGGGGGAGACTCTCAGGGAAACATCATCGAGAATCTCGGTGGCGATGCCGCCGGCGCCGAAGGCTACCACCGGACCAAAAGCCTGGTCCCGGCGGGCCCCCAGGAGCAACTCGGGGCCTGGGGCCGCCTGGCGCATGACCACCACCTCCCAGGGTTCACCCGGGACGAGGGCGCTTTGGGCCACCTGGGCCAACTTGGCAAAGCCGGCCCGAACGGCCGCGCCGTCCCCCAGGTCCAGGAGCACGGCCCCGGCTTCGGTCTTATGCACCAGGCTGGCGGCGGCCAGCTTCAGGACGACCGGAAACCCGAGGCTTTGCGCGGCCGCTACCGCTTCTTCCGGGTTGCCGACCGACTGCCAGGGAGCCACCGGGATCCCCAGGGCGGCGGTGAGAGTCAGGGCCTGGGGCAGGGACAGGAACCCGTCGGTTGCCGGAGCGGCCAGAATTGCCGCAATCTTATCGGCTTCGGGCAAGGGACCGGGCGCCGGCGCGGGGTTGAGCGTCGCCATCAGGGCGCTCCGGTCCCGGCTGTAAGCCAGGGCCTGCACCGCCTCTTCCGGAAAATGGTACACCGGGACCTTCAGCTTCTGCCGGAAAAACTGCTCCTCGTCGATGGTGCATACCACGGAGATGGCCAGCGGTTTCCCGGCCGCCCGGGCCTGCTCCACTACGTGCCGGGCCATCTGCCGCCCCGGCTCGACTTCGAAGTCGGCCATGGGGCCGAAATTCAGGAGCAGGGCGTCGACTTCCGGGTCCCGGCAGACTGCGGCGACGATCTCCTCATAAAGGGTGAAGTCAAAGACATCCCCCAGGTCTATGGGGTTGGTGGGATTAATGACTCCGGCCCGGGAGCGTTCCCGGATGAGGTGGGCCAGGCTGGGGGAAATGGGGGGCAGGCGAAAGCCCCAGTGGCGGCAGGCATAGGCCGCAACCACTGCCTGACCGCCGGTGCGGGAGAGGACCACCACGCGGTTTCCCCGGACGGGTGGCTGGCCCACCAGTTTGGCGGCGCAGAGAAAGTCGGCCTGCCGCTTGAGATTGAGCATGCCGGTCTGGCGACAGGCAGCCTCCAGGACCCGCTCGTCCGCAGTCAGGGAAGCGGTATGGGAATGAGCAATGATGGCGGTTTCCGGCCCCACGTTGGCCGCGTGCAAAAATATCGGTTTGCCGGCGCCCCTGGCTACCTCCAGGAGCCCCCGGCCATCGCTCAAACCCTCCAGGTAAATATAAATAGCCTCGGTGCCCGGGTCCTTAAGGAGATAGGTCAGCATCTCGTTTTCGGCCACGTCCAGCTTGTTCCCCAGGCTCAAGAACTTGTTCAGGCCCAGACCTTCCTGGGCCATCCAGGCAAACAGGTGGCTGGCCACGCCGCCGCTCTGGGAGATGATGGAGATCGGTCCCTTCAAGGGCAGAGGCCGGAATTGGGCAAAAGGCAGGGCCAGGCCATTTTCCATATTCATCAGCCCCAGGCCATTGGGACCCACCAGGCGCATTCCATACTGTTTGAGTAGAGCCCGGATCTCGTCTTCCAGGACTTTACCCTCTTCGCTCAGTTCCGAGAAACCGGCGGACTCCACCACAATTCGGGAAATGCCCAATTCCCCGCACTGGGCCACCAGGTCCGGGATAAAGCGGGCCGGGGTGAGGACGGCCACCACGTCGGGGCGCTGGGGCAGGTACTCTAAGCCCGGAAAGATTTGCAGGCCGAAGACTTCGCCCTGGCTCCGCCCCACGGGGAAGATTTTTCCTTGATAGCCGAACTCCAGGAGGTTTGCGACAATTCCCCGGGCCAGGTTGGTCGGGCCGGAGGAAACCCCCACCACTGCGACGCTCTTGGCATTAAAGAATTTTTCCATTTTCAGGTAAGGGTGTGATTTGCGGTTATTTTGAGATATTATTAAAAAGATAATATACTCATCTCTGGAAAGATTGCCAATCGGAAAAGGAACAGGGGCGAACCTCGGTCTCGAAGCCGCTCCAAGGCGCCTCGGCTGAAAACTTCAGGTAATCGGGGGTTCCCATGCTTTACGAAAAGTGCAGTGAGGTAAGCGAGGAGTTTTGGGAAGACTTGGGAAAACAGGACCCGGGCGCGGTCCTCGGCCGCTCCGGCGCCGAATTCCAGGACGGGCTTTACCGGTTGCCGTTTTTCGACCGCATATTGTTGATCGACCCGGCCCGGCGCACTGTCCAGGAGGCGGGGGCCCAAGGAGGCGATCCCGGATTCCGAGCTTGCCTCACGGCGCTGATGTACCTGCTCCACATCGATACCGCCGGTCTGGGCCCCCCCCTCAGCCCCCTGGACCTGCCAGGGGGAGCCACTTATTTCCGGGGTCACCACGGTCTGCCCCATGTACCCCTGGAAGCCCGCTTTGGACGCGATATTCCCGCCTTCCTGGCCGCCGGCCGCAAGCTCAAGGCAGAGACCCGACCGGCCGGGGACGCGGCCCTATCTCTCCAGGTTTTTCCGGGGATTATCGTGGAAGTGATCCTCTGGCAGGCGGATGACGAATTTCCGGCCCAGGTATCCTTTACGTTGCCGGCGCATCTGGATCGCTTTTGGTTTCTGGACTCCGTCTGGGGCCTTCTCAATCTCGTCGCCCAGGAGCTTGTCAAGGCTGCCCCCTAAATCTCAGGTCCATCGCCCCGAGCTCCGGGCAAACTACCCTGCTGGTGACGTTGATAATGCTCTTTTCACCCCAATCCCGCTCCACCCGCTGGCGGGTGGAGCGGGGTTAATTAATTCGGGGAAGTATTTCTTTTGAGTTCGCACGATATTTTTATGATGAAATAAGCAGGTTAAGCAGATGAAAAAGGATGCAGCCCAGCAGCCCGAAGGTATCCTGGGGTCCGACTCCGGTTGTCGGGCCATTTTTGATGCCGTCGCCGACGCCATCCTGGTTCTCGAGACGGACAGCGGCAACATTCTGGATGCCAACCGCAGGATGTGCGAGATCTTTGGGTACACCTTGGAGGCGGCAAAGCAGCTCAAGGTGGGGGACCTTTCCGGAGGAGAGCCTCCTCGCCCTGGGGAAACCTTCCATAGTCTAATGGGGAAGGCCGCCGGGGGAGAAGCCCAATATTTTGAGTGGCAGGCTAAAGACCGGGCGGACCGGCGGTTCCGGCTAGAGGTGCAAATGCAGCGGGTTTCCCTGCATGGCCGGCAGCAGGTGCTGGCGCTGATGCGGGATAACCACGAGGGCCATCGCCCCAAACCGGCGCAGGGGGAAAGCCAGGCGCACTACCGCGTGGTCACGGAGGGCTCCCTGGCCGGGGTGTATATCATCCAGGAGGGCGGCTTTGTCTATGTAAATCCCGTGATGGCGCAAATATTCGGGTACCGGCCGGAGGAGATCATCGACAGGAAAGTTGCGCCGCAGGACCTGGTGCACCCGGAGGATCTGGCCCTGGTCCGGGAAAATATCTATAAACGGCTCGCCGGAGAGACGGCAGAGGCGCATTATACCTTTCGGGGCCGACGCCGGGACGGCACCGAGATTTACTGCGAGTCCCTGGGCCGGACGGTGGAGTACCAGGGGCGGCCCGCCGTCATCGGCACCCTGCTGGACATCACCGAGCGCAAACGGGCGGAAGAGGAACTTCAGGCCCAGAAGAACCTGCTCAAAACCATTTTTGCCGGCACCCCGGACATGGTGGTGTTAAAAGACCGGAATCTGGTTTTTCAGGCGGCGAATCCGGCTTTCTGCCAGTTTCTCGGACTCGAGGAATCCGACATCCTGGGCAGGACCGACTTCGATCTCTTTCCCCGACCCGAGGCGGAAATCTACCGCCGGGACGATCTCGCGGTAATCGCCTCCGGGCAACCTCGGGTGCAGGACGAAGAAGTCACCGGGGCCCAGGGCAGGAAGTGGTGGCTGCAGGTGATCAAGTCCCCCATCCGGGATGGCGGGGGAGCAATTGCGGGGATTCTTTGCTCCGTTCGGGACATCACGGTACGAAAGCTGGCGGAGGAAGCTCTCAAAACCCAGGCCAGTGCGCTCCAGAGCATGGCCGAAGGGGTCAAAGTCGCCGAGGCTAAATATCGGACCATCTTTGATTCCGCCAATGACGGTATCGCCATGCTGGATCTCGAGACCGGTAATTTTCTGGACGTTAACCGGAAGTTCTGTGAGATGAGCGGCTATAGCCCGCAAGAGGCCGCGCACCTGACCTGGGAAGCTTTTTGCAGTGACACCCCGCCTTTCACCAGGGAGGACGTCCGGGAATGGATCAAGCGGGCGGAGCGCCAGGGGCCGCAGCTTTTCGAATGGTTCGCCCACGATAAGCAAGGACGGCCTTACTGGCTGGAATTGAACCTGAAGCGCGCCCTCATCGGCGGCCAGGATCGCCTGGTGGCCATTGCCCGGGACATTTCCGAACGCAAGCGCGGCGAGGCGGCCTTGCGGGAAAGCCAGGAGCGTTTTCGGCAACTGGCGGAGAACATCGACGCGGTCTTTTGGATGCGGTCGCCGGATTCCAGTCAACTTTTTTATATCAATCCCGCGTACGCCCGGATTTGGGGGCGCTCCCTGGCCAGCCTGTACCAGGACCCCAAGTCCTGGCTCGAAGTGGTCCATCCCCAGGACCGGGATCGCATTGCGGAAAAACGGTTACGCGGGAATTTGGGGGAAGAGGAGTTTCGCATCATTCGCCCGGACGGGGAGATCCGCTGGGTGAATGCCAGGAATTTCCCCATCTATGATGCCCAGGGAAAGATCTACCGGGTAGCCGGCATCTGCGTGGACGTCACCGAGCGCAAATGGGCCGAGGAGGCCTTGCGGGAAACCGGCAATGTGCTGCAAACTTTGATCCAGGCATCGCCCCTGGCCATTGTCGCCCTGGATCGGGACCACAAAGTGAACATTTGGAATCCGGCGGCGGAGCGGATTTTCGGCTGGAGCGCCCCGGAGGTCCTGGGCGGGCCCGCGCCGCATGTTCCCGAAGATCAGCGGGATGAATTCCGGACCATGGTGGAAGCCGAGTTCCGGGGCCAGGTCCGCAACGACCTGGAAGTGCGCCGCCTGCGAAAGGACGGCTCCCTGATCGACGCCAGCCTCTGGACCGCGCCCCTTTCCAACGCCCATGGCGAGGTCATCGGCGCCATGGGCATGTTGGCGGATATCACCCAGAGGAAAGAGGCGGAGAAGGCGGCGGAGCAAATCCGGCGCCAGCAGGAAGCCATCCTGAGCAACATCCTGGACATTGCCTGGCTGAAAGATCGAGACAGCCGCTATATTGCCGTCAATGACCCCTTTGCGGAAGCGTGCGGGGTTGCGGCCCAAGACCTGGTGGGCAAGACCGACCTGGATATCTGGCCAGCCGAGCTGGCCCGGAGATATCGGCGAGACGACCTGGAGGTCATGCGCACCAAAAAGAGCAAACGGGTCGAAGAGCCTCTGGCGGACAAGCGCCACGGTCTTTATTGGATCGAGACCGTCAAAACTCCCATTCTCAATGAAAAGAACGAGGTGGTGGGCACCACCGGCATCGCCCGGGACATTACCGAGCGCCGAAGGATGGAAAAAGCGCTGCGGCAGACCAGCCGGGCTCTCAAGGCCATCACCGAATGCGATCAGGCCTTGATGCGGGCCACCAATGAGTCGGAGTTGCTGAACGAGATCTGCCGCATCATTGTCGAGGTGGGCGGCTACCGCATGGCCTGGGTAGGCTTTGCCGAGAACGACGAAGAAAAAACCGTGCGGCCGGTGGCCCTGAAAGGCTTCGACGCCGGCTACGTCCACAGTATCAGGCTCTCCTGGGGCGACACGGAATATGGCCAAGGGCCGGTGGGCCGGGCGATTCGCACCGGCGAGCCGGCCATTATCAAAAATATCCTGGAGGATCAAGGGCTTGCCCCCTGGTGGGAAGAAGCCCTGAAGCGAGGCTATGTTTCGATCCTGGCGCTGCCCTTGAAGGATCGGCAACCCTTCGGGGCCCTGGCCATTTACGCCACCGAGGCCAGCCCTTTCGATGAAGAGGAGATCAGCCTGCTGGTGGGTTTGGCCAACGATCTGGCTTACGGCATCGCCGCCCTCCGGGCGAGCGCCGAACACCAGCGGGCGGAAAAGGCCCTCAGGGAATCGGCGCGCAAACTCCGTTTCCTCACTTCCCAAATCCTGACCGCCCAGGAAGAGGAGCGCAAGCGGGTCGCCCGGGAACTGCACGACGAGTTGGGGCAAGCCTTGACCGTCTTGAAATATCATCTGGTGTCCATCGAAAATAAGCTGCGCCGGGATCAGCCGGGGCTGAAGCAGGATTGCGAACACCTGCAGGCCCACATCGATGCGATTATCGAAAATGTCCGACGCCTGTCCTGGGACCTGAGCCCCTCCATTCTGGAAGACCTGGGGCTGTCATCCTCTTTGAGATATTTAATCGACGAGATCTGCCAGAGCAACAATATGCGCTGTGCCGTAAAAGTTGCTGAAATCAACAATTTATTTGCTCCGGCGGCCCAGATCAATATCTACCGGATTTTCCAGGAATCCCTGACCAATATCGTCAAACACGCCCAGGCTACCCGGATCAAAGTGGATATTAAAAGGCAGAATTCTGCCGTAATCTTTTCAGTGCAGGACAACGGCAAGGGCTTTTCCCTGGAGCAGCCGGTGCCGGGGAAAGTCTCCAAACACCTGGGTTTGACGGCCATGCATGAGAGAGCCCGCATGGTGGGAGGGTCCTTGCAGATCTCCAGCAGAAAAGGTCAGGGGACTAAAATAACCTTTACTATTCCCATCGACCACAAAGGCGATTAATCGTGTACCGGATTATCCTGGCAGAAGATCATGTCCTGGTGCGACAGGGCATCGGCAAGATCATTGAAGATATTGGCGACCTCAAGGTGGTGGGGGAAGTGCGGGACGGCCTGCAGCTTTTGAAGCTGTTGCGGGAATTGCCCGTGGAGATGGTCATCCTGGACATATCCATCCCCGGACTTTCCGGCATCGAGGCCACCAAAGAAGTTAAGAAGGGCTTCCCCGGGGTGAAGGTCTTGATCCTCACCATGCACAAGAAGAGGGAATATCTGAACGATGCCATTGCCGCCGGCGCCGATGGCTATCTCCTCAAAGAAGATGCAGCCCGTGAATTGATTTCGGCCATAGACACCATCAGACATGGGGGATTTTACATCTCGCCCCTCCTGGCCAATGAAATGGCCAACCTTTATGTCCAGAGCCAGAGAGCGGTGCAAGCCAGGACCTTAACGGAGTCTCCCCTTACCCCCCGGGAGATTGAAGTTATCAAACTCATCGCCGAAGGGAAATCCAGCAAGGAGATTGCCGAGCTTTTATATCTCAGCTTTCGGACCATCCAGAACCACCGGACCAAGATCATGAAGAAATTGAACCTGAGAAAAAGCGCCGACCTGATCAAATACGCCATCCAAAAGGGGTACGTCACCGATATCATTTCTTGACATCGGCCTTGCCTGTGAGTATTTTGCTCTATACAAAAAGAGTATTTTGATTCATTTCTTTCCAGCCCCCTAGCTGATAATCTCGCGGAAGCAAAATGGAAGCCCCACAATCTTAGCTTTTGGGATAAAACCATGGCACATCTTTACAAAAAAGTTAAAAAAGGCCGGGAATATTATTACATCCGGGAGACCCAACGCGTGTATGGGAAGCCCGCCACCATCAACCAGGTTTACCTGGGGACGGCGGAAAAGGTTCAAGCCGTGTTTTCCGGGGAGGACCGAAAACTCAGCGAGGGCTTTTCCCCCAAAGAATTCGGCTCCGTTTTTGTCCTCCATGAGATGGAGCGGTCCATCAATCTGGCAGCCATGGTCGATGACATTCTGCCCCCCAAGAGGCGCAGTCGGGGCGCCTCCCTGGGAGAACTGCTGTTTTACGCCATCATGAACCGGGCCATTGCCCCGAAAAGCAAACGACAATTGGCTTCCTGGTATGAGACCACCGATATTCAGCGCATCCACCCCTGCCGCCTGGAATCCCTGAGTTCCCAGAATTTCTGGAACCATTGGCACCGGCTGGACGAGGCCAGCCTGGAAAAGATCGCCGATGCTTTTTTCCAGAAAGTCCATCTGCTCCTGCCCCCCCAGGAGAAACAATTATTGCTGGAAACCGCGATCTTCTATGCTTCGCCCGGTCCGTCCGAGGGCAATGGCAACGGCGGGGGCAATGGGAATGGGGGCGGCGGCGATGCCGCGGAACGTCCCTGGCGTCGCCTCGGTCTGGCATTGATCACTGACCGGCAGAGCGGCGTGCCCGTCTATTACCAGGCCTTTTCCGGAGACCTGGCGGAAAGCGAGTTTTTCACCGGCCACCTGGATAATCTCATGAACAAGGTGAGTTCCCTGGGGGTGCCCCTCCAGAACCTCACCCTGATCTTCAACCAGGGGATCACCCCAGAGGTGATGGAAGAAATCGACGGCCGCAAAGAATTACAATTCATCTCGGTGCATCCACCGACTTTTCTGCCGGAACTCCAGGAGGTGCCCCGGCAAGACTTCCGCCCACTCGACTGCAAAGCCAACCGCCGGTTTCTGGAAACTGGAGCGACAGACGAACAGATACTGTACTACGAAACCACCCTCTCCCTCTGGAACGGAACTCGCAAGGTGATCGTGCTCTACGATCCGCAAGTCTTTCCGAGACAATACCAGGAGCTGCACGAGAAGCTGCAAAAAGTCCGCCGGGAGTTGGTGGATTTAGAGAAGAGGTACCAGCGGCGCCAGGCGCCTTGGGATTCCCCGGCCTCGATACTGGCCCGCTACCGGCAGGTCTGTGAAGAGCTGCAGCTCGGCCCCCATCTCTTTGAGTTGGAGTTCACCGAGGAAAACGGCGCTCCCAGCCTCTCCTTTCGCCTGCGCCACCGGCAGGTGGAGGCGGCGATGCGGCAGTTTGGCAAAACCATCCTGGTCACGGACCGCGAGGATGGCCCCGGCGCGGAAATCTGCCAGGCCTACTTGGACCGCGGCACCGTGGAGGCCCACGTTCAGGATCGCAAAACCCCGGCCACCGTTTCCCTGATGCCCCAGTATCACTGGACGGATTCCAAGATCCGCATCCACGTCTTCGTCTGCGTGGCGGCCCTCACCTATCTCGCCCTGCTGGGCCAGAAGCTGGCCGATGCCGGTCTGCTGACTACCTCCAAGGAGGCCATGGAAGAGATGCGGGCCCTGACTTCGGCCATCCACTGGCTGCCTCGGGAGGAGAAATTCCGGCGGATTATCGCCAATGCCAATGACAGCCAGCTTGCCATCCTGGAAGCCGTGGGCTACCATTTGGAAAATGGCCGGGTCCAGCCGATCAGGAGAAATTGATTCGAGAAACCTGTGAGGGAAACTTGCACGAAGGGGCGCGATTTATGGCGCCCTTTTTTTTTCGGACGGCGCCCCACCCAAAATCAGGAAAGTGTGGCACAGCCGCCCTCGGTGCATTTATACTCGTTCCCAGGCTCCTGGTACGAAAAGTTGAACTAGGGTGCGTCTTCCGCACCATTAAATCTGTCTGGTGGCGGGCGAGGACACCCGCCCTACCCTACCGAACTTTTCATGGTTTACGGGTAGGCCGAAGACCCATGAGGAACTGCTTCGAAAAGTTCGTCAAGGGCCTTATTCGGGCACGGCAAGCCGTGCCCCTACAGAAAAAAAACCACGTCATTCGTAGACGCACGGCTTGCCGTGCCCCATTAAAACGTTCCTGATCCACAGGGTATTTGGCTGGTGGCGGGCCCCGGCGGGCCGCCCGGCGGCATTATTCCAAGCGCTCCCCATACTGGCTCTTAAGATACTCCCGGTAATCCCCCGACCGCACCCGGTCCAGCCAATCCAGATGGGAAAGATACCAGGCCAGGGTGCGTTTCAGTCCCTCCTCTAAAGTCACCTGCGGCCGCCAGCCTATCTCCCGGCTGATTTTGCCGATGTCCAGGGCATAGCGCCAGTCGTGTCCCGGCCGGTCAGTGACAAAGGTGATCAGGCCCTCCAGGTCTCCCAGATCCGGACGCATCTCCTTTAACAGTCTGAGGAGCAGCCGCACCATCTCCAGGTTGGGGCGTTCCTGTTTGCCGGCAATGTTGTAAGTCTCCCCTACCCTACCCTGCTCCAGGACCAGCAACACCGCCCGGCAATGGTCCTCCACAAAGAGCCAGTCCCGGATGTTCGCCCCGGTCCCGTAAATGGGGATGGGCTTTTTTTCCAGGGCCAGGCTGAGGGCCAACGGCAGGAGTTTCTCCGGAAACTGATAGGGGCCGTAGTTGTTGGTACAGTTGGTCAGCAGGACCGGCAGCCGATAAGTGTGAAAGTAGGAGCGGGCCAGCCAATCCGACCCGGCCTTGGAGGCGGCATAAGGACTGGAAGGTTTGTAGGGTGAAGCTTCGTTGCAAGGCGGGTCCTGGGAGCCCAGGGACCCATAGACCTCGTCGGTGCTGATATGCAGAAACCGGGGCGACGCCCCCCCCGGGAGATCCTTCCAGGCCCGGCGGGCCTCTTCCAGCAGCGTGAAGGTCCCCAGCACATTGGTGCGCACAAAGGCCGACGGGTCCAGAATAGAGCGGTCCACGTGCGTCTCTGCGGCAAAATGCACGACCCGGGTAATGGGGTAGCGGGCGAAGATGGCGGCCACCTGTTCCCGGTCGGCTATGTCGCCCCTGATAAAGGTGTAGCGGGGGTCGCCTTCCAGATCAGCCAGATTTTCCGGGTTGCCGGCATAGGTCAGGAGATCCAGGTTGAGCAGCTGCCAGTCCGGGCGGGTCCGGTGGAGAAACCGGACAAAATTCGCACCGATAAAACCGGCCCCGCCCGTGATCAAAACCGTGGTCATAAAAACTCTCCTCCCTGGTGCTGCCAGAAGCGGCTGAAGGCGGTCTGCCAATCGGGCATCAGGTCCAGGCCGATGATTTTCAACATGCGGTTTTCCAGCACGGAATTAGGGGGCCGGGGCGCGGGGCGAGGAAAGGCCTCGGTGGCGCATGGCACCAATTTTGCCGCCAGCCCGGCATGTTCGAGGATAACCCGGGCAAACTCATACCAGGTGGCCTCGCCATGGCAGGCGGCATGGTAGGTGCCGAAGGCCTCGGTCTCCGCCAGGGCCAGGACCTGGACGGCCAGGGCCTCAGCGCTGGTGGGAGTGCCCCGCTGGTCGTGCACCACCTTTAATTCCTCCGCCCCAGAAAGGCTCCGGGCCCGGGCCAGGATAGCCTGCACGAAATTGGGGCCGGGAATCCCGTAAAGCCAGGCCGTGCGCACGATAAAGTGGTCCGGACACTGCTCCCGGACCCATTGCTCCCCCAGGAGTTTGCTCTGCCCATACACCGACAGGGGCCGGGGCGGGTCCCATTCCAGGTAAGGCCCCGCCTTGGCCCCGTCGAAGATATAATCGGTGGAAAGGTGGATCAGTTTGAGCCCCAGACGCCGACAGGCCGTGGCCAGGTTCCGGGGCCCCAGGGCGTTCACCCGAACGGCCAGATCGGGATCGGCCTCCAGGTCGTCCACCCGGGTGGCCGCCGCGGCATTGAGGACCACCGCCGGCCGCCGCCCCGCCAGGTATGCCAGCACCGCCTCCGGCCTGGTAATATCCAGCTCCGCCAGGTCCGTGGGCCAGACCTCCCAACCCCGCGCCCCGGCCAACGCCACCGCGGCCCGCCCCAACTGCCCCAACGCTCCGGTGATGAGGATTTGCATGGTGTTTCGAGGTGAATTGAGGGGAGGGCCGGGGGATCGCAGATCCCCCGCCCTCCCCTCAACCTCCCCTCCCAACCCCCTTTAAGGGGTTGGGGGAGAGGGTTTGGGAGAGGGGGCAGGGGCCATCGGCCCCTGGCCCCCTTTCCCAAAGGCTTTTTGCAGAGGTCTCGAATTACTATTTCTTGAAGGATGGATAGCGGGCCGCCAGAAAAGGCTCCAGGCGCCGGGCGACGATCCCGGCCACGGCGTCCGCCCCGGGTTCGGTATAGTGGAGATAGTCATAGTAAGAGGCGGAGTTCCGGGGCA